>Ga0315289_10001176_pt1 | contig 40970 bp, 58 predicted proteins | sample YL17G11_40_MG_FD_203452 | JGI IMG/M metagenome (GOLD analysis project Ga0315289, IMG submission 203452) | Sediment microbial communities from Yellowstone Lake, YNP, Wyoming, USA - YL17G11_40 | ecosystem: Environmental > Aquatic > Freshwater > Lake > Sediment | place: USA: Wyoming | collected... | reverse complement strand
CCCAAGTCTGGATTGCGGTCTTTTCAATTCGCTGGTACGCGGCGTCAAAGCCGTTAAATCGGTCCATAGGTACGAAGCCTTCCCAATAGAATCTAGTTTTGAAGAGTAGAAAACCATAACGCTTCAATTCGCGGCTGTCTATACCCGAAGAAAAATTATTTTCTGCTAGACAGAATAAAAAAGATGCTTTAGGTTTTGTTTCACGTTCTAAAAATATCTCGTTAGTCTTGAGGAAAATCAGTCTTGCCCGCGTTAGCCTACGATAAAGAAACGTTTATATTTTCCTGCGCGTTTGCCGATCGCGGTCTTGCTAAAGATGCGGGCTTTCGTTGGGACAGTGAGCGTAAGATTTGGTATACTACCGATCTAGCGGTAGCGGCTAGGCTGCGCGAGTACGCTATAGGATTTGCTAAAACTAAATTAAACCAAACCATTATCGAAATTTCGCCCTGGACTAAGCCGCTACCGTTACCGCCTGAAGGCTACGAATATCTACCGCACCAAATCGAAGCGATTAATTTCGCCCTGTCGCGTAACCGCAGCTACCTCGGGCTTGATCCAGGATTAGGGAAAACCATTTGCGCGGCGATAATCGCGCAGGTGTTAGCGCGTCAAACGGTTTACATTAGCCCGCCTTTCTTGGTGCAAAACGTCGTCGAAGAATTTAAACGCTGGTCGCCTAGCCTTAAGGTCGCGATCTTTAAAGCAAGCGCCGGTAACATCCGTACCTACGACGCTTACGATGTTTTGATTGTCCCCGATTCCGTACTAAACCGCGAGGTAACGCTTGCGCGTATCAAGGCGTTTATTAAAGAGCGCGGGCTTTTGTTTATCGACGAGGCTCACCGATTTAAAAACCCTGAAGCGCAGCGAACGCAGTCGCTACTAGGCGCGAAGAAAGTACTAGGGATTGTCGACCTGTTTGAGCGTCAAGTGTACTTGAGCGGTACGCCAATGCCAAATAGACCCGTTGAGCTCTACCCGCTGCTGTCAAAGGTCGCGCCTGAATGTATAGACTTCATGAGCTACTTCGATTACGGTCGTCGCTACTGCGGCGGACACCGTAACGAATACGGTTGGGATTTTACCGGCGCGTCGAACGTGAAAGAATTAGCGGTTAGGGTAATCGCTCCGAATGGTCCATTCATGCTGCGACAGAAAAAACACCTGCTTAACTTACCGCCAAAACTTGAAGAAGTATTCGTCGTTTCAGACGATATGCCGCCGCGACTTGCTTCGCTTGATTCTAAGCTAGGCGACGCCTACGCGAATATTGAAGACTTAATTAAGAAGCGGCTAACGGTTGAAAATGGTCTGCTAGGCGAGGACCTTCACATAGCGACGTACCGGCGTCTACTCGGCGTCGAAAAAGCCGGAGCGATCATAGACTATATAAAGGCGCTCATTGCCGAAACCGATGAAAGCCTGATTATATTCGGCTACCATAAGGACGTAATCAAAAAGCTAAGCGACGAGCTCGCAAGCTTTAAGCCCTTCGTAATTACCGGCGACGTCGCTGTCGATAAGCGTCAAGACATTGTAAAAGAATTTCAGGCATCAAAAGACCGCCGGATTATTATCGGTAACTACGTCGCCATGGGGATTGGCTTTACACTCACCAAGGCGACGCGCGTAATCTTTTGCGAGTTCGACTGGGTCCCTGGTGTTAACCAGCAAGCGGCGGACCGCGCTCACCGAATCGGCCAGCGATCAAGTGTGCTAGTCCAGTACGTCGCCTTTAAGGATTCGATAGACAAGGCGGTAATCGAAACGCTACTTAGGAAACAACGTTCTATAAACCATATTTAGGGAGTTTGATTCATGCAAGTGTCAGTTACGTTTACCGGTACGCAAGAGCAGATTAACGAAGTAGTCCGAAAAGTAAACGGCGACGAAGCCAGCGAAGCGACGGCGACGGCGTCGGCGACGCCGACGCCGATGCTAACCCGCGCCGGTATCTCTAAAGAAGTCGACGCCGACGAAGCCGTCGAAGAAAAACAAAAGCGCCATCGTCGCACCAAGGCGGAAATGGAAGCCGCAAGAGCGCCCGCGCCTAAGCCCGCTAAGAAGAAAGCCGCGCCGGTCGTTGAAGAGGACGACGAAGAAACCGAAGCCGCCGACGAAACCGCCGACGTTGAGTATGACGCCGACTTAGACGACGAGCCCGTCGCCGCAAAATCAAAGCTAACGCTTGAAGGCGATATTATCCCAGCGTTTCAGGCGTACGCTAAGAAGTATAGCCGCGAGAAAGCCGGAGCCGTCCTGTCAAAGCTTGGTGTAAGAGCCGTCCGCGAAATTCCAGTCGAAGCTTACCCGGCTGTCTTAGCGACGTTGAGGCTCTAACATGCAAACGCAGCCCGTAATTAGACGACCTCGCGACGTTACTGCTTTGAAAACGTGTACCCGCTGTAAATGCGAGCTACCGCTTTTTAGCTTCGTTAAGAATATACGCGCTAAAGACGGGCTGCATTACCGCTGCCGAAAGTGTAGCAGCGTCGAGGGGAAAGAGCGCCGCGAGAACTTCGTTAGTAACTCTAGGGGACGCTAATGCTAATGCAGTCGATAACGCCGTCGGCGGTTAAGCGGCTTGAAGAGCTCGCGGCGTATCTTTACATGCATCGAGCCGGGACGAAGTTCGAGACACCGTTAATCGACGTCCTGGCCGAAGTGATACACGACTACCGAAGCGGCGCGATTACGAATGAACTATTGGAGTATCTGTTAGATGGTTACGAAAGCCGTAAAGAAAATTAGCGAAGAAAAAGCCCATGCGACCTATTCGGCGTCGGGGAGCCTAAGATGGCTGAATTGTCCGGGCTCGATTGCGCTTTGCGCTACCGCGCCTGAGCCGCCGGAAAGCGAATACGCCGCTGAAGGTACTCGTGCGCATTCATGCCTAGAGTTACTGCTAAAGAATCGGACGAACTTAACCGCTGCGAAGCGGCTTGCATTAAAAACCTATCCGCTTGATATGGTCGAGTACGCGCTCGACGCTGTTAGCTGGATTACTGAACAGGCTAGACACGATGAAATACTTTGCGAAACAAAGGTCGATGCTACGCCGTTTACCTGCGACGACCAGTTTGGTACTCTTGACGCTGCTATTGTGCGTGAGTTTGACCGCCTTACTGTTATCGATTATAAATATGGTGCTGGCTTAGCCGTTGAGCCGACCTTTGAAGGCGACTGTAACCCGCAGCTAGCCTTCTACGCGCTCGGGATATCGCACCAGTACCACCACAATTTTAGCGAAGTCGAGCTCGTAATCATTCAGCCTAGAGCGTTCCACCATTCAGGCGAGACGACGCGTTCAGAAGTTTTTACCATGGAGTGGCTGCTAACCTGGGACGAGAAATTTCGCGAAGGCGTTAAACGAACTAAGGACCCGCTCGCGCCATTAGCCGCCGGTTCTTGGTGTAAGTTTTGTCCGGCTGCTTTGGCCTGCCCGGAGTTAAAGGAAAATGCCATGCGACAAGCGCAAATCGTTTTCAGCGACGAAGCGGGGGTAGAATCCGTACCTGAAGTAAAGCTAATGAGCGTACCCGACCTAGGTCGGGCGTTAGACGTCGCCGACCGGCTGGAGGCTTTTATCGACGCACTGCGTAAACACGCTGAGCACGTTCTAAAATGCGGCGGCGAAATTGCCGGATGGAAACTAGTCGATAAGAAGTCGCCGCGTCGCTGGATAGATGAAGACGCGGCGGCGGCTGAAGCGGCTACTAGGCATTGGAGCGCCGACGCTTTCACCAAGCCGAAGCTGCTGTCGCCCGCGCAACTAGAAAAAGTGATTTGCAAGAAAGGCATTTACGGCGAAGCGACGAATGGCTTTATCGAGAAGCACGTTACAAACGCTAGCAGCGGTACGACGTTAGTACCGGATAGCGACAAGCGCCCAGCGGTAAAGCCTTTGAGTAAAGTTTTTGAAATTGAAGCATAGGTCCTAACGAGAATAGTCTCGAAACATTAATTAAGGGGAATTGAGTATGGCAGTAGTCCAGGCAAAAGCGGGCGCGTCCGCGTCAAAAGGTAACAGTAAAATCGAAAGCGTTAAATGCGTCACGCATGAATTTAGAGTTAGCTTTCCAGCGATTTTTGAGCCGAAGGCGTTTGAAGGTCAAGAGCCAAAGTATAGTTTGGTTATGCTCTTCGACAAGAAAACGGATTTAGGTACACCAGCAAACAAACAACGTAATTCACTAAAACAGGCGGTTAAAAATGCAGCCGAAGAAAAATGGGGTCCGCGTGAGAAATGGCCTAAAAACCTTCGTATGCCGTTTCGCGACGGCGACGAAAAAGCAGACAAGCAAGGTTATGAAGGTACTATATTTGTCAGTACTAGTTCTAAGCTTCAGCCTGGTCTGGTAGGACCGTCAAACCAGCCGATTCTAAACCCTAAGGATTTCTATGCTGGCTGTTACGCTCGCGCTGAAGTTATCGCTTTCGCTTACGACAAAGCCGGTAACAAAGGCGTTAGCTTTTCGTTGCAGAATATTCAGAAGACCCGCGACGGCGAAGCATTCAGCGGACGCCGCGACGCCGCAAGTGTATTCGACGCGGTCGAAGACACTAGCGAAGACGCTTCTAGCTACGACGACGCGAAGGATTCTAGCGCGGGCGACGAATACGATTTTTGATTAAGTTAGAAAGGGCAGACCATGAAGTACATTATTTACTGCGTTAGAAAATTCTTCTGCGGGCTTGGCTTTCACCAGATTCCGGTAAAAGATCGCGGGCGTAATGTATTCATGGTCTGCCCGATTTGCGAGCGTTTAGTAAGGGGGATAAAATAATGGAAGTCTGGAAGCCCGTACCCGGATTTAATTGCGAAGCGTCTAGTCTAGGCCGTATCCGAGTTAACGGCGTCGTACGTAAGCCCTATAAACGAGTTCGAAATTATCTCGGTCTACGTATAGGTGGTAAAATGCGACTCGTATCGAGGCTAGTAGCTTTCGCGTTCCACGGGCTTCCGCCTTCGAATAAACCTGAATGTATGCATTTAGACGATAACCCGCAAAATAACGCGCCTTCGAACTTACGCTGGGGAAGCCGTAGCGAGAATATGGCTATGGACGTAGGTAATAATCACGCGCATAAACGCTCTAAAAATCCTCGCGCTAAAGTCTCAGAAGACGTAGCTAACGAAATCCGGAATCGATACCTTAATCGAACCCACCGATGGTGGGGTATGGCCGAGACCGCGAAACAATTTAATATTAGTCCGGTTCAGTGTAGCCGGATCGCGAGAGGGGTTAATTGGAAATGAGTACGTATTACAGCGGGCATAAAGATCAGGCGTTCGGGCATATTTCGTATAGTCAGCATGGAGATGATTATATGATCTTAAATATCTTTAAGCTCTTAGGCATTGACCGCCCGAGCTACTTAGATATTGGTGCTCATGATCCCGAAGCTATCAGTAATACCAAGCTGCTCTATGATCGCGGCTCGCGCGGCGTTAACGTCGAAGCGAATCCAAACTTGATTAAGCGGTTTAACGAGCTACGACCCGGCGATATTAACACCAACGTTGGCGTCGGCGTCGGCGTTAGTCCAGGCGTCGCCGAATTCTATATGTACAGCGATACGTCGGGTCGCAATACCTTTAGCGCCGACGAGGTAAAGACGCTTGAAGGCGTTATGCAGGTACGAAGCATTATTAAGCTACCGATTGTTACGCTGAACCAAATCGTCGAGCAGCATTGCGCGGGAGTATTCCCTGAGCTATTAACAATGGATATTGAAGGCTACGACTACGCGGTACTAGCCGCCGCCGACTTCAGTAAAAGCAAGCCGATTGTAATCGTCGTCGAAACACGCCGGACGGAAACTAATAGCATGGCGGCTATGCTGCGCGAAAAGGAATTTCATTTGTATTGTCGTATGGGCGAAAACCTATTTTTTATTCACCGTAACTATTTCTCTAGGGCTTACTAAAATGAACTTTGCAATTACGATCGTCAACGGTTTTTGTTTTGGCGTCGGTCTTATCCTAGCCAGTGCCGCGATGCGGCTAGCGTTTCACCTTAGTTTGTGTGGTGGGTAATGACTAAGTTTGAATGCAGCTATTGTGGTGGGTATGAGGATAACCTCCCATTTGGCCTGACGCAACCATCTACTTACACAGCTCTTCGATTAGAATACACAGCAGATATTATGGTCGGCCCCGAGCAAAAACGTGATGTATGCCCGCGCTGCGTAATCCAAGGGCTTGATAAGCTGTTTGGTCCGAGGAAAGAGGTGGACAAGTGATCCGTTGGTTTAAGAAAGCTAGTGGCGAATACCAAACATCTAAACACGTCAATGGGATTAGAGTCAGGCCGTTAACCTACACTTGCTATAGATCTATGAAAGCGAGGTGCCTCAATGCTAATCATAAGGGATACCATTTATATGGGGGGCGGGGGATAGGCATCTGCAAGGAATGGCTCAACTCATATTCTGCCTTTGCTAAATGGGCTGCTCAAAGCGGTTTTCGCGAGGGATTGTATCTCGACAGAATCGACAATAACAAAGGTTATTGTCCCAATAACTGCCGGTGGGTTGATGCGATGCTAGACGTAATTGAGGCTGCGCAACAATTAGCGTTACTGCATCCCGGTAGGTTTGGGAATTTATCTGAAGCCATAGCTAAGTTGGAGGCGCTCAAGTGATCAGGCACGGCGGAGCCAAGCATGGCAATACCGAAAAGCTATATTACGTATGGAACGGTATGAGGATGCGGTGCTTGAGCGTTAAGAACAAGGCTTATAAAGATTACGGCGGTAGGGGCATTGGGATATGCGCCGATTGGGAAACATATCCTGCATTTAAGTCTTGGGCGTTAGGCAGCGGCTATGTCGAAGGTTTATCGCTAGATCGCATTGACAATGACGGGAACTAATCACCCGAGAACTGCCGCTGGTCAACAGCAAAAGAGCAATGCCGCAATAGGCGTAGCGCCCGGCTCACAGAAGATGACGTAAAGATAATGCGGCACCTGTTTGTTTTTAAAAACTATCGGCCTTCATTCTTTTGGTATGGTGAACCCAAATGACCGACTACCAAGCCGCCCTATACCTAGCCTTCCTCGGGCTTTCCATCGTTGGATTTATGGCGGTGGGGAAATGATCGGATTTTATATTCTAGTGGCGATCATGGTATCGGTTGGTGCGTTCAAGGCCATCAAACAGCAGGTAAGTTGCACACGTCAAAACGAAGCCTATGAAGCTTGTAAGCAAGACGGCAATGGTAACCAGTATTGCCGGGACAATTATATCTCTGACGAGTGTGAAGAGTGAGCGAGAGGTTAAAGCCCGAACAACTTAAGAAGCGTTTTAGGTCTTCGGATATACCCGAGAGCGAATGGTTTTGGCTCGGCGTTAAGAAGACTAAAACCTGTTGGCTTTGGCAGCGTAGTAAAAATAATACCGGGTACGGAACAGTTAGCTGGTACGGTAAAGCGTTAACGGCACACGTACTCGCGTACACGCTACTACGCGGGCAAATTGTCGAAGGTTTAGAGTTAGACCACTTATGTAAGACGCGCGACTGTGTTAACCCGGACCACCTAGAACCGGTAACCCATAAAGAAAATGTTTTACGAGGCGAGAGCCCTAGCGCGGTCCATTCGCGTAAGACTCACTGTATTCGCGGACACGAGTTTAGCGGCGATAATTTAAAAATTCTTAAGCGTAAGAATAATAAATCGCAGAGAGTTTGTCGTACCTGTCAACGCGAATATCTACGGGCTTACTATGGCCGATAGCCAAGTGTACATGATTATTGATTACGAAACTTACTCTGAAGTAGACCTAAAACGCTGCGGCGCGTACGAGTATTCGATACATCCGTCGACCGAAATCATTTGCGCGGCTTGGCGGATCGGTACACGCGAAACGCTGCGGACGGCTAAAACGCAAAGCTGTCTACCTAGTCAAATACACCAATTAGCAAACGCAATGCGGCTGGCTGATATCGTCGTCGCCCATAACGCTTATTTTGAGAATGTAATAACTAGCGGCGTACTCGGCGTAACGATACCGCCTGAGCGTTGGCTTTGCACGGCGTCGCTCGCTGCGGCGTTAGCCCTACCGCGTAACCTTGAAGGCGCGGCGAAAGCGTTAAAGCTAGCGGTACAGAAAGATATGGACGGGCGGCGTCTAATTCTAAAATGGTGTAAACCTAGAAAGCCGTCCAAAAATAATCCTAAAACCCGTCACGACGACCCGGGCGAGTTAGCGCGGCTAGTCGAGTACTGTAAGCAAGACGTTGATACGACCGTCGAGCTATTTATGAACGTCCCACTATTAACACCAAGCGAGCGGCGCGTCTGGGAGTTAGACCAGAAAATAAACCTACGCGGTTTTGCGGTCGACCGCCCGTTAATCAATACGGCGCTAAGGTTAATCGACGAAGAAACGACAGCAATTAATTTTAAAACGCAAGAACTAACTTTCGGAGCGTTAACGTCGGCGACGCAGCGCGACGGCGTCCTAGGGTTTATCGAAAGCGAAGGCGTCTACCTGCCCGACCTTCGCAAGAAGACTGTCGAGGACGCGCTCGCGGGCGACCTGGTCCCGCCCGGTCCCGCTAGGCAAATGCTCGAATATCGGCAAGCGATATCGAAAACCTCAACCGCGAAGTACCAGGCGTTTGAGCGGCGCTCACGTCACGATTCCCGCGTCCGCGATATTCTGCTGTACCATGCTGCGTCGACGGGTCGTTGGGGCGGCCTTGGTGTGCAGCCGCAGAATTTAAAACGCCCAAAGCTAAAGCAGGAAGATATTGATTATATACTCGAAGTGTTATCAGAAGGCGGCGAATGAGAACTACCAAGAAGTTTTGGTCCTACGTAGAGAAAACGAGTACCCGCTGGGTATGGACAGGTAGTATAAACTCGGATGGCTACGGAAACCTACGCTGGATCAATTCGAACTGTAAAGCTCACCGTGTATCTTACGAAATATGTATCGGTAAAATACCCGAAGGATTTACAATAGACCATTTATGCCGTATTCGAAACTGCGTTAACCCAGAGCATTTAGAGCCTGTACCGCATAAAGTAAATGTCCTCCGCGGCTTTGGCGTAGCTGGTAATTACGCGAGGCGCGGTACCTGTAGCTACGGGCATGAGTTAACGCCCGAGAATACTCGTATATCGCGAGGCGCTAGGGTATGCGTAATCTGTAAACGCTTAAGGGCGAATGAGAGTAGCGCAAGAAACCGCGAGAAAATCCGGGCGCGTTCGCGAAAGTATTACGCCGCTAAGAAGGTGCCGAAGAAATGAATAAACTAGAATGGATACGCGCCCTTTACGGCGATCCTATGGCCGTGTTCTCGGATCTACTTCGAAGCGTAATCATAGCACCCCCCGGAAAAGTTCTTGATTGTGCGGATTACGCCGCGATCGAAGCCCGCGTTCTATTCTGGGTCGCTAAGCACGAGGACGGGCTACGGGCTTTCCGCGAAGGTCGCGACCTATACGTTGAACAAGCGGCGAAAATCTATAACGTCCCGCTTACGTCGGTCGATTCAGCCAAACGATGGCTCGGAAAATCGGTGATTCTCGGAGCGGGCTATTCGATGGGAGCGCCGAAGTTCGCCGCGACTTGTCTAGCGCAGGGTAGAGAAGTTAGCGAAGAGCTCGCCAAAGCGGCGATCGCTTCGTACCGCGAGGCTCACCGTCCGGTAACCATCCTTTGGAGTAATATCGAGCGGGCTGCTATTGCGGCTGTGGATAACCCGGGGAAAACTTATACCGTTAACCGCACAAAATGGTACGTTAAGAATAACTTCTTATTCTGCGAACTACCGTCTGGACGCCGCTTAGCGTACTACGGACCGACGGTAAAATGGGGATTTAAATTTGCGACGAGCCGCGAGAAATCGCCGATCTTACACCATTACGGCGTCGATCCGCTTTCAAGGCAGTGGGTCGAATCGAAGACGTACGGCGGTCGGCTCGTCGAAAACGTCGTCCAGGCGATCGCCCGCGATCTAATGGCTGAGGCTATGCTTAGAATTGAAGCCGCTGGTCCCTGGTCGATTGTGTTATCGGTACACGATGAATTAATTGCTGAGCGCGACCTAAAAGGCGGCGGCTCGATTCGCGCCTTTTGCGACCTTATGGTCGCGCTACCTTCATGGGCTGAAGGGTTACCGGTCGCGGCTGAAGGCTTCTCAAGCGTGAGGTATCGAAAGTAAAAACCTTCGACGAGCATTTTCGCCGAAGGCTTAAGACTTGGAGGTCCTGCATCACATGGTAAATTATTCATCGGACGACGACGACGAAACTTTAGAGCCGCGCGGTACGATAAGCCAGATTCAAGAAATCGTTAGCGTAAGCCGCCGCGCTAGGCGCTACCGCGACGTACTAAGCCTAATTCTTATCTTAATTGGGTTAGGTCTAATCATAGGTTTTATCGGCGTTTTGGGCAAGTTTGTACGGGTACTTGGGCTGTAAGCCCGCGAATTCATTGAATTTGCTAAATCTCGGCTAACCGCCTGGATTCCCTACCGCTATTTAGGCTCACCAATCTAAAATTAATTACCCGCCCTTAGCCTAATAATTACACCAAGTTGCAAGCTTTGCAAACGAAACGGCAAATTGTGCCGAATAGTCTATGTAAGCAAAAACAAACCGGAGGTCTTATGAACTACCTATTTTTACTGCTGATTTTAGCTCAAGCGGCGATCGCGGCTTGCGGATCCGCTGAGCACCAAAAAGAGCATAACGCCGCGCTCAAGAAATGGGCGGACCAGAAAAGCCGCGCTACCGATAAATACTTTCGCCCGGAAAAAGTTACGCCGTCGCCCGCCGCCGACGCGGTCGAAGGCCAAACCGCGCCGGTCGAAACCGCTGCGCAGCCTGTCGCTGAACAGGTACCCGTCGTAGCTCCGGCGGCTGCGGCTACACCGACCGCTACCGTGAAAGGTACCCTTTACGTTGCGGCGGTCGTTTCATGGGCGGACGCCGTTAACAAGGCTCCGGCTGGCAAACGGGTAGCGACCCGCGACGAATTATTTGCGCTATGGGACGGTGGGGCTTTCAAGTCGACCCAGTTTTCGACCGGAGCCGTCTGGACGTCGAGCGAAAAAGATACGCTCGACGTTTGGTGCTTAAGCACGTTCGACGGCTCGCAAGCGTCGAGCCTGAAGTCTAACGCACTATCGACCGTTTACGTTGATAAGTAAAAGGCTAGGCTTCGACCAGGCTTAATGCTCCGGTTTTTGCTAGAAATTTCCAGTCGGATACTTCGACGTGAGGGAGCTCAGGGTAGGGCGACCCTTCGCGCCCGTACCACTTCTGCCAAGGCTCTAACGCGGGTTTTAGGATATTGACAAACCAGTCGCGCTCGTATATATTCCGGGAATCCCCTCGCATTTCAAAAAGATCAATAGCCGCGTTATAATTGTGCGCCGATTCGCCGTAGTGCGCCCTGGACGTCTTGTTCGTAAACGCCGCTTCTTGGTCGAGCTCGCCGCGACCCGCGCAACTAATATGTGCTTCAGGATGTAATCCCTGAAACGCTTTAAACCAAGCCCGCAGCATAATGTGAAAACCCGGATAGCGGTCTAAGACCATATCGCATTTTTTACAGTCGCCGCTGTTTTGGTGTAGTACCCGGATCATTGGTTAACGCAAGCCGCTTGCAAAAAGTACTGCATTAACGCGGTATAGTCCTCGACGCTCATGCAGACCATGCGGTCGAAGCTTGGGTCCGCGCAGCCGACGACCGGGCTAACGAGCGATTGCGCGACGCCTAACCGGTGAGAATCGCCTAGGTAAATCCGACCATCCCATACCGCAGACAGCGGCGTCTGTTTTGGTGTAGCGGGCTGGAGCGTTTGACAGGCTAGAAGGTTAGCGATAAGCTGAAGGTATAAACACCAATCTAAAACTTTCATGTAGAGCCTCACCGCTAGGTTTATCGCTTGCCTCACAAAGCTAGGACGGGTTTTGTACAGTCTGGGTATCCGACGGCTTGGCAATTACCGGCGGTCTACCCAGATTTTTTATCGCGTCTTCTAATCCCGAAGTATCTTTAGACGTAACCGCCGCCTGGACGACGGTTTTGATATCGCTCGCAAGTCTAGCGCGGCGTTCGCGGTTTAGCTTTTGCCCGTTATAGTCTTGCCAAGCTTGAATGGCTTTGAGCGCCGACGGGAATACCTGCACCAATAGGATTACGAATTGCGCTAACGCTCCCATAAATCCCCTCTAGGCTGCGGGTTTAGATTTCCACATAGCTGCGGCTTTTTCGGCGACTTTTGCTAGGTCGACTACGACGCCGATCGCGGCTTCGATTGCATGCTCTTTATCGGCGTCCGGGACGTTGAAATCATTGTCGATAAAGTCTTTTAGCTCGTCTAGCTGCTCGGGCGTTAGCTGCTCGACTTCAGCCGTTAACGCGGCGTAGTCGAGCCCGAACAAGACAGGGACGTCTTCGAGTAAGTGTAGCATGGCTACGACCTTAGCTAGTACGGTGGGCATAGACTTCGCGGATAAAACGGCTTCGCCGACCGACAGCCCGAAACTTACGACCTTCTTTACGTTTTCTAAACTCATGAGCATTAGTCCTTTAATGTTCGAGTTTTTTGCAGATTACCCGTATTTGGTTGTGAGCGTGATTTAGATCTTTTTTCGCTTCGTCCGCCTTGTGCTCCAGGACGGCAATATCCCCTTCGGCAGATTTGAGGTCGTCCCTTAGCGAAATCGCCGAAGCAATCAGCGGCTCTAGCTTGGCAAGCTTTAGTTCTAGGTCGTGAATCTGGACGGTGAAACGGTCGGCGATTTTCTCTAATGCGTTCTCGTGCTTTGAATGTCTGTCGTCGTATTGGCGGATTAAGCGAGCCGCAAGCAACTTCGTAAACCAAAGCAGAAGACCGCCGCCGACGGATATACCGGCGGCGATCGAAGCCACTTTAGATAACAATTCCTGGTCCAATTAATTGCCGACCTTACGCGCCGACAGTTTGCCGGTAAATGTAAAGTTTGTGGCGCTACTATCGACTCCATAGGCATTTGCATACCAGATCTGGGACGCTGAAACGACGTGAAGACGTGTGCAAAAGAGCGTTATTTTTTGATTACGCGAGCCGCCGCCCGCGTCGTTCATATCAATATCCGAGTAAGCGCCTTTTTGGCCATAAACAACGCCCGCTTGGTTTGATCCTGCGGTAGACATTGGCGCTATTGACGCGACCATTAGGCGGTCTGGTGATTCGAAGAAACCGCAAAATTCTAGCTCGTACAGTCCCGGGGTAGCCGTGGTTAGCGTCCCCGTATCTGTATAGCTACCGCTTGCAAGGGAAACCGCCGCAACATTTGTTTCTAGGTTTTTCTGAATCCAGGTGCTGCTGGTAATAATCCAATCACCGCCGCCTGTAGGCGTATTCACTAACGCGACGAAAGTAATTGAACCACCGGAAACAAAACCAACCGGCGTTGCATCGCTCGACTGGACGCCTAAGTAAAAGGCTTCAGCCCGCTCATTCATAATCCAAACGTCGCCAGCGTTAACGCCCGTGCTTGGCAGTTTTACGGTACGGTCTGCGCTCAATGCAAAAATCTGTTGGTGGTTATCGCCGACGACGAGCGTCGTCGTCCCCGCGCCTTCAGACGCGCGAACGTTAGCACCAAGGCCAGCGACGCCAAAAGGGAAAGTCGGTGAGCCTGTACCCGCTGAGTTTGTGATTGTGTCTACTTGTAATCCTGGCATTTTATATAATCCTTACTGTACCGCCTGAGGCGATTATTAAAGAGGACCCAGCCGGTACAATTACCAAGTCGGGTATAGACGTAATAGACGTACTTGGGACGTTGACCGTCGAGGACGCCGCCAAAGTAACCGGCGAAGGTGAGGTTACCCGTCGGCTAGCTGGCATTGTCACATTGCCGACTATCTGGGTTAGAGCGCCGACCGTACCGATCGGAAACCAGCCAGCGACGTTTAAGGCGTTATTTAAATTGTTATCAAGCGTCGACAAGAAAGTCGCGCCGGTACCGTCCTGGACGACGCTACCGATAAAATACGTCGTCGCGGCGTCCCACTCAGGTACACCTTGCTGCAAGACATATGCTAGCTGATAGGCGTACAGGTAGCAAAGCGCGTTCATATCCTGAATCGCCGGACTATTCCCGCCAATTACCGCGTCGAACCACCCATTGGTGAATTGCGCGAGCGCCTGGATAACGACCGGGTCCATCGAATAGTTTGGCGTCGTATTCGCGAGCGAGCCAAATTGCGCTACCTCTTGAAAGCCCGAGTTGACGCCGAATATCTTTTGCGCTGCGCGTGTGATTTTTGCCATGAATGTTTCCTTTTGATGCCTATATTATTATAGCATTTACATAAGATAAGAAAGGCCAGGTTAGTACATACGCCGCATAACTATTAAACGGCGTCACATTATAGCCCGGAGCCTGATACGTTCTAAAACCAAAAAACGTGCTTACAATCGGCGCGTAAATAATCAGCCGAATCCTAACGCCCATTGGCCTAGGTAGCTTTCCCTCGGTAATAAACACTTGCAGCAAGTCTTGCGAGCCGATCGCCGTCGTAATGTAGTAGTCGAACGTCATATCTTTTCGATCAAACAGGAAAATCTCAGCCGGGAAAAACTGATTTAATAGCCCGACGATTTCCGCAGTCGACGACCCGGCGTTATTTTCGATTATGGATATCTGAATAAGCGTCGTATAGTCGCCATCGCTTAGGGTTATTTGCTGCGTAAAACCCTGGTTAGTCCGGCTAGCGCCGACGTATTTACCGATTACGTCTAGCTGAACGCCGACGGCTAAATCGGGCGCTATGACGTTAAACGCATTTTGTACCGCGATCGGTAGCGTTTCGTCGGTCTCTGTTACGACGGGTACAACCGGGTTACTGGTGTTAGTCAGGGTATTCACGCCGACGGTTAAGATAGCCGCGACCGGCGCGACGCCGGTAAAAGTGACGACGAGCGTACCCGACGCGATCGACCCAGCGACCGTTACCGCGCCCAAGCCCGTTACCGCCTGAAGCGCCGACTGTATGGTGGGCGTTGAAGCATTCCAGGCAATCGACGCTGTCGACAGTAAGCCGTACACGAGCGTAAACGCGCCCGCGTCTGGTACCGGCAAAAACGCAATCTCTTGCGTCGTCACTTGTGGCATAACTACCGGGGTTACGAGCGTCTGTATCGTCGCGTAGGCTTTCGGCTTTCCGAGGTATTGGAGCACCAAAAGGTTAGCGTAGTAATTTACTAGCTCGTTAGTATTCACTATATCCGCCTATAGCTCGACGTAAAGCCTACGTCGTATTCTGATACATTAAAAATCTGGTGACAGCGGTCGTCCCAATGCGAATGGATATTGTCAGCCGCAAGCGGTACCCAAGTTCGTAAAACGTCGACCGATGGCTTAGTACGAAGCTTCTTTATAACTACGTCCGGATACGCCGCCGCGACCCAAGCCGGTCCCGAATCTAAGCCTATCAGCATTCGCGCTTTTGAGATTGTTTCGGCCAGGTCCCATAGCGTTTTAGTTTCTATATGCGGTACACCGATCCCCGCTTTTTCGGGACCGATTTGGAATAGCTGGCCTGTTGGTCCATACTTTTTAACGACGTGAGCGATTATAGCTTCAGGCATTTTGCCATGGCTCGCGCCTTTTGTCTGAAGCAAAATCGTTTCCCGGCGGCTAAACTCGACGCTTTCAAATTGGTAAAGACGCGGTCGATTTAGTACCGTCGTCTTTACACCAAGTACCGCCGCGTATATCTCAGCGTTGCTTAGATAGACGCCGTGAGCGCGAACTTTAGGCCACTCCCATTTCTGCGGTCCAAAATTCCATAGCTCAATAGTTTTCTCTAACGGCTCGGTAAGCGTCCTTACGACGTAGGGGTTATGGTCAAAAAACCAGGGACGCGAAACGTCGTAAAGCTTTTTCCCGGTCGCATGAAAATAGTTCTCAGGTACGGAACTAAACTGTATCCCGTCGCCTATTCCTATTTTCGGATTTACCGAGATTCCTATCATTAGGTTACCGCTACCGTTGCCGTTGCGAAGTTTCCAAAAGCGTCGACCGCCTTTACCGTATCGGATACGAGCGCCGTCGCTCCGGCGGTATACAAACCAGACGTCGGGTTAATGGAGCCGCCGGAGTTATTCACCGAAATCGAGTAGGTAAACGCGCCGTAGCCGCCGATTGCGACGTATGCTTGCGAGTTACCAGCCGGTACCGAGCTCGCTAGCGGGTTAAGCTGCATAGGCAATATGATAATGTTAGGCGAGCTAACCACTAATTGATTCCGCTTGGTGGGCGGTAGCAGCGTAATCGCGTAGCCTTCGTTGTACGAAAACGTAATGGCGACCGCGCCGCCGGTTAAAAGTGAGTTACTAACGACTGCGATAAGCCCGAGAACGTTACCGACGCTAGACAAGTTAAAGGTAAGTGTTTGGCTCGCGATACTGCCCGTTACGAGCGCCGCCGCTAAGCCCGCTACCGCCTGGACCTTCGTCTGTATGGTGCCAATGGCATCATTCCAGTTAATCGCCGCCGACGTGTTACCGTTATATGTAATCGCGAATGTACCGCTTGCGGCGACGCCCGATAGCGTTAGAATCTGTGGCGTCCCGAGCGCGAAACCGGAGTTAGTTACTAGGCTATTAGGGTCGATCGCCTGGACCAGCGTCGCAAGCTGGTTAATGTTTACTTCTTCGTTTACACCAGGGACGTAGCTCAAAGGTAGCCCGCTTCTAATCGCCGCGATATCCGGCGCGGTCGTGCCATTAAGCGACGTTACGGTGAAAGATATGAAGAGATTGCGGACTAGGACCGTATCCCAAAGCAGGGTAAACGGGCTGCCATCAACTTGAATAACCGTGTACGACGTCGTACCGTACATACCGCAGCCCGCGTTTCGCTTGGTGTAAATCGCTTGCGCGATATCGGCGTCGTTTGCCGTCCCCGCGACGATAACCCAAATTGAATGGCCGGGGACGCCGTCGACGTTGGTTATGCTCGTGACGTTCTCGTATACGAAAGCCGACGTAACCCCTGGTGTGTCCTGGAGCGCCGCGAGCAGACCTGCTAGGTAGCCTTGCGACGACAGCGAGACCGACCGCTGCCTACGAAGCTTTAACGCGGCGTCGGTCTCTTCGTTAACGCCTAACGTCGTGTACGTCGTCGGATTGTTTACCGAATCGACGCCTAGGACGATGGTTACGGGTACGTTAATGGTGTTGGGGGTCGTTAGTTGAGCGCCGGGAATCGCCGCCCGAAACGAGAAAACGTTTGTACCGATGGTAACACCAAGGGCGGTCGTTAGTAGCTCCCAAAGTGTACCGGCGTTATCGCTAACGGTAAACACTGGCTGCGCGGTCTGGTCCAGACCATAGAGATTAACCGACTGCGAAGTTACGACGGTTACGTCGGTTACGGTGTACGTCCCGGCTTGCCGTTCGATTCCGTTAATCGCGACGCGCTGGTCCAGGATTACGCCGACCGCATTGTCGGGGTCAAACATGTTATAGATTTGGACCAGCAAGTCTTGAAGGTCTAAGACCGCCTGAATATTGATATTCATCATTTGGCCGTCGGGCGTATCCGACGCTAGGTTAATATCCGCGCCGTAAATACGCTGATACGCCGCCGTATAGAATGCGACGAGCTCGGCGCGAGTATTTACTTGTAAGCCGCTAGCATTAATTAAATTTGGCATTTTTTGTTATCCGATTCCATTGGCGCTATATTGGAAAGTACCCGACAGCACGGAATAAATCGTTTGCGCTCTATACCTCACGGTAAGATTCCGCGCGGCGTCGAGCCGTACTAGAAGCTGCAAAATACCGGTAACGTCGGGCGTATTTAAGATAACCGAAGAAATCAAAAGGTTCAAGGGTAGCTGGTCCTTAGCGCCTAGCGCGTTAAACCAGTCTATACCCGCCGCCTGGTCGAAGAAACAATCGGCGATAAACGACGCTAACCGTGTGCTAATGTTTTGCGCGACGGCGTTGTTATTTTTAGCGTAGTCGTTTCGACCCTTGCCAAACGTCCAGTCGTTGCTGTCGTCTACCTGTCTAACTATCGTCGCCATTTATTCACCTTCAGTCTGGGTTAATTGGTATCGGTACGGCGGGTCCGGTCTGCGTCGTCGGTCCCCCTGCGGTAACAATCGTCCCCGGTAGTATGGTGGTAGTTACGTCGGTCTTTAAGTGCGAATAGATTTCGCGACAAATGGTTTTCCATTGCGCGATTGCGGGCGCGTCTACTACACCAAGGGCGGACGCTATCGCCTGTCCAAGTGCGTCGGCGGTCGTATTGTTTAGGCTCATACAAAAGTTCCTAATATAGCTAGATCGGTCGCATACGTCGGCGGCGGTACTACCGGTAGACCTAATACCGTACTAACCGGCAAAGCCGACAGCAGCGTAAAAAGCGTCTGGATCAATTCGCCCGCCGGGTTAGTAATCTTTACCTGCCCGGTCGCGTCGAGCTCAAAGGATAAAGCCGGTCCGACTTCGATAGTAACCTTAGAGCCGTCTTCAGCTATTTTGATTTTCGTCAAACCGTCTTTAGTACGAAGCGCGATACCGTCGGTATCGAACGCCGGGATTAAGCCGTTGAGCGATCTAAGCCCGACCAGGATAACGCCGTCTGAAAATGAGTGGAGCCTAGGCGTCGCAGGCGACGTCGACGAGTTACCTGAAAACCAATTATCAATATCGCGGTCGTTAAATAGCACGATGCAGTCGTCGCCGGTCTTTACCGGGAAAGTTAAAGCGCCGTTTCCGCCGCCTAAGAAGACGACCGGGCAATCTGCCAGCAATGGGTAATCGACCAGCTTATCAGCGTATACACCAGTAACGGGGTTCGGTAGCGAGTACGTTTGTTTGTAGTTTATCGTCGCGGTCGCGGTCTGATTAACCGGGTTAAACGTCTGTACCTTTGCTAAATGCTGCGAGTTGAGATTAAGCAGAATATCCTTTTTATGAAGGTCTAATAGGTCCTTCAGATTAAGGGTATTTGGTAACAAATTTTGCTGCGGGTTACTCATGGTGCTATAACTGCTTTTGGTAGTTTAGAGTAAAAGAACGTCCCGGTCGTTACCGCGTTACCGCAGACCGCCGCCGATATCATACCGCGATGCTTTACGCCTTTGACGATATGGTCGCCGTTAAACCCTGCTCCAGTCGAGCTATCGAGAAAAACCTTATGGCCTGGATTTAGCCCTGGCTCTAGTAGCATATCGAACGTTACTAAATTCTGCTCTAGTATTGGTGTACCTAAAAGCCCGGATTGCGAATTGATTACCGCGACGCCGGTAAGGCTAGCAATATACTCGTTAGTACCAAGCGAGTTGAACTTCTCGCCGTCTATGAAAGCGCCGCCGCCCGTTAGCTGCCCGAGGACGCCCATAGTGTTACCGCTATGGCTGTTACCGCGCGATAGTACACCAGGGATATCGCCAATCGCGCCGACGGCGGTCTTAGGTAGTCCAGCGGCGGCGATCGCTTTTACTTCAGTCGTCCGCGTCGTCCCTGATGGTACCTGAAGGTTTACTACACCATTAACAAACGCAAAGCCGCCGTCGTAGCATTCAATTTGAGTTATGAAGTTCGTCCCCTCGCGGACCGACCAGGCGGCGGTAATATTCCCCTTGAAGAGAACGGCTAGGTTATCGCCGTATCCGGCTTCAAAAATGATTCGCTTATAGTTTCCGTAGTCGAAAGCATTGTGGCGAATCTGGTCCCGGTTTATCGCAGCCAGGTTATAGATTCTGATTTGGCAGACGTTCGCCGACGTTAGTACGTTGCGCGTGATATCAAACTCGATAGTAAACGGTAGCTCAATAGTAAGATAACTACCGATGGTATCGGTCTGAATTCGCAAGCGGTAGTTTCGGTTGAACTTAATCACGCTTCGAGAATCCTCGCGTATTCGGCGATATCGACTTGATTTAGAATGTAAAGCTTTGACGCGCCCGACGAAAAATCCTGCTGTAGTCCTGGCTCGCGGTTTGCCGTCGAAAGGCAAGCTAACCCAAAGGGTATAATATTCCGCCATTGGTTTAGCATGTTAACGCTATTAGTAACGCGCAGCCCGCGCAGCGTAAACGTACCGTAGGTTAGCTCGGTAATAAACCAGCCTTGCTGGAGCGGTACGAAGTAGAGCGTAAAGGTAAACGTCGTCCCGTCGTCTAGAATAATCGTTTGCTTTTGTAAGGCGTTATCTGAGATTTGAGTTATTTGATTCATTATGGAGCCGCCGTCGAAGCTGTAGCGGTTGCTGGTGTAACGCTGGTCGGCGTACCTGCCGACGCGCCTTGATTAGTAAGCGACGCCGCTTGCGTCCCAGCGCGACCTGCTAGAGATTTTGGTGATAAGCTAAACGCTGAGAAGGCGTTTCGTATCTGCTTAAACGAGACCTCAAAATCGGTTATCTGATTTGTCTCGGCGTCTTGAATCGCGCGTAGCGATTTAATCGCCATGTTTTGAAAAACCGCCCACGGCGTCTGGACGGTAAAAAGTGTGCGGTTATTCCAGTACCCATAGAACTGCTGAAACGCTTTTTGCTGGTCGTTTTGCATCGAGCCAGGTACGAGGTCGCCTTCGCTGTCAATTAGCGATTGCCCGTCCGACCCTGAGATAGCGTTACCGATAGACGTAATTGCTGATACACCAGCGTTAGCAGCGTTTGCGATTGTCTGGTATGCGATAAGGGCTTGGTTATAGGCGATTTGTGCTGTAATCGTCGCTTCAGGCGAGTACGCCGTTAACGCCGTTAGTTTGTTCGCGGCGGTCTTTAGCGTCTGAAGCCCATACGGCGCGATATCGTTTAATTCACCAATGAAGCCATGCGTTGTAACGGTAACCGGCTTTAGCGCGATCTGATCTTGCACGGCAGTATTGTCTTCGACGTAATGGTCGGTAATATCGCTTTCGAGCGTAACCGTCTGCTCGCCTTCGTAGTGAAAAAGAAGCGCCGGAGCCGACTGGTTTACCGATACGCTGCCTTCAGCGTCTGCCGGGTTTTGCGGCGCGTAGCCGACGACCGATTGCGGCGTTACCATTACTAGACCAGATAGCGCCGTTACAGCGGTCGTCGCTGCTGAAATCTGCGAAAGGTTAATTGCCATTAGTTAACCCGTCCTAACGCGCCGCTTTGCCTAGCAGCGTCTTGCGTCGCCTTCTTTAAATCCGCGCCGGTCTTTTGGATATCTTTACCGTCGTGATTAAAATTGTTCGTTTGATTTACGTTTACCGTATTCCCGTTTACCGTTTTGTTTCCGACGGCGGGCAAATTCTGCGGTCTAGCTACTCGGTCGATCGGTAGTACCGGAGCCAGCGGTCTAGCGGCTTTCATCGCGCCCGCCCTACCCGCTACCGGTGATACTGCGGTCGCGGCGGCTACCGGCGACGGCGGCGTCGCAGCGGCTACCGGCGACTGCTCGCGGTAGCCTTCGGCGTTAAAGCCCGCTGGTATCGGAATCCCCTGCTTAGCGCGTTCGCGGATTTTCTTAGCAAGGTCGGCTTCAGCCTTTACACCAGCTTGCTCGTTTTCATCGCCCATAACCGAATCTTTTAGATAAGAGCCGACGCCTTTAGCGGCATCTAGTACCGCGCCTTTGACGCCTTTCTTTTCTATAGCGGCTCCAGCGTCGACGACCGCGCCGCTAAACAGCCCGAGCAGTTTTGTCCAGCCTTCTATGGCTTTACCAAACCATTCGAATAGGTGAATCTTATCGGCAAAACCGGCAAATGCTTCGGCAAGCTTAATCACCTGGTCGGTGATTTTCGATATCCCGGTAACGAGTTCGACGCCGTGCTCGGCGTTAAAATGCCCGATAGACATTTCGATTTTGTTCTTAAGATTCGACCAGGCGATATTAGCCTTGTCGAGCTCGCCGACTTCGCCCTTGCTGTACGTCGGCGCGGCTTTTAGATTCTTATCGGTAAAGACGTTACGGTCCATCGCCGACTGAACATTCTCGCCGACGCCAAAACTAGACAGCGTTTCGCGCTTTAGGCCGACGTTCTTTTCGGCTTGCGCGTATTTCTGGAGAATCTGGATTAGCTTTTCAGGCTTTCTTGAAAACTCTTCGATATCGGCTTCGGTAATATCGATACCCAAAACGTCGGCGACGTGAGCCATACCCTTTGGAGCGCCTTCGCCCATGAGCGTTTTTGTCATGGCCGATTGCAGGCTCTTAAACGTCGCGGCGGTTTCTTCGTTGGCGACGCCCGCTTGTCTTGCGGCGTACTGGTACTGCTGAAGCGTTTGAGTAGACACGCCCGTAAGCGCGTTGAAGTTGGTGAGGTCGGTCCCGCGTTGTCCCGACGCGGCGAAAAGGCGCTCTAGCGCGTACATAGCGCCCGCTAGCGCGACCTTCGTTTCAAGAGCCATGGACGACGTGTCCTTAAGCCCTTTTTTCATGGTATCAAGCGCGGCCGCGGTTTTCTCGGAGCCTTTAACACCAAGGTTAATAAATAAATCGGCTATATTCATGGTGTGCTTATTCCCGCTATTTGTTTAGCTCAACGTACGCGAGTTCGTAATCATTACAAAATGCATCGTACGCTAACGCCTGTAAAACTGTACGCGCGTCGAGTTCAGCCGCTTCAGTAATTGAACTCGCGTACCCGGATTTACAAAGCCGGAAATAGACTATCAATACGTCGTCTTCAGCCTTTATGCCTGGGTAGTGCCGAACATCGAAAGGTAATTCTGAAACTCGGCATAAAGGTTTTTCGCGAAAGGGAGGACGTTCTCTTTAACTACCTCGGCGCAAACTTTAAAATAGTCCTCGCGTCTTTCGACTAATTCAAACGTATCCTTATCTATTTTTAAATCGGCTCCGGCTCCGGGTCCCGCGCTCGCATTGTACGAGCAGCGTTTGAAACACTCCCATAAACAGGCTTCGACTTCTAACGACGAAAACCCGAGACAGAATATTTCCTTACCGATATCGGTAATTGTGTCGCCTCGCGCCATTCGCAATTCCTTTAAGATCGCTTGGTAAAGCGCCTTGGACGTTGCGAATGGAGCGCAGGTGACTTTTAAAACCGCGCCGCTTGGTAAATCGACTGAACGCATAATCTAACCTTTAAGTAATGGCGCGAGGTGCATTGCTAAAGCGAATCGTGTACATCGCGATCGACTGCTCGACGTCGCCTTCGGTATTTGTTTTACCTTCGACTTGCTTTACAAAAACGCCGCCGCCTAGGACGTAGGTATCACTTGCGATTTTGCCGTCGCCGTAACCGATTTTCTTGATAAATTGACCGCTCAAAAGGACCGTACCAGCAAAGTTTAATTGCTGAGCCGCGAGCAGACCATTCAAGAATTTATCGTCGTCTGAAGCGCGAAGGACGCGCAATTTCAATTCGCATTGGCGACCGCTTTCGTTTAAACCGTAAATGGAGTTACCATTTTTTCCGGTCTTAACGTTTGCAATATCATTTGGAAAAGTTAATTCCGCGCAATTTGCATCGGCGAAGTCTGCGAAAATATGATTCTGAATTGTCAGCGTATCCGACCCGGATAATGCTACTGAGCCCATTTTATTAATCCCCCTTCGTTAGAAGTTTAGTTAAGCGTTAACGTTGATAATTACCGACGAACTTTGAATCGCTCCGGCTTCTTTAAGCGCGATTTGAATCAATGGCGCTTTACGAGCCGCCCGGTCGACCTGAAGTTGCTGCGCTACGGGTAGCGAGTAGATGTAATAGCCTTGCTGCGCGACGTTAGCGAGCAGGTCCTTTTGGCTGCCAAACGTCGTTGGGCTATTCCATTGTCCCGGCGCGATGTACTGATTTGTTACAAACTGGACGCAGACGCCGCGATAAGCGCCTTTGAGCCCGTCCATACCGTTTTCGGTCTGCGGTACTTTCGTCGAGGATTGTGCGAGGTAGTTAAACCCAGCAACTTTGAGCCCGCCGACGAATGCTTGAAGGTTATAGACCTGGTCGAAAAAGCTGTTAGCGCCCGAGCAGAATACTTTCGGTACACCTTCTAGGCTCGGGTAAGTATCCGCGCCCGCAGCAATCGCCTTATTTAAGAGCGTCTGGGTCATGGTCGGGTCTGGCTGTACGCCGATTAAGTCTTTAAGGTGCATCGTCGACGTCGTGTTAGAACCAGAAAAGTTAACCGACAAAGCGCGACCAGCGTACGCCGCTTGCATAACCAGGGCTTCAGTATCGGTAGACGCGCCGTAGTATAGACCGCGCGAATGCGAGAAGCCGCCGGTAGTAAGAAGGTCTAACGAGCCGCCGACGTTAATCGAAGCCGACGCGCGTTGCGCGAAGAACGCGATTTTATTAAGCGGCTGAACTACCGCCGCCGCTGCGAGCATATCGACTTGGGATTCGATAACCGTACTCATAAGCCCGAAGTATTGCACCAGGTCTTGCGTTCTAACGACTGCGGCGTCGAGCGTTTCGCTAGGTAGCAAGGTGATAACGACCAGGTAACCATCGCCCGCTAGGACGTTAGGCTGCTGAGAAAATACCGCGTTCGCCATTTCAAACGTAACGCTAGATGTACCAAAATCGACGCCGACTTCGGTCGGCTCTAGGTAGATTTTGTAGCCGTCGACGCCGAAAGAAAGGTTAGGCGTTTCGCTCGAAAACAACGCGAGGTTACTGGTGTTATACGCGCTAATACCGGCTTGCGCTTGCGAGACCGAAATATTAATCACGTTTGAAAGTTGTAGTTGCATACCTTAGAACTCCTTTTCTTATGGATTTACATATTCTGTTACGGTGAAATCGTCGAAATACTGGGTCGGTTTATTCTTAGTAACGGCATACTGCATCGCGACCGATATCCGGTACCGGTATGGGATAGCCGCGCCGTCGACTTCGGATAAGTTTACAAAATTGCTCGATAGCTTTCCGACGTAAAAGCTATTTGCTACTTGCTGCTGTCTTGAGTAGTTACTTTCAAGCGCGAGGATTACCTCTTCTTTTCGGTCTCTAGCCGCCGGTCCGCGCGAAATGATATCGATATCGACGACCGCAGCCATGCTAACGTACTGCTCAGCTTCGACGCCGTCGGCGCTCGGGCGGTTAGAGTTCCCAAAGGGCTTGCACGACTGCATGGTAACCGCGACGTAAAGAGCGTCGTCGGTCGGCTGCATAATTTTCTGGTCCCAAAGGTACACGCGACCGTTAGCTAACCCTAATTCCTTTTGGATTATATCGCAGAAAAGGATTAGCGGCGTACCGACTAGGATTTTAGCCGTCGCGGTCGCGTTTAGCGCGTCCTTTGCTTGAATGGTCGCCGACGACAGCTTAGGGTCCGAACTTGCAATAGCCGGAGCGGTATATTCACCAGTACCGGAGTTTATCGTGCCGCCCGCGCCGCCCGGTAAAACCGAGTAGACGTACGGCGGCGTACCGCCTAAAGCAAGAAACGACGCCGGAGCGTTAGTCCCGACGGCGGTCGCAGTTTGTGTTATGGCAATCGCCAAAGTATAGACCTCTTAAAGTATTTACGGTATGGTTTCAGGGTTAATGTACCTTCAATTATGGGAGCCGTCAAAATGTCTCTAACCCTTACCTACCGCGAAATATACGACCCGGGCTTTTCCGCTGCGCTCAAGAAACTAGCTGACTGCTCGGAAATCAAAAACGTTAGTACGCTACTGCGGCTAGTCAAAGTTAACAAAACCTTACTCGCTACCGTTAAAGAGTGTACCGAGATACACCAAAAGCTTTTGGACCAGTACGGCGCGAGACAAGAAAACAATACCTACAAAATCATTAACGTCGACGAGTACAACGCCGCCTTTGAGCAGCTAATGAAAACCGAGCTAGAAGTAGAAGGCGACCCGTTTAAGTTTAACGACCTGCTACCCGCAAAGCCTAGCGCGACCGACCTTACGGCGCTTGGCATCCTCGTATCGCTTTAGCCTTCAGCCGCCGCTAAGACGGCGGCGTACTCAGCCTCGGTCTTGCCAGCTTCGATAGCGACAGCATGCACCGTTTTCTTGGTGTTCGCAGCCCTAATTCCCCACAATGCCATTAATGCCTGTGCTTGTGATTTTGTCATATTAGCGATACCCAGCTTCCTGCTTCATAGCCTTGAAATTTGCCTAACGTCGTATCGTAAACCAACATGCCGTCTACGGCTGTCAGCGCGTTCTTTTCTGTAGTGGTAAGGCGAGATAGCAGCAACACTCTATCAGTGCCGCCAATCTCTACGCCCACACTTGCGTTGGTAACTTTGCCTGTCGCGGTATTGATCGCTAGCTTGTACATCGAGTTATCAATATCGGAATTAATCCAGATACCTCTATGGTTGGTAGCGAATAACCCAGCGCCACTTACTTCATGGTAGAAGCCCGTCGCGTTGGTACATGCTCCTGTGTAACCAGCATTGATTAGTAGCGAGTTGACACCGCGCCACTCAGGTAAGGTGAAGTCGTCTAGGAAGATCGCGCCAGCGACCAAAGCGCTAAGCTGATCCATTTGCCCGTGGCCGTGAACCTGGCCAGCGAATCCCACCATGTTAACGCCTATGCCGGATGGTCCCATATTTACAGCCGATGTTAGGCTGCCCATATCAACGTCAGGGGACAGGATATTCATAATGACATCGCTGCCCGTGATCGTTGTTGCTGCTGGTGTGTGGTACTCGGTAAACAGAACATGCTGCCCGATTACGCCGCCGCTGCTATACGCGTTGAGTACTCCGCTAAAATTTGTCCTGATATTGCCCACGTCAAAACCAGACTGAGCGCCGCCTACCGTTAGGCCATTTAGATTCATGACGTAGTTATTGGTGCTGGAGGTAACGACCTGGCTCATGCTTCCCGAATAAAGGGTTACGTCAGCATTGCCAGCGTCGATCTTCGGGTTAGCGTTGTAACCAGTAAAGGAGCCGTGCCCGGTAGCAATGTTGGGGTTGACGTTAACGCCCTGGTAGTTGCCGCCGACACCCATCGTGGTGATTTGACCGCCGACGTAAATGCCGCTAAATCCAGACGCCGCTGGAAAAGTGCCGAGCGTCGGGTTCATATTGAGCCCGATAAATCCCCCAGTGCCCAGCGTGGTTATCGTTGGGGACATTCCAATACCGGCATAATTAGAATTCCCGTCCATCAACGTAAAGTTACCGTTAAGTGCTAAACCAGAATAATTCGAGTTGTTCGAAACTTCGGAAAGGTTCGGGCTTGATGCAAAAGCAGTGTATCCGTGTACTGGCCTAGAGATATTTGCAAAGTCATAAAAGACGTTAACGTTGAAGTTACTCGTGCTAATCGCGGCTGCATTAACGTTTGGCTGAAAGCCGTAACCTTGAATCTGTCCGTCGATTGTCGCATTGGCGTTGATGTTGGCGTAGCCGAAGAAGTAGCCTAAACCCTTGATGGATACCGGATCGGTGCCGTTGCCGATTGTCGAATTGAAAGTAGCGTAGGAAAGTGAGCCATACGCCGAGCCGTTACCGACGTAGTTAAAATTTCCTTGCACCAAGGCAACAGCTTGGCCAGCCGTGCCCATGTTGAAGCCAGTAGCAGCCGAATCTAGGTTAGCGTTAACCGACAGGATATTAACCCCGTCGTTCGGCGATGCTTGCAGCGGGTCGATGTTGACGTTGTAAGAAAACGCTGCGGGATAGGCGCTTAAGTTATTCGGCTGATACGTCGGATTCGCGCTAGAAAATTTCGTCGTCGGATCAATCGCCCATTGGCTGTAGCCGACGACTTGAGATGTTGGATCTGAGAAAATGAACGAGTTTGCAGGCGCTCCGATTGCAGCGTTAACCGCTGCATAGGATATAGCTAAAGGCGCAAACTGAGCGTTTCCCCCGATGTATTGGAATACGTCGCCCGCTGTCGCCGCGCCCGCGTTTGTCAGGTTATTTATCGCCGCTGTCTGGTTACTCTGCCCGGAGCCGCCGTTTGCGATTGCGACTACACCAGTTACGTTAGCGGCGTTTCCCGCGAGGTCGCCGCCGCTAAATCCGGTCGCGGCTAACGCGCCGAAGCCGTCGCGTTTTGCTATGGTGTTGGACGTCGCGCTAGCTGTCGCGGCGTTAGCCGCCGCTACGCCCGCTAGGACCGTCGAAACCGCGACCGCGCCGATAGTGCTCGCGCTGTTTAGGTCGCCTTGAAAGGCGATAGCCGTTACCGTACCAAAAGCCGAATTTGCCGATCCGTCGCGAGCGACTACCGAGTTAGAATTTGCTAAAGGCGTCGCAGCGGCTAGGACCCTCGGGTTAGTAAAGTAGAGATTTGTCACACCTTCGGCGACGTCGTCCGAATCGAGGACGACCACGCCGGTCTGGCTGTTTACCGAAGAAACGCCGCCCGCGCCGGTCGTCCAAGTACCATCGGCGCGTAAGAAGTTAGTCGTACCGCCGCCCGAAGGCGGTACTAAGCCCTTAGTAGTGGCGTCAAAGGTCGCGACGACTGTCGCGCCTTGCGTCCCGGTTACGTCGCCGACTAGCGACCCTGAGAAGTTTGCAGCAGTCCCGGCGGTTGTCGCGCTACCGGCGGTCGTCGCGCTACCCGCAGTCGTCGCGGTTGCTGCGTTACCAGCCAAAGCGCCGGTAAACGTCGTTGCGGCGATATCGCCGGAGCCGTCACGTTTGGCGATAGTACCTGCGGTATTTGACGCGGTCGCCGCGTTAGCTAACGCTGTCGCTGCGGCGACGTTCGCTGCCGTCGCGCCGCCGACTAGAGCGACGACGTTCGCGCCGATCGGTCCGGTTACATCGCCCGCCAACGTACCGCTAACGCTCGCGAGGTCGGCGATAGCCTGAGCCGTCGCTTTTACGGTAACGCCCGCCTGGACGACTGGTACGTCTTCAGTACCGGTAAGCGGTCCGGCGGCTGTAAGTTCGGATATTTTGATATCAGCCATTTTTTACAATCCTTCAGCGACTAAATGGTCGCCGCCTTCGGTTAGTAACTGGTCGCCGTTTTCGGTAGTAATAAAATCGGCAAGGTTTGATGGTCCCGCGCCGGTCCAGTCCTGGACTAATTCGTATTCGACGTAACCATAATTTCTATAATCTTTCTGGCTCATAACCCTGGTCTGTACACCAAGGTAAGCGACGACGTCGTCGACGTCGAGCGTTAGCGATGGGTCGGCGTGAAGCCAAAGCCAGGTCCAAGCGCGTTGGCCTTCGGGCTTAAGCATTAGCTTACGACCAGATAGCGGCTGAATCACGCCGCGAAAGTTGATTACGGTTTTAACTTCGACGACCTGGAAAGCTTCGGTCGTTTTGACGACCTGTGAAAACACCATCGGCTGATACCAGTCGTGCATAGCGCCGCCGACGTCCGGGATTGTCCCGGTCTTAACGTTGAGCGGCGTATTGCGACCATTTCCGATTGTATTTGCCATGCGTCCTTACTTTATAACCGTCGTAATCGAATCTCTTAATTGACCAGTATCGTTTAGAATATTCCCCGATTTACTGGTGTACCCTTTCGACCAGCCCGCCCACTTTCCAAAACCATTTGTCGCAAAACCTTCGGCCACAATCTTTTCGGCTGTAGCCGCGATTTTCTTAAACCAGGCGAGCATATCGCCTTCGGTTACGACCCGATTCAAAGTGTCTTTATCAAACGCGCCCGATGCTTCTAACTCTTTTTCTAAATTGTCCTGGATCGGCGTTCGCAGAAAAGACCGCTGCGGAATCGAATCGGTACCAAACTCGTGAATAGCGCCAATCGAAGCGTTGCTAGTCCCGTCCGGGCGCGTATTCGCGCCAAAAATTCCGATCTTAACGTTAGTAAGCTTCCCCTTTTTGAGCGCCTTGATAATTTTATCAAGCTTCTTAGTGTCCAGTTTTTCTATAACTGGCTCGTCGCTCATGGTCTTGTCGACCCTTCTACCGAGTAAACCTGTCCGGCTAACTGCGGTAAAATTAATTGCAAATACTGAGCGCCGTAATTTGTCTTCATGAGTACTGCCCAGTCGGGATTGTCCAGGACCCGCTGAGGTATGGCAAAGCCCTGGCTCACCGATCCGACCGATTTGCTTTGTTCTAAGAATGCAAATTGTCCGTTAATGCCTTGCGAGCTCGCCCGCAGATTCATAACGAGGTAGTGAGCCGACAGCAGAAAATAGCCGACGTTGTACGAGCCTTGATCCGCCCATAGGCTTTGGCTGAAGTTTACGTTGGAAAACGTAAACGACTTCGCAATATCCGAATCAAGTACCGACGTATTAGTATCGGTACCGTACGGAAAATCGCGGACGAAGAAATCTTTAAAGTCTTGTACCGATGGATTCGCAAACGCCACTATCGTTATCCCTTCTGAAGAAACGCCCGGCGAGGGTTATGAATTCTCACCGGGCGTAACTTTAAGTATTTACGGTTACGCGTTGTAAACGAAATACATCATTTCCAAAGGACGGTACGCTAGCACACCAGTAAATTGACCGTAGCCCGCATTCTGGAATGAGAAGTTATCCAGGCTGTTTGCGAGCGTATTGGTGTAATCGACCGGTACGTCCATACGCAGCGATTCTTCGTCGTAGCGAGACAAGACGTAGACTTGCTTGCCAGCGATCGAAGACACGTCTGCGTGGTACGCAGCGTCGCCGTAAGCGAGTGGCATAATCTTGAAGCCCGCGCCGCAGGTAACTTTAAACATTTCTTCAAGTAATTGCAGAATCGACTTGATCGGAAAATCAGGCGATACGGTCGCAGCCATACCGTTGAAATCAGATTCCGGTACCGTAAGATGGGTCGGCCAAGCGGTACGCTGGCAGTTAGACCGATACGATTCGACGATTGCGGTAGTGAACACTTTAAGTTCAGCCGTAGTCATTGAGCTAATCGGTTTGGTGATTACGGTCGTGTTAACCGTTACACCAGGCTGGTTAAGATAACCAAGGCAAGCGCCGCCCGAGCCGTTTTGTCCGCGAGCGCCTAAGAAGGCAATCCGCTGGATACCAAGGTCCCAGTTACGCTTACGCGCTTTCTCTTTACTGGAGACAAGGTCCCAGTTACCCGAACGTGCTGCGAGTTCGAGGTCAAAAATGGACCAGCCAATCGACTTCGACCAGTTAAACACCTTGATGTTTAACGCGTCGACGCCGCTATCAGCAGCGGCTTGGCGGCTGTTTTGCCCGCCGGTATTGATTACGCCCGTTTCGAATTCGTCGGCGATATCAAACGAACGGTAGGTCGTAAGATTAGAAGACCATGCTCCCTCACCAACGCGGACCGGCAAGTAATCAGCCGGAGCAACTTCGAAAAACTTTTGCTCGGTGATTTTCTTCATAATCGTCGTCAAAGTCGTAATCGAAACTTCGTAGCCTAACGAATTCGAGTACATCTTTTGCGCTTCGTTGAACTTACGTTGCATTACTTCGCAAGCGAATTTTTCACGCGGCGTCAAAAGAATCGGCTCGCCTCGCGAGTTCAAGATTTTCGGCTGTTTTACTGCGATCATATGTTTACTCCCTTTAATTTTTTAATTAAGAACGTTTTAGTTATGCCTTCAAGAAACTTGGAGTCTTCAAGAATACGCGAATCAAGCTACCAGCCGACGCTGCTTTATCGTAAGCCCAGCCGACAATATCCGCGCCGCTTGAGCCGACGACAGCGGCGACGCTACCAGGCGAAACTACATCAAGCTGTACTTGAGCGCCGCGAGCGATCGCGTTTGCTGCGTACAGATACATAACGTTACCAGCCATCGAAATCTCAGCGGCGTCGCCTGCGACGTAGCTAACATTCTTGATATCGAAGTTAATGAAGCCTAAAACTTCGTCCGCCGCTGCTGAGCAGCCAACGACCTTAGGTACACCGTCGGCAGAATCGACCATTTTCACTGCGGACCCTTGGTAGAGCGCCGTCGCTTGGCTCGCGTCGATAAGTACCGAAACGCTGTTGTAAGGGAAACGAAGGTCGACCATACCGACTACCGACGTTTGCGCAAACTGGTTAGGGCTCAGGCTCGAAGCCGAAGTCGTAACCACTAACTGGCTCGACGTACTAGCGACCGCGCCGGAATCGGTCGCAATAACTTTGTAGTAGTAAACCGTGTTAGGAATCAAACCGCTATCGCTCAGCGTAAGCGCCGTCGCGCCGCTTACGATATTTCCGCCGCCTGGTGAAAAGCCGGTCGTCGTCGAGCGGTACCATTGGTAGGTGTATGGAGCCGCGCCGCCGGTAGCGACTGCGGACGAAACGACCGCCGCGTTAGAGCCGACCGATACTTGACTAAGAGCACCTGCTGTAGTTGACATAACTTAAATTCCTTTCGAGTGTTTCTGATTAAATTAATTCGCGTTAAAGAAAAATACTAACCCCGTTTTGAATCGACCCGTATCGCGAGCTGCCGCGAGCTAACGCCGCTTCATGCAAAACGTCTAACGTCGAAGCGTTCGATTTTCTAGCGTTAGCTACCATAACGAGTTCTACCGCGAGCGACTTTATCCTCTGACAAATCGACCGTGGCCGTTTCTTCAGGCGCTAAATGGGCATTAGCTAAGCGGTCTGCTTTTTCTTTAGCGTTTTTCGCTTTGGCTTCTTTAATTTCCTTGTCTTCATGGGCGGCGAGTTCTAACGCTTTTTTCTTAGCGTCTTCGTCCTCGTCGTTTTCTTTTGGCTCTTCTTTTCCCTCTTCGTTAGCCTTTGGCTCTTCTTTTTCTTCAGCTTCGCCTAAGGCGTCTTTTTTCATAGCTTCGAGCTCGTCGCACATAAGCTTATGTTTTTCGACGAGTTCGCCAACGTTGCAATGCGAGCCGTCGGCTAATTTAACTTTGTGGCTGAGGTCGGCCATACCGGCGTTCATGTCCTTAGACACTTCTTTTTCGTCGGCTTCGTTAACCATTTGGGTAATGGTTACTTCGCGACCAGACTTCGGTAGGATTACCGAAAGTTCGCTAAGGTCGTTTTCGACTTTAGCTTTTTTGAATAACTGAAGCTTCATGCTTAAACCCTTTCCGTTAGATTTATCGTTTGCGAGCCGTTTGAGCTCAATTAGCCGGTCGTCGTTGTATTTTTTAAATTCGTCTGGAGCCATAATAACGGATTCTTCGTAGCGGGGATTAGGGACGATTGCTAAATGCTCGTATTCGCCGCCTTTGATTTCTTTCGAGTAGCTAACACCATTCCATAAGCCGTTACTGCCAAAGCTTTTAGGCATGTAGCAGTTTGATAGCTTCATGCCCTGCTTAATCGCGCGAAGACCGCGCTCGCTAACCACCATAAACTCGCACCAATGTTTACCATCGGGCGCATTGTAGAAGCTGCGGACTACCCAGCCATCCGCTTCGCCGCGCAGCTTATCTAGGCTCTGCTCGACTTCGTCGACGTGCATAACAAAGACGGGCTTCCCTTCAAACGACGCATCCATTGCCGTGATTGTGTCTTCGTTTAGAAACACGCGGTACGGCTCTTTTCCGTCTTCGGAATACTGAGCCACACCGGGATAAAAGTGCATCCCAAAAAATCTCTGGCCTTTTGAATTCTCTATCACGAATGCCGCTCCAAATAATCTAGGACCGATGCTACGCGAGCTATAGAATCGTCCAGTAACCCAAGGGCAGTATTGCAATGGTGACAGAGAAGCTGCCTAACCCTACCTGTCTCATGGCAATGGTCGACGGCTAATGATCTTTTGAATTCTGAAGAATGAGTGTCGCAGATAGCGCAGCGTCCTTGCTGAGAAGCAAACATACTGTTGTACTGCTCGATGGTAATCCCAAAATTTCTCTTCAGCACCGTATTTTTGACACTGTCGGGGTTTTTTAACTGGAAAGCTTTAGCATTCGCCCGATGCTTATCATAATTACTTACGCGGTACTTTCGGCTGTATCCCGCCCACTTATCCGGGAATCTCTTTTGGTGTGCTTTAGTTCGGGTAGCCGTGCACACTCGACAGTAGTATTGCAGCCCGTCTTTCTGCTTAGCATTTCTATTAAAATTTGAAATAGGCTGCGGATTCTCTTGCTGACAAGACTTATCACGGCAATGTTTTTCAGGTTTTACTAATGCTACGCTCATTTTTAAAACCTTATAATCGGAATCGCCGCGCAACGACAGTTGTAGTCCTGTCCTGGATTGTTATATCGCGCGGGCTGTCCTGGCTCGGTAGTTAGTGGAGGATCGTCCCATGAAAATGTTTTTCCATCAAGTATTTTATGCGACGGTCTTACCGGATGCATTTTTGATCCGGCGACTGTCCGCCATTTGTATTTGGTGATACCTGCACTAGCATAACGCGTTTCTTTAAATTTGGCCATGAGCAGGTTAGTTTCTTGACGCGCTAGAAACTTTGCTTTGTTCGCCGTGACGCCGTACGACGCCTGAAGGTAGCCGACGATTGCTTCGCGCCGATTCCCCGCAACTAAAGACTGCCGAACGTCTTTACGCAATCGGACGATCTCGTCTTTTGTGAAATTGTTGATCCATAAATCCATGTTATTAGACCATTCCCCGGCGATTCTTTTCTGCTCTTCAGGCGTAAGCTTTGGGGTCACTATCATGCCTTTGACAGACGCTTGCACTTGTCGGTCGGCGTCTTCTAAACTTGAGCCGAACAAATCGTCGGTACGAATCTTACCGGCAAATTCTGCCGAATCGAACGTCGAAAGTTTTTTGTCTATACGGTTGATCCGCTCTTGATACCGGACGTCGGCGACCGCGATCGCTTCGCGGTACTCGGGCGGTAGCTCAGTCGCTGGCAGTTTGAACGTGCTGGTTTTTGGGTCCCACTTAGCACCAAGCTTTCGGAGTTCTTTCGTCGTCGTCGCGTCTAGCTGCCCTGAGAATTTCCCCCGCGCGAAGGTAAGCTTTCCCGACGATAGCGCTTTGATTAAGCCGTCCTTTGCGTTCTTAATCGTATTACGCGGTAGGTCTAGCTCGGCTAGCAGCGGGTCGTAGAAGTATTTCTTAAACGCCGCCTTAATGCGTTTTTCCATTTCCTCGAAGTCGCTACTTGATACGACGACCGGCTTTAGCTCGATGGTTTTCACGGGACCTCTGGCTCAACCGTTTGTTTAGCTTCGGCGACGACCTTAGCTTCATTATCATTTGTTACGAAGACTAGGTCGGGCTTTTTCATTTGCGCGGCGAAGTCTTTCGCCATCAATTCCGTGACGACGCCGGGGATTACCTTTAGACAGCAGCGTTTAAACTTCTTTCCGCTTCGACAGGGACACGCTTGGTTGCGCGGTAGCGTTAGCAAAGGATTCCGCGCGAATCCCGGAATCGGTTCTCTTGCTGTTTTGTGCGATAGTACCGGCGGTATCAAGTTGACCAATGGTGGGCAAACCTCGGGCGCGGGCAAGCTGGTTATCTCTTGCGGTTTTTCGCTCTGCATCGGCTAACTCCCTTTCGATTAAATCCATTTCGTATTTCTCTAGGCGGCTGTCGAGCGTACGAATCGAAAGCCCTAACGAATTCGCTGTCGCGGTTTTGTTACCAGCATAGAAACGGTAGGCGACGATAATGCATTCTTGTTCTAGTGCGTCGAGCCGCATACCGGGCGACCAGGTTACCGAGTTAATCATTTTAAATTCCCTTCTAGGTTAGAAATACTCATTCGAATTTACCGCCTAGCGCGTCGTCCAAGTGCCAGCCTAAATTATCAATACGCGATTTAAGCGTACGCAGATTGATACCCATATCGATAGCCCATTGAGACATAGCCTTAGTTTCCCCCCGAAAAGTGATCCAGCGAGTAGTTCTTCTATTCAGCGCGTTCTCGCTCGGTGTTACCCACCGGCAATTACCGGGGGAGTATCCCCGGTAATTCTTTATCCGATCAATTTGGTGCTTAGGCGTCGGCGGATCACCCATATCTGCTAAAAAATTCTCAAACATGTCCCACCGTCTGCAAACGTTGACGTCCCTATACCACCGGTCTTTTGGGTTACTGCATCGTGCCCGCATGGAGCACCAAACAGCGTAGGCGCGGGTCCGGCTGCCGTTACTACACCCGCCATGCTTTAACGCCGCAGTATTTCCGAATCCGAGGTATCGCGTTTTACGCTTCATTCGTCTTGCTCCTCAAATTTTCCCCCCATTTTCTTATACCAAGAAACGACAAACTGCCAACGTACCTCGCCTAGCGCTTTTTCCGACGCGTCTTTAGCGCGAGCCCATAACGCTTCGTCGACGTTACCCGGGTTTTCAAATAGAACGTGACGGCGCGGGTCGATCCAGCTATCGCCGCCGTCGGCTTCGTAGCTTGCGCGGTCGAATTCGGCTGAGTTCTTTAAGACGCGGTCGATTCTTTCGGCTTTAGTAAACGGTACTACCGCGTTTGCTTTTGCTTCAGGCGCGGGCTTCGCTTCTTTCGTCGCCGCTAACTTAGGCTTTGGTGTATCAGCGGCTTTTGGCGGATCTTTACCCGCGCCGCCCTTCTCACCAGCTAACGACTTCTGCGTATCTAGGCGATCGGCTCCGGGATTATCGACGTCTTTAGAATCAAGCGGGTCGTTAGTCGATTGCCCGGCTTCGTCGTCCATGTAGCCGCCGACTTCGTCTAAGACGTCGCCCGTCGTGTCGAGCGTAATATCGAAGAGATTACCTTTGTTAATCGCGTCGCGGAATTCGACCGTCGTTATTTCGCCCGCTTGCTTAGCTTGTGCAAGGCGAGCGAACTTTTGCGTTTTAACGGTTTCTTCGTCGACAGCAGACAGTATGCGTAAGGGCTTAAACGAGACCGATAGGTCGTCTGGGATAAATCCGAAAAGCTTTTGACACTTGATTTCGCAAACCCGCAGAATATTATACTTAAGCTTGTTACGAACTTGGCTTTCCACCATCGCATTATAGTTTTCAATATCGTCCTCGCCTGAGCTAAATCCGGCGGCGCTAATGCCGAATAGTTTTGTAAGTGGCATACGCATATCGCTTGCGACCTGCATACGGATGCCTGTCATAGCTTCAGCAAGACCGGCAAACGATAATTGCTTATGATCGAAGTCGTCTTCGGAATCCATTACGATTGCGTTTTGGTAATTCTTCTGATAGTTCGCAAGCGCGATACGCTCTTTAATCTTTTGATCGCCGTTAGGGCTCATGAGCGTATTGACTAGGTTTTTGATTTTATAAATATCAAGCTTGAACTCGTCGAGGACCTCAAAGCCTAGATCGGTCGCTTTTAGGTATTGATTAATCGAACGGATTAAAGCCTCGACGACTGAGAACCCCCAGCCGCGAAGTTTCGGGCGAATAAACGACGGCGCGGTTAAACCCTTCATACGCATTACGCGCGACTTATGGACCTGCTCGCCGTAATAGCTGTAGTGCTCAAAGTTTTCAGACTGGATTGCTGGGTCATAGCCTTCAGTGTTTTGCTTGTCCCAAAATAGCTCCCACATATCAACCGCGCGAAACTCTAGTTTAGAATCGGCGGTAATCGCTTCGATATCGATCGGCGTCGACGGGTCCTGGTCGGTGATAACCATAACGCCCGCGCCGCCAAACAGGCGATTCCATTTTGCGGCTTGCCCGAGCGTATTGATATCGTCGTCGCGGTCTAAGCTTACAAGTAGCTCAGCGATTTGCGGCTCGTCTAGCTGTTTAGATTTAATTTCGACGCCGCCGCGTAGACCGTCGTCTACTGGTACGTCGACGATAGTTTGCACCAAGCCTAATTCGACGTAGGCTTCAGAAAGGAATTGCCGAAAGTTTGATACGAGATACCAGCGCAAATTCTTAAAGCTGGTCGTTACGTTTGATACCTGCTCAGTCCAAGGGCTCGCCTGATTACCGGGGAAACCGGTATTAAAGCCAATCGCGTCGGCTAACCCGTTCTTCGTAGCCGCTGGCAATGAATTCTGGATAGTGGCTTCGATGCTTTCAATACTAAACTCGTCTTGCATATGGTCCCCTTGGGTTTATAATGCGTCCATAATTGAGAAGCCGCCGCAAAGCCGGTTAAACGCGCCTGATAGTACGTCGACGATATCGTCGTGCTTGCCTTCGGGGAAATTCTCTAACTCAGCAAAGAATTCATCATTCCAAGGCGCTCGCAATACGCTAACATTCCCGACTTCGCATTGTGCCGATACCGGCTTCGCCCGCGTTAACTTATCCTGGCTCATAGTTTCGACGTGTACGTCGTAGCCGATTAGCATACGGATAAAATGCTCAGCTTCAGATTTACCCGCCGACCCTGGGTCCTGCTGGCTCATAATCTGTACGCTTTGCGTGTCGTGACTAGCTACGTTCTTAACTAAACTTTCTACTTGACCAGGCGTATCCCGTAAAGACTTTATATCGGCGACTAGAAAAGTGTTATCTGGGTATCGTAGCAGCTTTAAACCACGCGTCCAGTCTGGATCTTTATTTGATTCGTTTGGTTTCGTCGCCGCCCTATCCCAAAAGCGTACGGACGATATCCAGCCGCCGGGTATCGCGTCGACGACCCTAAACCATTCGCGCTGAAACATCGTACCGGCGCTTGCTCTAACGCGCCAATTGCCTTCGAGCAATCGCATACGGTCGATTCGGGATAAGGCCATGAGGTTAGATAAATAATCGGGGTCCTTATCCATCAAAATAGTATTGTCGTAAACAAGGGACGGTATGAATGTTAGCGACTTCGGAATCTGCTCGGGTCCATGCTTCTCAATTAGTTCTTCTTTTGAATCCGCCCATACCAGTCTATCGTCGACGCGGATAAACCACCGTAAGACGCCCGAACGCTCTTTAATCGGAAAGCCCTTCTCGTCTAACCACCAATCGATAAGCTTACATACAAAACTATCGGGGTCCGGGTTACACGTTGCGCGGATATACCCGGGGACGCCCGACGTTGAGCGTAAGCGGCTTAGTAGGTACCAAAATGAAGCCTCTTCAAAGTGCGTTAGCTCGTCAAACATAATCAGCGGAATCTGAGCGCCTTGGTAGCTGTACACGGTATCAATATTCTCTAGGTGAGCCATCTTTAGCGACGCGCCCGACGGGAAAATCCATTCTAAAAACGCTTGCCTAGGCTGCCCGCCTAGCGGGTAGAACAATTCCATAGATGTATCCCATAACCCGCCTGGGTTACGGATATGTGTCGAGTTTCGCCGGAATATAATCGCGTTGAATTTTGAGTTATTATAATGCCTTAGCGCTTCTAATAAAAGCGCGTAGGTTTTTCCGCCGCCCGCGCCGCCGCCGAATATGCATATTGAAGCCCTAGAAGATAGGAATTCTGTTTGCGGTCCTGGCTGCGGTGATATATATTCATCGCTCATGAAGCCCATACCCCGCAAGGATTACAAGCCTCACCAGAAATATAAAACCGGTACCCGGGTCGGGCGGCTAACGCTACTGCGCGACACAAAGCGGCGAATAAACTCGCAGGTCGTATGGCTTTGCCGATGCGACTGCGGTAACGAGGTCGAGTTGCGCTGCGCTCGAATAGTGAGCCAATCGAACCCAAGCTGTGGCTGCTATTTCGCCGACCGTTCACGCAAAGCCCTTCTTAAAGAGCAATGGGCTAACTACCGAACTACCGCAAAACAGAAAAACCATACGTTTGATATAACCATCCCTGAATTCCACAAACTCATAATGCAGAACTGTGCGTACTGCGGTACCGAGCCGCTGCGCTTTGTCTGGAAACCGCCAAAAAACTCGGGGAAAAGAAAACTGCGGATAGGGCATATGAACGGGCTCGACCGGATTAATACTAAGCTTGGTTATGAAAAGGGTAACGTCGCGCCTTGCTGCAAACACTGCAATCGCGCGAAATGGACCTTCACGCCAGACGAGTTTAAGAAATGGGTTAAGAAAGCTTATGAGCATTTATATCCTGTAGACTATGGTTTTTAAAACCCGTACCCGTCGTCAATTTGTACAGGCGGCGTTACATCAATAGCCCGAGCCATAAAACCGTTATCGGGCAGTGTAACGATAATTTGCGGCGCGTTTAATCCTTCATGTACAAATTCGTCTTTCACCTTACCGACGAGCCGATTAAGCAGAATATCTAACGCGCCCATATCGCCTTTTCTCACAATTCGAATCGCGACCGCTGCCAGCATTCGCTGAAGCGTCGTAGCGTCTTCACGTTTTGATAACGCTACCAATGCACCAAAGTCTTGACGGATAATGAGGTTACTAATCGACACTAATTCAGACTTGGTAAGATTCTTAATTGCTTTGATTTCCGGGCTGTCTTTAGGCCGACCGCCTTCGTTACCGCTTTGGCCTTTCTTGAAATGATATGGCTTTAATTGCGGCGCTAATTTTTGCAAACTAATTACCCTACTGAATTGAGTTTTATACGGCGATCTGGCTTAGTGTGAGCCAAAACCAAAGCCAGAATATTACTAAGCCTAGCTTTTCCACTTTAAATGGGTATCCGACCCGAACGCTTTAGCGATTGTCAATTAAATAAAGCGTAGCCGAAAGGCTTCGGAGTTGCAAGAATTACCGGCAAGAAACGCAGGTAGGATTTTCTGTATACTATTTACTCAGCTTTCTAAGGGGTCTAAACGCGACGCCAGCGGTCCGAAGCCAAAGCGATAGGTTTCCCCCCGCCCATTTCTTCGCAGCGGCTTCTAGGCGTCGTTTCTCACGCGCAGAGACCCTAATGTTAATCGCTTCGAACTTTTCTTTCGGCTTCACGTTCATTTTGCAGCTTTCAAACCGGAGGTGTATATTTTATACGCAGTAAATCTAAAAACTCTTCAAATGGCATCACGACTAGCACACGGTCCTTATCCGCCTTTGTAATCAAAATCGGTACATCGCCAAAAGCTTCGTCGCAGGCGACTTCTTTAATCGCGGCGACGCTAGCATATTTCTTCATTCGCTTACACTGGATTTTGTACGGTCCAGTATTCACGAGGTCTATACCTAACGCCGCTTCGTCGACTTGAAATTCTAAATGGCGACGCGCTGAAGGGAACACCACGCGTAGCGCGATCGCCGTCCACCGCTCGAAGCTATGACCTTTGGTACGGGATAATTTACTCATTTTTATGGATCGCCATTGTTACTACTGGCTTACAAACTTCAGCGCAAATTTTACGCGCTTCGAGGATACATAATTTAATTAGTTGATCGCGTTCGCATAGCG
>Ga0315289_10001175_pt1 | contig 40991 bp, 36 predicted proteins | sample YL17G11_40_MG_FD_203452 | JGI IMG/M metagenome (GOLD analysis project Ga0315289, IMG submission 203452) | Sediment microbial communities from Yellowstone Lake, YNP, Wyoming, USA - YL17G11_40 | ecosystem: Environmental > Aquatic > Freshwater > Lake > Sediment | place: USA: Wyoming | collected... | reverse complement strand
CCGAACTGACCTTTGAGGAATGCCCTCGCGGCCGTCAGGACCGCCAACTCATCAATCTTGACTGAGAGCATTCTCCTATCATCAGATGACAACTTTGGAAGCTCGGCCACCATCTCCTTGGCGAAGGTGGGGATCGCCTTCTTCGCCTCGGCTGACTTCGCCTCCTGAAGCGCCTTCCTTATCAGGACAGATATGTCGAGCTTCGTCTGCTGCTGAGCGAGGGCCGCAAGCACCAAGTCATGCTTCCACACAGGCGATGTCATGAGCACGATCTTCCTCGCCTTGATCTCAGTTACCTTGAGTATCTCGGCCACATCGGCCATGAGGTTGGCCAGCAGCATCTCTTTGGCCTCCTCTGCCAGGACGGATTCGTCGATATGTCCCTCGGGGAGCTGGGCCAGGGATACGAACGGACTCTTGCCCAGCCTTTCCCATAGCTCTTCCGCCACGTGCGGGGTAACAGGGGTCATCAATGCGACCCATGTTTCCAGCGCCTTTCTGACAGAACGCTTGTTGTTACCCCCGCGTTTGACATACCAACGGAAGTCCTGTGGGATCTCGAAGTACACATCGTTTGAGTATGATCTCATATCGAACTCTGCCATGTATGAATGGAGGCTTGCCAGGCGGGTCTGCATTCTAGCATGGAGCCAGGAATCGATACCGCTCTCAGCCGAGCCATTGATCGACATCAGCTCCTCCGAGAAACCCCATATCCTCTCGAGCCTGTCCCTATACGCCTCCACCTTCTCGTCTTCCCACGCCACGTCGACGTATAGTGATGAGATGTGGGCGTAGAACAGCCGCATTGCATCGACTCCGAAGCGCTCTGCAGCGTCAGGGATTGGCTGAGCCCCTCCCTTCGACTTGGAAATCTTTGCCCCAGTAGATGTGATGTACCAGTTCACGATGATTCCCCGAGGCCAATGCTGGGGACGCAGGACTGCGACGTGGTTCATTAGGAATACGGGGAAGTGGACAGTCATGTGTTCTTTCCCGCCCAGGTTGATGTCAAGAGGGTACCAGTACTCGAATTCCGCTCTGATCTCCTCGAGGACCTTCTTCGGGAAGCCGCTCTGCTTTGAGACCGCATCGGGGCTTCCCTCTCCCAGCAATACGTAGTCGAAGAACGCTTCTGACATTCCCTCGGCCTTGATTGCACCCTCGTTCGCATACCTTGACAGAACGTAGTAGACAGGATACAGAGTGCTATCAGCGATCGCCTCTACTATCCACCTGGGGTCGAACGGAAATCTTGTTCCGAGCCAGTTCCCGAGCCTCACACACGCCCTCTCGCGATACCATTCGAGCACGTTCTGGATGTTGTCGAAGTACTCCTTCGGAAGGATCTTCATCGTCAGAGCGTGCTCCTTGGACCGCTCGGTCAACGCGGGGTTGGCGTAGTCGATGAACCATTGATCCGGAATCTTCTTGACCAGCACCTGGTTCCCGCACCTGCACAGAACCTCCTCGGATAGGTCATACAACATGCCTGCCTGCCCGCTCTTCAGCATCTCCTCTCGCATCGCGTCTTTGGCATGCTCGACCGGCTGTCCTGAGAAATCGCCGCACCTATCGTTCATTACTCCCCTGTGGAAGCCGCTCTTGTAGATCTCCCTAGTAGCCTCCTCGAGCTTCGGATCTGCCAGAGAGCTGATGCCCATCTTCTCGGTGATCTCGACTGCGGGCAGGGGGCCCCACCCAGGAGTGGTGATGATTGGCACAGGCTGCGCATCCCTGATCATCTCGTCTGTTATCCCGAACCTCGATCTCGAAGCCTTGTCTCTCTTGAGCTCAACGAGCCCTATCCAGTCCACGGGCGCATCCGATGGAACGCTCATCACAAGGCCGGTGCCGACCTTGGGATCGCACAAAATCGACGGGAAGATCGCGATCATCTTTCGAGTGTAGGGCGCTTTGCATCTCTTACCGATCAGAGAGGCGCCGTTCGCCGAACCGATAATCCGCACGTCCTCCTTCTGGAGCTTCAGTTTCTCGGCAGCGGGTCTTGAGACGACCCAAGTCTCGCCCCCGACACCCAGATCGATGTACTCCACTTCGGGGTTGATCCAGAAATTCGTCAGGCCAAAGACCGTTTCCGGTCTGAGCGTGGCAGCCACTAACTTCCTTCCATCCTCAAGATCGAACTTAAGAAGCGTGTACTCGAGCACCTCGGCGTTCCCTCCCTTGGAGATGTCTGTCTCGGATGCGTCTATTGCCACGGGCCCGTGCTCGATGCACGCTGGGGCGTAGTAGGGCTTCTGAATCAAGAGGCCCAGAGCCTTGAGCTTGCGCATCTGCCATTCAATGAACTTGGAGTAGTCGGGGTAGATTGTGCATGTGAACCTCCTCCAATCTGACATGAAGCCGAAGCGCTTCCAGTAGTCGTTCACATAGACCTCGTTGAAGAATTTCACAACTTCAAGCGGGTCTCTCAGCAGAGAAATGATCTTATCACTGCAGCCGTTGGCACGGAGCATCTCAATCGTGCTGAGGTCGCCCTTCTCCACCCTTCGCGCAAAGCTAATTGCCCCGTTGCCAGTCGCGTGCGTCCCAACGGGAAATAGGACCCTGTGCCCAGTCATCAATTTGTACCTCACGATCGCATCTGACACAGTGTATCCACGCATGTGGCCGACATGAAGGTAGCCAGTCACGCCGGGATAGGCAAATATCATGAAGAACTTCTTCTGGCCCGGAGCCATGTTCGACTCGTTTATGCGAGCCTCGTACCAGGCCTTCCGCCACTTTGCCTCGATCTTGGAGAAGTCTAGAGTCATCGCCCTCTGCCAGCGTGACGGCAGAATGTCTGGTACCAATTAAAGGTTTATGTGGTTAGCAGCGAGGCCCATCACGTTCCATGTTTCCTAAGAACAAAGAACGCCGCAGGACCTGCGGTCGCAACCACGAGGCCCGCGAGTCCTAGAACTAGACCCAGCAGAAGGATCCAACTAGATCCCGAGGACACTGCCCTCGTATCGGCTAGGTTGCCCCCAGACCGCCCTCCGACGTTCTGACCACTTACAGTGTCCGATTTCGCAGAAAGCGTGAGCAAGAAACCAATTGCGAACAGAGCAATCCCTGTGGTCATCAGCAGACTGTTTAGCCTTCGGCTATGTCTCCTGTCCCTGCTATCATTCATGACGAACTCTATGCCCCCCTGCTTAAGTCGAGTGAGACTAGTCACTTGCAGTTAAAGGTTGCCTCCCGCCTACGGGTGAGAGCTATCGGGGAATCCCTCGCAATGCCAGTGCAATGAAAAGGGGGCGAGTTGATCGAACGCCAGTATGCCGATATGACATTTTCAGACGAAATGTGACATTTTGATTACCTATATATACCGCCGTCATACATATGTTCCATTCGCGTCTACAAATCGGGATGGGATGCACACATGTCCGACCCAGAAGAGAACGAGAGGATAACCCTTCGGTTAGATGCCGAGGACCTCACGCTGATTGACGAATTCATCGCCAGCAGCAACGAGTTCTCCAACAGGTCGCAACTAGCCCGTGCGGCAATACGCGCATACGTCGAGGCGCGCGCGGGCGGGGTAAACGGGACTGCCGGAAAGAAGGCGAACGAAGTGGTGGTGCAATTGCCGCCGCTCGTTCTCGACACGATCGCCCACCTGGTAGCGGAGGGCGTATACACGTCGACATCCGAGGCGGTAGCTGACGGATCGAGGCACCAGTTCCTCCACGCGGAGCACGTGGAGATGCTGAAGAAGGATGCTACGCAGCAGAGGAGCGCTTTGAAGGTAGTCCCGAAGACATAGGCAACCGTTTGAGGGCGCCCTGATCTGTCTTGAGAACTCTCTGAGGGGGGTTCCTCTCGCCAGACCAGAGGAAGGACGGAGGCCAAACAGATGACGGCGGAAGGGAGCAGGACCGAGGAGATAGTCAACGCACTGGGAGTGAGCCTTGGGGAACCGACCATCGCTGTGGTCGGATGCGGCGGGGCGGGCTCGAACATTGTGCACGGCATATACTGGAAGTCCAACAGGATTGAGACAGTCGCCGTGAACACAGACGAGCAGAACCTCCGCAGGATAGACGCGCACAGAAAGGTGCTGATCGGGAAGGATGTCTCGTTCGGGAAGGACGCGAACGGGTTCCCCGAGATCGGCGAACACTGTGCTGAGAAGGCCAGAGAAGTCATCAAGGAGGCCCTCAGGGGCTATGACATCGTGTTTGTCGTGGCCGGGATGGGCGGAGGGACGGGGACTGGAGTCGCCCCCGTCGTAGCCAGCGTCGCAAAAGAGATGAACATCGTGACGTTCGCCCTGCCGATTCTCCCATTCGACATCGAAGGGGAGCAGAGAAAGAAGGTCGCGGCAGATGGCGTTGCCAAGCTCAAGGATCAGGCGAGCTTCATGGTGGTCCTGGACAACAATAGGCTGACGGCCCTTGGTGCTGACCTGCCTATGTCAGAGGCGATGAAGATCGTCGACCGAAGCGTGATGAGGATCATTGAGACCTTCAGCGAGCGGACGAATTCGTACATAACCAGCATAATGGAGGACATCTCAGGCTATGTGGAGACTTTCGAGGAGCCGGCTCCTTCGCCGCCGGAGCCTGGGCAGGGAGAGCACTTGATACATGCGGATATAGATCCGATGTTCAACAGCTTCGGCCCGAACATGTTTGGGTGAGGGCCGGAAACAAAAGCTCCAAGGGCGCTGGCTGGAATGCCTGGGATATTGGCCTCCGAAGTCGGCGAGCCAGCGTCCCCGAGACAAACCCATTAACCACCATTCTTGTCATATATGCCAAATCATTTTTCAGTTCAGAAGGGCTACGCCCACCCCGTGAAGATAGGTTTCTTGGTGAACCCGATCGCGGGAATGGGCGGTGCGGTAGGGCTAAAGGGGACGGACGGAGAGGCAATTCAGCGGGAGGCCTTAGAAAGGGGCGCTCGATTGGTCTCGCCAAATAGAGCACGAGAGGCGCTCGTCCGGATCAAGGAATCGAAGCTGCAGCTCGATTTCCTGACATGCTCGGGGGAGATGGGACAACAGGAGATGGATTCTGAGGGACTGGCCTACAAGGTTGTCTACAACGCGCCTGCCAGAACGACAAGGAACGATACGCTCGCAGCCGCCAGGGAGTTCCAAAGACACAACGTCGACCTGATCATGTTCGCTGGTGGAGACGGGACCGCGAGGGACGTCCTCGAAATAGCCGGAACGAAGACCGCCATACTGGGGATTCCAACAGGTGTGAAAATGCATTCCGGGGTATTCGCACTCACGCCCCAACATGTTCACGACATTCTCGCAACTTTCAAGAGGACTGGCTTGACGAAGGAAGCAGAAGTCATGGACGTTGATGAGGAATGCTTCAGAAAGGGCATTGTGAGGGCCAGACTCTACGGGATCGCACGCGTCCCTGATGACGCAGAGGCACTTCAGGAAAGCAAGCAATCATACGGTTCGGGAACGAGCGATGAAGAGGCTGAAGAGATCGGCAAGTATATCGCGGATTCCATGAAGAATGATGTCGCATACATACTCGGACCAGGGAGCACGACCATGAGAATAGCTGAAGCCCTGGGACAGAAGAAAACCCTCCTAGGAGTAGATGTCTATCTCAACAAGAGGCTGCTTTTGGAGGATGCTCAAGAAAGGCAGCTCCTGGACGTGCTGAACAGGCAGCCAGATGCGAGGATAGTCGTCTCACCGATCGGCGCCCAGGGATTCTTCTTGGGGAGAGGGAACCAACAGATATCACCTGCGGTCGTTCGGCGCGTTGGCATTGACAAGATAGAGATCGTCGCGAGTCCAACGAAGCTGAGGTCAACCCCGCAACTCAGAGTCGACACCGGGGACCGAGGGCTGGACGACAGTCTCGTGGGGACAGCAAAAGTGGTGACAGGATACAAGCGCAAACGCGTTGTCACTATTCGTTGATGCCGGCCTGAGCCGCGTACTTCTCCTCTTCCTCAAGATACCGCCAGGAGGCATCAACAGCGCTCTGTATCTCGGAAATCTCTGACTCTGATAAATGCGAGAACCTTCCCTGTAGCTTCAGGTACTCCGACACCGGCAGCCCCTTGCCCTTGCGGGTGATTCGAACCCTTCCATGCTCTATCTCGTACAGAGGGAACATGTGAGTTTCCACAGCCAGCCGCGCTGCCTCGACGCTCAGCATCGGGTTCAGACGCCATCCCGGCGGACATGGAGACATTGCGTGGATGAATTTGAAGCCCCTGATGCCCTTCGCCTTCTGTATCTTCTTGATGAAATCTTCGGGGTGGGCAATCGAGACCGTAGCCGCGTAGGGTATCCTGTGGGCTTGCATGATTGCCATGATATCCTTTTTGGCCTCGTGCTTGAAGTCGTGCGTTGTGCCAACTGGCGTAGTGGTCGTCCAGGCACCCCAGGGAGTCGAGCCGCTGCGCTGAATCCCGGTGTTCATGTATGCCTCGTTGTCGTACATGACGTAGATTGCTTCTGTCCGTCGCTCCGCGGCGCCTGACATGGCCTGCAGGCCGATGTCGACCGTGCCTCCATCCCCTGCGAATCCTACGATATTGACGTCCTTGATGCCCTTGATATCAAGAGCCGCTCTGAGACCAGAAATCGCGGCTCCAGTTGCTTCGAACGCCGTGTAGAGTATGGGCACCTTCAGGCAATTGCTAGGCCAGTAGCCTGGCATGACAGCCCAGCAGCATGCGGGAATCGAGACTATCGTGCGTTCCCCCAGGGCCTTCAGCAAGTACCTCATCACGAGATTCGCACCGCACCCAGGGCAGCCTGTACTACCAGGATATGTGAACTCCTCCTCTGGTATCGTGGTCTTCGCCATCAGCGCCACCACCTTGGAAGTCCTGCAACATCCACCCACTCGACCTCGGACTCCTCACCACGCTTTGTGACCAACTGAATGTCCTCGAACACCCTCTCGATCGTCTTAGGAGTGATATCCCTTCCACCAAGCCCGGCAATGTAGTTCTTAGTGACCGGTCTCTTGGGACAGTTGTAGAGCGAGGCTTTGACCTCGGAGAACATCGCGCCCGCGGCTCCGAAGGTGTAGCTCCTGTCCAGAACCCCAAGACCAGCGACTCTGCTGCCGAGCGCCCTAATCTCGTCGTGGGGGAATGGCCTGAAAGCACGCACGCGAGCCAGGCCGACAGGGACGCCCTTCGATCTCATGCTGTCGACAACATCCTTTGCCGTGGCCGCGACTGAGCCCGCAGTCAGGAGGACAACCTCGGCATTCTCGCATCTGTAGAGCTCCAGAAGACCGCCATGCTCCCTCCCAAAGACCTGCTTGAACTCCTGCTCCACCCTCAGTATCCGATCGTGCGCCGCCTTCATTCCCAACATTGCCTTGTACCTGAATTCCATGTATTGGTCGGGCTTCACCAGAGAGCCGAAGCCCATGGGTTTTCCGACTTCAATCTTGAACTCGGGCGCGTAGGCCGGGAGGAAACTGTCGACCATCTCCTGGTCAGGAATGTCGACTGGCTCAGAAGTGTGGGAGAGGATGAATGCGTCCTCGATGATCATCGCGGGCAACATCACGCCCTTGCTCTCACAGATCTTGTACGCCATGATGATGGTGTCCAAGACCTCCTGGTTGCTCTGACAGAAGAACTGTAGCCAGCCGGTGTCCCTCTGGGCAATGGAATCCATGTGGTCGACCCAGACGCTCCACGGCGGAGCCATCGCCCGGCTGACATTCGTCATGACGATTGGCAGCCTGGCACCGGAGGCCCACATCAGGACCTCGTGCATGAGCGTCAGCCCATGAGAACTCGTAGCGGTGTATGTTCTCGCTCCGGCAGTCTCCGCGGCGATACAAGCCGCCATGGCGCTGTGCTCGCTCTCAACAGGCACGAACTTCGCGTTCAGCTCGCCCGTGGACACGAACTCCGCCAGTTTCTCTACGATTGATGTCTGTGGGGTGATAGGGTAGGCCGCGATAACCTCCGCTCTCGAGAGCTTGGCGCCATACGCTGAGGCGTAGTTGCCCGTCATCAAGGACCTCAATCGCTGCCCTCCTTGACCATGACTATGCACTTCGAAGGACACTCGTGAGAGCAGATGCCACAGCCCTTGCAGAATCTGAAATCTATCTCTGGAACGCCTTCCACCAGGACTATCGCCGCGTCAGGGCAGAACTTCCAGCAGATGGTGCATTTCTTGCACTTCTTCTTGTCGACGACCGGCCTGATGACTCGCCAGAGGCCCGTGATGTTCATCGTGCTTGGCATGTCCGCGATCGGGGTCAGCGGGATCTCTTCGTAGCTCTTCGTCAAGGCTGGACCTCCTTTGTTCGTTCGTAAGCCTCTTTGGCGGCAGAGACGTTCTCCTCCTCCTTCACGGGGGCATTCTGCCTTATGCTCTCTAGCATAGCGTCCAGCGAGATGATGTCGCACATCTTGACGAAGCCGCCCATCATTGCCGTATTGACGATGGGTGCTGTCTGCGACCCTATTCCGTGCGCTGCTGCGATGCTTGTAGCGTCGAGAACGAAGTATCTGAATCTTTTGTCAAGGCCCTCCAGCTTCCTCCCGTCCGGGTAGTTTATTAGGGCTCGACCCTGTGGCTTCAACCCTTCGAGCACGTCCACCCCTCGGAGAAGGGAGTTGTCAAGGACGACCACGTAGTCGGGCTCGTATATGCTGGACTTTATCCTGATGGGCTTGTCATCGATCCGCGCATACGCAGTGACGGGAGCTCCTCTTCGTTCGACGCCGAAAAACGGAAACGCAGAGACCTCGAACCCCATTCTAAATGCTGCCTCAGCCAGGATTTCGGAAGCGACGACGACTCCCTGGCCGCCTCTCCCGTGGAACCTGACCTCAATCAACGGTTACACCGTGTAATGAGTTAAGAGGTTCAACATATTAAGTATTGACCCACCTACAAGACTGGCCTTCCACGCGATGGCTGTGTCACTCGGCCACAGGCTCGCACTCTCATCCATGCCCGAACATACATATCTGGAGCAGTGTTATTTCCCGGCGTGAAACGGGAATTCTCGGGCTTGTACGCTAGAGCGTTCTGTCACTCCACCGAAGATCTGGAGAAGGTCAAGCGCTCGATGACGAACGCCCTGGGAGATGTCGAACTGAAGGTCACGAGCACTGAAGGATACCACGGGAATCCAATCCTTCTGTTGGATGCAACTGTGACCGATGTGGACGACATCGTTGAGTTCTTCTCAAAGCTTGGTCCAGATGGAAGGGAAATCATCCTCGAAACACTCGGATCAAGGCTTGACGACTCGTGCAATCTTTTCGTCCGGTTGAACAAGCAGGCGGCTTTCAAGGAGGACGTGCAGCTCGAATCAGGAGATGATGTGATATCGATCCGCATTCACGTCAACGCATTCCCAGCAAGAGGCGATATCGCGAGAGAAATCGTCAAGCAGTTTCTGAATTGTAGTCTGCTCACCCCCATACAATAACCAAGCATCGTGAAAGAACAACGGACATACGATTCATTCTTATATTGAGCGAAATATCTGTCCGTCCAGCCGGAGAAATGCAGGGGTAGCCAAGCCCGGCCAACGGCGCAAGGCTTAGGACCTTGTCCAGCAGTGGTTCCGCGGTTCGAATCCGCGCCCCTGCACCAAAACCCAATGCAAGCGCACATCACTTCTTCTCGCGCGGGGCAAACAGTTCGCAGCCAGCCTCGTACTCAGCCTGTGACAAGAACTTGCGGTAGACATTGTCAGGAAAGCATCCGCGCTGGGACCCGCGCATCGAGAGCCAAGCACAATATCTGCAGGTCCTGCCAGAGCCGCGCCTGGCAGAGGCTAGGACGATGAGCTCTTCGCGCGTGTATGAGTCTCTATCCCCTTGGTTCATGCCTATTACCGCATAGTGTGGGTCGAAGCTACTGAGTCTTTCCATTGATGAACCGCGCTAGAATATATACCTCTGGGTGCATCCACGAGGGCGTGAAGTTTGTCTACTGTGCCAAATGCAAGGAGCTGCGGGTCAAGCCCTGGTACGCCAGGAGGGTGAGATGCGGGAGATGCAGGGGAGAGGGAAAGGAGATCACAGTCCCGAAGAGCGGCCTCTCATACCTGATCTATGTCATGATGATTTTCGTCACCGCGGCGGCAATCATGAATGTGAATACCGAGAATGATTTGTACTTCTATCTGGCGATAGGGGGAGCGGTCGCACTAATAGCAATCCAGTTCATCGACATATCGCGCGGCGAGAAGTACGCCAGAGCGAGGATCCGGCCGACCACCTCAGATGTCGATGAGTTCAGGAAGCGTGGCTGGAGCTAGTTTCAGGACGACGAGATAGACATGTTGTTCCGAAGATGACATCGTGGCCGAAGCAGCACGCACATCCATTCTCTCGTATGTCGTCCAAGTAGGGTCGCTGACAATCAGCACTGGCTGGTCAATGAGACGGGCCACGCTGTATGAGACTAGCAGTGGGGACATCCCTGGAGGGCATATCTCGAGCAAGATCCCAAGAAAGAGCTGGTTTAGAGATGCGAAAACCAGAGAATCGCCACCGTTTTCGATACACTCCATCTCAACCAGGAGGCAATCCGAGACCTGGTCTTTCGCGTCGAGCTCAGCCTCCGGAGAACTCGGGATCACGATGGACCGCCCCAAGGATGCTTCCAAGAAGACGCCTAGGATCATCCCAGGATCACATCGTCCAATACCAGGACTGTCCAGGCCAGAGGCGCTGGTCTGCCCGAAGTAGGAAGAACAGACGTTGGTTACAAGCATAGCTATCGCGAAGAACACCATGGCGTCCAGAAGAGCGAGCTGCCCGTCTCTCGCATTCCAACTCTTACCACGCAACAACGCGCGCCTCCACTATGGCGATCACGCCATTTTCGTCCAGTGCGTTTAGCAGTCTAGTGGCGGAGCCGGCATCGCAGGCCGGTCCACGAACTGAATCCGATCCTTGGCACAGAAGCTCATAGCCTGGATGGTGCATGATCATTGCTGCTGCGAAGTGTCGCCCACTCGCGAGACTCCGGCATATGTCTGTGGTGTTAAGCTGGCGGATATGTCCCAGCGTGGGCAATCCCCCATCGACTGGCCGGCAATGGGACACAAGGCCGTCCACCATGTGAACGGCGATGAACGAGAGCTCCTCGTTCTCGCGGGCTCTCGAAATCTCCTCGCTAGCAAAAACTCCAGTCATGATAAGAGACGAAATGCCAGCAAGCACGAATAACATCACGGGAAGGTCTTCGAAGAACCCACCGACCCCGCTGTCGTCGATTCGCATCAGGTGACAGCAGGGGGCGCAACCAAGATTCCCACCACCTCTACATGTAGTTTACAGAAAGTGCTCCACTAGAAGAACGCAGCGTCAGATTCGCCGTCTCATGAGACACCGCATAAGCAAAGGACCGACCAAGAGACTCGCCCCGACCATCACAAATGGGATGGGGTGCCCGCACTCCTTTCGAGATGATGAGGGGCTTCAGCTGGATATTGAATGCACGTCATGCTCTGGGGCGCACGATCTGGTCAACAAGAGATGTGCGGCGGGCATCCTCAGAGTGCTCTCGGATGGGCCAAAGCCAGATTCAATTATCCTCAGATGGTATATGCACAAGAGATACCGAGGTGCGGCCGTCAATTGGATAAACCTCACAGCGGAGGAGTTGTCAACGCTCGAAAGAGCGTTGGGATCCGCTGAGACCCCGTCAGACAAAAGATGTCGGACATGCCCCGCCAGTAAGGAGCGAGTGATATCGGCGCTGAGGCTGAGAATCTTGGATGACCCATTCTCGTACGCCTCAAGCCCTGCTGATGTGATCAAGGATGTCAAAGAGCGATTTCCCAAAGGGAATTGCGAGAGACGCTCTGACTGCGTTAGAAGCGGTCTGATTGCGAGGTCTACTATAAGGGCGGCGGGAGATTGAGAGGCTCGACCACGAAACCGCGCATAGTGAATTCAGAGGAGTCAATACCGCAAACCACAACGGTCATCAGACCGCTGTCAAGGCGGTTTGGAAGTGCCAAGAACGATGTCAACGTGGCCTCAAGGCCATGCTTCTCGTCATCTTGGATCGAGGAGGCGCCAGGACCGCCCGAGGTTCCTGTCGATGTGTACGATGTGCATGGCATTCTAGTCAGGGTTTTCTCGCCCAAGGACTCAAGTTGCGGAATCTACACGATTGACCTGCCAGAGTACCGCCTGACCCCTTCCCAGCTCCAGATGTTGTCAGAAGCGATCTCGAGGATCACCACCATCTTGCCGATGAACATCGACTTGAGCTCTCTCGGAGTCGCGAGGCCATTCATCAAAGAGAAGGCGAAGGATTACATCTATGGTCGCCTGGCGATCAGGTCGGCGAGGACGGCAACAGACAAGCAACTCGAACTCGAGGCCGATCACCTAGCCGAACTCCTGTGCAGGTACACTGCAGGGTTTGGGGTCCTCGAGACACTCATCAAGGACGAGAATGTGCAGGACATCTACATCGACGCGCCGTCCAGCCAGGTGCCCGTGCACTTGGTGTTGAGATCGGACATGCCAGAGACCGTCAGACAGAAGTGTCGGACGAACATATTCGTCGGCAGACGCGATCTTCAAGGGCTGGTGTCCAGGATCAAGTTCGAGACGGGGCTGCCGTTCTCCGAAGCGCATCCCGTGCTCGAGGCCGAGCTGAAGAGGCTAGACGCCAGGATCACGCTAGTAGGCCCGCCATTGAGCGAGAAAGGCGTGTCCGTAGCGATAAGGAAACACGCCACGGAGACGTGGACCATGCCAATGCTTGTGGCGAACGGAACCCTGTCGCCTCTTCTCGCGAGCTTCCTTTGGGCGTGCGTGATCGGCAGGAGAACAGTCCTCGTCGCCGGGAGTCGTGGGGCAGGCAAGACCACGCTCCTTGCAGCCATGATGCTCGAGTTTCCATTGTCGCAGAGGATACTTCTAATTGAAGACACGCCGGAAATCCCGATCCGGCGCATACAGGATCTTGGATATGATCTGCAAGCCTTTCGTTTCTCAGGAGGCGGCGAGCAAGTCGCTGCATCCGCGAGGGAGGTCCTCAAGGTCAGTTTGAGAATGGGAGAGAGCGCAATAATCATCGGAGAGGTCAGGGGCGAGGAGGCGAGCGTCCTGTACGAGAGCATGCGCGCTGGGAGCGCGGGATCGTCCGTTCTGGGCACTATTCATGCGAACTCAGCAAGAGGCGTCTTGGACCGCGCAGTGGAGGACCTGGGGGTCTCTGAGAGGGCGTTCTCGTCAACTGACATCATCGTAGTCATTGACCTCGTGAGGTCTCCGGACGGGACCAGGTTCAGCAGGAAGGTGGCGGAAGTTTCGGAGGTCGCTTACGAGAATGACAAGGTCAGACTCGTGCCTTTGTTCGAGATTGAACCTGGCTGCCATTGCGCCAAACCCAGGGAGGGGCTATCCGAGAACAGCAGGGCCATCATGGGCATAGCATCTTCCCTCGGGACGACTCCCGCCAGGATACTCGAGATTATCAAAACGAGGGCTCACTCAGACCAGATACTCTCAGAGAAGCTGGGCCCTGGCCGCGGGCTCATGGGCATGGTTCAGGACCGCCTGAGGGTCCAGTCGAACGAGGTCCTTTCGCGCGACCTGTTCTGCCAGGACGGGCCTGAATCCGGCCTCAGCAAGTGGAGGGCGTGGTTTGAGAACGCGCAAAGCAAGCCGGCCGAATAGTAGGTCAGCGTACGAGGCCCTGTGTCATGGGCTAGAGATCCTGGGCAAAGCGATTGGAGTCCGTGCCAAGAGCGAACTCGCAATCGCGACGAGAGAGTCATCGGGCGATCAAAGCCCAGGAAGGAAATGGCTTTCCAAGGCACGGTACGATGCCGGGACGAGCAGAGCTGCGGAGGTCCAGGCGCACCTGGACTTAGCGGTCTTACCAATGGCAGTTGAAACTGTCCTGGCAGCATCGAAGACGGTTTGGATCATTGCAGTATCGGCATTGTTGCCCTGCTCTGCGCTGCTGATCATCATGCTGGGCACTTGGCCATGGTGTGCGATGCTCCCTACATCGATACTGGCAGCCTATGCGGCAAAGGAGGCAATCCTCGGATACCCCCGATCGGCCGCGAGCAAACGCGCAGGCAGCATCCTTAAAGGATCATCCAGCGCGATCAACCTCATGATAATGAGCCTGAGATTGCACCCGTCCCTCCCAAAGGCGATTGATTTCGCCTCGCGCTCCGATGGCGATTTCTCCAAGGAGCTGAAGAGATCAGTCTGGGAGGTCATCATGTGCCGGTACCCGAGCTTCGAGGACTCACTCCAAGCCCTGTCAGGCCGTTGGAGTACGTATTGCAGGGATCTCAAGTCCGCCATTAGCGCTCTCGTGACCGCCTCGTGCGAGGCCACGGAGGAGGGAAGGCGAAGGGCGCTTGATAGGGCTAACAACGCGGTAGTGACTGGAGCGAAGAGAAGGATCGAGGAATATGCACTCTCCCTATCGGTGCCAAGCATGGTCATGTTCGGTGTGGGCATTCTGTTGCCCATGATGGTCGGCTCATTCCTGCCGATGCTCTCCTGGGGCGTGTGGTCTGGTCACAGCCTCGGCGTGAGCATAGATGATTCCAGCAATAACATGATGGTCGAGACCCTCTTCCTGATGAACTTCCTGTTTCCCGCGATCGCCTTGGTCGTTGCCGTCGAAGCCGTTTCGCGGCACCCCCTCGAGGAGAGAGCGCCTCAGGCAAATGGATCTCACGACACGCTTGTCTATGAGGGCGCGTTGACCATCACACTCATGATCGCTCTTGGAACGCTCTCTACCCTTCTCGTTCATGGCTTCTTGGTCTATCCCGCGATCCTCTTCGCAGCCGTTCTGCCGATCGCTGGCTGGCTGGGGATCTCAGGCTCGAAGCACAAGACCAGGGCGAAGACGTCGGAGCAGCAGGGACAGGAGGACGCCCTGTTCAGGACGGGGGCGTACATGGTCGAAGGCGAGAACTTCGAACTAGCGCTGGACAAGGCCTCTCTGGATCACAGCGCGGGCGGTGCCCGACTTCTCAGGTGCATATCACTCCGGACCAGTGCGATGGGCCAGGACTTCCGCCAGGCATTGGAAGAGGAGGGGACGAAGGCGGGGGCAAAAAGCGTCTCAGAGGCTTTGGACGTGGTCAGACGGTCCGCCGAGAAGGACGAGCTCCGCGCTGGTATGCTGGCCATGGACCTTGCCGCGTACATCAAGGACCTGGCCGACCTCGAAAGAATTCTGAAGGCGAGGCTGAAGCCAACAATATCCATGATGAGGCTGACCACTCACCTCCTGGGGCCAATCGTTCTCGGCGTCACCTACGCCATCTACTTATCACTCGCCTCCATAACGGGGACAGAAGCGGGCTCGATGCCTGAGGGGATCCTGTTCCTGACGCTGGCTGCCTTCCTCGCAGAGACGAACTCGATAGTGAGCTACTTCGCGTGGGGCATCGAGGGGAAGGGCTCGAGAGCCGATCTGATGTGCTCTGTCGGCATCTGTCTTCTCGTCTCCGAGCTCATATACTGCGCAACAGCTGTCATCGCGTCTTGAGGCCGCGACCTCACTGGGCAGGTTTGTGGATCTGGATCTTCTCCATGTTCCTCTCGAGCAGGGCAAGCTCTCTCTGCTCGAAAGCCCTTGGATCGACTGGAAGAATCAGCCTCGAGCTGCTCTGGGAGATATGGTCGCTTACCTGGTCGATTATCCTCAGGATCTTGTTGAAATCGTTGTTCGAGATAAGATACTCCAGCCCGTCCAGGAGTATCACCCCGTTGGGGTGCTCATCGATGAACTTGACCATCGTGTGGGTGAGAATGCCCAGGTTCGTCGGCGAGATGACCTCCTCCCCCGTTCTGGTCGCCAGCCAGTAGATCGGCGTGTTCTCGAGGCCGTACTTCTGTCTCACCAGTTCAGGATGCTGCCTGGTCACAGCGAGTCCAACCGTCTTCTTGGCGTCCGCGTCAGGAGTGTTGATGAGGTTCGTGAACGCGTCGAAGCTGACATCGGGGGGAGACTCCTCGACCACATAGCACCTGCCTGGAAGCAAGTTGTATTTCCGTGAAATGCCCAGGCCAGACTCCTTGAGACTCCTCTTCGTCTTTGACTTCTTGAAGAGGGAGAAGACCATCTAATCACTCCACATCGTCAGGACAGAGCTCAGCGCGATCGCATTTGTGGGCTTGAGCAGGAAGTCCTTTGCCCCGGCATCCAGGCTCTGGCGGACCATCGTCTTGTTGATAATGGAGCTCATCGCAATGACCGTCGTTTCGGGGTCGATTGCGAGCAGCTCTTTCGTCAACTCCACACCGGACTTGCCTGGAAGGATCATGTCGACGAATGTGAACTGCGGGCGTTCCTGCCTGAACATCTGAACGGCTTCCTCGAAGTTCGATGCCTCGGTGACATCGTGGAATCCTACCTTGACAAGGAGCTCTATCATCACTTTCCTGAAGGCCTCAGAATCATCTACTACGAGTATCTTGACCAAGAACAACGCCTCCTGGGGGCACAACGTAGATTGTCCGAGTGAGTATTTATCGTTGTCCAGAACTTCTCGGAGGGGGGTGAGATGGGCAGGCAATTGAGTTCCTGACGCCAGGCCTTTCCTCCAAGATCGTTTGGAGCACGGTGTCCATTAAGGTAGCGTGCCAACGTAGAAAGGACTTACAGGCTACCCATCTCAATAGAATCTAGGTCAGACCGAGATGATATATATTGCTCCTGCCTGCACTGGCAACTCGGGCAGAGTATGGACAAAGAGTTATATACTGGCACGGTTATTAATCGAATTGCTTTTGGCGCACTAGTTTTCGCCACAGGTGTTATTTCATGAACGACATTGACGAAGTCAAAAAGGGCACTACGACCGTGGGCATGGTCTGCAAGGAGGGAGTTGTCATGGCCACAGAGATGAGGGCCACCATGGGCACGTTGATTGCTCACAGAACCACCCAGAAGCTCTTCAAGATCGATGACAACCTAGGGCTGACAGTAGCTGGCGTGGTCGGAGACGCTCAGACACTCGCAAGATACATTACCGCGGAGGTCGAGCTGTACAAACTGAAGCGCGGCCAGCAGATGACGGTTCGGTCTGCGGCTACATTGACATCCAACATACTCGCGGGCAGCAGGTTCTACCCCTACTGGGTCGGCCTGATCCTCGGCGGTATGGACAAGGACGGCGGCCATGTCTACGCTTTGGACATGGTCGGCGGAGCCATCCCGGACGACTACGTGACGACTGGCTCTGGATCGCCCTATGTCTATGGTGTTCTCGAGGACCACTTCCAGAAGGGCTTGACAGTCAGTGATGGAATAGACCTTGCGATTCGGGGCTTGCACGCTGCCATGAAGAGGGATTCGGCATCAGGAGATGGGATGTCGATTGCAGCCATCACGAACGAGGGGTTCATCGTCCAGGACGAGAAGGAGATCCAGAAGCGCCTGGTCAAGATGAAGTTCACCTGATACGCTCACCGCACTCATAAAACACGGCATTTCGGCCGACAGCAATCAAACCTTTGAACTCAGTTGAGTGAATAAATGGGCATAGAGAAGATTCTAGAAGACGCGCGAGAGGCCGTCAAGAAGACGATACCCTCGCACATTGAAGTTACAGACGTTGATTTCGAGGGGCCAGTAATAGTCATTTACACCAAGAACCTCGAGGAGTTCGCGAACAACAACGACCTGGTCAGACAGCTCGCGCAGTCTCTCAGGAGACGCGTGGCGATAAGGCCGGACCCAAAAATGCTCGCGGACACCGAGAGCGCGGAGGAGAGGATCAGGAAGATCATCCCCGAGGACGCGAAGATCACAAACATCTATTTCGAGGATGACACGGGAGAGGTCACGATAGAGGCGATATCGCCCGGTCTCGTCATAGGGAAGCATGGAGCCATCCTCAACGAGATCAAGAAGGAGATTGGATGGGCGCCTAAGGTCGTGAGAGCTCCGCCAATACCGTCCAAGACCGTCGGAGAAATCAGGAACTACCTGAGAAAAGTCCAGGAAGAAAGGAAGGAGTTCCTGAGGAAGGTCGGGCGGAGGCTGATGCGCCAGCGGATAACCGACGAGACTTGGCTCAGGATCACAGCGCTGGGCGGGTTCAGAGAGGTAGGCAGAAGCGCATGCCTGTTGACTACCAGGGAGAGCAAGGTACTGATAGACTGCGGCGTAGCGGTATCATCTGACGACAATGGATCCACGCCTTATCTGAACGCGCCTGAATTGCAGCCGCTGGACTCGCTTGACGGTGTGGTGATCACGCACGCTCACCTGGACCACGCTGGCCTCGTCCCGGCCCTGTTCAAGTACGGGTACGAAGGTCCGGTCTACTGCACTGCACCGACGAGAGACCTTATGTCGCTCCTCCAGCTGGATTTCATCAAGGTAGCCGTTGGCGAGGCGAAGAAGGCGCCGTACGAATCGTCCCATGTTAGAGATGTCGTTCTTCACTGCATCCCCTTGAAGTACGGTGAGACCACGGACATCTCACCGGATGTCAGATTGACATTCCAGAACGCAGGGCATATCCTCGGCTCGTCGATAGCCCATTTCCATGTCGGAGATGGACTCTACAACGTCGCATTCACAGGAGACATCAAGTTCGAGAGGTCATGGCTCTTCAACGCGTCTGTGAATAAATTCCCCAGGCTTGAGACACTGGTCATCGAATCCACGTACGGTGGCTACCACGACATGCAGCCCAGCAGGCAGGAGGCCGGCAACGAGCTCAGGGAGATCGTCAGGACGACTTTGGCCAGGGGGGGCAAGGTCCTCGTGCCAGTATTCGCAGTTGGAAGGTCTCAGGAGGTCATGCTGGTCATGGAGGAACTGATGAGAAACCACCAGATCCAGAAAGCGCCAGTATACCTCGATGGCATGATATGGGAGGCAACTGCGATACACACAGCCTATCCAGAATATCTCAACAGCCAGCTCAGGACTCAGATATTCCAGATGGGGGAGAACCCATTCCTCTCGGACATTTTCAAGCGCGTCGATAGCGCCGATATGAGAGAACGGATATGCCATGATCCTGAGTCGTGCATCGTTCTGGCCACAAGTGGCATGATGAACGGCGGCCCCGTCATGGAGTACTTCAAGGCTTGGTGCGACGACCCCCTGTCAACATTGGTATTCGTCGGCTTCCAGGGCGAAGGGACGATGGGCAGGAAGATCCAGAAGGGTTGGAGTGACATCACTCTGAACGAGAAGGGCAAACCCCTGACACTCCACATGCGAATGGACATCGAGACGGTCGACGGCTTCTCAGGTCACTCCGACAGAAGGCAGCTCGTGAACTACGTGAGCACTTTGGAGCCAAGGCCTGAGCGAATTGTGATCAATCACGGAGAGGACTTCAAGTGCTCCGATCTGGCGAGCACTCTGTACAAGAAGTTCGGCATAGAAACAAGGGCCCCGATGAACCTCGAGACCATCCGGCTCAAGTGAAAGGATCAGTCTGCAATCCTGAGCCTCGTCCTGCGGCTTCCAATCAACGTAACACGGCTGTCCTCGCGCTCCCTAAGCACTTCCATTGAAAGCAGGGATGCGAGTTTCGCAGAGAATTGGGATACTGACGCATGAGATGGCATGTTGTCCATGGTCATCCTAGTTCTCGAATCGCCAACAAAGACGTATCCTTTTGGCTCCACAAAGTCCGGCTCCGCGATATCATCGAGCTTGGCATACTCCTCCTCCCACCCCATGTTCCAACCGCTCACGAGCGTGTGGCGGACGACTCTCCGCGTCGAAAGTGAGGGAAGCAGCTCGAGAGTCTCCATCAGGTTGTCCCAAGCCCTCGGGAATTGCGGGACACACAGCCTCTCAAAAATGTCCGCGTTGGGAGCAGCCAGAGTAACATAGAGCTGAGTCGGGAGACATGATAGCTCGGCCAGAGCCTTTGGGACAGATCCGTTTGTTACGAGGAAGGTCGTCATTCCCTTGCGTCTGCAGAGTTCGATGAACTCGCCCAGTTTCGGATAGAGCGTCGGCTCACCAGAGAGTGAGATAGCGACCTGGTTTGGGGATCTAGCTTCCTCCCACAGAGACGGATCACATCTCTTATCGCCCTTGAAGCCCGAGACCAGGAGGCTCTGCTCTCTGAGGCAATTCTCGAGCAGCTCCTCCGGTTCTGGATACTTCTTCTCGCCAATGCCAGTCATCCCGTGATAGCGCCAACAGAAGAGGCATCTGAAGTTGCAGATATTCACAGTGGGCGTCATCTGCAGGCAGCGGTGAGACTTGATTCCGTAGAATTCCTCCTTGTAACAGGGCCGGCCATAGATCAGTTTCTGGCGCATCCAATGGCAGAGCTTGACTGCTCCTACGCCAGCCACCACCTTGTATTGTTGTCTTTCCAGATGCTCTATTGTACGCTTGTCCAAATCCATCGTGCCTCAGAAGACAGAAGAGCTGCGTCGGCTGCGCTTCGATCCTGCCGATTTCTTCCTCCCTACATCGCTGGAATCTGTCCCATACGAACTGCCGTGAGCCAGTCTGATCACTTCAGTCACATCCTTCGAATCGGGATCCTTGCCCAGCAAATACGCAACGTCGCCTTCGTCTAGCTCGACCTCTCTTGCGAGATTGACCAGAAGTTGCCTGTCGTTTCTTGCGAGCACGCACATGTAGGGAAGCATCGCATCCGATGCACGCCTCTTTGAGGTATGGAAGTAGTCAGCCATCTTCCCAGCTATTGACTCGCGAGAGGCGCGGAGGCCTCTTGCGCGAGACATGACAATGAAGTGACTCGGGAATCGATACTCGCCCGCCTGGAGTCTCTGCGCGTCCCTGTGGGTCAGGGCAACACCTGATGTCATCATTTCCTTGGCATAGGCCCAGAGCGCATAATGCTGGGTAATTCTTGTCCAGCCCAAGTAGACATCAGCCCTGGAAATCGCGTCGAACGCGTTCGTCAGCTCCGTGGGGTTTCTGAACTCAGATGGGATGCTCTCTTCGATCCATTTCTCCAGCTCATCGGGCGTCATATCAAGATCCAATGTTGAATCGCGAGCGTCCCTTGCGGTGCGCGCAGCGAACATGCCGCGAAGAGCACGGTCGAGCTCCTTGACTTGATTCCGCTTTCCGAGGGATCCAGCATCATCAATCTGGGTATCGAGGCGGCCCTCAACAAGCATCTCCAGATCATTGATGGCAGCTCTCAAATCGCCGCCTGCGTTATCGGCTATTCTGTCAAGGATCTCTGGCACAACAGACACCTTCTCGTTCTGGGAGATTCTTCTGAGTACGGCAACGATTGCACGAACATCGAGTCTGTTGAAAGTGACCTTGTCTGCGAGACTCTTAAGAGCGGACGCCTTTCTCGACAGTTCATAGTAGTCATTCACAATGAGAATAATTGGCTGGCCGGACTCCCTTATTGTCTCGACTATCGCCTTTGCCCCTCCGTAGTCCTCGCGTCCGAAGAGGTTGTCCGCCTCATCGAGGATTATCAGCTTGCGGCCGCCCTGGGTGGAGCTCATGAAGTCACCGTTGCTTGAGAATGTCTGGCTGACAGCGCCCATGCCGGCAACCTGACGAACCGAGTTGGCGTTCCTGTTGTCCGAGGCATTCATCTCGACTATGTCCCATCCGAAATCAGCCGCAAGAGCTAGTGCCGCGCTCGTCTTCCCAGTACCAGGTTCTCCCCTCAGCACGATCGCTTTGTAGCGAGGGGATCCGCTCTGCCAAGACTCGGCCCAGCGCTTGAGAATCCGAATCGAACTCTCGTTGCCAACGATCTCCGTGAGCGATTTCGGGCGGTACTTCTCTGTCCACTGCTCGTGCATTTCGACACTGAGTGGTGCCTTGCATATTATAGATTATAGTATACTAGTCGGAAAAAGCGCCATCTGATGGGCGCGGAAGGCGACTTCTACATCAGAGGTATATTTGTAAAGCTGATTTATTTGCATACAATAACAGTTTAGCTTATAACTATACATCATCAGATAGGACGAAAGAGCTGGTGTGATTGGAGGCTACAGTGGCAGTCGCAGGCTCACGCACAGGTTTTCTGTCCGTCTCATCGGACGTGTCGTCGGTTTCCATGCCTGGCAATGGGTGCTTCGAGTACTCCTCCTTCCTGTCATCGATGTCCATTGTGAGATATATCGCAGTCACTTCAATGCTTGAATGACCCAGGTTCTGCTGAAGCGTTCGGAGATCGATTCCTGACTTGAGGGCGTGCACAGCATGGGTGTGTCGCAGGACATGAGGATGCCTCTTGTCCTTGTCGATCCCGACCTTGCTGGCATAGTTGGAGACAAGTCGCTCCACTTGCCTCCTGGATAGCTGCCCGCGTTTGTTGGAGACAAACAAAGAGTCACGCTTATTCTTCCGAGTGCCAATGTAATCCCTCAGCATGGCTCTGGTCCAGCTGTTCACAATCGGGACCTTCCGCCCCTCCTCATGTCTCTTCGCCTCCTGAATGGTGATCTCTCCTGCCTCGAGATCCACGTCGCCGATTGACAAGGCAGTCAGCTCCCCTACCCGCATTCCGGTCTCATAGAGCAGCTTGATGATCAAACGGTCCCTCATTCGTCGCGGTGCCTCGAGCAAAGCCTTGAGCTCGGCCTGCTTGAGATACTTGCGCATTATCGGTTCCCCATCCCTTCGCCCCTTCGGACGAATGTCGGACGAACTATTGCCGCGGAGGCTATATAAAAATGTCGCATTTTGGCTCCAAAACGCCCTGGGACCTACGCACCCCCCATGACACCCCCTTTAAAAAGGCAACTTATGCCCTATTTGTTGCCGTTTTTCGCAACAAGCCCTTCCAGAACAGAATACCAGAGGCAATTCGCAGGTATTATGGATGCTATTCCGTAGCACGGAACGCCGAAAACACCGGAAATCCTCATGACGAAAGGCAGAAAAACACGGTTCCGTGCAACAGATCCTAATCTTGCCCCCGTAGGGGCAAAGCCGAGGTCTCAATTATACCTACTAACTATACTAGTATATTTGATTCTAGTTATTGATTAACTAGTATAATACATATCGTAAATTCTGTCGGACGGCGGCAGACACATGATACGTGTTAACGTGCCGCTTTCTATTGACAATCGCTAGCACGTATCAGTGTAGTGAGCACAAATGTCGTGGTGACAATCCAATCGGGCTAGGCAAGAATTGACCCTACATTCCTAATCGACTAAGCAGCTCAATCATGCATGAGAGTGGAACGAACATCCATTAGCCAGACATATCTGAATTGTTGCATGAACAGGACCTGCTTTTCGATCAGCGGGCCCCTATGGTTGGATTCTCGAAACAGCGCCTGCCTGAAATCTAACGAGTCTCCTCGTATTAACTAGAGAACTAAAATAATAGATTAGATTCTGAGTATTACGCCACAATTATAGCTATGACATATACATATGCAGGACTGCAATCGAAATCATGCAAAATAGCGCAACCCGAAATTGGGATTATCAATCGATTTCAAGGCGACGACACACGGACTTCACGCATTAGCGAGGAGCCACGATGAGCTGATAAAGGATCAATATCGAACGCAATCCCAGCTCGTGCGAGAGTGAATGGTACATTCTAGTGACGATCTTCTTCGTTGGCCAGCGCATATGAGAGCAATTCGAAGAAAGTTCGAAAAAAGAGGACGACGCTCACAGGCTTGCGCAGAGGGCGTGGTTGATGGCAGGGAGGAAAGACTACTAATCAGACATCTGTCGTTCACCCCCAGGAGAAGGTTGGATTTCCACTTCCCGAATACGTGCTAACGATTGGAGCGTGAATATCTTGGTCGTGCCATATTCTGAACTTAGAATCGCAGCAAACAGACGTAAAGAAAGTCTTCTCACGACTCTGGGGGAATTCGTACGACATCCCTCGATTGCATTCGTGGACAAGAGAGGTGTTGAGGCGTGCGCCGTAGAGGTTGAACGAAAGCTCGGGAGGCTTGGCTTTCGCGTTTCACGCTTCTGTGAAAAGGGATCCCCGCTGATATTGGCCGAGAGGGACGTTGGCGCGCGCAAGACTCTCATGTTCTACCATCACTACGACGTTCAGCCCCCGGGGCAGCTCGATCTCTGGAAATCGTCCCCTTGGAAGCTCGAGGTGAAGGAGGACAGAGTCCATGGAAGAGGCACCTCTGATGACAAGGGCCCGCTGGCAGCAAGCCTCGAGTCCGTAGAGATGCTCGAAGAGATGCTTGGAAAGCTTCCCGTCAACGTCAAGTTCGTCGTAGATGGAGAGGAAGAGGCAGGGCCGATGAACCTGCCCAGATTCATTTCGAAGAACCCGGGATTCATGAAAGCGGATGGGTGCATCTGGGAAGCGGCCTCTGCTATGCCTAACAGTCCCTCAGAGGTTATTTGCGGAATGAAGGGCGACGTCTATTTTGAGCTCAGGATAGGTGGCGCTCCGAGGTTCCCGCTCACCGATGTTCACTCAAGCGAAGCCGGGGTCGCACCTAGTGCAGCGTGGAGATTGATTTGGGCGTTGAACAGTCTCAAGGACGAGAAAGAACGCATACTCATCGACGGTTTTCTAAAGCAGATACGGAAGCCCGATGAAGACGACCTCGCGGCTATTAGGGACCATGAATCGGAGCTTGGTAGCAATCTAAAAAAGAAATACGGAGTTGAGAACCTGGTTCTCGGAAGAGACGGATTCGAATTGACATCCGCACTCTATTTGGACCCGAGGATTTCAATCTGTGGTCTCACGAGTGGTCACCAAGGACCAGAGGACATGACAATCGTTCCATCAAGTGCGAGTGCGAAGGTCGACATCCGCATTGTTCCTGATCTTACTGTCGAGAAGACGGAGCAGCTACTTCGAGCGCATCTTAAGAAAAAGGGATTCGATGATGTTCAGATCATATCCAAGGGAGGGTATGACCCAGGCAAGACCCCTATTGGTCATCCTTTCGTTAGGTTGATTCATAAGGCAAGTTCGGAAGTTGTGAGTCCCGCGAAGGCGAACATAATCCCGATGACATCCGCTTCGGGACCTGTCTCATACTTCACGCCCCATGTGCCGATATGCATGACATTCAGCTACGACGAAGCAGTCGGGACGAATTCGCACGCCCCGAACGAGAACGCACCGCTTGAGAGCATTGAATGCGAGATTGCCTTCACCGCACTAGTCGCACAAAGGTTAGCGGAGATGAAGTGACGTGATCTCGTGCGCATCGGCAGGCGATTGCCGCGCCTAGGAGCAAGGTCTGATAAAGCGCTTCAGAATGCCCGAGAAGCCGATGCGCAAATAGCGACATTTCCTGTGGAGGGCTCCGCCGCTTCCTATGGAGTCAGTGCGAGATTCTTGGGTGTCTGTAATATACTAATTCAGTATTTATGGAGCCTAGGCCCAGGAGGGAGAGGAATCAGCCCACGGAAGAAACTCGCCATAGTGGCAACCACGGCGGCCGTCGCCATAGTAATTGTGGCAGTCGGCCTTGCGTCGTTGAAGCCGAAGGCGAATCCGGAGTCTGTGAACGAACTACCGGAAGCGCACTTCGGCTGCAATGCTAACGGCCTGATGGTCGCTGTGAACGCATCAGAGTCGTTCGATCCTGATGGAAACATAACGAACTACACCTGGGACTTCGGAGACGGGGCTTTTGGATCCAATGTCACATCAGAGCACGGGTATGCTCAAGAGGGAACATACACGATTACGCTGAATGTGACCGACAACAGCGGCGATTCGAACTCCACCTCGCAGCAGGTCACACTTACAGTTGTGGTGGTCAAGAGCAACCCCATAGCTGAAATCGTCGTGATCTCAAACGAGAATGGAACGGTCGTCCTGAGCGGTAGCGGATCCTTTGATCCGGACGGCGGAGCGATTGAGACATATGAATGGTCCTTCGGGGATGGCTCTACGGAGTCGGGAGCAGTGGTCACGCACGTCTATGCTGTGAACGGCACCTACAGCGTGACGCTAACTGTCACCGACGATGAGAGCGCAACCAACTCCACATCAGTGGATGTGAAGGTCACCATTTCCAAGAACCCGCAGCCGGAGCAGATAGGTCCTCCCGGGTTGTACAATGCGATCGAAAACCATCAGGAACGGGTAGACGATAAGCCGCAGCTGCAGAACTCACTGAATCACCTTGAGAGCAACCTGCAGAGGTGGCTGGAGAAACACGGACCCTGAACGTGATGCGAAAACCCGAAATTTGAAGGGGCCCTCGTGGCCTCTTCAACTAATCTTTCTTTCCCGTGATTCTTGCCCTCTTGTGCGTTCTTGAGATCTGCATTCAAACTTTCTACTGTAGAACGAAAAACATCAGAATTGGTTTTGGAGGCTCTCGCCTCCGTAATGTTTGTGATGCTCCGGCTGATTACATCATGCCTGGGGGCATGCCGCCCATGCCACCCGGACCGCCTGCGCCGCGCGGAGGCTTCATCTCTTCTGGGCTCAGCTTCCTTGAGGCGATCACATCATCGATCCTGAGGATCATCGAAGCGACCTCGGTTGCGGATTGGATTGCCTGCGTCTTCACCCTCAGGGGCTCGATTACCTTCGCATCGATCATGTCCGAGACCCTGTTCTCTAGCACATTGACCCCAAAGTTCTTCCCAGTCTTCTTGTTGTGAGCACTCTTGAGCTCGATGAGCACGTCAATCGAATCCATGCCCGCGTTCTCTGCGAGAGTCCACGGGATGACTTCCAACGCCTCCGCGAAAGCTTCTATCGCGAGTTGCTCTCTGCCGCCCACGCTCTGCCCGTAGTCCTTCAGCCTCAGGGACATCTCGATCTCGGGCGCTCCTCCGCCTGCGACCGCCACTTCATCTTCGATTGCCACGGCGACAACCCTGAGCGCGTCGTGCAAGGCTCTCTCGACCTCATCCACAACATGTTCTGTGCCACCGCGTATGAGCACGGAGACCGCCTTCGGATTCTTGCAGCCTGTCACGAAAGTCATGTCCGAATCGGATATCTTGATCTCCTCAACCTGCTCCGAATGTCCTAGCTCTGCAGATGAGAGGTCATCCAAGTTGGTGATGATCTTCCCGCCTGTCGCCTTCGCGAGCTTCTCCATGTCCGATCTCTTCACCCTGCGAACGGCGTAGATGCCTTCCTTGGCGAGATAGTGCTGGGCGAGATCGTCGATTCCCTTCTCGCAAATCAGGACGGTCGCTCCGGACTTCTTGATCTTCTCGACCATCCCCTTCAGAGTCCTCTCCTCTTCGTCCAGGAACTTCTGTATCTGCATCGGGTCCCTGATCTGTATCTTCGCCTCGACCTCTGTCTTCTTGATCTCCAGTGCAGAGTCTATCAATGCTATCTTCGCGTTCTTCGTGACACGAGGCATTCCCGGATGAACGCGCTCCTTGTCCAGAATAATCCCTTTGATTAACTTAGTATCCGAAACGGAGCCGCCATGCTTCTTCTCGACCTGTATATTGTCGATATCGACCTTGTATCTTCCATCCTGCTTCTCGGCGATGGCGGTCACGGCATCAACTGCGAGGTTTGCGAGAGCCTCCCTCTCACCTCCAACACTCTTCCCCGTCATTGCTGTCATGGCGACGAGCTTGAGGGACTTCTTGTCTGTGGGCGATATCTCGAATCCTATCTCCTTCAGGATCTTGATAGACTGCTGAGCAGCAAGTCTGAAACCGTTCGATATCACCGTCGGATGCACGTTCTGCTCAATGAGCGACTCTGATTTCTTCAGAAGCTCGCCTGCGATGACCACCGCAGAAGTAGTCCCGTCTCCGCACTCGTTGTCCTGCGTCTTCGCTATCTCAACAACCATCTTGGCAGCTGGATGTTCGATATCCAATTCCTTGAGGATTGTGGCGCCATCGTTTGTGATCACGATGTCACCCATGCTATCCACGAGCATCTTGTCCATGCCCTTCGGGCCTAGTGTGCTTCTCACCGCGTCCGCCACGGCCCTGGCCGCCATTATGTTGTTGCTGTGAGCGGTCTTGCCCTTGGTAGATTCAGTGCCTTCTCTGAGTACGATAACTGGTTGGCCTCCCAACATCTTGAATTGCCTCCTGGGCTTCGAGTATGATAGAACTTCTATATAACTGTTACGCATGCCCACGCGACTTGTTCGAAGCTCTGAAAGGACGCGGGATGGTCATCTTGGTTCAATCTGCCAGAAGTACGTGCATGAAGGCCCCAAAACAGGCCGAACTACAAGAGAACAATAATATATGGGCGGGGGGAATCTAATTCACTGACATCTTTTTCCGGGATAGTGACGGATGGAGTGATTCAGATATGTCCGAGAAGAGTTCGAGCAAGGATATTGGAAGTGAGGCCGAGAAGAGGCACGCCACTCCGAAAGAGAGGAAGAAGATGAACCCTCTCGTCGTCGAGATTGCAGCAGTGGTCTTGATACTCCTGCTGGGTGCAACGATCGCATACATGATCTCACCCAGCAAGGAGAAGGGATTCTCTGTGATTATTTACCCAAGTGGAGGTCCTGGACCGATTAGCGTGTATTTGGATGCTGGAATGAATATAACGCTGGTCGTGAAGGCGACCTGGAATGGCGACGACGTCACGGATACGGAGAATCTAACGATCGAATGGACAGCCGACAACGCGACTTTGGGCACACTGGAGCCCAACAGCACGGCCATGACGGTGTTCACCGCAGGCCATGTGGGCATGAGCGGAGTGATTACATGCAACGTAACCTACGTCGCGGAAGGGGCGAGTCATAATGCCCTAGTTGTTGTGAACATCCAAGTGTTGCCTCCGACGTTGACCTCTCTGACGATCACACCTGAAAGCAGGGTCCTCATCATGAACAGACCTCAGGTATTCAGTGCCGAGGCGATGAACTCGGTTGGAGACGCCATATCGTGCGATGCTGTCACATGGACCGTTTGGGGCATACCCGCGACCAACTACACGCTCAGCAACACGACTGGTTCGTCCGTCGAGCTCTCAATCAATGTCACGGGTTCCGGAACGGTAAACGCAACATTGACTTACGGGAATGTGTCGATAACCGCAAGGGCGACCATCGGCGCGATAGAGGACTATCCGAGGATGACTCTGACGAGGTCGCACATAACCGACGGGAGGATGTTCACCTGTTCGGATCCGACCTTGCCATTGCTTTGGGGCGATGTCATTGTCTACTTGACCGACGGCGTGAATACGGTCAACTGGACGCTCAGCACGGACGACCTGAACAACGGCAGCTACTCGGTGCACGGCTACGGCTCTCAGGTGCTGGGAACGCTTGTCGTCTCCCTGAATGTTATTGACATGACGGGGAATGGCGCAGTCAATGCGAGCGATGTGCTCACAGTGACAACGAGCAACGGAAAGTTCAACCCAGCAAAGTCATACGTGTTGACCCTTGTCTACGTGCCAACGATGGACACGATCGTCAGCATGACCTTCGCATGAGTGCCAACCTGTCGGTGATGTGTGGAAAACCCCTCAAACCCCTTCATGATGTTATTTCTTGTGGCTATTCTCAATGATCAGTCTAGAACGCATCGAGGAGCTGAATCCCCCTCATCTCACATTCCGTTGACAGCACGCGACGCGCAGCGTCGGATTCGTGTGATGTCCAGAGGCGGGGCTCAGGGAGATTCCTAGCTGCAAGAGCGGCGCTCAGACGAGCAGATGCCATCGGCTTGGAGTTGAATCTGTCCCACAGGACCCTTTTGACGCCCGCCGCTGATGCGTCCCTGATGAGCGCTCTGAGGGACTCCTGAGAATCTGCTATGCCTGGGATGATCGGTGCGGCCATTAGGTATGCGTCGATGCCGTTTTCAGACAGCGATCTGAGCACCTCGAACCTCTTTTTCGGTCTTGGGGCTCGAGGTTCGAGCACAGATGCCAACGATTCATCGCAAATCCCGATACTAACTCCCACCTCGACATCATCCATACGAGTAAGGATATCGAGATCACGAAGAATGAGATCCGCCTTCGTGAGAATGCTTGCTCTCGCACCAGCATGCGCGATCCGTTCCAGACAGCTGCGGGTCAGCCGGTAGTCTTCCTCGGCGGGCTGATACGGATCCGTGACAGTCCCAATCCCTATGACCCCGCCTGAGGCTTTCGCAAGCTCCCTCTCAAGCTTCGAAACGATGTTGATCTTGGCCTCGACGACTTCGCCCCAGGGGCTCCCGAGCTCGAACCTGGTTACATCTTGAGCGTAGCAGTACGCGCAAGAATGGCTGCAGCCCCTGTACGGGTTGAGAGCCCAGTCGAGGCCAGGAAGGCGAGAGATCGAGAGAGCGGACTTGCACTCGACGCGCCTGACAGTCAGGAAATCATCCCCATATGTCGTCGATCCGGCGCTGATAGAGCACATCCTTAAGGACGGCGCTGTTCTTGATCCATCTTGAAACAGGGATGTCGAGGACCGTCGACGCATGTATGAGAGCATCCTTTAGCGTTCTGAACCTCCTCGGCTGGTTCCTGAGTGCCGCGCGAACGTTCTCCCTGACATTCCAGACGCCCACGGGCAGTATGTAGCCTGGGTGGGACTCCCTCATGATACATACACCGGCCTGCCTGCGCTCTCGTGTCAAGAGCTCGTTGACTGCGAGTCTGGCGGCATAGTAGCAGCCTCCGATGCTGGCATAGGTCGTTCTTCCATCAAAGAACTCGTGATCGGCCATAATAGCGATCTTGTCACCGTACGGATTCCAGGCAGTCTTGGGATACCATGCCTCGATAAGCTCGTATTTCCAAGATGTCGGGAGCATCAAGATGATCCATCGATTGTCAAGACTCCTGGTCTCGTAGATCCTGTACTCGTTGATCAGGGGGTAAGTCTTCGTGTACTGGAGTAGGTTCGAACCAAGCTGAGAATCGACTGCAGTGATGCTCCACCGAGTTGGTACGAACCGCCTCCTCTTTGCAAGCCCGAAGGAGCCGACACTGAATGCCCTTTGGATCTGTGAGATCATAGTCCCTCCCTCGTACAGGGAGACTATGGCGTCTCTTGCAAGGAGCTCAGTATCGTACGACACCTTCTCGAGCCTGTTATCCATTTTGAAGTTCGAGACGTCAAACTTGGTCAATGGCGCAGACGGCCCAAACGGCTGGACGTCGTCGTTGAGAGTGAGCCGACCGAAGGGTCTGCGCTTGAACTCAGCGAAAACGTCAGGAGGATTCTTAGCAAGTGCAAGCTCCCTGGTCCTTGTGACAACCCTGTCCGGATTCTCCACATCCGTTACCTCGACCCAATGCATCCCCCGCACCAGATTAGAGCGCAGGTCGATGATATCGTCAATAGACATGCCTGCCCAGCGCTCCGGTGTGTCCATCAGGGATGTGTCGCCATGATACGGTGGTATCATTGGACCGATTGCGACCTTTGGATAGCCGTATCGGCCGACGAAAACGCTCGGCGGGGATGCGCCATCTATGTTCAGTCGATCGATCCGCTCCTTTGCCTTCAGCGTGGAGTGGAACCTCGCGATGACCGAGCAGCGGTCTTTTCCGCAGAGCATTTTGGACCCCTTGCAGAACGCACATCGAGAAGATGTGGCTCGGACACCCTCAGTGGACAATATCTCCTCGAAAAAACGGGAGTTGTCGACCAATACAGCTGAACGGGAGAAGCTCTTTAGATCCATCCCGGTCAGTGAACGACGGCTCGATAGATAAGCAAGCGGCCGGGATTCATGAAAGTGCTCGTACCCAGGCTTTTCTTTGGGCCTGGTCGGGTAAGGGATGGGTGCCTCAAAATTGATATACGCTATAGGTGCTCACACCCGTGGGGGTCTCCGGAGGCCTTCTTGGACTCCGAGGAGAGGGAATTCCATGATGGAAGCAGTTGTTTCGCTCAATATTCCAAAGAACTGGATGAGCGAGATTTCTCAGAAGTACCCTGCGACGATCAAGGTCATTGACAGGGTCCCCTATTCAGAGAAGGGCGTCAAGGATCTCGTTGAGATATCCGCTCCGGCTGATGTCATGGCCGATGTGCTCAGAGACATTAAGGCGAACCCGTTGGTGGTGAAGATGGACACGACGGTCACCGAGAAGGGGAAGATCTTCGGGGCGATAACCACCTCAAGGTGCGATATTTGCAGGATCCTAACGGATGCAGATGTGTTTCTGATATCTGCACAGTCAAAAGGCGCGGGAAAGGTTGACTGGACTCTGATTCTGAGTGACAAGAACGTGCTGAAGGACATCTTCGACCACCTCAAGTCGAAAGGTGTTGAGGGAGAGCTGGTGAAGCTCACAAAGATAGACGACAAGGAGACCCTAACCGAGAGGCAAGACAAGATCACACGGGTGGCCTTCGAGAGGGGCTACTTCGACTACCCGAAGAGGATAAGTCTAAGAGAGCTGGCTAGGATGTTCGACGTGTCTCCCTCGACTCTTTCTGAGATCCTCAGGAAGGGCCAAAGGAAGATCGTGATGGACTACTTCAAGAAGCAACGGCACACGATTTGAAGCGCTTGCCCTTCCAAGAAGTGGCGAGAATCCGAGATTGGCACCGAACCACACAATCAATACTTTAATGCTGGTGAGGGTCATTCCACCCCCATCAGACCAGTAAATATCTGACATCCAGGTGACGCAAGAATGCCGACCGAGAAGGAGGTCATATCGACGCTCAAGGAAATCGTCGATCCGCACACGAACGCAAGCGTTTACGATATGGGACTCATTTCTGAACTGAAGGTCACGAAGACAAGCGTCAGCCTGACGTTCAGACCGACTTCCCCGTTCTGTCCTTTGGGAGTGCACCTGGCCATGAACGTGAAGCGCCGGTTGATGGCGCTCAAGGGCACGCAAAAAGTCGATCTCAAAGTCATAGGGCACATTCAAGAAGACGACATAAACAAGCTCGTTGCCGAGAACTAACTCCAAGGTTCTATCCACGCACACCTTTCTATGCGCCGAACTTCTTCGCTCTGTCGGCCGTTCCCAGAAGGATCGGCATGAGCTCCATTCCCCTAATTCTGCCAAGCGCACCAAGCGATGCCGAAATCTCGTCGAATTCGCGGACGCCATCGACCCTTACCCCACCTCCGGAGATCGCGAGAGGAACAGGGTCGGCGCTGTGGTCCTTGACAGATACTGGAGTCGAGTGATCTGCAGTCAACGCAATGACCACCCCCTCATGGATCTCCTTCAACACCAGGCCCAGCATCGTGTCTATGTTCTCGATGACCTGGACCTTCCCCTTGAAGTCGCCATCGTGACCTGCAATGTCGCCAGCCTTGACGTTGACGAAGACGAAATCGTACGACGACAGGAGTCCAAGCGCGGCCTCACCCTTGGCCCTGTAATCAGTATCGAGACCGCCTGTGGCGCCCTTCACGTTTGGAACGTCCATTCCAACCATGCGGCAGATGCCTTTGACCAGTGTAACCCCGGCTACAGCGGCACATTTCAGACCGTAGCGGGCGGTCAAAGTCTCGAGGTCCCTGATTCCTCCCGCTCCACGAGGAAGAACGATGTTTGCTGGTGGAAGGCCCATTTTGGCCCTATCTACGTTCACTTCGTGCGACCTGAGTATCTCGTTGGATTTCGACACGAACTCGTTCAGCACACGAGCGGTCTTCTCGGCACCCGGGACGAGTGCGCGGGCTTGGAGGGTGTTCCCTTCCTTGTGGGGGTCCACATCCGATACATGCCAGTCCAGACCGGGCCCCTTGAGAACAAGGGCTGCGCGATGTTCGGAACCTTCCTTGAATTGAACAGTTACATCGCCTATCTTCATGCCCGACAGGGCCTTTGAGAGCTGAGCTGTCCCCTCGCGGATCCTACCCGCTCTTCTGTCGATGACGTTCATGGAACCGTCGACTGTCGCGAAGTTGCATCTGAAGGCCACATCGCCCGGGTCCAGCGGTATCCCCGCCCCCGCAGCTTCGATCGGTCCTCTGCCAGTATACACCTTGAATGGGTCATAACCGAAAAGCGCTAGGTGGGCAGTGTCGCTCCCGGGTATCACGCCAGGAGCGATGACATCCATTGTGCCGCTCATGCCGTGCCTGGCAATGGCATCCATAGCGGGTTTCCTGGCAGCCTGGAGGGGGGTCTTGTTATCGAACTGCTTCACGGGCCTATCCGAAAGCCCGTCGCAGACGATCATCAGTATCTTCTTCTCGGTCATTGGACAGCTGGAGAATACTCCAGGCTCTAATTAATCCCTATCCATCTTCCAGAATTTGGAACATGCCGAAGCGCCGAGGGGGAGATTTGAACTCCCGTGGTGACGAACACCAGTAGCTCTCGAGGCTACCGCCTTAAACCGAGCTTAGCTACCTCGGCAGTCATGCCTGGACCGTCTCTCATGCATTACGGGCCGAGTATTTGTGGTTTTCAATCATGCCTCTCTGAGAGCAGTGACCAACAGAGCGTTTATTACCTCTCCGGCGATGAGGGAAATGGTAGCGTGAAATGAAAGTAACCTTTCACTTGCTCCCCACACGCAAGCAGACCAGAGTTCTCGATCTTAAGGAGGGCGCAAAGGTCGAAGACGCAGTTAGGGTTCTTGGGCTCTATCCGGACGCTTGGGTCGCAGTCCGCGGATCTGAGCCGATACCCTCAGACGGGCTCCTGATGGATGGAGACCAAATAAAGCTGGTATCGGTCATATCCGGTGGATAGCAGATTCGACCTCTGGCTATGTCAATATTCAATTTTATTGAGGAGATGCAAAAGTATTTATCAGGGACCTCCATAATAGTCCCGAGAAACAGACTCACACATCCCTATTGACATCATCATACTGATCATGCTAGTAATTGAGGCCGGATGCGAGAATGGCGCTTTCCGTTCCTCTCGGACGATGTTTGTCATATCCTCAGGCCAGCAATGCGCCGAGAGGATTCGGCACCTGCTGGGTAGCGGAAGAAGGATGACCGAGCTGTTTTTCGACAACAGAGGTGCAAGAACATGGACATTGATCCAAGTACAACGAAATACTTGATTCAGGCCAAGCTATCAACGGACGGAATAGTGGAGAAGCCCGATATCGTAGGAGCGATATTCGGGCAGACTGAGGGCCTGCTCGGGGACGAGCTGGACCTAAGAGACTTGCAGAAGAGCGGCAGGATAGGCAGGATCGAGGTAGAGGTAGGCTCTAGCAAGGGCAAATCCGAGGGAACAGTCTACGTCCCCTCGAGCCTTGACCAGGTCGAGACGGCAATCCTGGCGTCGTCTCTCGAGACGATAGACAGGGTAGGGCCCTGCAAGGCGAGGATTTCGATCGAGAAGATCGAAGATGTCAGGGTTTCCAAGAGGAACAAGATAGTGGAGAGGGCGAAGCAGCTCCTGATCGAACTGCTCAAGACCTCGAAGACGAGCGGCGGGGACCTCACAGACGCGGTCCGCCAATCATTCCAGATGGAGGAGGTAGTCCACTATGGACGCGAAAGGCTGCCAGCAGGACCTAACATCGACGATTCAGACGCCATCATCGTTGTTGAGGGGCGCTCGGATGTCCTCAACATGCTGAAGTATGGCATCAAGAATGTGATAGCTGTCGAAGGCACGAACATTCCGCAGACGATCATAGACCTGGCGAGGGAGAAGGTCGTGACGGCCTTCGTGGACGGCGACAGAGGCGGCGAGCTCATTCTGAGGGAGCTGCTCCAAGTCGCGGAGCTGGACTTCATCGCGAGGGCCCCCGCGGGACAGGAAGTCGAAGAGCTGACCCAGAAGCAGATGGTCAAGTGCCTCAGGAACAAGGTGCCTGCGGACCAGTTCGCAGAAATGTTCAATATCGCTCAAGGTCAGCCGAAGAATGGTGAAAAAGGGGCGAGACCTGAAGAGGCACGCCAGGACCGCGTAAGAAGGGAGGACGACCGCGACAGGCACAGGGAGCAGCGGGAGCCCCGGGGTAGGCCCGAGGAGAAGCCTTCGAAGCGGTTGACTCCTGATCAGGCCAGATACAAGGACGTCCTCGACGAGCTCAACAACACATCGAAGGCGAAGCTCCTCAACGCGGGAGGGAGCGTCATCAAGGAGGTCCATGTCAGCAAGCTGGCCGACACGCTCAAGGAGGGCGCAGAGGGCGTCACGGGCGTCGTCCTGGACGGCATCATCACGCAGAGGATACTTGATCTCGCGGTGGAAAAGAATATCAGTGCGGTAGTCGGTGTTAAGCTAGGGAACATCGCCAAGCTCCCGACCAATGTCGATGTCTTGACGAAAGAAGACCTCAGCTGAACACAGTGACTTTCATGACGGACGCCGTCGAACAGGCACCGCGCATTTCCAGGCTGCTCGAGGAAATCGAGACCTCCGAGGACATCAAGATCTCGCCTGATCCTCTCGAACGTGTCATTGGTCAGGATGACGCCGTCAGGCTGGCCAGGATTGCAGCATCTCAGAGAAGGCATTTTCTGCTGGTAGGTCCACCCGGGACCGGCAAGTCGATGATCGCACAGGCACTTGCGCTACATCTCTCCAGGCCCACTGAGGAGGTCAGGGTCGTCCATAACCCAGAGAACCCCGAGCGGCCGCTCGTGGAGGTCAGGACCGCAGATGAGGTCGAGAAGGAGCTCGAGTCGAAGGGGTTCGCAGAGGGAGAGTTCATAGACCCGAAGGAAGCGCCTGTGAACGTTTCTGAGAGGCTTGGCTACAGGTGCTCTAGCTGCGGGACATATTCATCACCGAAGGACAGCTTCTGCCCTAAGTGCTCACGTGCCAAGGTCGCGCAGGTGAGATCGACGCCGAACAACCCGTTCGGGGACCTGCTCGGAGGGCTTTTCGAGGTCACAATGGGTCAGATGGCTGGGAGGGAGCGTGTGACCACGACAAGGAAGAGGTTCGGGAAGGAGGAAGTCGTGGTGTTCGAGAGAGCGGGCGAGATGATCAAAGTGCTGGATCAGCCGGCTCTCGAGAAGAGGAGGGAATTCGAGAGAGAGAGCCCAAAGAAGGTGATCGTCCCGCTCGGCAGGAACCCATTCGTGCTCGCGACGGGCGCGAGCGAGACTGAGCTCCTGGGAGACGTCAGGCACGATCCCTACGGCGGGCACCCTCAGCTAGGGACTCAGCCATATGACAGGGTCGTCGCTGGGGCTGTCCACAGCGCCCACCAAGGCGTGCTGTTCGTCGATGAGCTCCCGCACCTGGGACACCTGCAGAGGTTCATGCTGACCGCCATGCAGGAGAAGAGGTTCCCTATCGCCGGGCGCAATCCCCAGAGCGCAGGCGCCAGCGTGAGGGTCGACAACGTCCCGTGCGACTTCATTTTCGTCGCGGCGTGCAATATCCAGGATCTTCCGTACATACTCTCACCACTGAGGTCGAGAATAAACGGAGGCGGCTACGAGGTGCTCGTGGAGACCGTCATGCCCGACACTGATGACAACAGAGCCAAGCTCGCACAGTTCGTCGCCCAGGAGATTGTGATGGACAGCAAGATCCCGCATGCGACCAGGGAGGCGATCGAGATGATTATTTCGGAGGCGCGTAAGCGCGCCAAGGAAATCGACACCAAGGACAAGTCGCTCACGCTGCGCCTCAGGGAGCTTGGCGGGCTGATAAGGGCAGCAGGCGATGTGGCGATCGTCGAGCAGGCGAAGTACATCGAGGGGAAGCACATCAAGGAGGCGCTCAAGAGGGCGCGTCCCGTGGAGGACCAGATTAAGGAGAGGTACGGGAGTTACATGGGCGGCCTGTCCAAGGACCTAACCTCATCCGAAAAGGACTCCTCCCCCTATCACTACTGGAATTATCACGTGCACGACGACAAGCGCGGATACAGCTAGGCCATCACTCAGCTCTGGAGGACCTTCATCATTTTGAACGCGTCCTCGCCATTGCTGTAGAAGTTGCCTATCTCGCCGAAGATCTCGAACCCCTGCCTCTGGTAGAAACCGATGGCATTCTTGTTGCTCTTCCTGACCTCCAGCACCATCGTGTCCAGGCCTCTTTCCTTGGAGTTGGCGTAGAGCTCGTTCATGAGCCTTTGCCCCAGGGACCTGCGCCTGTGGTCGGGGTGGACGGCGAGCATCAGGACTCTGGCGGCCTTCTCACCGGACAAAACGGCGGCGATGAAAGCCACGATCCTGCCATCGTCCTGCGCCACCATGAAGCCGTCCTGCCAAAGGTTGTAGATCGTGAGATAGAGCGATGGCGGGTAGTTCTCACCCAAGGACCGCTTCACAACGGACGTTATCTGTGGTATGTCCGTCGGAGAAAACCTGCGGATTAGCAACATCCTCTAGCGTGAACCTTTTCGACCATGATTAAGTTTGCGCGCGGAATCCTTTCTTAGAGATCTGGCCCGGGAGACTGCAATGGCCGCAATGGCCACGATAACGGGAACGACCCAATCGAGCCCCACAGATGAGCTCCTTGAACCATGATCCGATGGATCGTCGTGCACCTCACCTCCGCCGCGGACGAACACGACAAGCGTGTCCATAGCCTCGTTTCCCCAGGAGTCGCTCGCAGTCAATTCGATTTCGTACGTACCAGGGAGCGAGAATGACAAGGAAATATCCTCCCCTCGCTCCTCGTAGTCGCCATCAGAATCTATGTCCCACATGAAATCCGACATGACGCGATCGTCATGCGAACCCGCGCCACTAATCGTCACGTTCTGACCAGGATCAACAGTGAGATCAGGGCCAGCGTCTGCGACGGGGGGAGTCGTGTCCGGCACTGAATCGAGCGTGAAAACCCGCTCGAAGTAGATGGCGACTTCCTCTGAGTCCACCAGAGCGGCAAGCTCCCTGTTCTTCGCGAAAGAGGCGTAAACCCAGTTGTTGCTGGAAACGACCGACATTTCAGAGTCCACGACGAATCCCTTGTTGTGAAGCACCTCTGTGGGAGCCCTTCGGTCCATCAAGGCGAAGCATGAGGGTCCGATCGAGCCAGCGCACTGTTCAGTGAGGAATTCCAGACTCGCGTTGTTCGTCTCGGCACTGAACCACGAGGAATCGAATAGGATTGACGCGGAACAGCCGCGCCGTACCAAGTCCACCAACTCCTGCAGTATCGGGTTCGCTTCGGTCGATACTGACCAACGAGTCTTCCAGAGAAGGTCACATTGGAACTGCTCTGCGAGAATGCTCTTCGAATCAGCGATGAGGTCCAACACGAACGGTTCCGTTTTGGAGCAATCGGGGGACGCATACAAAGTGACGGTTGAGGGACTGCTAGAAATCAATGGTTCGAGCGCACCATTCTGATGGCTTGTCTTCACCTGCTGAGGCAATGTCCCGCTCCTGTTGAAGCGAGGGTCCGCCGTCCAGGACCTTATGTCCACCCTGCTAGTTCTCCCGTCATCATCGAAAAGAGATGCGAGGTATGAGCCCAGCGACGGGCTGCGGAACTCCACGCCCCAGCCGCGGTTGCCGTAAAGCCTGTCCACGGGCACCCCGACCTCAACGAAGTTCTCAGACTGCACTACGCACTCGCGCTCGTCGATGACGATGTACTTGGAGTGCAGGGCACCGATGTGCTGGACCACGCCATCGTTGATCCTCGAGAACGTCACGGCGACATCCACGCCGGCCACGGCCAGAGCGGAGAGACATGCCACTTCTCTTGCGCTCATCCCGCCCGCTGGGGCTCCGTCCAGAAGCATTCTCACCTCAACGCCCCTCCCCGCGCAATTCAAGAGAGCATTCGCAATCGGGACAGAATCGAACTCGTATGAACAGACTCGTATGCTCTTGCAGGCCGTCTCAAGATCATGGACGATTACATCCAGCGCGCAATCAGGGCTCACGAACGCCTCAAGGTCTCCGGGAGAGATTACTGCAGTCACTGGTACATGATCGGTGTAGCCGTATCTGAACTCCCTGAAAGGCATCCAATCGAGAGAGGTGTCAGTATCGAGAATGGACCCGCGTACCTCGATTCGCCTAAGCACCTCGCCTTGTCTCGCGGAGGCTATGGAGGCGCCCGACCACGCTTCACGATCATCGGATGTCTCACCATAGTACGCAGAATCCACAACGGCTCCCAAGGGAGATCTGAGGCAGAGGGAGTCGCCGACGTCTGATAGCCGGAAAGAACCGCAGACGACCAGTCCAGCGGATGAGCAGCCACCTGGTCCCAAAGACACGTTGGGGGGCTTGTTATACGCCTTCTCGAAAGAAGTCGAATTCATCGAGATGGCGAGCGAACCCATTGACCCGACCACCAGTGGCTTCAGAAACTTGATCGTGCCCTCGCCATCCGAGAGCGACCAGTTCAACAAGGAGATCCCGAAGTCTGCAACACACGTCAGGACGACGTACTCGTCGTTTGACATGGCGCATGGGTAGAACTCCGATATCAGTATGGTGGGGCTGGACGTCGATAGGTCTCCACAGGCGATATCAGAATAGGCGGTTGGATACGGAGCGCTCGTTCCGAAAAGGAAGAGCAAGGCCGATGACACCACAGCGAAACGGACGCCCCGCATCGATGCTAGTGCTGCTCATGCCAAATCAATAATGGTGTCCTTACATGTACGCTTCGAGAATCAGCCCAGACCGCGCACAAGGTCCAGGAGGACTGCCTTTCTGTCCTTGGCCTTCACAACGCCGCTCGCCAGGAGCACTCCATTGGTCCCAAGCTCGATGGCCTTCGCGACATCCCTGCCGTTCTTGACGCCGGCACCGCAGAGGATCCCTACGCTTCTGCTCACGGACCTTATCGCGGCGACCGTCTCCTTCACCACCTCTGGATTAGCGGTCGTTACGGAGATGTCACCACCTATCAGCTCTGGGGGTTCGATGGCGACGAATCCCGGCTCCATGGCCGCGCAGGCCTTGCTCACGCCTACGTTGTTCGTGCAGACTATGGTCTCAATCCCGACCCGCCTGGAACGCACGATTAACTCATGTATCTCCGCGATCTTGATCCTCCTCTCGGAATGGTTCATGAGCGTGCCTTTCGCTCCTGAAGACTTCACGTTCTCCACAGTCACGTGGCCAGTGGTGCTCCCAGAGGGCACATCGTCGACATGCTGCGAGAACACAGGTATCCTCACGCTCGAGGCCACCATGGCGAGATCGCATGTCGGCGGAGCCACCACGATCGCAGCCCCGGTCTCATTCGAGACCTGTTCGCAGATTCTCGCTAGCTCCAGTGCGGCTGGTCCGCTCGACTCGATGTAGGTCTTGAAGTTGACGACTATTACGGGCCGAGGAAT
>Ga0315289_10001174_pt1 | contig 41003 bp, 35 predicted proteins | sample YL17G11_40_MG_FD_203452 | JGI IMG/M metagenome (GOLD analysis project Ga0315289, IMG submission 203452) | Sediment microbial communities from Yellowstone Lake, YNP, Wyoming, USA - YL17G11_40 | ecosystem: Environmental > Aquatic > Freshwater > Lake > Sediment | place: USA: Wyoming | collected... | reverse complement strand
TGGCCCGCCTGGCGCGCGCTATCGACAGGCTCGGCGCCCCAGGGCGATAAGAGTTGTGCATCTGCCCCGCGTATACCAGAGAATAGCAATCCCAGGCCTGAACTCACACGTTGAAGGGTCTGTTGAGAAACGCCGTTCGCCGGGATCTGTCATTCTGAGTCCGCCAGCGGCGGACGAAGAATCCGCTTTGGCCGGACTCTTCGCTTCGCTCAGAGTGACAGAGCGGGAGCCCTATTCCACAGGCGCTTGAAGCGCAGCCCTACCTAGTTCGCCTCTTGACCGACAACGTTGCCAGCACCGCGAAGGCCAGCACCCCGGCCGCCGCGCCTGCCAGCACAGCATACGTCGCGCGGCCCATGCCGGAGCCGCCCGCTGGCCCCGCGAGCGCGGGAAGTTCCGCAAAGCCGCCAACGGCATAGGTGGCAGCGCCGCAGCAGATGGCGCATGGCTCGTGGCTCACGGAATGGCTGTAGCCGTTGACCGTGCTGGACTCGAAGGTCTGCGAGCTCGCAGCCTGCTCCTTCGGAGAAGCGCAGACAACGTTGCCGGAGCTCCACGCGGTTAGGACAGTCCACTCACCCGTGCTCACGGCTGTCCAGCCCGGCGCGCAGTCGGCCGAGTTCCAGTTCGTGTAGCATCCGCTACCCGTAACGGCGGCAGCCGACGTGCGTTGTGCAGACGCCCCAAACAGGTTGCCGACAATGACTCCAACTAAGATGCCCACCACCAAGGCAAGACCTGCCGGTGCGATTACCAGCCGCTTCATAGTGCACCTTCTAGGCGAATACTGGCGGGGATAGGCGTATTGTACACCCGCCAGTCAAGTAGGGCACATATCATGCCCGCACCCGCAAGTTGTCCCCAGGGCTCGCCCTGCCGGTTCCAGAGCCCCCGGCCCGGTTGTGCCAGGGCGAATCTCTGTGCTAGAATCGCTGCTGACCAGACTGCCGTCAGGCCTGCCTGCCGGCAGGCAGGCAGGTTGGGGAGTCGTCTAGCGGTAGGACAGCGGACTCTGGATCCGTATGCGGGGGTTCGAATCCTCCCTCCCCAGCCATAAGCGGCGGCGTGGCGCATTCGTCTAGCGGCCCAGGACACCGCCCTCTCAAGGCGGAGACCGGGGGTTCGAATCCCCCATGCGCTACCAAATGCTCACCAATCGAACCCGGCTGCGGCCGGGTTCGATGCTTTTCGTGGCCTGGGCAACGCGATGCGGGCCGCCGACTATGCTGAGCGTCGGCCAGGCATTTGCGGCCCGCGAGAGCGGCGATACCGGCCATAGCGAATGAGACGCTCAGGGTCCTTCGATGGGGTCTGTAGCCACAGCCGGCATCGGCGGTTGCTCGGTTTGCGCGCCCACGTGGGCGTGCTCGCGCAGCGGGATCTCCCGCAGCAGCCACGAGGCCAAGAAGGAGAGCAGGGTTATCGGCACCGCCCACAAGAAGACGGTGCTGAGGGAGCGGGAGAACGCCTCGATCACGCCGTGCAGGACCGGCGCCGGTAGCGTTCGCAATTGCGCCGGGCTGGCGGTGAGGGCGGCCCGACTGATGCCGTTCAGAGCAGTAGTGGGGACCAGGCGCGGCAGGTAGTAGTCCAGCCGGTTATTCAAGATCGAGCCAAAGATCGCAACCCCGAACGCTGCGCCCAGCGAGCGGAACAGGTTGGCGCCGGCGGTCGCCGCGCCCAGGTCTCGGTACGGCACAGCGTTCTGCACTGCCAGCACGATCACCTGCATGATCATCCCAAGTCCAATGCCGAGCACCACCATGTAAGATGACTCCTCGAGGAAGCCGGAGCCGGCGTCCAGGCGGGACAGCAGGAAGAGCCCGAGCGTGGTGATGGCCGTGCCGGTGATCGGGTAGAAGCGGTACTTCCCGGTCTTGCTGATCATTTGACCGGAAAGGACCGAGGTGACGACCACCCCGAGCATGAGGGGCGCCAGCCGCAGGCCCGACATCGTGGCCGAGACGCCGTCCACCACCTGTAAGTAGAGCGGCAGGAAGGCCACGGTCCCGAACATGGCCAGGCCCAGGACGAACATGATCACGGCGCCCACCCGGAACACCTGCTCGCCGAACAGTCGTAGCGGCAGCAGCGGCTCGGGGGCGCGCGTCTCCTGGAGGACAAACAGGCAGAGCAACAGCACCCCGGCTACGCTAAGGCCGATGATCTCCGGCGACCCCCAGGCATACTCGGTGCCGCCCCAACTGGTGACCAGCAGCAGGGAGCTGAGACCGGCCACCATCAGCGCCGAGCCCAGGTAGTCGATGGGATGCTTCTGACGCCGGAAGGGCAGTCGCAGCACGGTCTGCGTCACCACCAGCGCCAGCAGCCCCAGCGGCAGGTTGATGTAGAAGACCCAGCGCCAGGTTAGGTGGTCGGTGAACAGGCCGCCCAGAAGCGGGCCGGCCACGCTGGCGATCGCGAAGACGGTCCCCATGTAGCCCTGGTAGCGGCCACGCTCGCGTGGGGCGATGATATCGCCGATCGTGGCCTGCGACATCGTTATGATGCCGCCGGCGCCAAGCCCCTGCACGGCACGGGAGCCAATGAGCTGCAGCATGCTCTGGGCAGCGCCTGAAAGCGCCGACCCGATGAGGAAGACGGTGATCGCGAACTGGAAGAGCAGCTTGCGGCCGAACAGGTCGCTGAGCTTGCCGTAAAGCGGCATCGAGGCGGTAGAGGTCAGCAGGTACGCGGTGATGATCCAGGACAGATGCTGTAGCCCGCCCAGCTCACCGACAATGGTCGGCAGCGCCGTGGCCACGATCGTCTGGTCCAGCGAGGCCAGCAGCATCCCCAGCATCAGGCCGCTGAACACGACCTGCACCTGCCGGTGTGACAACTGGGTCTGTCCGGTGGTAGTTGTGCGCAGCGAAGCGGATTGCTCAGACGCCATTGCTGGGAAGATGTTCGCTCGATGGTTGGCGGCTGAAGCGCATCTTGAGCCCGTCGACCAGGCTGAAGACCACGGGCACTACGACCAGGGTAAGTAGGGTTGAGCTGAATAGCCCGCCGACCACTACCCGGCCCAGTTCGCTCGCGATCAGCGCCCCCTGGTTGCGGCCCAGGGCCAGCGGGATGAGAGCGAGCATTGCCGCGACGGCGGTCATCAGGATTGGGCGAACGCGTGTCTGCCCGCCCTCGACCAGCGCATCGTACGTGCTGTATCCTCGCTCCTGCCGGAGCATGATGACGAACTCCAGCAGGACGATGGCATTCGTGACCACGATGCCGACGAGCATCAGGATACCGATCAGCGCGCTGATGCTGAGCGCCGAACCGGTGACTACCAACGCCAAGAGGGCACCGATGAGCGCCAGTGGCAGGCTGAAGAGGATGACGAACGGGGTGACCAGACTGCCGAACAGCAGCGCCATCACCGAGTAGACCAGCACGACCGACACGAGGATCGCGACCAGCATCTTCGAGAACCCCTCGTTTATGTCGGCGGCGACGCCGCCAGCCTTCACCGTAACCCCGTCCGGCAACTTGAGCTTGTCGGCGGCGCTCTGCGCATCGCCGGAGACCTTGCCGGTGTTGGAGCTGGTGATGTCGCCGGTGATTGTCGCCGCTGGCTTGCCGTCGACGCGCGTGATGGTCGTCTGCTTGGTCACCGGCACGATCTCCGCGACGGAGTCAAGCCGTACACCCCGGGCGATCTGCACCGCGCCCAGCGCTTCCGCACTCGTGAGGTCGCTGGCAGACACCACCAGCCGCACGCCGAGCGGGCCCTGACCGAGGTCGACGGTAGTGATGGTGCGGTTTGACGACAGGTTGGACAGACTGTTGGAGACCTGCTCTGCCGTCAGCCCGGCAGCCGCTGCCTTTGCCGGGTCGACCCTCACTTCGAGCGTGGGCTCGGCGGCGGCCAGGTCGCTGCGGACGTTGGAAGTGTTGGGCACGGCCGCGATCGCTGCCCGCACCTGCTCTGCCGCCTCGGGCAGGCCGCTTGCCGCCGCATCACTGTCGGCCGAGACGGTCTCCACGATGCTGGACGAGCCGGGCCCGAAGCCGCCGCCGGAAGCGGAGACTGAGATGTTGTCGCTGTTGGGGATGTCCCGCGCGATCAGGCCCCGGAGTTCGCTCGCGACGGCGTTCTTGTCCGGTCCGCTCTTGGCCAGCTCCACCGTGATGGTGGCCGTGTTCGCGCTCTTGCCCGTTACGATGTTCGAGACGACACCCAGGTTATTGGAGGTGCCGTTGATCACGGTCTGATAGCGGTCGACGCTGAAGTTCGGCAACAGCTTCTCGACGGCGATGGCCTGCTGGAGGACGGAGTCCTGGGTTTGGCCGGGGCGGGCGTTGACCGTCACCGTCACGGCCTTCGTGCCGGAATCGGGAAGGAACTGGATGGGCAGCCGCGGGAGGAGCGCCAGGCTGCCGACGCACAGCCCGCCGGCAATGCCAAGGGTGATCCAGCGATGCCCGAGGGCCCAGCGCAGTACGGGCGTGTACACCTTCGCCAGGCGCGTGTCGCCGGGGCCTGCCTTCTCACGCACCTTCACCCGGCCGGCGATGGTGAAGCGGGTGAGCGCTGGGATGACGGTCACGGCCACAACCAGCGAAGCCAGCAGCGCGAACACCACGGCCAGCGCGAACGACAGGAAGAGTTGGCCGATGATCCCGCCCACCAGCCCGAGCGGCAGGAAGACGGCGCAGGTTGTGGCGGTGGCGCCGGTGATGGCGATGCTCACCTCGCGGGCGCCGTTGATGATGGCCGGGAACGATCTCTCTCCGTGCGCCATGTGCCGGTAGATGTTCTCGAGGACCACGATGGAGTCGTCGATCACGCGACCGATGGCGATCGTGAGGCCGCCTAAGGTCATGATGTTGACCGAGTAGCCCATGCGGTCGAGCACCACCACGGCCACGATCACCGATAGCGGGATCGAGACGGCTGTCACCAGCGTCGTGCGCCAGTTGGCCAGGAAGAGAAAGACGATAATGACCGCGAGTACACCGCCGATGAGCCCGTCCCGGAGTACGCCGTTTATCGAGTTCGTGATCGAGGTGGACTGGTCGAAGAAGACGGTGATCGAGGCGCCCTGGGGCAGCGTCGGCTCGACGTTCTTCAGCTCGCTGGTCACCTCGTGGGCGACCTGGACCGTGTTGGCGTCCTTCTCCTTGACGACCTGGATGCTGACGGCCGGCTGGCCGTCCGTGCGGCTCGCGCCGGTCGAGGCGGCGGGCGCCTCCGTGACCGTGGCGATGTCGCCGAGGCGCACGACGCCGGCAGACGCGCCGGCAGCGGGCGTGGGGCGTACGCCGATGCTGCGGATATCGTCCAGGCTCTTGTAGACGGCGACGGTCTGGAGCGGCAGGACGGTGTCGCCGGTGGCGAGCTGGCCGGAGGGGAGAATGACGTTGTTGGCTTGCAGCGCCTGCGCCACTTGATCGTAGGTGAGCCCGCTATCGAGCAGCTTCTGACGATCGAGGGTGATGACAACCTCGGTGAGCGCCCCGCCGCTGACGGAGACGGAGGCGACGCCGTCCAGCTTGGTCAGGTTGGGCACGACCTGGGACTGAGCCAGCGCATACAGCTCTGCCTGGCTCAGATCGCCCTGCAAGCTGAATACGACGATGGGAATCATCGAGACGTCGAACTTGAGGATCGACGTTGAAACGTTCGCTCCGAGCTGCACGCCGGCGATCGCCTGCCTGACCGCCGCCTCCGCCCCATTGAGGTCCGTACCGTAGTCGAAACTGAGCATGGTCACGCCCAGGCCCGAAACCGCAGTGGAGGAGGTCTTCTTCAGCCCTGGGAGCCCGGCTACGGCGGACTCGATCGGTGTGGTGATGGTCTGGACAATGTCCTGGGGCTGGCCGCCGGGGCTCCGGGCGACGACAGTAAGCACAGGGAAGGCGATGTCCGGGAGCAATTCTTCCCTGACACGGGTGAACGTAAAGCCGCCGAACCCGACCACGAGCACGACGGCCACGAGCACCAGCAACGCCTTGCGGTACGAGTACTCAGTCAGCCACGAGACAACACGGCGCATGGTTGGTCCTCCGAATGGGTGTCCGATCATTAGAACCGGAATTCCGGTTCTTGTCAAGCGCGCCGGACTGGTGTATTCTGCCTCTGGAAATGGACCTCGACATCGTCCGCCCGCCGGAACGCGCGGATGCCCGCGCCAATCGCGCCCGTCTGGTCGAAGCGGCACGCGCCGTCTTTGGTGAGCGGGGACTCGCCGCGGAGATGAAAGAGATTGCGGAACGCGCTGGCGTCGGCGTCGGCACGATCTACCGCAACTTCCCCAGCAAAGAGGACCTGGTCCTGGCAATCATGAGAGATGCCCTTGCTGCTGCCATCGCAGAGGGGCGCCTGGCTGAGGCGATGGATGACCCAATCGATGGACTGCGCGCGCTACTCGCGAGCTCATTCGCGATGATTGAGCGCCACGGCTGGCTGGTCGAGGCGATGCTCGGCGGCCAGTTCCTGCCCAATCCTCAGATGAAGGCCGAACTAGAACACCACGAGTTCTTGAGGCGGTTCGAGCGCCCGATCCAGCACGGCGTAGACCGGGGGCGCCTGCGCGCCGACCTCGACGTCCCGGTGGCGGCGGCGACGCTTGCGGGCACGACGACGCCATGGAGTTACCGCCACCTCCTCGCCGGGCGCACGCCGGAGCAAGCCGCCGACGCTGTCATGACGTCGTTCCTGCGCGGAGCCGCTCCTGATGCATCTGCTTAGCTGACGTTGGAATCGCCGCGCACTCGAGCTGCCAGGCGACGACAGGACCGGCGCGCTGGTCCCGTCGCTTCTCCGGCGGCTTCAGCCGGGCTGAGCCGTTCCTCTCATCGAGCCGGCGGCGGCGAAGATCGCGGGCAGCAGGAGCACCGTCCCCCACGCGTAGCCGCCCAGCACGTCGCTGGGCCAGTGCACGCCCATGTAGACGTTGGCCGGCGCCGAGAGGATGAGCACAGCCATCGACCAGGCCCCCACTGGCACCCTGATGGTTAGGGGCAGGCCGGCGCGGAAGGAGAGCCAGAGCAGGAAGCCGTAGAGCAGCGTGGGGCTCATGACGTGGCCGGCGGGGAAGCTGGGGCTGGAGAAGCCAGCCCGCACCTCGACCAGCTCCGGCGACGGGCGGGCCCTGTCCACTACCTCCTTGATCCCGTGCTGGGCCAGGGGCAGCACTGCCAGCGCCACGGCGAGGGCTACTGCCTGGCGCCGACGCCCCAGCAGCCAGAGCGCCGCCGCCGCTGCGAGGCCGCTTGCCAGCACGACCTCTGTGGTGGTCACGGCACGCACCGCCCGCGAGAGGCCCGTTCCGGGGAACGGCGAGTCCTGTAGCCACTCCGTCAGACTCAGGTCGCCGGGCAGGCGGTCGTGCTGGGCCGCCATCACGCTGAGGGCCACCGAGCCGGCCAGGATCAGGGCCCACGCGGCTCCCATGAGGGCTGCCTTCCCGGCGAGGGGTGCGGTGACCGATCGTGGTTCTGTGAGCACGTCCCTTTGTCTCCGGAAGTGCGCTGGCCGAGCCCATTCTACCGCCTGGCGGCCGGCGGCACGAACCGGTCGAGGCGGCCAACGTGACATGATGAGCCGCGCTGACCCGAGACTGCCCCCTCCTGGCGACGATCGGCCCTTGGTCGACCTTTGGCCTATCGCCTATGATTAGGGCAATGCGAAGCATGTCGCCGCTGGAGCGACTGTCCAGGCGCCTGAGGAGTTCGCGGAGGCCGCCGCCGAGGCGCAGTCGGCGGGTGCCGCCGTCTGACCCTATCGACGGACCATGCAAGTCGAACTGAGCGCGCGCACCAAGGTCATTATCGTCGGCGGCACGATGCTGGGGCTCTTCGTCTCGGCCCTCAGCGGCACGGTGGTGAGCACGGCCATGCCGCGCATCGTGGCCCACCTGGGCGGGCTCCACCTCTATAGCTGGGTCTTCACCTCCTTCATGCTCGCCTCCACCTCGGTGATCCCCATCGTGGGCAAGCTCTCCGACCTCTATGGGCGCAAGCCCTTCTTCATGGGCGGCATCACCATCTACATGATCGGCGCTGGCCTGTGCGGTGCCTCTCAGAGCATGGTCCAGCTCATCATCTTCCGGGGTATCCAGGGAGTCGGCGGGGGCATGATCGCGGCCGGCGCCTTCGCCGTCGTAGGTGATCTCTTCCCACCTGCCGAGAGAGGCAAGTACGCAGGGCTCTTCACGGCTGTCTGGGGGCTGGCCAGCGTGGTGGGACCGACTGTGGGCGGCTTCATCACCGACAACCTGAGCTGGCGCTGGGTCTTCTACGTCAACATCCCCTTCGGGCTGCTGGCCCTCTTGGTGCTGGCCTGGGGGATGCCCTGGGGCCGTCCCCGGGGCCGCCAGCAGAACGTGGACTACTGGGGCGTAGCTGCCCTGGTGCTGGCGGTGGTGCCGATGCTGCTGGCCTTCGTCTGGGCGGGGGACCAGTATGCTTGGGGCTCGGTGCAGATCGTGGGCCTGCTGGGGTTCGCCGCGCTCATGATAGCGGTGTTCGGCCGGGTAGAGAGCCGCGCTGCCGACCCCATCCTGCCGCTGCATCTTTTCCGAAACCGGATCTTCGTAGTTTCGGCGGTGGTGGTCTTCTTGACGGGTATGGGCATGTTCGGAAGCACCACTTACCTGCCACTGTTCGTGCAGGGGGTCATCGGCGCCTCCGCCACCAACTCGGGACTGGTGATAACGCCGATGATGATCGGGATGGTGGCCGCCAGTGCTACCAGTGGCCAGATCATCTCGCGGGCGGGGCGCTACCGGTTGCTGGGGGCGCTGGGCGTAGCCGTGATGGCCTTCGGAATGTTCCTCCTCTCGCGTATGGACGCTACCTCTACACAGGGCGACGCCGTGCGCAACATGGTGGTGGTAGGTGTTGGGCTAGGCATAACGCTGCCCATCTACGGCATCGCCGTGCAGAATGCGGTGCCCTTCCGGCTCCTGGGTGTGGTCACGTCTTCCACGCAGTTCTTCCGGCAGGTGGGTGGGCTCATGGGCGTCGCCATATTCGGGACCTTAATGAACACGCATATCCGCAACAACCTGGCGAGCGAGCTGCCGGCTGAGGTTCACTCGGCGGCCCCGGAGTCAGTCCTGAAGCGACTGGAGGACCCCCAGGTGCTGCTGAGCCCGCAGGCCATGGATCGCCTTCGAGATGCCTTTGCCGGCCTGGGCAGCGAGGGGCCCCGGCTCTTCGAGGCGACGATCGGCTCGATGCGCTCGGTGCTGGCCGACGCCCTGGCGCTGGTGTTCTTCGCCGGCGTCGTCATCCTCATCGCGGCGCTGGCGGCGAGCGTGTTCCTGAAGGAGATCCCCCTCAAGGGGGCGGCGGAGCGCGCCCAGGAGGAGGCGGAGGAGATAGAGGCCATGGCCGAGCAGGCAACAGCAGGGCAGGGCTAGACGCTGCGTGCCTGCGGGTTTATGGCCATAAACCATTTAAGTTGCCACAGATTCCAGATCATCGAAATCTAATTCGCCATCAGTGCTAGTCTGTGTAAATCTGTGGCGGGCAAGTTATTTTGTTGATGACCATCAACCCGCAGCTCCATGATTCATCCCGCAGTGTCCAGCATGGGACTGGCCGCGCTTACGCGAGTCAGGGATACCTTGTTTCCTTTACAGGCCCTGTACAGGGCGCTAGAATTTGCTTGCCGCCGGCGCCCTTCGACAGGCTCAGGACGAGCCCCGGCCGGCGGGTGCGGGCCCGTAGCTCAGCGGCAGAGCGGTCGGCTCATAACCGATTGGCCGGAGGTTCGAATCCTCCCGGGCCCACCAGCACTCGGAACGCGCCCCACATTGTGCAGGACAGCGAGCCTCCCGCCGCCTCTCGTCCCTTGGCCGTTAACCTGCGCATCTAGGAGCCTGCAAGATGAAAGTGACAGTAGTTGATGCCCGTAAGGAGCACGCCCCGTTCATCGCACGGGTGATCCTCACCGCCCACAGGTCGCACCTTGAGCGGTGCCTGTGGGACTTTCTGGTGGGAGGAACTGAGGCCGAATGCCTCCGTTTCCTCGAGGCGCTAGCCACGACAAGTCAGCCGCACTGGGCCCACCTCTCGACCTTCATCGTTGCCGAAGTCGAGGGCCGGCCCGCGTCGGCCCTCTCCGGGTACTTCGAAGGGGAGCTGGGGACCGGGACACCGTCGCTGAGGGAGGCAATCGCAGAGGCCAGTCAGGCCGTTGGCAGAACCGACGAGGAAAACGCCGCCGGCTGGCAGCGCGCCGGCTCGATCATTTACGTTGCGCCGGAGCACGTTCCCGAGGCCTGGGTCGTGGAGAACGTCGCCACGCTGCCGGAGTTCCGCCGGAGGGGCCTGGTGGACCGACTCCTGGCAGAGATGCAGGACAGAGGTCGAGATCGGGGCGCCACGTTCGCGGACGTTGGTGTCCTGATCGGGAACGACCCGGCGCAACGAGCGTACGAAAAGGCGGGATTCGAGGTCATTGCGGAGAAGCGCCACCCGGAATTCGAAGCCGTCTACAACTGCCCGGGCATCAGATCGCTCAGCCGGACCTTGTAGGCCGCGTGGCCGGGCGCGCGGAAACCGCTCAGTTGCTCTCTGAATAGCGCCTCTCACTGCTCCCTCGCAGTACGGCGCCGGTGGACGGGTCGCGAGCAAGGTGTTTCCTCTCTCCGGTGGGGAGTACGGCATCCCATCCGTCTCGCACTCGGCGCACCGCCCTAGGCTCCAGGGGCCGTCGTTTCTTCCCCCGTTGACGGTGTTGGGTTATATTTCGGGAAGACGAGGCCGACATGCAGGAAGAGCAACCAGGAGGGGCCTTGCTCGAAGCGATTCGCCAGGTGCTGGCCTCGCACCAGCCCACGCGCATCGAGCCGGGAGGACGGCCGCCGGCGGCGGTCCTCCTGCTCATCTACGAGCTGAATGGCGAGCCCCATACCGTCTTCACGCTCCGCACCGACCTGGTCGAGACGCACAAGGGCCAGATCTCCTTTCCCGGCGGCGCCGCTGACCCCGGAGACGACGACCTGCGTCTGACGGCGCTCCGCGAGACGGACGAGGAGCTGGGCGTATGTCCCGAGCACGTGGAGGTCGTGGGCCAACTGGACGATTGGGTATCGATCAGCGGCTTCCTGGTAACTCCCTACGTAGGCTTAGTCCGGGGGCCAATGCCTTACCCCTTCCGGCCCAACCAGCACGAAGTGGCGGAGGTCATTGAGGTGCCGCTGTCGCACTTGATGGACGAGAGCAACGTCACCGAGGAGGTGCGCCAGTACGACGGCCGCGACGTGCTCATGTACTCGTTTGTGTTCAGGGAGCACGTCATCTGGGGGCTCACGGCGCGTATCCTCAAGCAGTTCCTCGACCTGCTGGCCCCTGCCCTAGTGGAACCCCCAGGTTAGCCTCATGCGTCTTCTGCTCGTTCGCCATGGCGAGTCCGCTGGCAACACCGAGATGCGTCTCCAGGGCCGCGGCGACTACCCCCTGACGGAGCGCGGCCTCGAGCAGGCCCTGCGCCTCAGCGAGCGGCTGCGGCGCCTGTCGCTGGGCGCGCTCTACAGCAGCCCAATCAAGCGCGCCTGGCTGACCGCGGATGTCGTCAGCGAGGCGACGGGCCTGGAGCCGGCCGAGCTTCCCGGCGTCCAGGAGTACGACTTCGGCGAGCTTTCGGGCATCACCTACCGCGAGCTCGTGGAGAGGCACCCTGAGATCATCGAGAGGGCCCGCCAGGGGCCGGACCTCCCCTCGCTGCCCGGCGGCGAGGACCGCGAGGGTTTCCGGCACCGCGTCTGCGAGACGCTGTGGGGACTCGCAGACAGACATCCCGGCGCCTCGGTCGCCGTTGTCACCCACGCCGGGCCCATCGTCGTGTTCTGCCTGGACGTACTGGGGCTGCCCTACTTCTACCAGCGTCCCCTGCCCCTGAGGGTCCACAACGGCTCCATCACGGTCGTGGAGGTCCGCGACGGCCCCTGGGACGCCCAAAGTCCGTTCCCGCGCGCCGTCATCTCAGCCTTCAACGACACCTGCCACCTGCAAGGGATGTAGGGACAAGGAATGTAGGGACGGAGCTTATGGTCATCAACTATTTAGATTGCCACAGATTCACACAGATAGAACACAGATTTCCAGGCCGACGGAACCTGTTGCGGGCAATCTATGTCTGTCTGTGTCCATCTGTGGCTGATAGTTTATTTTGTCAATGACCGTCAGCTCCGTCCGCTAGATCCGGTCCGCGCTCCAGAAGTGGAGCGGCTCTCGCGGGAGGAGGCGCTCCAGCGCGGACAGCGCTCCCTCCGACGGCGGCTCGGCGCCGGGGGCCAGCGCCTCGCGAACGGCCTTCTGACCCAGCAGCAGCGTCACCGCTTCCCCCGGCGCTACCGACGCCACCTCGCCGGCGGGCCGCCGCGCCACCCGCACGCCGTCCGGGCCGACGTGCAAGTACGTCCGCTCGCCGTCCTCGTCGAAGGCGAGGCAGACCGACGGGGCCTTCATCGCGCCCAGCCGCTTGCCGAGGACTGGCGCCAGGCGTCGAGCCAGGTCCGGCAGGTCCACGACCCGCATCATGAGGGGGAAGCGGATGTCCGTCGTTACGCCCGCCGAGGGCAGCCCGGCGAAGGCTTCGCTCAGTGGGTGCCCTTCGGGCAGGGAGGCCTGGACGCCCTTCAGCCCCTGTTCCACGGCGTAGCGGCCCAGCGCGCCGAGGAGGGGCGGCAGGTACGGCTCGGCCCCCTCACGGCAATGGGCGTCCAGCACGATGAGGGTGCTCGCCCACCTCTCGCTCCGGCTGCGGACGAAGGCGGCTAGGCCCCGCTGCCCGCCGACGCCCACCAGGAAGCCCCCGGCGTTGTCGTCCACCCACGAGAGGTGGTCCGTCCAGTAGCGGAGGCTGCGGGCTACAGCCCCGGTTCGGCCGCGGGTGGCCTGGGCGTGGATGAGGGCCAGGATCGTCAGGTCCGAGGGCTGGAAGGGCCGGATGGTCAGCCCCGGCCTCTCGGGAAGGGCGGCCGCCTCTGCCGCCGGGGCGCCGTGCGACGGCTGCCGGACGATGCGCCAGCCCAGCCTCTCGTAGAAGGGGGCCGCTATCTCCGTGCCGAGGAACGACAGGTGGTAGCCGTCGCGCCGGAGGAGGGCGATGGTGTGGCGCAGGAGGGCCGTGGCCAGACCGCGACGCCGGTAGTCGGGGTGGGTGGCCACGGAGCCGATGCCGGCGGCGCGCAGCCGGGCGCCGCGCAGCCACATCTCGCGGTCGAAGATGCGCAGGTGGCCCACCACGGCGCCGTCCACCTCCACGACGCGGGCGTGGCGCTGGCGGAACGTGGAGTCGTGCTCCGTCTGGCGTCGAAAGAGGTCAGGCCGGGCGTCCGGAAAGCAGGCCGACAGCAGCTTGTAGACGGCGGGCAGGTCGGCGGGCCGCGCGGCGCGGATGCGGGGGGTCACGGGGCGATTGTAGCACGCAGCGGGGTGAGGGCTACCCCCGGCTCATCCGGTTGCCGAGGGTGAAGACGACGAGGGCGAGGACGCTGATGCCCAGGATAGCCTCAAGAGAGCTGGCGATCTCCATGCCGCGTCCCTGCGGTTCAAGCCGTGCCAGGTTGAACGTGGCAAACGTGGCAATGCTGTAGACGAGGGCGTCCCAGAAGTTGCCGATGGCCCGCGTGAACCCCACGGCGAACCCCAGTATGGTGAAGACGCCAGCCCGGACGGCCTTCAAGGGTTCCTCCCCGTGGCCCGTGAGGAACTCAAAGGCTCGATTCCAGAACCACCGCCAAAAGGGGCCCCAGGCGGGCGGACGCAGGCTCCACCACGCGCGCCAGCCGTCTCGGTGGAGGAGACGCAGCCCGGACAAGAGCCGACTGGGCCAGAATGAGCGCCATACGTGCCAGAGTCCGCGGGCCTGGCCGCGCCACTCCCAGTAGAGCGCCATCTTCTCCATCTGCTGCCCTTTCACGTACGCCCACGATGCGTCCTCGTAGCGCCCGATCTGGTTGAAGTTGTTCTTGAGCAGCAGGTAGGCCTCGCTGGCCTCGCGATAGGCTACGACGCCCTTGTAGCGGTGGGCCTCCAGTTCCTCGCCAATGGCTTTCCCCAGGCTCTCGCGCTTGATCCGCGTGTGGTCCAGGTGGGCGCCATGCCACTTGGCACCCTCTAAGCTGTAGACGCGGTACATGTCTACTTGCTCGAGTTCCGCCCACCCGAGGTCCGCCTCTCGGAGGTCAACGTCATCAAGGCGTGTGCCCTGGAGCTTCGCGAATGGTAGCTGCGCCCCCTGTAAGAAGACCTGGTTAATCGTGGCCCCGCGAAGGTCAGCGTAAGACAGCAGTGCCCCCTCAAGGTGGGTACCGAAGAGGGAAGACCCGCGGAGATCGGCGCGCGCGAGGTCCGCACCCTCCATGAACGTCCCCGGCAGCCAGCTACCGTGCAGGTCCGCGGCTGCAAGGTTAATCCCGCCGTGGACAAGCCACCAGAAGTGACCACTCTGGTCTGGACGGTGGGACGCCTTCAACTGTTCCAGTGTTTCGAGCCTCAGGTCCATCGGGCTGCTGCCATACCAGTCGCTAGCGAGCGGGTCTGCGAGGAAGACGCGCCCGCTGAGATCCAGTCGCCAGGGACCCTTGTTGTCTTGAATTAGACGTAGAAGTTCATCGCGGTCGATCGGCACCGGCTTGCCGGGGTAGTCGAATGGGTCTTGTGGGTTGCTGGTCATCGTTCTCGCCCCCGGCCGTCATTCCACCCGTAGGGGCGGGGCCCTGTCCCCGCCCAGGGCCGACGTGGGGTCGGCCCCTACACCCCCGCCCAGGGCCGACGCGGGGGTCGGCCCCTACACCGCCGCCCAGGGCCGACGTGGGGTCGGCCCCTACACCCCCGCCCAGGGCCGACGCGGGGGTCGGCCCCTACGATGTTTGTCGTCCCTTGGGCCGCCGCGCGTCCGAAAGAGAGCGGCCGCCCTTCTCAGGCGGCCACCGTGACCTTCACCACCACATCCCTGGGTATGGGGACCTCTTCTCCCTTGTCTCGCAGGTACTCCACCATCAGGGCGATGGCTTCCTTAGTGTTCTCGATGGCCCCTTCCAAGGTGTCTCCCTGCGATCCGGTACCCGGGAGGGCAGGCACCTCGGTCCAGTACCCTCCGTCCTCGTCCTGGTGAACGATGACCGTGTATTCGATCTCTTTCATCGTGCCCTCACAGGAGGTCTGCGAACTCCTCTGGCGTCAGCCCGGCGTCCTTCACCCGAGCCAGCAGCAGGCCTGGTCTTAGGGTGCCATGTCGCGGGACGACCAGAGCCTTCCTTTCCGGGTGCTCCAGGATGACATGGCTGCCGCGGCTACGGGCAATGCGATAACCCACCCTCTGGAAAGCGTGGATCGCTCGGTCTCCGCTTATGCCGCGCAGCTTCCTGCCCGCGTCAGGCATCTCTTCACATTCTACTTGATTTCTCCTGGCCTACCAACGTTGGCTCGTAGGGGCGGGGCCCTGCCCCCGCCCAGGGCCGACACGGGGGTCGGCCCCTACAACCACCACGCGGGCGGTCGGCCGACCGCCCCTACACGCGGCATGGTGGAAGGCTGAAGCCTTCCGCTACGTCTCGTTCCCTTCAGGTCCGCGTTCGGCCTTCCCCTTTCGCAGTCGCTCCAGCCACTCCTTGATGCGTTTCTCCCAGCCGAGGTCGCCGGGCTGGTAGTAGCGGCGGCCGGCCAGGCGGTCGGGGAGGAACTGCTGCTCGACATAGTGTTCGTCGTAGCCGTGGGCGTACTTGTACCCCTTGCCGTAGCCCTGATCGCGCATGAGGCCGGTGACAGGGTTGCGCAGGTGTAGAGGCACCGGGTCGTTGCGGGTCTTCTGGGCGTCGGCGCGGGCCTTCTCGTAGGCGGCGAGGGCGCTGTTGCTCTTGGGGGCCGTCGCCAGGTAGAGGGCGCACTCGGCCATGGGCAGGAAGCCCTCCGGCATGCCGACGAAGTGGACGGCCTGCTGGCAGGCGGTGGCCACCACCAACGCCTGCGGGTCGGCCAGCCCCACGTCCTCGGCGGCCAGGATGACCATCCGCCGCACGATGAACAGGGGGTCCTCGCCGGCCTCGATCATGCGCGCCAGCCAGTAGAGGGCGGCGTCCGGGTCGGAGCCGCGCAGCGACTTGATGAAGGCGGAGATGGTGTCGTAGTGGGCGTCGCCGGCCCGGTCGTACAGGTAGGTGCGGTGCTGGAGCGCCTCCTCGACCAGGGCCAGCGTCACCCGGCGGTCGCCCTGGGCCTCGGCGGCGGCGGCGGCCAGCTCGAGGGCGTTGAGGGCGACGCGGGCGTCGCCGCCCGAGGCGGAGGCCAGCCCGGGCGCCACGTCCTCCTCCACCGTCAGGCCGCGGTCGCCCAGCCCACGCTCCTTGTCGGCGAGGGCGCTGCGGACGATGGTCTCCACCTGCTCCGGCGTGAGCTGGTTGAGGGTGTAGACGCGGCAGCGGGAAAGGAGGGGCCCGATGACCTCGAAGGAGGGGTTCTCCGTTGTGGCGCCGATGAGCGTGACGACGCCCTCCTCGACATAAGGTAGGATGACGTCCTGCTGCGCCTTGTTGAAGCGATGGATCTCGTCGATGAAGAGGATGGTGCGCTGGCTGTGCAGGGCCCGCCGCTCCCGGGCCTCGTCGACGATGCGGCGCAGGTCGGCTACCCCGGCCGTGACGGCGGAGACGGGGGCGAAGTGGGCCTTCGTCTGGGCGGCCACGATGCGGGCGAGGGTGGTCTTGCCGCTCCCCGGCGGGCCCCAGAGGATGATCGAGGGGAGCTGGTCGGCGTCGATGACGCGGCGGAGGACGCGCCCCTCGCCGACCAGGTGCGCCTGCCCGACGAACTCTTCGAAGCTGCGAGGGCGCATGCGGGCGGCCAGGGGCGCCTCGCGCTCGATGGCGCGCTCCCCCTGCGCCGAGAACATGTCCTCCGGCCGGCCCCGCGACTGCTTCCTCGCCATGGCGTGACCATTATCGCCCAGACGACGGAGGATGGCGAGCCGCGGAAGGCAGAGGCGCGGCGGTCGGGGTCAGGGGCGGGTCGGCGGCTGGCTCAACGCTGGCGTCTCTCGCCCCACTTGTCCCAGTAGACGACCTTCTCGACGGGCAGGCGCATCGGCGTGCCGAACCGCCCCTGCGGCCAGCCGAGGGGGATGAGGGCCATGGTCTCGACCGGCTCCGGGATGCCCAGCAGCGCCTTGACCTCGTCCTCGTGGAGCTTGTGGAGGCTGGTGAGGGTAGTCCCCAGTCCCAGGGCGCGCGCCGCCAGCATCAGGTTCTGCACGGCCGGGTAGATGGAGCCGCCCGCCGCCGGCCCGACGGCGAAGCCTTCCTTGCGGAGGGTGGCGATGATGATCACCGGCGCCTCGGCCAGGTGGTGGGCCAGGTGCTCGGCGGAGCGGAAGTTCCGCGCCGAGCGGGGGTCGGACAGCATGGCCTGGCTGGCCAGCTCATACGTCCTGTTCCAGGCGTCGAGGTAGTACTCGCCGAGCTTGCGCTTCGTATCCGGGTCGCGGACAACGATGAAGTTCCAGGGCTGGCGGTTGCCGCCGCTGGGCGCCTTGATGGCGGCGTCGAGGATCTTCCAGATGTCCTCGTCGGCGACGGGGTCGGGCTTGAGGCGGCGCATGGCGCGCTGCGTGCCGATAGCTTCGAATACGTCCATTCTGGGCGGACCTCCCCCCTGGTGTGGTTGATCGCTAGCGCCGCACGTTCCTGACCAGGGACCAGCCGGCGGGAAGCGCGAGGGCCGCGACGATGAGCTTCGCCAGGTCCCCGGTGATGAACGGCCATAGGCCGGTGTCCAGCGTCAGGTCCCAGTTGACGCCCTGGAGGTTCGTGACGTGCATCCACTGGTTCAGCCAGATGAGACCGGGCACATAGAGGATGGCGTTCCCCAAGAACAGGGGAAGCAGGATCCAGTTGGAGCGGTCCCATCCGCGCTCCGTGAACCACCCCACGAGCACGGCGGCGAAGAAGAACCCGATGATGTAGCCGCCGGTGGGCCCGGCGAAGGTCGTGTAGTACCGCGACCAGTCGGCGAACACCGGCGCGCCGGCCACGCCCGCCGTCATGTAGGCGAAGATGGAGATGCCGGCGAGCCGGGCGCCCAGAGTTGCGCCGATGAGCAGCACCGCGAAGGTCTGGCCAGTTATGGGGACGATACTGCCGTCCCTCGCGCGGCTGAAGGGAAGGTCCCAGCTCACCTGGGACGCCAGGGCCAGAAAGACGACCGAACCGACCACTAGCAGGGCCCGCCGCGCCAGCGTGCTCTGGGGGAAAAGCGCGTCTGCCAGCGTCGACGGCCTGGGGACAGCCAGGGCTGACTGCAAGGCGTGACCTCCTGTCTCCTTCAAATGCCCGAGAGCCGGTGCAGTATGAGACTATGACCTGAGCGCGCTATGGGGAAGGGGGTGTACGCGGCCGTCACACGTGCTCGGCTTGAGCGGCGGCCTCGGGGCAGCCACAGACCCACACAGATGGACACAGATCGCCGTCAAGGGGGTTTTGGTGGTCCGCCAATCTGTGTTTTGTCTGTGTGAATCTGTGGCAGCCGAGAGACTGTGTAGCGGAAGGCTTCAGCCTTCCACGATGGCGCGTGTAGGGGCGGTCGGCCGACCGCCCCTACGGGCGGGGTGTAGGGCCCGACCCCCGTGTCGGCCCTGGGCGGGGGTGTAGGGGCCGACCCCCGTGTCGGCCCCTGGGTGGCGGGCGGCCCTGGGCGGGGACAGGGCCCCGCCCCTACGCGCGGAATGCGAGGTTGTCTTGTAACGACCTCCAGCCCGCTGGCTGTCGCTATTCCTTCCGTTTCCGGGTCTGCCGCCGCGGCTTCTCCTGGCCGCCCGCCTCCTCGAGCCGCCGCAGGGCAGCGCGCACGGTGTCCGGCCCCTCGCCGCCGGTGCCCAGCTACGCGTCCTCACCTGGTCCCGTTGCGCCACCTTCCAGGCGAAGATCCTCCACCTGACGAGGAAGTTCGTAGATGTTCGCCAGGAACTGTCTAACTACCGCCAGCGTTTGACGAACGGTGTCGGGATCCATGGGGCCGAGCCTGTCTTCCGCTTCCTCGTGTGCCCCCGCGTCCCCTAGGAGGCGAGCGGCGCGGGCCGCGCCATGCGTAGCTGGCAAGAGGCGATCCCCGAGCCGGTCGATTCGCGCCTGCAATGGGAGACGCCTTCCACCCTCCTCGTCAGGAACCCCCTGTTCAGTCGCTGCGCTGGCTACGCAGCGGCGGATCATGCACGCGGCGGCCCGTGGGGCGCCCGCCTCGAGAGCTACCTGAGCCTCCCGAAAGGCGGCCAGACGTCCTCTGGAACACCGGGAATGTCCTTGGGCTGCGTTGCTGGATACCGTGTCCACTCGCTGCCTCTGACGAGTACAACAACGCCCTCGCTGCAACTGGGACAGAGGTATGCGGAGACCTGGATGGGCCCTTCCTGCCTTATCCCCACATTCCCCATGCCCGTGAACTGGACGAACACTCCACAATACGGACATTCCCCCTTGTCTGGCACCCTGTCCATAGGCCCAACCTCTCAGTTTGTGGCCGCGGCTGCGCTGCTGTGAGCGCTCTCGGCCCTTGCCCGGCTCGGCGCTCTCGACGGAAACCGCCAACCGCTGCGACCAGGCACGCCGCCCACGGCCATCCGCGAGACGTGCATCGCCCTCGCGGCTACATCTGGCCTCCCGAACTATACCGTATCGGCCCAGCTATGTCCGGGAGGATGGGGTGGGGCGGCTACGCCTCGGCGTCGGGTTCCTTGGGCTCAGGCTGGCGGCGTCGCAGGGCGCGGCGCGCCAGCAGGAGGATGAGCGGCGGCAGGGTCAGCATGGCGATGCGCTGCCACGGCCGCGTGATCGGCACCCAGCGGGCGCCCGCCGCCGTGATCTCGATGAAGCCGATGGGCCGCACGACGCCGCCTCCCCCGCCACCGCCGCCACCGCCGCCACCGGCCTCCCGCCGGGAGGCTTGCCTGGCAGGGCGGCGCCCACTCCCGGCGCCTGCCCCGAACCCGAAGTACGTCTGTGCCACCGGGATCACCGTCACCCCCTGCGCCTCGACGGGGTCGCCGTAGACGGTGCGGACGTTTATGGTGTCGCGCACCCCGTCGACCATGCGCCGGACGATGTCACCCGCCTCCTCGACGGCGGCGACCTCGGCGTCCTCGGTCCCCTCGGTCCCCTCGCCCAAGCCTGTGGTCTCTGCTTTCTCTTCCATGTTGGCTCCTCCTCGGTCAACCCTCACCCCACCGGCACGGCCACGGCCACGCCGTCATCCCTGCGCAGGGCTCACAGGAGGTCCGCGAACTCCTCGGCCGTGAGGCCAGCGTCCTTGATGATGTCGGTGAGCGTGCCCCTGGGCATCTCACGTGTGTGCATGGGGATGGTGACGTGTGGGGAGGTGCGGCTCGGCGGCGCTCTCCAGCCAGAGCTGGATGGCCTGGGCTATCTTCTGCCTGGCCTCCTCTTTGGTCCGCCCAAAAGAGTGGCAGCCCTTCAGAGCCGGGCAGGAGACGTGATAGCCGCCTTCCTCCTCGGGCTCAAACACCACCTCAAAGCGCTGGACCACGCTTCGATAAGCCATAGCTCTCCTCAGCGCTGATTATATCGCATGCAGCAGCGAGACTCACTCCACGAGCCGGGCCACGGTCACGCCCTCGCCGCCCTCTTCCGGCGGCACCTATGCCTCTACCAGCTCAGTCCAGCTTGCGGGTTCGGGGATGGGCTCGCCTTCCCTGCGCATCCCCTCCAGATGAAGGTCGATGGCCTGGCGGATGTTCCGCTCCACCTCTTCTCGAGTAGCCCCAGTGGCCACACATCCAGGCAAGTCAGGCACGTAGGCCGAGTAGTTGCCTGGCGTCTTCTCATAGACAACAGCGTATCTCATTCTTGGGCTCCTTTGAGTCCCGCCTGTTTCAGGATGCTGTTGTACGTACCGGGGGCCAAGTCGTCGCTTAGATGACCGGCGATTGTGACGAGGCCCGGCTTCTCCGGATGTTTGTACTGTCGGTGCCCGCCTCGCGTCCTTATCAGGAGCCAGCCTTCGCTTTCTAGCTGCCGGATGACCTCTCGGACTTTCGGCATGACCTAGCCTTACTGTACCCCTACCCCACGAGTTGCGCGACGGTCACGCCCTCGCCGCCCTCCTGGGGCGGGGGCGTCTCGACGGCGCGCACTAGGGGGTGGCGGGCCAGCAGGTCGCGCACCGCCTTCCGCAGCACGCCCGTCCCCCGCCCGTGCACGACGCGCACCGAGCTCAGGCCGGCCCGGTAGGCGTCGTCAATGTACTTGTCCAGGTCCGGCAGCGCCTCGTCGATGGTCCGGCCTCGTACCTCCAGCTCCGGCTCGACGGCCGGCGGGGGCGGCAGCGGGGCCGCGGGCTGCTCGCGGCCTGCCTTGGTGTGAGGCCGTTGTACGCGCTCCACCTGGCTGAGGGAGACGCGGCTGCGCAGGGCCCCCAGGCGCACCTCGAACTCCTGGCGCTCGTCGGGCGGGCCCAAGGCCTCGCCGTAGCGGTCCAGGCCGCGCAGCCATACCAGGTCGCCGACCTGGACGTCGTCAGGCCTGACGGTGGGCTCCGGCCGGCGGGGGCGCCGGCGGCGGCTCAGGCGCTGGAGGCGGCGGACGGCCTCCTCGGCGGCGACCATCTTCTCGTGCGCCGCCTCGAGGCCTGCGGCGTCGGGCGGCTGCGGCGGACGCACGCGGGGGCGGACGGCCGCGGCGGCGCGGCGGGCGGCCTCGGCGGCCTGCTCGGCGGCGGCGCGCTCGTGCTCGATGCGGCGGCGGGCCTCCTCCAGGAGGTCGCGGGTGCCGGCCACCTCCTCCTCGAGGGCTTTGCGGGTGGCGGCCAGCATCTCCTCGTGCTCTTCGTCCAGGGCATCGAGGCGGGCCTCTAGTCGCTGGCGGATCTCTTCGGCCTCCCGGCGGGCGACCTCCTCGGACCGCCGCTCCAGGGCCGCCTCCTGCAGCTGTCGCTGGATGTCGGTCAGCATGCTTTCGACCTGCATCTGGTCGGGCGCCAGAGAGGCCTGGGCAGCCTCGATGATCTCCGGCTCTAGGCCCAGGCGGGCGGCGATGGCCAGGGCGTTGCTGCGGCCGGGCAGCCCGATGCTCAGGCGGTAGGTGGGGGCCAGCGTCTCCGGGTCGAACTCCACGGAGGCGTTCATGACGCCGGGCGTGGCGTGAGCGAAGACCTTGAGCTCGCCGTGGTGGGTGGTGGCGACGGTGAGGCAGCCGACGGCCAGCAGGTGCTGGAGCATGGCCCGGGCCAGGGCCGAGCCCTCGGTGGGGTCGGTGCCGGCACCCAGCTCGTCCAGCAGGATCAGGCTGCGGGGCTCGGCCTCCCCCAGGATGCTGATGATGTTGGTCATGTGGCTGCTGAAGGTGGAGAGCGACTGCTCGATGCTCTGCTCGTCGCCGATGTCGGCGTGGATGGAGGAGAAGACGGGCACCCGGCTGCCGGCATCGGCGGGGACGGGAAGGCCGGCCAGGGCCATGAGCGAGAGCAGCCCCGTGGTCTTGAGGGCGACGGTCTTGCCGCCGGTGTTGGGGCCGGTAATCAGCAGGGCCGAGTATCCGGCCCCCACGGAGAGGGAGATGGGCACCACGTCGCTGCTGAGGAGGGGATGGCGGGCGTTGACCAGGCTGAGGGGCGCCGGCGCTGGCACCAGCCACGACTGCGCTTCGCCCTCGTGGGGGAGCTCGTGGGCGCCCAGCTCGTCGGCCAGGCGCGCCTTTGCCAGGGCGAGGTCGATCTCGGCCAGCCCCTCCACGTCGCCCCTGATGGCATCGACGGCGGCACCGACGGCGGCGCTCAGGCGGCGCAGCACTCGCTCGACCTCGCGCTCCTCCTCCAGTTGCAACTCGCGCCAGGTGTTCCCCAGGTCGACGACGGCCAGGGGCTCCAGGAAGACCGTGGCGCCGCTGGAGGACACGTCGTGGACGATGCCCTGGATCTGGCCCCGGAAGTCGGTCTTAACAGGGATGACGTAGCGGCCGTCGCGCAGGGTGACGATGGGCTCTTGGGCGATCTGCCGGCCGAGGGGCGAGTTCAGGATCTCCTGGAGCCTCGCGTTGAGGCGGTCGTGGGCGATGCGCACGTCGCGCCGGAGGACGGCGAGGACGGGGCTGGCGGCGTCGACGACTTCGGCGCGGGCGTTGATGGCGCGGGCGATGTCGGCGGCCAGGCCGGGCGCCTGAGGCAGGTCCTCGGCCAGCTCCGCCAGCAGGGGCAGAGTGTCGGAGAACCGGCTGAGGCTGGAGCGCATCTCCAGCGCGGCCTGCAGGGTGGATGCTATGTCCAGCAGCTCCGTCGGCTCCAGGATACCGCCCAGGCTGGCCTTGTGGGCGAGCGGCCGCACGTCGTGGGCGCCGCCCAGCCCGATGTTGGGCTTCATGGACCGCAGGCGCTGCGCCTCGGCCGTCAGGCGCTGGCGGCGTATCACCTCGGCGTGGTTGCTGGAGGGGCGCAGGGCGAGGGCCAGCTCGCGCCCGGCCGAGAACGACGTGAGGCGCGCCAGCCGGGCCAGCACCTTGTCGAACTCCAGAGTGGCGAGGGTCTTCTCGTGCATCCGCACGAATTGTAGCAGGTTTGCGCGGCTGAGGCGGCCTACAGGTTCCGCTGACAGACTGCCCTGTGCTGTCACTCTGAGCGAAGCGAAGAGTCCGTCGACCGGATTCTTCGTCCGCCTCTGGCGGACTGAGAATGACAAGGCGTGGAGAGCGTTCTTATCGGCGGGCTCCTACAGGTCCCGCCCAAGCACTACGGACGTCTCGCGCTGGCGGTCGGGGATGTGCCAGTAGGTGCGTAGGAGGTGGTCGCCGTTGGGCAGGAGGCGGAACCCGTGCCTCTCGTAGAAGGCGATGGCCCAGGTGGCGGCGGCCCAGGTTCCGACCAGCAGGCGCGGCGTGGTCGTGAGGCCGACCAGGTGCCGGAGAAGAGCGCTGCCCACGCCCCGGCGCTGGCAGCCGGGCAGGACGTAGGCGTGGCGGACGAGGGTGACGGCGGGGGACGCTTCCCCCGAGGCAGACGCGCCCGTGATGGGCTGGTAGCCCATGACGCCCACCAGCTCGCCCGACTCCTCCCAGCCGAAGAAGCGCATCTCCCGGCTCTCGACCAGGAGTTCCTCGATGGGCATGTAGGGGTCGTGGTAGCAGTCGTCGGGGATCACGCCTCGATAGGCGACGGCGGCCTGATTGATGACGTGGGAGATGCGGGGAAGGTTGGCCTCAGTGCAGGGCCGGATCATGGGCGGCTACTCGTACCTCTCCACCTGGAAGCGGTAGAGGTCGGCGGGTTCGCCGGGCAGGATGCCTCCCTTGTTGCGGGCAATAGCCACCTGCTCCTCGGCGGAGTCTATGCCCGGCAGGTCGGGCAGGAGCAGCCCGCGTCGGCGGCCGCTCTGGACGACGACTCCGTACCGGCGGGGGTCCAGGGCCTCCGGGCCGCTGATGCGCTCGGGCGGGCTGAGGACGTCGACGCTGTAGGTCAGGTGGGCGAGCTCATTCTCGCCGATGGGCTCAAAGCGGGGGTCGCGAACGGCGGCGGCGATGGCGTTATTGATGATCTCATGGCCCAGGTTGGGGTACACGGGCTCCACGGTGCCGATGCAGCCCCGGAGGTCGCCGAACTTCTTGATGGAGACGAAGGCGGCGGCCCGCTTGAGCATCTCCGGCGTCAATTTCGAGGGCTCGATGGTCTGGTGGTGGCGCACGTAGCTGTCCACTGCCTCCTGGGCCAGTCGCACGTAAGGGTGGACTGCTGGCGCCCGTTCGGTGCTGGCGGGGGTCTCCGTGGTAGTAGCGCTCTCTGTCTCATTGGCCGCCCGCGGGCCCATCACGTCGATGGCCGCTACCAGGTAGCCAACGCCGAAGGGTCCCTCGTAGGAGAGAACGCGTGGCCGCACCTGGAGATGACTGAGGGCACCCATGAGGAGGCTGGTCTGGGGTACGGCGTCCTCGGCTGCGTGGTGACGGAAATCGAGATCGACGTCGAGCATCCAGTCGACATCCCAGTCCTCCACGGCGCGGCGGTAGCGCTCATCAAACTGGTGACCGGCGGGGTCATAGCCGTTGGGAGCACCGGGAAGCAGGGCATGCGAGAGGTCGACGCTGCAGATGATGGCCGCCGGTCTGCGCAGGCGCGTTAGGGCACGGCCCACGGCCTTGCCCAGAGCGTAGTGGGCTTGCGACGACAGGAAGGAGATGGCCATCGGGACGAGGCGCGCGCCGCGCATTCCCGGCCGCAGGTGGTAAAGGGGCACGGTGCAGCCCCAGTCCAGGTTCGGCCCCCAGGCCTCCAGCGCAGCCAGAGGCAGGCCTTCCGCCGAAGCCTCCTCCTCCAGCAGAGTCACGGCCTCCGGGTCGTTGTCGAACGTAAAGGTGACGCCGGCTGCGCCCCACTGGACGAAACTACCGACGGCGCGCGCGGCCGTCGAGATGCCCATGACGTCGGGCTGGATGGGGCCGTGAGAGCTGATGAGGAGGACCGTCTCAGGGTGCTGCTGGCCTAGCTCCCCGGCGACTTGGCGCAGGGCCTCGATGGTGCGGGACGTCTCCGCTTCCCGGCCCCGCCCGACCTCGGGCACGATGATGGGGGGATGAGGTGAGATACAGGCGTATACGATCCCCGGCTGGACGCCTGCCATGGCGACGCTCCTCGGCGCGATTATAGCACCGGACGGCTAGGGGCTGCTAAGAGAGATCGCCTGTGGGCCGGCGGTAGTCCGCTACGGGCGGTCCCATGACCCGCTCTGGCGTGGCGCGAGGCACTGGCTCAGACCGCGGCGCTGGCGGCTGCCAGGGCGGTGTGGAGAGCCCTCAACAGCACCCGGTCCTGGCGTGGGTCCACCGTGCGGGGGTCGAGGAGCAGGGCGTCGCGCTCGATGCGGCCCACGACAGGCGGATCGCCGGTGCGAAGGTGCCTGGCGAGCGCTTTCACGTCCAGGGCGCCGTCGCCGCCTAGGGCCAGCAGGCGGCTGGGTAGGCCCTCCTCCGGCAGGCTTCCGCCTCCCACCATTGACCACCCCTCGACAACCCGAGCCGACACTCCGACCCGGCGGCAGGCCTGAGCCCAGCGGCGGGTGCGTCGCTCTAGCTCGTCCAGGGGCGTGGCGATCATGCGCCAGACAGGCACCTTGGCGAGGGCCTCGCCCCGCAGGTAGTGGAGCAGGGTGGCGGCCAGGCCGGCGATGCTGGTCTTGTCCAGCCGGACGGCGCGCGCCAGTGGGTGACGCCGGAGGGTGGACACCAGTTCCCGCCTTCCAAGGACTATGCCTGCCTGGGGCCCTCCGAGGAGCTTGTCGGCGGAGAAGAGGATTAGATCGGCGCCGGCGGTCAGGCTCTCCTGGGGCGTGGGCTCCGCCGCCAGCCCGAAGGGACGGGTGTCCAGGAGGCAGCCGCTGCCCAGGTCGTCGAGGAGAAGGAGGGAGCGCTGGTGGGCCAGGGCCGCCAGCTCAGGCAGCGGCACCGAGTGGGTGAAGCCGGTGAGGCGGAAGTTGCTGGTGTGCACGCGCATGAGGCAGGCGGTCTCCTCGCCAATGGCCTCCTCGTAGTCGTGAAGGTAGGTGCGGTTGGTGGTACCCACCTCCACCAGGCGGGCGCCGCTCTGGCGCATGACATCAGGGATGCGAAAGCCGCCGCCGATCTCCACGAGCTGGCCTCGGGAGATGATCACTTCACGACCCTGGGCCAGGGCGCTCAGGGTCAGGAGCAGGGCGGAGGCGTTGTTGTTGACGGCGATGGCGGCCTCGGCGTCCGTGAGATGGCAAAGGAGCGTCTCCAAGTGGACGAATCGGGAACCCCTCTTACCCTCCTCTAGGTCGAGTTCCAGATTGCTGTAGCCCCGGTCCACGGCGGCCATGGCGGCGAGCGCGTCGTCGGAGAGGGGCGCCCGGCCCAGGTTGGTGTGGATGATGACGCCGGTGGCGTTGATGACCGGCCGCAGGGAGGAGGTGAGAGTGGACGCGGCGCGCTCCACCAAGGAAGACACGATCTCGCCGAAGGGTGGACAGGGCCGTCCCGCTGCGATGGCCTGTCGTAGGTCATCGAGGTGCTGCCGCGCGAGTTGCGTCAAGGTGAGGGTGCTGTACTCGGCGGTCAGGGCGCTCACCCGGCCATCGGCCAGGAGCCGCTCGACGCTAGGCAGGCCTCGATAGGCGCTGGTCAAGGCGACCTCCTTGACCGCTATTCTAGCATGGCAGCATGCAGTCCTCGGCGATGCCTGGGCTTTCCACTGCGAGACTTGTGGCGCTCGATCGGGTTACTGGGGGCTGTTGTTCTTACCAAGGGCGAGACCTCATCCCGGCGTCGAGACACAAGGCCGTCGGGGACGGGCCGTGTCGCCTACCCCCTGTCCGGCGGTGGTATTGATCCCTTCTTCACGATCGCCTTGACCCTGGGTAGCCTCCACCTTATGATGGCTCAAGAACCCGAAGGGAGGCCCCTAATGAACCTGCGTATCCCCGGTCCTACTCCCTGCCCGCCCGAAGTCCTGCAAGCGGTCGGGCGCCAGATGATCAACCACCGCGGACCGGAATTCGCGGAGATGCTGGCGCGCATCGACAAGGGCGTGAAGCACGTCTATCAGACCAAGAACGATGTCCTGTTCCTGACATCGGGCGGCACCGGTGCCATGGAGGCCTTGGTCGTCAACACCCTCTCGCCCGGCGACCGCGTCCTTGGTGTCTCTATTGGGTCCTTCGGCGACCGCCTGGCGTCCATTGCTGAGACTTATGGCGCCGACGTCGTGCGCCTGAAGTTCGAGTGGGGCAAGGCCGCCGACCCGGGGGAGATCGACAAGGCTCTGGCCGCGGACCCTAGCATCAAGGCCGTGCTGGTGACCCACAACGAGACGTCCACCGGCGTCTGCAACGACCTGGAGAGCATCGCCAGGACGGTGCGCAAGCACGGCGACCTCTTGATCCTGGTGGACGCCGTCAGCAGCCTGAGTTCGGTACCGGTGTGCGTGGATGAGTGGGACCTGGACGCGGTGGCCAGCGGCTGCCAGAAGGGATGGATGGTGCCTCCCGGCGTCACAATGGTCTCGATGAGCGCGCGGGCGTGGAAGGCCTATGAGCAGGCGAAGATGCCGCGCTTCTACTTCGACGTGGGCAAGGCCCTGGACTTCGCCAAGCGTGGCCAGACGCCTTGGACACCGGCCATTTCTATCTTCTTTGGCCTGGACGTGGCGCTCGGCATCCTCCTGAAGGAGGGCTTGGAGAGCGTCTTTGCGCGCCACGAGCGGTGTGGTTCTCTGTCCAGGGAAGGGGCCAAGGGCATGGGGCTCCAGCTCTTCGCCGACGAGCGCTACGCATCCAACACCGTTACGGCTGTGAAGGTGCCGGAGGGTGTCGATGGGAGAGACCTCACCAAGATGCTGCGCGAGGAGTACGACACGGTGCTGGGCGGCGGACAGCAGCACCTGGCTGGCAAGATCTTCCGCATCGGCCACCTGGGCTATGTGCAAGAGACTGATATCCAAGCAGTGCTGGACGCCCTCAGCAAGGCGCTGCCGAGGCTGGGGTTCAGTCCCTCGCGAGCAGCGGCCTCCTAGGGGTCAGGCTAGCCGGTAGCAGCCCGCAGAAGAAGCAACGCCCGCCAGCCCCGCCCCTGGGAGGGGCTGGCGGCTTATTGAGGGAGCGCCATGGCAAAGGTACTGGTCACGGACCCCATCGCACAGGACGGCATTGATGCCCTGGTGCCCCATGCCGAGGTGGACGTCCGCCTGGGGCTGCCCCACGACGAGCTTGTTGCGGCCATCGGTGAGTATGACGCCCTCGTCGTGCGCAGTGAGACCAAGGTGACGGCGGAGGTCATCGAAGCCGGGAGGAAGCTTCAGGTTATCGGCCGCGCGGGTGTGGGCGTGGATAACATCGACCTCCAGGCGGCCACGCACCGCGGCATCATCGTTGTCAACGCCCCCTTGGGGAACACCATCTCCGCTGCCGAGCACACAATTGGCCTCATGCTGGCCCTGGCACGCCACATCCCCGCTGCCGCTGCCTCTCTCAGGCAAGGCCGCTGGGAGCGCAAGCGCTTCCTGGGCATCGAAGTGCGGGGCAAGAGCATGGGCGTAGTCGGCCTGGGTCAGGTGGGCTCTGAGGTGGCCCGGCGCGCCCGCGGCCTGGAGATGCGCGTCCTGGCCTACGACCCCTTCGTCTCCGAGGAGCGAGCCACGGTCCTGGGCGTGGAGATGGTCTCGTTTGAAGACCTTCTCAGGCGGGCCGATTTCATCAGCCTTCACACCACCCTCACTGCCGATACGCGCCACCTCATCGGCGAGGAGCAGCTCAGGCTGGTCAAGCCCTCGGTGCGCATCATCAACACAGCCCGGGGCTCGCTGATCGACGAGGGGGCCCTTTCGCGGGCCATCGAGGAAGGGCGGGTGGCCGGCGCCGCCATCGATGTCTTCAGTGAGGAACCGCCGCCCGCCGACAGCGTCCTCCTCAAGAACGACCGTATCCTGGCAACGCCGCACCTGGGCGCCTCCACGGCGGAGGCCCAGGAGCGGGTCGCGGTAGACGTGGCGGAGCAGATCATCTCCGTCCTCCGCGGCGAACCCGCCCGCTACGCCGTCAACGCCCCTCTCATACCGGCCGAGACCATGTCCGTCATTGCGCCCTACCTGGACGTGGCGGCCAAGACGGCCTCGCTGGGCACCCAGCTCTGCGAAGGGCAACTGGAGAGGGTCGAGATCGAGTACCTGGGAGAGATAGCGAACTTCGACGTGACACCGTTGAAGGCCGCCGTCATCCGCGGCCTTCTCTCCCCCGTCAGCGAGGAGAATGTCACCGTTGTCAATGCCAACTTGGTGGCGGAGCGCCGCGGACTGCGCATCACGGAGCGCAAGGGCCCATACGAGGGCATATACGCTAACCTCATCAATGTCCGCCTCACGACCACGGCGGGGGCGACGACGGTGGCCGGCACCATGGCTCACGACGGCCCTCATGTGGTGCTGCTCAATGAGTTCTCGGTTGACATTCCGCCTGGCGACGGCTACCTCCTGATTTGCGAGAACGAGGACCGGCCCGGCATCATCGGCTCTATCGGCTCCTACCTGGGCCAGCACGAGGTGAACATCAGCTTCATGCGCCTCGGCCGCAAGGAGGTGCGGGGCCGCGCCCTTATGGTCCTAGGCCTGGACGACTCCGTCACGCCCGCTCAACTGGAGGAGATCCAGCACCTTCCTCACATCTTCTCCGCGCGCCTGGCACGAATATAGCCCCACCCAACCCCCCGCCCCGGAAAGTAGCAACAGGCAACAAAGAACAGGCAACAAGCAACAGGGAAGGGTCGTGCTCCTTGTTGCTTGCTACCTGTTCCCAGTTCCTATCCCAGGTGATACATCACGAGGCCGGTGGCCAGCTTGGGGTAGAAGAAGGTGGACTTCTGGGGCATGCGCTCGCCGGCGTCGGCGACGGCCAGGATCTGCTCAACGGGCGTGGCGTTGACCAGGAAGGCCAGCGGCGCCCGACCGGAGGCGACGGCCTCCAGGGCCTCGGCGCCGTCCTCCGTGTACTCCACGGCGTCGCCGCGGGCGAGACGGGCGGCGTCGATGCCCAGCACACCCTCGAGCACGGCGTGCTGAAGGAGACTCACGTCCAGGGCGCGCCAGGGGGGCGGCGTATCGGACGGTAGGGAGGCGCGCAGCGCCTCCGGGTCGCGGGGCCGCAGCAGTCGCAGGCGGCTGGGCCCCGGACCCACCGCGACGTAGGCTGGCCCCTCGCCGCCGGCCTCGCTGAGACGGGCCAGCGCGTCGCGCAGCAGACCCCCGGTGCGAACGGGACCCAGGTCTTCCACCAGGAAGGGCCCTTCAAGGCGGGCCGGAAGGTCGTCGGGGATAGTGGTCAGACGGACCACGCGGTGAATGGGGAGTACCACTAGGCCGGCGTCCTCGACGGCGGTCAGGGCCATGAAGGCGAAGTTCTCCGGTTCCTCGCCGGTCCAGGGGCTGGCCCGGCGTCTCTCCTCTCGATAGGCCAGGGCCGTCTCGTACCGGTGGTGGCCATCGCCTATGTACAGCGTCCGGTCGGGGAAGAGGTCACGGATGGCCCCAATGGACGCTTCGTCGGCCAGGCCGTGGATGCTGTGCATCTCGCCTCCGGGCTCGCGGGCCTGGGCCAGGGGTGCAGCGCTGGCCGCGTGCCCAGTGGCGGCGCGGAGGCAGCCGTCGGGGTCTCGGTAGAGGGCGAAGACAGGGCTGAAGCTGGCGCGGCAGTGGCGGAGAAGTTGCAGGCGGTCTTCCTTGGGTGCCGTGAGGGTGTGCTCGTGGGGGCGCACCACGCCCTGCCTCCAAGGCTCCGCCCTTACCCGCGCCAGCAGCGAGCGACGGCGCAGGAGGCGGCCGCCGCGGAAGAACTCCTGGTCGTAAACGTAGAAGGCGGGCTCCGGGTCGACGGCCAGGATGCCGTCTGCCAGCCACTGGCGCAGCGTGGCTGCGGCCCTCGTGTAGCGGTTGTCCTGAGGCGAATCGTCTGCCTGTTCCTCGCCGAGCTCCAGGCGCACGACGTTGGCTGGGTGGCGGCGGAGGAGGAAGCGCTGCGCCTCGGGTGATATGACGTCGAACGGGGGAGCGAGCAGGTCGGCGAGGTTAGCCGCGACCCCTGGTCGGTAGCGTAGGCCGCGGAAGGGGCGGACGTCAGCCAAAGGCTTCCCTCCTCGGCGGGCTGTCGGTGGCATGCCCTCGCCTCCGTTGACCCAACGGCGGGGCCTTCCTAGAATGTCCGCGACCCCTACCGATGAGGCCAGGCCCCCTTCGCCTGTGCATCTGCCTGTGTTCCGCTACTGTACCTTCTGCCGCATCGTAGCCCGCGAGGAGCCCGCCGAGATCCTTTACGAGGACGAGGAGATCGTGGCCTTTCGCAACCGCCTGCGCTGGGTGCCGGTCATGATCCTCGTCGTCCCCCGAGAGCACGTGTCCCAGGAGGACCTGTGGCGGGACATGGGACGGGTGGGCGAAGTCGCCGTGCAACTAGGGCTCGCTCACTGCCCCAACGGGTTTCGACTCCTTGCCAACTTCGGCTACGACGGTATGCAAAGCCAGGACCACGGGCACGTCCACGTCCTGGGGGGCACCTTCCTCGGCGAGTACGCGTAAGGGCCTCACGCTTCTACCGAGATGCTCATCTTGCCCAGGGCGAGCTTCTGGGCCTCGAACAGGCCCGCTATGCCCTGCTCGGCCAGGGCGAGCAGCTCATCCATCATGTCCCGTGAGAAGGGGCTGGCCTCGGCGGTGCCTTGGACCTCCACGAAGCGTCCGTCGTCCGTCATGACCACGTTGAAGTCCACCTCCGCCTGGGAGTCCTCTTCGTAGCAGAGGTCCAGCAGGGCGGCTCCTTCCACCCGTCCCACACTGGCGGCGGCCACCGCTCCCTTCACCGGCAGCGACGACAGATCCCCTTTCTCGACCAGCGTCTGCAAGGCCTGGCAGAGGGCGACGTAGGAGCCGGTGATGGCCGCCGTCCGCGTGCCGCCGTCGGCCTGGATGACATCGCAGTCAACCGTGAAGGTGCGCTCCCCCAGGATGTCCAGGTTGGCAACGGCGCGCAGGGAGCGGCCGATGAGCCGCTGGATCTCGTGGGTGCGTCCGCCCTGGCGACCGGTCGCGGCCTCTCGAGGCGTCCGCGTGGCCGTCGAGCGGGGCAGCATGCCGTACTCGGCGGTGATCCAGCCGCTGCCCGTGCCGCGGAGGAACTGGGGGAGCCGGTTCTCGATGCTGACGGCGCAGAGGACCACCGTGTCGCCCAGCTCGATGAGGGCGGAGCCCTCGGCGTGGGTCAGGTACTTGCCGGTGATGCGCACCGGCCGCATCTGGTCGGGGCGGCGTCCGTCCTTGCGAAGCTGAGGGGTGGCGGCCATGAGACCTCTTCGAGGCGGGAGATAGCGATGCGGTAACGGGAGTATAGCATCGCGTCAGGGCGGTGGGGAAGCGGTGGGGAGCAGGTGGGCGGGCGGGCCCTCCTCGTGCCACAACCGCTGCCGCTCAGCGGGCCGTGTGCTGCCACGTGCATGCCCCTTTCACACGGGGTGCAGCGCGTCCCCGGCCTTCTCCCTTTCCTTTGTCAGCAACGCCGCCGGGTGCGGACGGCCCGCTCGAAGTCCTTCTTGCTCTCGTACCGTGCCAGCCGAGTGAGTACAGTCGCCAGCCGTCCGGCGGACACGTCGCCGATGGGCAGCGTTTTCACGGGGCACGTCTGGCCGTCCAGGGGGTCAAGGACTCCCAGGCCGTAGCGGACGCCATCGGCCCCCGGCGTTCGGCCGTCCCCGAAGAACCCTGTGAAAAGGGCCAGGTTGTCGATCACCAGCTCCGCGTTCTCGACCGTCGCCAGCAGCACCAGCCGGACGCTGATCGTGTCGAACGTTCGGTACTTGTAGGTTCTCTCGTACAGGGGCAGGATATCCCCGGCGTCGCGGAGACGCCGGAGGGTGTCGCCGATGTCGGGCACCTGAGTCTTTGCCTCGAAGATCGTCAGCCGGTCGTGCCCAAACCTGACAACGTCGGCGTACCGGCGCGGGCTGTAGTGGTGATACGGGTATTCCACCTCGATGATGCTGTCTGGCCGCTGCTCGCGCTGGGCCAGCTCGTTCAGCATCAAAGCGTGCATGCTATCGTTCGTGGGCCTCACGGCCATCCTCCTTTTTTGGGGCTGGGCCTCACCTTGACAGCCATGATAAGATGCCAATGGCGAGGCCAACCGCTGATTTCTCCTGACGGGGAGGGCAGGGGTGGCTAGCCTGCGAGCCGATGGGCGTCTGACTCACGCCCACCGGCTCATTTTCTGTTCATCGTGGGTACGTCCTTCGATGGCATCAACAACGGCCCTGGGCGGGCACCGCTCCGGGCAGCGGCATCAGGTTCTACCTTACGTGTGCCCAATTTCTTGTCAAGTATTTTTATGTCAATCTTGTGGTCTCTCCCCGGCGGAAGCTGGGAGGTGTCGGCCCCACCTTGTTCACGTCGGCACCACAGCATGACTGGAAGCCGGACAACCCTCACTCCTTCCACCTTGGAGGCGTTCCCCGCGTTCCCCGTATTCCCCGTATTCCCCGTACTCCCCGTACTCACTGTACATGTGACCAGTCGCGGATCGACAGAACACTAGACACAACCCCCGGACAATCTTTGCACATTCCGAAGCGGCAGATTCCAGGGCTGGGTGGTGTCGGCCCCACCCCGTTCACGTCGGCACCACGCCTGGGGCCGGGCGGACATGCCGAAAGTCCTTCTCACGTCAACGCTACAGTGCCGAAGCCGCCGGATTCTAGCGCCCCGGCCGCGTGCCGAAGCCCCGACATCGGCGGCACCTTGTGTGGTGCTACCGTGCCGTCGTTCGCCGCCGCTCCACCTCCACCCACAGGCGCTGGCCGTCCGTCGATAGCCTGACGCGGCCGTTCAGGTCCGTGCGCAGGACGAGGGTGCTGGCGAGCCGCTCCAGCACCTGCGGCGAGGGGTGCCCAAACCAGTTGTCCTCGCCCACGGAGATGACAGCAACGGCGGGACGGACGGCGGCCAGGAAGGCGTCGCCCGTGGCGTCGGCGCCGCCGTGGTGTGCCACCTTGAGGACGGTGGAGCGTAGCTCGCCGCCCTGATCCAGCAGGGCATCTTCGCCGGCCGACTCCAGGTCGCCGGGGAGGAGGAAGCTCACCTCGCCCCACGTCAGTCGCAGCACCACCGAGCTGTCGTTCAAGCTCACGTCCTCGCCCTCGATGAGGTTAGGGGACGGGCCCAGGACCTCTAGTCGGGCGCCTCGCCCCAGGTCGAACCAGTCGCCGGGCGCGGCCTCGTCGTAGGGGGCCCCTTCCCGCTCCACCGCCTCGCGCCACACGTCGTACGCCGCCGAGTCGCTCTCAACGGGGCTGGCGAGGATGCGCCCCACGTCGTACCGATCCAAGACCGTCACCAGGCCATTGAGGTGGTCCTCCTCCGGATGGGTGAGCACGACCAGGTCTAGCCGCTTGTCCCAGAAGGGCATCTCGGTGCCCAGGGCCTCGGTGACCGGCCGGCCGCTCGGCCCGCCGTCGATGAGCACGCGGTGGCCGGCCGGGCTCTCGATGAGAATGGCATCCCCCTGCCCCACGTCCAGGACTGTGACGGCGAGGCGGTCGCTGGAGGGGGTGAGGGCGGCCCACCACAGGAGGCCCGCGGCCAGGGCCAGGCCTCCCGCCAGGTAGGGCGTGGGCACGAGCCGCAGGGGCGCCGCCGCCCGGTGCGTCGGAGCCGTCGCCAGAGCCAAGACGCGGGCCATGAGCACCCGGCCCGGCCTGACCGGCTGCACCCACCAGGCCAGCAGCGCGATGGCAGCGTAGAGCAGCGCCGCGTGCGCCATGCCGAAGCCCGGCACCTCCAGGGCGGCCAGTGGCAGGTCGGCCAGGCCTCTCGCCACCGCCACCAGGTAGGCCAGGAGCGGCCAGGCGGCCCAGGCCCCGATCTCGCCCAGGGGGCCCCAGACGGCGCCCGCCGCCGCGTCGAGGCCGCTCAGCAGAAGCATCAGGGGGAAGGCCGGCAGCACCAGCAGGTTAGCCAGCGGCGCTACCAGCGAGACCCGCTGGAAGTTGAGGGCGTTGATGGGGAGGGTGGCGGCCATGGCCGACAGGGTGACGGCCAGATTCTCCACTGTCGCGCTGGCGATGCCCACCTGAAGCCGTTCCGGCGAGCCGACCAGAGGGGCCAGGGCTTGTCGGGTGCGGGCCTGAACGGCCGGCGACAGGTAGACAAAGCCCACGGTGGCCGCAAAGCTGAGCTGAAAGGAGACGTCGTGGACCGCCAGCGGGTGGTGGGCGGTCATGAGGGCTGCCGCCAGCACAATGGCCGTGAGTGCGCTGCCCGGCCGGCCGACCAGGGTCGCCAGCAGGAAGAGGCCGCCCATGATGGCGGCCCTCACCACCGACGGCGAGGCGCCGCTGAGGATGGTGTAGGCGGCAATGGCGAGAAGTGCCGCCACTGCGGCCTGACGGCGACCGAGCAGCCAGGCCAGCGAGCCGATGACCAGCCCGGCCACCACCGCGACGTTGTAGCCCGAGATGGCGATGAGATGCGACAGGCTGGTGGTGTTCAGGTCGTCGGTCAGGGACGGGCCGAGGGCGGAGCGGCGGCCCAGCAGGATGCCCTGGGCCAGGGACGCCTCTGGTTCCGACAGGGATGCCGCCAGCGCGCCGCCGAGGCGTCGCCGGACGCCGTGCACCACCTCTAGGAGCGGGTTGCCCTGGCTCGACTCCAGCAAGCTCACGCGGGGATAGTCGGTCAGGGCGCTGATGCCCTGGCGAGCCAGGTAGTCGCGGTAGTCGAAGTCCTCCAGCACCGGGGGCGTCTTGAGCTTGCCTTCCACCTCCAGCAGGTCGCCGTAGCGGTAGCGGGGCAGCAGGCTGCGGCGCATCAGGACGCCGCCCGAGGTGTCCTCCCAGGCGCCGCCCGCCCACACCTCACGCACCGAAAGGCGGATCCGGGCCGAGCGGCCCCTTTCGTCGGGCTCGTCGCTGACCAGGGCGCGGAACCGCACCGGGGGGCCGTCGTTGAGGGCAGCGATGCCGCTCGATTCGCTGGGAGGGCGCGCCTGCTCGTAGCGCCACATGCCCCCCAGAATGAGCAGCCCGGCGGCGAGACCCAGGCCCATCGGCGTCCAGCGGCGCGTCGAGAGGGCGGCTACGATGCCCAGGCCCGGCCCGAGCAATGCCAGGGGCCAGGGCGCGTCGGCGGCCAGGGAGGCCGCCACCAGGCCCAAGAGCCAGGCGCCGCCGAGGTAGACCAGGGTCAAGGCGAGACCGTGATCAGGTTCTTGATCTTGTCGTAGGTGGCACGGGGGATAAGGCGGCGGGCCACCAGGTCCTCGGTGCTCTCGAAGGGGCCATCAGCGTCGCGCGAGTCGACGATGCGCTGAGAGTAGACCTCGCCGATGCCGGGCAAAGAGTCGAGGTCGGCGGCCGACGCAGTGTTGATATCGATAAGGGCGTCGCTGGTCGAAGCTGACGCCACCTGGCTGACGGCCGGCTTCTCGCCGACCCTGGGCACCACCACCTGGTCCTCGTCGTGGACGCGGCGGGCCAAGTTGAGGGCCACCAGATCGGCGTCCGGCGCCGGTCCGCCGGCCGCCTCCACGGCATCGACCACGCGGTCGCCCTCCTGCACGACGTACACGCCCGGGGCGGCGACGGCGCCTGTCACGTGCACCATCATCTCGGAGCCGGAGGAGCTGGCGCTGCCCACCTGGAGCTCGAGAGGGGGCGGACCCTCGCGCTCGCGGAGGATGAAGAAGACCAGGCCCAGAGCGGCAGCGCCGGCCAGGGCGGTGAGGAGGGGTGCTCGGTAGCGCTCCAGCCAAGCCGTCATGGAGTGCCCTGCCATCGCTCCCGGGCCTGCCCCTCCGTGGGCGGAACGTTTCCCGCTGGCCCCGGACGGGTTCCAATGCCGGCGCGGTCGCGCCGTCAGCGGGCCTTAGCCGCCGTCTCCCTCAGGAGTGGCCGTCTCCACGCCACCGCTGGTCTCCCCGATCGGGGTGGGTTCGACCGTCTCCGGAATCTCTGGGGGTGGCCCCTCGGTGGGCTCCGCTGGTGGCTGCTCAGTGGGCGCGCCCGGTAGCTCCTCGGTGGGCTCTGCTGGTGGCTGCTCGATGGGCTCCTCTGTGGGCTCTGGTTCGGGCGCGGGGACAGTGGTCGGCGGAGCGGTGCGGCCCGGGAACTGAGGGATCTTCAGGATCTGGCCCACGTAGAGGGTGCGCAGCTCGTCGATGGTGGTGCCGTTCGCGTCAGCAAGCTCCTGGAGGGTGACGCCGAAGCGATTTGCGATGTCGGAGGCATTGTCCCCCGACTGGACCTCGTACTGATCGGCGCCGATGGGAGCGGTAGGCGTCTCCCCGGCGGGCGGCTCCTCGCCCGGGACAGGCGATGGCTGCGCACCGCCGCGCGGGGGTATCTTGAGAACCTGGTCCACCTCCAGGCGGCTGGGGTCAGCCAGGTCGTTCAGGCTTGTGATCTCCTCGACGGTTACGCCGAGCTCGGCGGCGATGGCCTCCAGCGTGTCGCCGGCCTTCACCACGTAGGTGTCGCCGCCGCCCTCGGTGACCAGCAGGCCGCCGGAAAGAATGGTGGGCTCCGGCAGAACGGCGAAGGGAGTGGCGGTGGGGACATCGCGGGGGTTGGGCCGTCCTTCCGGGCCGCCTCCGTCGCCTCCGCAGGCGGTCACGAGGAGGATGCTCGCCAGGGTTAGCGCTGTCAGGGTGAGGAAGGTCTTGGCTGGCACCGCACTCTCACTATGAACGAGGCCGCGTCACACAGGTTGGCCTGCCGTCGGGTGGGCCCGCCGGACGCTGGGCAAGCCCCGACTAGCGTCGAGCAGGCGCGGCGATAGTACAACGGAGGGCCTGTCGCAGGCAAGCACTTGTACTCGTCCAGTACATCCCGTACACCTACCCCCTTTCGGTTGTTTGTGTCGCGAGCCATTCTTGATAAGACTCCCATGGTGTGCGCTGGCCGAGGGCCTGGTGAGGCCGGATGGTGTTGTAGACGGTCTCGTGGGTCCTCAGCCTTTCCCGCAGCTCGGCAAGTGTCTCCGGCGGGTCGATGATCTGGTAGAACTCCTCCCGGTGGGTGCGATGAGCCCGCTCCACATGCCCGTTGAGCCTGGGGGAGCGGGGCGGCAGCTCGAAGAGGAGGATGCCACGTCGCCGGCACGATGATCGGCGAACCCGGGAAAGAAGTGCGCATCTAACGCAGCGACAGCAGTGCTGACAGCAACTCCGATGGACGATCGGACACGATAGCGGACTAGTCAGCCCCAAGAGACCCCAATTCGAGTCTGATGTGGATTGCCGTGAACTACTGCGGAGGGAACGCGGCGAATTCCTAAACCACGTATCGCAACTCGAGCACTGCCGAGAAGGCGAGTTCACAGACTTGGGCTGTGGGGCGCGGAAATCCTCGCGTGTTTCTTGGCCCGGATTGGGCATCGGACATGACGGTAGCCATCGTTGAAGTAGCGGAAGGGAGGACGTACAATCGTCGCGTTGAATCCGGTGCTCGGGAGGGCTTTTGAGCCTGAGCACTGGACTCGGCAAGAATTCAGTCGGTCCAGGCGGTCAAGACGGCGGAATTCGAATCTGCGGTCGGGCCCGGCGACTCTGCGGAACAGGCTCTGACTCTTAGTCCGGGAGTCGAGGGTTCGAGTCCCTCACGGCCCTCCTGAGCCTGAGCAGGCATGAAGGCCGCCTTTGAGGGCGGTGTTTTCTTCGCCGATTCCCCACCTTGAGCACATGATGGCGCCGCTGTGCCCGAAGATGACGTTGGCGTTGTCAAGTTCGTGAAGCTCGACCTCTACGCCCGCGAGCCTGATGGCAATCTTCAATAAACAGAACACCCTGCCTTTGCACGCCTGACTGGCTTTCAGGCGGGTGAAGGTGGGCGCATCCGGTCGACCGTGCTATCGGACACCCGGCGTTCTCCTCATCCGTCGCGCTCGCATTCTGCTATAATGGGCCATCGCTTTGACCACTGGTTCGTTCAGCAGGGACACGGGCGAAGACCGTTCGGACAAGGCTTGGCAAAGGACGCCTGAAATGGCCCGGATGTTCCCCCGCGAACTCCCGCCACGAGTCGAGAGCGCCGCCGAGAGCCATTGCTTGCAGGCACTGCGCGAGAACCTGGACGGTGCATACACCGTGCTCTACGACGTCGCATGGGTGGGAAGAGGAGATTCCGCCGGGACGGACGGGCAGTGTGACTTCCTTGTCCCGCATCCCAGGCAGGGAGCGCTCGTCATCGAGGTGAGGGGCGGGAACGTCAGCTGTGATGTGGAGCGACAAAAGTGGGTGTCCGACGGTACCGACAGACGGTATCCTATCGACGACCCCTACCGACAGGCGACACGATCCAAGCATGGCCTACTGGACTTCATGCGTGACAGCGGGAACATTGCCGCTGCCAACGCCCTCTGGGGCCATGCCGTCTGGTTCCCCGACAACCGCGTGTTGGCCCTGCTAGACCCGAAGATGCATCCCGACATCACTTTCGACTACAGCGCGCTCGATGCCCCAGGGCCAGCCATCGAGGCCGCCTTTGCCTACTGGCGCAAGGGCTCCGGCAGACCGGGAAGCCTCTCGACGCCATCGGGAGGATTGTGGAGAGCCTGGGGCGCAAGCTTACTCTCTCCGTGCCTTTGGCAGTCGCAATGCAAGAGGAGGAGCGCCAGCAGGCATCCCTCTCGGAACGAGTCACCGTGATACAACGCCCATAGCGCAGCTTCGAGGGATTTCACAACATAGCCTGACCCGACGATCTCAGGCGGCTGCCTCTGCTTGAAAGAACCGCCAGCGATCCCATCGATCTCGCTCACCAGCGGAGCCTCGTCCCAGCAGCCGGGTGCAGGGCAGTAGTGGTCCGACAGGAGCTCCTCCTGGTGCGCCGCATGGTTCTCGGCGGCAGCGTGGCCAGTATCACGCTCGCCGAGTCCGACGAGGCTGCACGGGATTTGGCGGGACATGCATCATCCGTTCTGGGGAGCAGTCGGCAGGTTGTGCATACCGGCTCTCCCTCAGCCGCGAGCACTGCTCCTCACGGGCGAGGAGCACATGGCCCTCTGGACCCCGCATACTATCTGGCGGCCGCCGCCTCCTTGGCGCGGTGCCGGGTGGTCGTGTTGACCATCGCTTCGCGGTCCCCGCCGCTCATCCCGGCGATGTACCTCACTAGCTTCTTCCGCGACTCGATGTCGTACTGCGTCGTGATGGCGATCTGCTCCATGATCGGCGAGCCACCACCATGGTAGGAGCCGATGTTATGGATTCCGCCCGATGCCGAGCAGAGCACATCACCCAGGTAGCGCCAGAACTGCGCCTGGTCCTCGACGTCGACCTTGGGGCTCCGCTTGGTGTACTTGCGAAGCAGACCCCCGACCTCCGGGTTGGCAAAGTCCCTCTCGTGCGGGAAGGTCGCCGTCACGCCTCCGGAGATGTCGCAAAGGATCTCCGCTTCCCGGAAGACCGCCTCGCCGGAGAGACAGCGACCGACGTTGCAGTAGATCGAGTTGGGGATGTAGGAGCCGGGGCCGTAAGGCACGAAGCCGACGCCGGGCATGTAGACCTCCGGCTTGCC
>Ga0315289_10001172_pt1 | contig 41048 bp, 30 predicted proteins | sample YL17G11_40_MG_FD_203452 | JGI IMG/M metagenome (GOLD analysis project Ga0315289, IMG submission 203452) | Sediment microbial communities from Yellowstone Lake, YNP, Wyoming, USA - YL17G11_40 | ecosystem: Environmental > Aquatic > Freshwater > Lake > Sediment | place: USA: Wyoming | collected... | reverse complement strand
CGCCCAACATGGTGGGTGTGGCGGCGCTGTGGGCCGGCCAGGATTGGCTGGATCAGAACGGCATCGCCGCCATCCACGCCCGCGAAATGGCGCTGGCGCGCAAGCTGGTCGAAGGCCTGCGCCAGATCCAGGCCGTGCGCCTGTATTGCTGCGACAGCCTCGACAACCATTTGTCCACCATCAGCATGAACATTGTTGGGATGGAAGCGGCCGACGTGGGGGTCATGCTTGACGTGGACCACCACATCGCCACGCGCACCGGCCTGCACTGCGCCCCGCTGATCCACCGGCAGCTTGGGACGCTGGAGACAGGCGGCGCCGTGCGCTTCTCGATCGGCCCCTTCAATACCGAAGAGCACATCGACGCGGCCATTCGGGCCGTGGCCGACGTCGCCCGCTGGAGCGCGCAGCGCAAGCCCAAGGCTGCCGCCGCGGTGCCGTAGAGTAGCCGCAGATTGCGCGGATTCCCGCGGACCGAATCTGCGTAATCTGAGAAATCTGCGCATTGGTCTGCCTGTGGCGCGTCCGGAAGGAATCGAACCCGCCGTGCCCACGGGCTCAGAGGGAAGTACGCCACGGAGAATGGATAAGTTGTAGGTATACCCACCGTTACCCGCGGCTACGGGCTTTCAATGATCTGCCGCCTGCAGCGAACTGGGCCGGCTAACGCTGGGGAAACGGGCGGTGGACACAAACCTGAGCACAGCCCCCGTGGCTCATTGGGCGCGAATCAAGCGATCCGGTTTGCGGCTTCTGTGCTAGTCTCTGTTGCCAGCGAGGGAGTTCACTTCCGTGAAAGCCGCAATCCTCCTGCTGATTTGCTTCGCAACAGTGCTTGCTGGTGTTCTCGGCTTTGTCTTGTATCGACGCGCGGCGGACTGGGAAGAGGTCGAACGGTCGGCAATGCGCCTGGAAGCCGGCTTCCGCCATGAGGCGGTCATCATGGTTCGATCAAAGATGGCCGATCTTGACGCCGCCGTGAATCGCTACGTGCAGCGGGGAACCAACCGAGGCGGAGAGCGGCGTGTGCTGGCCGTGGGAAGGGCACTGGAACACGCGGAAACAGGACTGGCCGATCTGCCGGAGCGGGTCTACGACCACGGGCGCAGCTGGTCAACGCTTCAAATTGGGGAATTGAGACGCGATGTTTCCTTGACCTGTTCCGAGAGGGAGGGCATCTTGTACGCGAACGGATCGGACGTGAAGGCGGGGCACGTGAAATCGGCATTGTGGTGGCTGGCAACAGCCAGAGGGCAAGAGGCACCCGCCATGCCAGACAAGCTGGACGTGGATGGGCAGCGGCGGGACTGCTCAGAGCGGGCCAACCTATTGCGGGAGCGTGAGGAGAGAGCCGAGGCGGCCTGGCGCAGCGAAGAGGCCGCACGACGCGCGGAACGCCAGAGGGCGGAGACCGCCCGGCGGGGAGAAGAAGCGGCGCGGTGGGCCGCTGCGCCCTTGCACCTCGCTATCACGCCTTTCCGCACCTGCTGGGCTGAGATTCGATCAGACGAAGATCACGTAGCTCACTCAGGTTACATCGGACAAGGCGAGACCAAGCGCGCGGGGGCGATGAAGACGATCCGACTACAGGTGGCCGATCCCGAGTGCTGGAATGTGGTCGTGAACGATAAGCCCCGCAAGTTGGCATTCAGTGGCGCTGGACTCTCCTGGTCAGCTACGATTGCAGTGGACGCGCAAGACAGGTGGTAGCGGCCCGCGCACGTCACGCGACCGGCCCGCTGAAGCCAGCAGGAGCCAACCCCGTCATTTCTGCTATCATGTGTTCGCGCATGGCGGCCTGGATCCGGCGTCATGAACCGTCCCGAAGGCTGGGGCCCTGCCGGGGGGCTGCCACTTCATTAAGGGAATCGCCGGGGGAAGCAATGTTCGAAGCACCTTCACCTCCAATACCGGATTCGATTCCCGGAACGGCGTGGGACTCAGTCCGTGCGGGCCTGCTGCGGGTCCATTCACGCAAGCTAGAGGGCGCCAGGTTGCAGCAATGCATCAGAGACGCCTACGACGTGTTTGCAGGCGAACTCGCGAAGGTCGGTGAGGAACTCACATGTGAATTGCTCACCGAGAGAATTCCGGCCTGGGTTTTTGACTCAGCAGTGCAGTTGAAGTGGATTCCGTATCCCCCGGTCCGCCTCATACCCGGTCGGGGCAACATGATGGAAGGCTGGTTCCAGCCTTCCAGGTACGAGCCCCTCCCGCAGGCCGAGCTGACTGAAACCTTCGGACGATACATGGTTAATCCAGGGTACAAAGAATCAATCTGCCGCTGTTTGGCGAGCCGGATGGCGCACTGGCAAGCGGAGGCGGTGGCGGTTGCCTGCTCGCCACACGCTGACGGCCGGAGCCTGGCCGCCATTATGTTCACCGACATCGTCGGGTACAGCGCAATGACGCAACGTGACGAGGCCCTCGCGCAGGAGGTCCTGGACGAGCATAACCGGGTCCTGAGGGCAATCTTTTCGAACCATGGCGGTACGGAGGTCAAAACAACGGGCGACGGTTTCCTCGTTAGGTTTGCAAGCGCCTTAGATGCGGCTCGCTGCGCGATTGCGATTCAGCAGGCCCTTCTTGGGCTCAACCGTGACCGTCCGCTCGAAAGGCGCTTTCAAATCCGCATCGGTCTCGACGTCGGGGACGTGATCCCGCGGGGAAACGACGTGTTTGGCGATACCGTGAATGTCGCGGCCCGCATCATGCAATCGGCCGAACCGGGCGGCATCTACCTATCCGGCGGCCTGGCCCGACAGGTCGAAAGCAAGCTTGACGCTCGTCTCGAGAACATGGGCTGCCGGAGTCTCAAAAACATTCAGAAGCCGGTCGAACTGTACCGGGTGGTGCTGTCGTCCTGAAGTGTTACCTTGGATCGGGCGATCCCTAAGAGAAGCAGGAGACCGAGATCCTGCCGACAGCGGGGATCGCGGGGTCTCGCCTCACCGTGAAAACGCCGGGCTCCTGCCGATTCGTCCGGTTTCGGACAGCTCTGGGGAGCAGCAACTCACGCGCCCGGCAGTCCGCGTGCTGTGAAAAAAAACTCTGTACCGTCGGCGCGCCCGCCGGCGTCCGCCTTTGCGCTGCCAACCGGCTGCCGGCAGGACGCCGGCGGCACAGCCATTCTCAAACGAGAGGGTCGTAGGCTCTCCCGTGCTAGAATTAAGCAGAGCGCCCGTAGCTCAGGGGAGAGAGCACCTGCCTTCTAAGCAGGGGGTCGAAGGTTCGAATCCTTCCGGGCGTGCCACCCATTCCACTGATTCGCCGCTTGTTAGCTGCTTCGGCTGCTCGGCTCAACGTGGCCGCTTTGGGTGGGCGCCGGCCATACCCAGCTTTCCTGTGGCTTGCCGGCCACTTCCCAGCGCGCCTCCAGCAGGAAGCGGACACGCGGGGTCATCTGCAGCAGGCGCCTCGCCGCGGCCGTCTTGCCGTGCGTTACCAGCATAGTGCCGTTCACCGCCTTGCCGGTCGCCTGCCAGTTGATGGCTTCCCAGCGAAGGCGGAAGCATTCTTCCGGCCGCATGCCGCTGTCGAACAGCACCGTGGCGACATCGCGAAGCAAGTTCGGGTCTCGCGGTTTGATTGGCTGTTCGCCCCGTTGCGTGGCCCGGATGCCTTCGAGCGCCCGCGCGTAGTCTTCCAAAATGCCGTCTCCGATGGCCGTGGCAGCTTCCAGGTATTTCTTTCCCTCTTCGGCGGTCAGCACCCGCTCGCGGTGACGTTCGCCTGGCAGCAGCTTCACCTTGGGCGACTTGTCCACGGCATCCTTGCCGCAGTAGCCGCCACCGCCGCATGGTTGCCACTGACAGCCCGGTAATGCGCGCCACCTCGTACTCGTTCAAAAACGTCTCCAGTGTTTCCATCTGCAAAGCTCCAATGTCTCCAGTTGAGACACGCACAGCTTGGCTTACTCACGCACGGTAAATCAGTGGTGTGGCGGTGTCGTTTCGGTAGCGTCTTGGTGGTGTTCTGGTGGTATGCGGACGGTCGGCGTGGCTACTCTTGTAGATCAGTCGCCGAAATGGGGCGTCCAAGTGCCTTGGTGAAAGCATCAGCGTACAGTTTCGCTATGCGCGGATGAGGGCGCGTCCCGGCATTGACGTGGGCGAGGATTAGCTTCTTTTCTATCCCGGTCTTTTTCGCCAGCTCGTCGAAGCTCCAGCCGCAGTCCTTCCTCAGTCTGTCGATATTGCTGCCCAGACTGGTCCGGGCGCGTGGGCGTTTGGCTGGTGCGGGTGCCACTTTAGCACCAACCTCAGCGCCTTCACTCGGACGGGTGCCCTCGCCGGTCGGTTCCGGGCAGGAGTCAACAACAGTCAGTCGCTTCTGCTCCTGTTCGCCCAGGGGCTTCGAGGCCGAAACCGCCTGCCTCTGGTAGTGTTCAATTCGATTGCTGATGGTGGCCTTGATTTTATTGTGTAGCGTGACACTTAACACCTCGAAGTGCGCCCGTTGCTCGGGGTCGAACCATTGCTGCGGTTCATCGTTGTTCAATAGTCGTTCAGTTTGAAGCGCCAGCTCGAAGTCCTCCCAATGATTGAGGGCCTGTCCGTCGACCTTGCCCGTCAACGATTGGAGAACTGTGTGGTTCACCAACTCGGAAGGCGCATATCGCAGGTATTCCTTCAAGTGAGCATCCAGCATCTCTTCCGCGAACAGTCGGATCAATTCCGCAAGGCGGCCCGCGGCCCGGACGATGTCTTCCTCAACCAAGGAGAACGTCGGCTCCCCCGGGAAGTACGCCAGTTTGTCGTGCTCGTACCGTGCCCAGGCCGATTTTTCCGCCATCTCGATTCTCGCAACTACCTCTGGCGGAATCGGGGACCTAGTTCCGATTGCAGGCTCTGCCTCGGTTTCCGCTACTGCTGTAGCGTCGGCGGCAAGTCTTGCAAGCCGCCAGGAGTACCTTGCTGACGCTTCACAGATGCCGCGAATGGTTCTGGCTTGGCCCTCTTGCGTTGCCAAAAGGAGGCGCTTCTTGCTCTCAATCAAACAAAGAAAGAGGCGATGCAGCCAATAATCGACCGGCGTCGTGCCTTCGGGTACGCCGAGCGCAGCGCCGGCGCGAATCGCTTCGGCTTCAAACCGTCCCCGGAAGTCTTCATCCGGGCCTTCCCAGAAAGCCCAGCAGCTGCAATCGCCCTTACCGCTTGTATAATCCCCAACGGCACGCAACCGGCGATCTTCGTCCTTGCCCTTTAGGAACTGGTCTTCCCGGTCTTGGAGCGCGGTGAATTTAATGTGGATCGCCTGCCACAGATCAGCGTCTGCCATCGCCCCCTCTGCGATTCTCTGATGGTGGTGTAGCCGCCAGCCGGCCAGGGTCGCCGGCGTGTCGCCCGGCCAAGGCTAGGCGGCCACACTCCATATAACATCTCAGTGAGGAATATCTGGATGCGTATATCCAGGCGGCCGGGATCGGAAAAGAGAAAGGCACGCCGCTGTGGTGGAGCATGACGAAAGAGCGTGGTTTCAGCGGTGAGCGCATGAGCCGCATCGATGTGTTCCGCATGATTAAGAGGCGCTGCCGGCAGGCGGAGCTTGGCGCTGCGGCGAACTGCCATACGTTCCGGGCGACGGGGATTACGGCCTATCTCTTGAACGGCGGAACGATCGAAGGCGCGCAAGCAATCGCGGCGCATGAGAGTCCGCGAACCACGAAGCTCTACGACCGCACGGCGGATGACATCACGCGCGATGATGTGGAGCGGATCGGGATTTGAACGTATAAGACGGCCTGGAGACGGACAGCCGGGCGGTAGTGCGGTTCTACAACAAGCGAGGGACTGCGGAGCAGTGGATCAAAGAAGGCAAGCAAGCGGTGAAGATGACGCGCCTGAGTTGCCATCGGTTCCGGTCCAACCAGGTGCGCCTGTGGCTGAGCGTGATCGCCTATAACCTGGGGAACTTGTGGCGGCGCTTGGTGCTGCCGAAGAGGATCGAGAAGTGGTCGCTGACAAGTTTGCAGCAGCGGTTAGTGAAGACCGGGGGTCGGCTGATCAAGCATGCTCGCTATTACTGGCTGCTGTTGGCAGAGAGCTATCTGACGCGGCACCTGTTTGGAAGCATGGTGCGGCGGATTGAGGCTCTGCCGGTGCCAGCCGGATAGGGCGCGGCGGCGAAGGGGAACCAAACCGGGCGAAGGCGGGAGGGGACGGAGAGGTGTCTGAGAAACCGCTTGAAAATGAGGCAACTTCTGGTTTTCCCGTACCCGGAAGAGGCAGGGCTGGCCCCTTCGTGGCCCGCCGGAGTCGCTCGGGATGGAAGGGATGAAAAAACGGCCCCACCGGAGGCGATTGGGAGTATGCTGGCCGGTGACCGGGAAGGCAAAATAGAAATCCTGGTTGCAAGGATGGCCGTGACACACCCGACACGGTTTCGTTCATCCTTGATTACCCACGGGAGGTCACCGTCACCTTCGAGGCCGAAGTGCTGAGCGCGCCCGGCGTCCGCACCACGGCCGGGGTGATGTTGCGCGGCCGCGGCGGCACCGTGATGGCCGAGCGCGATGTGAAGGACTTCGGCTACGAATACGTCCCGAACTCGGCAGCCAGCAAGCTGCCGGCGGAGAAGGGACCGGGGACGCAGGCCAGCGCCGAGAATACTCTGAAGGACTGGCTGGAGTGCCTGCGGACCCGCCGCAAGACCATCTGCAACGAGGAAGAGGCCTACTACTCGACGGTCGCCTGCTTCATGGCCAACCGCGCCTTCCAGACGCGTTCCCGCGTGGTCTGGGACCCCAAGTGGGAAGTATGACCAGAATTTCGGATTTCCGATTTCGGATCGCGGATTTCAGGCTGGCGATCCGCAATCCGAGATTCGCAATCCGCAATTGCGTCATCGCCGCGCTGATCATTGCCACGGCGGCTCTGGCAGCACGGCTGGCCGCGCAGCACAGCCCCCGCGCGGCCCTGCCGGCGGCCGCAGAGAAGCCCGCCCGGATCACGATTGATTATCCACCCGAGGGGTCGATCTTCCCGCCCGAGTTTCCGGCCCCGCTCTTCCTCTGGCGCGACGCCGACAACAGCGCGACGCTCTGGGTGATCGATGTAACTTTCGCCGGCCACTCGGCTGGCATTCGGGCGAAATCGCGGGGCGAGCGGATGCGGATCGGGGAAATCGATTCGCGTTGCGTGGCGCCCACCAACAAACCGCCCCGGCTGACACCCGAGCAAGCCGCGGCCCGCGCCTGGACGCCGGATGCCGCAACCTGGGCGGCGATCAAGAAAAACTCCACGAATCACCGGGCCACGGTGACGATTACCGGCTACCGGAACGGCAATCCGGACCAGGCGGTTTCACGCGGCCAAGTCGCCATCCAGACCTCGACAGACCCGGTGGGAGCGCCGATCTTCTACCGGGACGTGCCGCTGATGCCCTCGGAGACCGAGAAGGGTGTGATCAAGCCCCTGGCCGAGAGCGCGATACCGCTGATCGCCTGGCGCTTGCGCAGTGTCGGCGAGACCCGCAGCCGGCTGCTGATGGAGGGCATCCATAGCTGTGTCAATTGCCATTCCGTGTCCCGCGACGGAAAGACGATGGGCATGGACGTAGACGGCCCGCTGAACGACAAGGGGCTGTACGCCATTGTCCCCATCAAACCCCAGATGTCGATCGGCAACGAAGATGTGGTCGCCTGGAGCACGTTCCGAGGCAAGCTGGGCGGCAAGGTGAGGGTCGGCTTCATGTCGCAGGTTTCGCCGGACGGGCAGTACGTCGTAACCACCATCAACGATCCCGGAGAGGACCAATCGGATTACCAGCGCCGAAAGCACCCGAAGGACCTCGTGTCCAACTACTACGTGGCCAATTTCAAGGACTACCGCTTCCTCCAGGTGTTCTACCCGACGCGGGGCATCCTGGCCTGGTATGACCGGGCCGGGGGCCGCCTGCAGCCGCTGCCGGGAGCCGACGACCCGCGCTACGTGCACGCCACCGCCGTTTGGAGTCCCGACGGCAAGTACCTGGTCTTTGCCAGGGCCGAAGCGAAGAACGCCTACCCTCCGGGCGGGAAGCTGGCCGAATACGCAAACGATCCCAACGAAACCCAGATCCAGTACGACCTTTACCGGATTCCCTTCAACGCGGGCAGGGGCGGCCGGCCGGAACCGATCGCCGGCGCCTCGCGGAACGGCATGAGCAACAGCTTCCCCAAGGTCTCGCCCGATGGCCGCTGGATCGTGTATGTGCAGTGCCGCAACGGCCAGTTGATGCGCCCCGATAGCCAGCTCTATATCGTGCCGGCGGCGGGCGGCCAGGCGCGGCGGATGCGCTGCAACACGCGGCTCATGAACTCCTGGCACAGCTTTTCGCCGAATGGTCGCTGGCTGGTCTTGTCCTCCAAGAGCCGGTCGCCGTACACGCAGATGTTTCTTACTCACTTGGATGAAGCGGGCAACGACAGCCCCGCGATCCTGATCGAGAAAGCCACGGCGGCCAACCGCGCGGTCAACATTCCCGAGTTCGTGAACATTCCCCCGCAGGGACTGCTGAAGATCGACGCCCCGGCCACCGACTACTACCGGGTCATCGACTACGCCTCGGAACTGGCGAAGAAGCGCCAGTATGAAGCGGCCATCGTCGAGTGGAAGAAGGCCCTGGAACTGAGTCCCAGCGAACCCCTGGTCCACTTCAATCTCGCCAACGCTCTGCGCGAGATGGGCAGGGGCGAGGAAGCAATCATGCACTACCAGAAGGCGCTCGAACTCAGTCCGCAGCATGCTGAGGCGTACAACAATCTGGGGAACGCACTGGCTCGCGGAAGCAGGCTGGACGAGGCCATCGCCAATTACCGGAAGGTCCTCGAACTGGAGCCGGAAGACGCCAAGGCCCACACCAATCTCGGGGCCATCCTCGCTCAACAAGGCAGGATAGACCAGGCACTCCCGCATCTGCAAAAGGCCATCGAGTACAGCCCGGAATTCGTCGATGCTTACAACAACCTCGGGCTGGTCCTGGCTGCTGCGGGGCGGCCGCAGGAAGCCATCCCTCATTTGGAGCGGGCGGTCAAGCTCTCCGGCGGGCGGGAACCCCTGATCCTCGATCTGCTGAGCGGCGTCTACGCCGAGGTGGACCGGTTTCCGGAAGCCTTGCAGACGGCGCGCCGGGCGCTCGCCGTCGCCACCCAACAGAACAATGACAGGCTCGCGGAAGCTCTGAAGGCCAAGATCGCCTCGTACGAATCCCGGATTCCCGTGCCGAAGCGATAGGGGGTCCCTTGGGGCGATGTGAGCCCTGAGTGACCGTTGCATTGCGCGGCATAACCGCAACTACATACGATCCGCGGATTGGGCGGATTCACGCCGGCCGCCAGCCCCGGTAGAAGCGAAAGACCGCGCCCGGCCGCCGATCTCTTGCGTGCCTGCCGGGGCTGGAATGTGTTTGCTCCAGCAGCGTGCCGTCAAAGAAGCTTTCCACCTTAACAAGCTGATCGAAGGTTGCGGGTCTGGTCGTGCCACCTGCGGGGCGAACCATCCGCGGCGGATTCTAATCTTTCCATTGCCGCCCTTTGACTGATTTCAGGAACGTCACTGCCTCGGCACGCAGCGGAATTCCGGTGCGGCCTCCCAGGCGCGTGCATTTCAGGGCGGCCACGGCACTGGCGAAATCAATCGTCTGATCCACGTCCCATCCTTCGAGGATCCCGACACAGAATGCGCCATGAAAAACATCTCCGGCGCCCGTCGTGTCGACAACAGCCACGGGAAACGCGGGCTTCTGCAACAGCCGCTCGGAGGTCAGACAAAGACTGCCGCGTGACCCCAGCGTCACCATGGCGATCCGAGGGCCACGCGAGAAGATCTCCCGGACCGCGCGTTGCGGATCGTCACTCCCGATCAACTCTCGCCCAAAAGCCTCCGAAGCGATTACCACGTGGCTGAGTTCCATCAGCCGGTCCATGTACTCATGGTACCTACCCGCGTCCAGGGACACGGTGGCGCCCGCCTGGCGAGCCAGTTCGGCGGCGACCAGCGCCGCCTCGGCCTGGTGTCCGTCCAGGTGGAGGACTCTTGCGCCACACACCAGGTCTTCTGGCACCTCCTCGGGGGAAAGGGGCGTGGTTGAGCCTTGATGCCAGGCGACGCTGCGGTTGCCTGTCGATTGCTCGACCCAGCAGAACGCTGCCGGAGAGATCGCGCCCTCCTGAACCATGCATCCGGAGACATCGACGCCCTCCTTCCGCAATTCATCGACGATCAGGCGTCCCCGGGCATCGTCGCCGACCTTGCCGATAAAACCGGTTCGTGCGCCAAGGCGGGAAGCGGTCACCGCCGCCGTCGCCGCCGGGCCGCCGCCTTGCTCGAGATGCTCGATCATCTGGGCCTTGCTGCCCAGTGGAATGTGCGCGACGGTTCCCAGATAGTCCCAGGCGCCGATGCCCAGCATCAGAATGTCAACTTGCGTGCCCATTAGCCTGGCCAACAGAAGTTATTGAAACATGAAACGTCAGCTTTCTGTAGGACTTGGTCAATAGTAGTGTCGCCACCACCGCAACCGCAGCCAGCATAGCGGCTTCCGTGTGGCGGCCATAGATCCACATGCCCGTTGCGAAAAGGCACGAATACACGGCAATGCAGCCAAACAGCAGGCAAAGAATCCCGTGCGGCACATCCCACTTCGCCGCGGAGCCCTCGATCGTTATGCCCGACGCCGAGGCACGCTGCACGACGGCCCTCCAGCCTGGTCCCCCCGGCTGAACCAACCGGCAGAAGTTGACCAGGGTCCGATCATTCGCCGGCCTTGTCAGCAAAGTGACCGTGAGCCAGCAGAGGGTCGTGATCCCGACGCCCAGCAGCAACCGCTGCCAATGCGCCAGTTGCGGCAGGCCGGTGTGCGCGTGAATGAGTTCGAAATAGCACGCGACAACGAACGAAACGGCCATGGCGGTTATTTCGCTGAAGGCGTTGATCCGCCACCAGAACCAGCGCAGGATGAAGACCAGCCCCGTGCCGGCGCCCACCTGCACAACCAGGTCGAAAGCTCGCTTGGCGTTGAGCAGGAACGGCGCCAGCACGCACGCAGCGATCATCAGTAGCAGAGAAAAAACGCGGCCTGCCAGGACCAGTTCCTTCTCTCCCGCGTCCCGCCTGACGAAGCGCTTATAGAAATCATTCACCACATAAAAAGAACCGCAATTGAGCTGGCCGGCGACCGTGGACATGTGCAGTCCCAGCAGAGATGCGACCATCAGCCCTTTCAGGCCAGGAGGAATAAAGGTAAGCATCGCCGGGAACGCCGCATCGTCTCCCAGAAACTGCGGGTCCACGTGAGGAAACGCAGCGCGCAGCGCCGCCAGATTCGGAAACACCGCCAGAGAAGAAAGGGCAATAATGAAAAAGGGCCAGGGGCGCAGGCCGTAGTTGACTATGTTGAAAGACAGTGCCGCCCAGAGCGCCTGCTTCTCGTTCCTGGCGGCCAGCAGGCGTTGATTCAGCGAGCCTCCTCCGCCGGGTTCCGATCCCGGGTACAAGACGCTCCACCACTGCACTGCCAGCGGAATCATGAAAACGGCGACGAACACGTCGGTGTTGGAGACGTCCGGGACGAAATTGAGTTTGCCAACCACGTTGGGGTGGGAGAACAGGTTTGCCAGGCCGCCAACTTCGGGCAGCCTGAGGACCACCACTGCCGCCACCACGATGCCCACCATCGCCAGCAGAAACTGAAACAGATCGGCGATCACAAGCCCGCGCAGGCCTCCCAACATCGTGTACGTCACGGTCACCGCGGATGCCAGGATCACTGTCTTGATCGCCGAGAAACCGAACATCACCTGGCCGATCTTGATGACGGCCAAAGTCACCCAAGCCATACTGATGGTGTTCATAAGGGCTCCGGCGTAAATCGCCCGGAAGCCGCGCAGGAAGGTGGCCGCCTTCCCACTGTAGCGCAGCTCGTAGAATTGCAGATCTGTGTTTATTGCCGAGCGCCGCCAGAGTCTCGCGTAAACGAATACTGTGAGCATTCCGGTAAGAAGGAACACCCACCACACCCAGTTGCCGGAAATGCCGTTCTGGCGAATGATGTCCGTAAACAGATTGCCCGTATTGTCGGAAGTTGTGCTGGCGACCATCGAGATCCCGAGCAGCCACCAGGACATGGTCCTCCCGGAGAGGAAGTACTCGGAGGAACTCCGCCCAGCCCGCTTCGAAACAACGAGTCCGATCAGAAGCGAAATGGCAAAGAAAGCCACAACGACAAACCAGTCTATGAACCGGAAGTCGAGGGAAATCGAAGATGCGCCCACCCTTGCCGTCGCATTCATGAGCTATATCTCCCGGCGAAAACAGCGGTAGCACGGCCGCACTTCCCGGCCTCGGCGAAACGATCTGCTTGGCGAGCCCATTGCTCTATTTGATATGAGACCGACATTCGTGCGCCTTTCCGAGACTCAGAGGGGCACCCCATTGCTGCAAAGCAAGCGCTGAAGCTGTTTTACGTCCAACGCCCTCGGAACGGTTTCATTCTTCAAACACTCGGCTGCGGCGATGCCGGCGGCCTCGGCAATTGCAAAACACGTTCCAATGACGCGCAACGATGCCATCGCCATATGCGTGGCCGAAACGCACCGCCCCGAAACCAACAGGTTGTCAATGTCCTTGGGTACCAGGCACCCGTAAGGGATATCGTAGAACTCGTTCTCTCTTAAGAACGGAGCGGGAGGGAGTTGATCGCTGAATCTCGTCTTCATGACGCACTTGTGGTTCCGGAACTCCTCCACTTTGCACAGTTCCGAACACAACGAGTTTCTGGGGCTGCCGGGATAAATATTGCCCAGCGGGCAGTGTATGTCAATCCACCAGCAGCCCCTCGCGATAGTGGTATCCGGATACTTTATTGTGCGCAGGACATCGTCGTCCGAGAGCCTGTAAACGCCTTCGATTTGCCGTGTCTCCCTCACCCCGACGGTGAAGGGGAGCTCGATGAGATAAGATGATTCAAAGCCGGGCACTTTGGCTTTGAGGTAATCCATCAATTCAAGTGTGTCCTTGCGTATCTTGAACTCAGCCCGTGTCAGGTCCCGCATACTGGTGCCATCGCCTCGGCAGCGTGTCGTATCGGGGGTGACTTCATCTTCCCTGACGGTAGACCCTACTTCATCAATGAAATTGTCGCCACGCGGGTGTATCGCTCCGTTGCGAATGCCCTCCCGGACAATCTCATTGCCTCTCTCAATCTCTTCCTTTGTTCTCGGCCTTACATTTCCTACCCGGAACCTTGTTCCCATGGATTGAGTGAGGCCGTCCGCATCGCGGCCTTTCGAATAAGAGCAGCCGCTGAAAGCGGCGACATCACCGTCGCCTGTGCCATCGACAAACAGCTTGCCGGCAACGGCCTGCCTGCCTGACTTGCTCTCGATAATAACAGCCTTGATCCTCCTGTCCTCAACAACCGTGCCGACAGCATACGAGTGCAGCAAAGTGATGACGCCGGCATCATTCGCAATGTCATCACACACGACCTTGAACAACTGGGGATCGAACCGGATCGCATGCCACTCGATCCGCTTACCGTCGGCCGCTCCCCCGATCTTCTGCAGTCGGCGGACCAATTCCATGGGGATGCCGCCCAGGAGGATGGAGTCGGCCGGGTTGACAGGCTCCTTCTTGTTGGCCGCGTATTTTCCTTTAACTGGGGCGTAACCGAAGAAGGGGCCCATGAGGCAAGTCGTGGCGAGCCCTCCTAGAACGCCGTACCTCTCGATCAGGACCGTTTTTGCGCCTTGACGCGCCGCGGCGACGGCCGCCGGCAATCCTCCCGGTCCGCCGCCCACCACCACCACATCCGCTTCCTCGATGACTGGAATCCGTCTTGCCGGTTCAGAAACCTCCTTGATCTGTTTCATAACCTTCCCTCAAATACAGGGCACGACACTTCCCCTCTGTTGAACCGCGCCCCCCTTCGACGCGGCAGTGGGGATCGGACCTGTTTCCTTACCAGTTCAGGCGCAGCGCTAATTGTATCCGGCGTGCGGCCCGCGCCGCCGTGGGTTGGAGAAACAACGGGTCGACCTGGTTGCCCTGCGCGTCAAAGCGGAGCGACTGCGACACCGCAGAAAACTGCGTATGGTTGAAGGTGTTATACGATTCGAACCGCAACTGAATGTAGCGCCCCTCCCGGAGAGGAATCCGCCGGTATAACGATATATCCCAGTTGTTGACGCCTGGCCCGCGGAGCACGTTCGGCCCCGTATTGCCAAAACTCCCCCGCACCGGCCGGCCGAAACGGTGCAGCGGATCTGCATCCGGATTGGCGACGTTCGGCCGCGCGCTCTCCGAGGGCGTGCCGGTGAAGTTCATGCCATCGACCGTGCTCATACCCGGCGTGAACGGCGCGCCGGACATGAAACGGCTGATGCCCGAGATTTCCCAATGATCCGCCACGATCCCCAGAATGGGCTGCCGGAAGTACTGGCCGGGCTTCGGCAGTCTGTAGTTGTAGCGGAGGGTGAGGACCTGGGTACGGTCAAAGCCCAGCGGGCCGTAATTGCGCGTGCGGGGCGCAAAAAACGGGCTCACGGTCCCGTAGAGGTCGTTGGCAGTTCCCAGCGCCTTGCTAAACGTGTAACCCACGGCGATCAAACCACGGTTCATCCGGCGCTGTGCGCTGACCTGGAGAGAGTGGTAGTTCGAAGTCGCCGCCATCTCGGCGAGCATGATGTCCCCCCATGCCTGGTAGGCGCGCAGGTAATTGGCCGCCAGTGCGGAAGTGGGGGCGCTCGGGTCACGGTTTTCAGGATGCAGGTCCAGGAACTGCGCGCCGATGGGGACGGGATTGATGTTGCGCCGCCACCACATGTGGCGCGCCAGGGAACCCACGTACGAGACGTCCAGGACCAATTCACGCTGGATGCGCTGCTGGATGCCCAAGCTGAAGTTGTAGGTCGTGTCCGGCGTTTGTTTCTGTCTACTGGACAGTCCGATGGTGCTGCTGGTGGGCGCCAGCACGGCCTGGCCGGCGGTCTGGGCCAGCGTCTCCAGCGTCCCGAAATACACTGTCGGGGTATAAACGCGGGGCGGGTTGCCCAGCAGGGCGGTGAAGGGCGCGTTGCCGGACCGGTTGTAGGAAACGCCGCCGCCTCCACGCACCACAGTCCGCCCACTGCCCAACGGATCCCACGAGAAACCGAGGCGGGGGGCCAGGGCGACAGCAGGCGTCGTATAAATCGACCGTGGGAATCCGTTCTTGCCCCCCTCAGCCGTTCCGTTTGCCGGATTGCCCACCCCTGGGGCGAAGGTGCCCACCAGAATGGCGGGGTAAACCGCCCCGGTGCGAGGATCGACCGCTATCTTGGTCCCGTCGCGCGCCAGCGCCGGCCACAACAACACAGGCGCCTGCGCGGAGTTGTACAGCCCGGGAACGAACGTGGACATCTGATCCAGCGCGTCATACTGTGGCGGGTCGTGATAGAAACGGAGCCCATAGTTGAGAAAGAAACGTGGACGCACCCGCCAGTCGTCTTGCGCGTACCACTCGATGTTCGTAAACCGCAGATACCCCGTGGGCCGCGCGGTAGACTCCGAGTAGCTCTTGTAGACCCCCAAGACGGCATTGGCATAGGCAAAGTTGGAGTCCAGAGGGTTCGTGCGGTCGCGATCGAAGGCGATCGAACCCCGGATGGAAACCGTCGGAGTGCGGTCTTTCCTGGAACGTTCGATATATACACCGGTTTTCAATGTGTGAGTTCGATACACCTTGCTGAGGTTCTCCACAAAGCTGACCGTGTCGCTGTTGGTGTAGCTCGGACCGGAGCGCTCCATGTTGGAATTCGCTGCATTACTGACGCCGCTGAAGCTCATATCGGGGATGAAGCCTTCCCGATTGTTTTGCGGAAACCATTGCGGGATGTCGATGCCGGTGGCCTTCCGGCTGACACGCTCCGGAGTCTCCGGGTACCAGGTCAGGTAGTTGTGGCTCATGCCCAGAATGAACTCGTTGAACAGAGAAGGCGAGAGCGTAACCGTGCTGTGCAGGACGGCGCCGCGCCCCGGCTGGCCGTACACGGTGCGCGTCAGTGGAAAATTCATGGTCCCCGCCGTCCAGGACTCGCTGCCGAAGGTCGGATGCCTCTCGTCCGCGCTGTGGCTGAGGCGTACGTACAGTTGTATATTTTGACGCGGCGAGTAGTCCACGCGAACGATCTCGGTGCGCCGCGGAGCCGGGGAACTGGGGGCGGAGATGAAGTTCCATTGGTAGCGGCGCGAGGGTTCCGGATCTACGAAGTTGGGCAGCGGGTACAGGTTGAGCACATTCTGCCCCACCCGGCTGAGCCTGGCGGCTGGTATGACGTTGTTGGTGAATTGCCGCTGGGCGTTCAACGGGTCATAGATAGGCACCCGCACCCCGTTGGTATCGTAAGTCTGCGAGAAGTCCCCGGCACGCTCCAGCGCCGTGGGGACCCGCACCGTCGTGCTGGCCACGCTGACGAGCTGGCGCTGGAATTCCTGCGAGTAAAAGAAAAAGAGCTTGGAGCGGTCCTTGTTGAGCTTGCCGGGAACGTAGATGGGCCCGCTCAGCGTGTAGCTGAAGATGTTGTAGCGGTAGGGCGTTTTTGGTCTTGCGTTGCGGTTGTTGAAGAAGTTGTTGGCCGCCAGGTCTTCGTGCCGGTGGTACCAACCGGCAGCAGCGTGAAACTGCCTCCCGCCGCCCTTGGTAATCACGGTGATCGTTCCTCCCGAGTTGCGCCCGTGCTCGGCTGCATAGTTGGACATGAGCACCTTGAGTTCTCCAACCGAATCCAGGGAAGGCATGGTAGTCACGGAATTGGCCGCGCCGATGTCCAGGCTCGATATGCCATCCACGGTGATGTTCTTTTGATCCGACCGGCCTCCGAGGATGTAGACACTACCGGTGCTGGCGGCCGCCGGCGCCTCGCGGGTGTCGTTCAGGTCCACCACCCCGGGAATCAGGGAGACTGCATCCATGAAATCCCGGCCCTTGATCGCCACATCGGAAAGGTCCGTGGAGGTGAGCACCCCCGCCCGCTCCCCTGATGCCGACATGACGGGCACTTGCTCCGCGGTAACGGAGATTGTCTCGGCTGTTCCACCGAGCTGCAACTGGATGACGCCCACCGAACGCTGCTCGCCGGAGTTGATCTCGATGCCGGTCTGGGAGTAGCTCTTGAAACCCGACACGGAAATCCCTAGAGTGAACGCGGAAGGAGTCAGATCGGGGAAGGAAAAGAAACCCTCGCTGTTCGTTTTGGTCGTGCGCACGAAACCGGTGGAGGCGGCAGTCAGTTTGATTTCAGCTCCCGGAATGACCGCTCCGGTGGAATCCTGGAGCGTGCCGGAGAGCAGACAGGAAACGTTTTGCGCGCTGGCAACGGCCGACGCGAGCAACAGAGCCATCAGAATGCTTTTCATAACCTTCACCTCTCCTGTCGGCCCTGAGACCGTGCAGCTTGATCTCAGGGATTCAATCCCCTATCTCCATCTCGGCTTATCGACCCGATGTCCACAAGCCGCCCCGGCGGTGCCCACCTGTGCAGCCACCCGGATCTGTTTCCATCACCAGTTCATGACGCAATGCCCATCGCAGTTGGCGCTTCGGGGAGCATTTGGCACGCTTTTATCCCAGCCGCCACAAATTGTCAACAGAATTGTTTTCTCAACATTTCATGATCTATGCTATTCTCTGAATGACTTTGGATCACATATGGACATCATCATGCAGGACGCGATGCATATCTGGATTTGGAGCAGTGAATGACCCTTTTAGCGGGAGACGTGCCCGGAAGTGCGAGCCGGCACGGACGTGTGCGGCGTTCAAGTCGCGCCCGCGAGCGTTTCCGGGCTAAGGGAGAGAGCTTATGCTGCAACATCAGCGGCGCCACCGCATCCTGGAGATGGTCAGAGAGCGGAAAACCTGCACCATCGACGAACTGCGCCAGGAACTGGGGATCGCGGCCATCACGCTCTACCGCGACCTGAGGAAGCTAGACGAGGACAACCTGATCCGCCGGGTCCACGGCGGCGTAACCCTTCGCGACCCCGACCCTGTCAACTGGCGGTTCCAAGACCGGCTGGGCACCAATGCGGCCACAAAAGAGCGAATCGGCCGGGCTGTGGCCGCATGGGTCCGGGAGGGCTCGGCTATTTTCATCGACGCTTCTTCGACCACCTACTTCTTCGCGCAGCATCTTGCGCAGCGGGGCATCCCGCGCCTGACTCTGGTGACGAACTCCCCGAGCATCCCGCTGTTGTTCGAGGCCTCTCCGCAGACTCGCCTCATCTCGACCGGCGGCGAGCTGCACCACACATTGAACGCCTATGGCGGACCGATTGCCATGCGGGTACTCGAGGAAATGAACTTCGACGCCGCATTCCTTTCCTGCGCCGGTTTCAACCTTGCACACGGGGCGACGACGGACTCGCCGGTGCTGGTCGAGCTGCTTCGGGGAGTGGCACGCCGGGCACGCGAGGTGGTGTTGCTCATCGACAGCTCCAAGTTCTCGCGTTTGGCCATGATGACAAGCCTCCGCGCCAGCGAAATAACGCGGATTGTGGCCGATGAGGTGCCTCGTGATTTACTGCGCCGTATGCAGGACGCCGGCATGGAGATCACCCTCATCGGAAGTGGAGCGGACGAGCAGGGGCGTCCGGAAAGGAAGGAACCATCCGGAGAGATTGCAGCGCCGGCCCGAGCTGTCACGACCGCTGGAAACACGCGGTGATGGAGCGAGAAGCGGACGCCGGATAACGCCAACTTCGTCTGAAGCACGGCTATGCGCGGCCAGTAACGAACAAAACAATTGAAACCAGCCGGGAGGTTTTGACCGATGATCACGCGACGAGAGATGCTCCAATTGACGACCCAAGCGGCGCTTGGCGTGGCGGGTGCGGCTACAAACGGTCCGAATCACGCTGCCCAGCAAGAGACGGCACGACACACCCGTCCGGTGTTCGTGTACGACTATGGCTGGTTCGAAGCGCATGGCTACGATTGCTGGAACGTGGCCGCCATGTGGCGCGACGTGCCCGAGAAGCTCAAACCGCACAGTTGGCTGATAGTGTATGTTGCCCCAGAACAAATCTATACGTCCGTGGGCCCAAACACCGGCTCGAATCCAGACATTACTCCACGGCCCGATCCGGATTATCCGCGCAAGGACGCCGCACTGGAGAAAGCGCTGAACTACGCAGATGCCCAGGGCATCAGCATCGTGCTTATGGTGCGGCGCTACGTGAAATCACTGGCGGGCGCTCCCAGCTATGCGCGAGTCGAAAGGGCCTGCAAGGAACATTCTTGCATTAAAGCCTTCCTGTTTACTGAACTGGGAGCGTTTACGTTTACCCAGGCAGACACGGAACACGCCCTGCGATTCACCTCCATTGCCAAGCAGCACGGAAAAAAGGTTTTGTGGGCCATGCAACAGGGCTCGAAGCTCGCCTTCTGGAATTTTATGATGACTGACCCGCAATGGCGCTCGTTTCTTCCCGACCACCGCGACACGATCGTGCCCACCTGGAAGAACGTTGAGCCCTTCGACAACATGTTGAATTGGGCCGACTGCGTGGGTCTGTGGCTGTCGGGAGCCAGCGCGGATTGGGGTTTCATGTTCGACTCCTGCTTCTGGTCCCAGTATCTCGGAGGCGTCCGCCGGGGAGTCGCCGGGCGGCGAAAAATCTGGGAGTCGTTTTATCCAAAACCTGTCACCATGGGCGGCTCGTCAGAATTCGACGCCCGGGTTGGGCAGACTCCCTTCATGTCCGGCGGTTTTCATGCGCTGACTCAAAGCTGCCCTTCCTATCTGGTCAAGGACACGATGATTCTGGCGGCGCTGACCGGCTGCCGGTATTTTCAGTTCGAGCGTTTCAAGCCTTTCGAGCCCGGCGGAACGCTGCGCCCGGTGCGAGACAAAATGGCCAGCCTGATTCTCGAGCGTGGACTATGCCGGACCGCCGATCAGGTACGGGAGCGGGTCGAGGTGGCCGTGGAAACTCCCGCCCGGCAGGAGGACATATTCAGCCTGGGATTCTCACACAGCTTTTCCAAACCGAAGCCCGACGCTCTCTGGAAGCAGGTTTTTAACGTCGAGTACGGCGGCCTCGATTTGATCCCGAACGAAGCCAGCCACTACGTCGTCCCCGTCATTCCCCCGGGCACTGGTTCGCGCGCCCGATTCCCGCGGGTGTTGACGGCCGAGCAAGCGGCCCAGCCCGAAGTGCTGCGCGCCGCGTTGGCGGAGCACCATTCGCCGCGGTTCGCTGCCAGCGACCCCAACGTGCTGGTCTTCGATGCGGGCAATTTCGTCTACATCACGGACTCCCGCGAAGACAACCGCACGACCCTGGAGTTCACGCTGGAATCAAGGGTGCAGCAAGACTACCGCTGCACCATCCTGACCCAGGATGGCACACAGTGCGATGTGCAAGTGGCAACGGAAACGATCCCCGGCGGCTGGCGCAAGCCGTTCTTTCTCGTTGCCGGCTGCTCGGCGCTGCTGGAGGCGAAGTCACAAGCCACCACGGAGCAAAAGGCGTAACAAGCTCCAGCCTCTCCTTCTTGAGGGGCCCCCTTCAGCTTGCAGCTCATGAACCGAAGACACTTCATCTTTGCGGTGGCCGCGGGCAGCCGGCGGGCTCTTTCCGCACAGTTGCAGCAGGCGCAGCCGGCCACGCCCGACCCGGTCGAGAAGCTTACGCCGGGGGCGCGGCCGGCGATTGTTCTCAACCACCTCGGTTTCCTGCCGGAGGCGCGAAAAAAAGTCCTGTTTCGGATCGGTAGCGAAGTGCCGCCCAAGCAATTCTCGTTGCGAGAGCTTGGTCATCCGGTGAAGCCCCTCCAAGTCACCCGGCCATTGGAAACAGTGAAGTCCGATTTGAGCGACCTGCTAGAGGGTGATTTTACTGATGTCAGACGAGAGACCCGGTATCAGATCACCATTGGGGATCAGTTCTCGGTGCCGTTTGTCATCGCATCGGATGTGTGGCGCCGGACCTTGCCACAGGCTGTCGGGTATTTCCGACGCCAGCGATGCGGCACGGCGGTTCCCGGCGTCCACCCGGCTTGCCACTTGGATGATGCACGGCGGTGGGATACCGGCCAGCCCGTGGATGTGACCGGCGGGTGGCACGACGCCGGTGACACGCGCAAGACGATGGGCACCACCATGCTCAACGGCCTGGGCTTGCTGCATCTGGCCCGCAACCTGGGCGAAGCCTGGGAGCCTGCCGGTTCAGGTTTAACCGTGCTGCGGGAGGAGGTCCGGTGGGGGAATCGGTACTTTCTCAAGATGCAGGACGCCGATGGCCGGGTTTGGGACGACACCGCGCGTGGCGTGAAAGAGAACGTCAACAGCGACAATCACTGGACAGACAACCAGGTCGGCACGCCCGACGACCGCCACGTCAACACGGCCAAGATAGGGCGAACTCAGGCCATGTTCATCACTCTGGAGGCGCTGACGACTCAGTTCTTCCAGAACAGCGATGCTGCGTACGCCCGATTGTGCCTGGCGGCCGCACTGCGCTGCTGGGCCGCCAACAAACGCGAGGGAAGTACGAACGATCTGGCGTGGTGGACACTGGCCGGGGTCGAACTCTATCGTGCCACCGGTCGCCATGAGTTCCTGCAAGCGTCTTGTGCTTTGGGTCGGGAATTGCTCTTGTTGCAGGAGGCGAAATTCATCGGTTCACAGAAGATGATCAGGGGGGCGTGGCGAATTGGTGCGGCCGACCCTTCGACTTATTCCGATGCCATCTATTCTGCGACCGTCTATCCGGCGATTCCCGGCATCGCGCTGCTTGCCCTGGCGGCGATCGCGCCCAATCATGCCGACGCGCCTGGTTGGCGCGACGCCGTTCGGCTCCATCTCGATGAATATGTGCTGCCATTAGCCGCGCGATCCGCATATGGCATCATTCCTTACGGCGTATACAGCGGCTCTCCAACTTCCGAATATTATCGCCCGCTGGCCGGCGAACTCACCTACCGGTATTTCATGCCGGCCCGGCGCTCCCTCTGGTGGATTGGGACCACGGTCTTTCTCGAGTGCCATGCGGTATTGCTGGCCGGCGCGGCGCGACTTTTCGATAGCATCGAATACAGGAATCTCGCCTACCGTCAGCTCGAGTGGGTTATGGGGGGCAATCCATTCGGCGCCTGCCTGATGACTGGAGAAGGCAGCCGCAATCCGTATCCCCACTCCCCGTTTGTTGGCTTAATCCCGGGTGGCATCATGAACGGTATCGCGGGCAATGCCCGCGACGAACCGGTGCTCGACATGGAGCAAAGGCTGAACTGGCGCACCAACGAATACTGGGGCCCGATGAACGCCTACTACATTTGGGCGGTCTCCCTCCTTCAAAACGCTTGAAGCGCGCACCGGCCGTTATGCGGCAAGTCGTCCCAAGCGGTCTCCACCAGCACGCTTTGCAGTACGGATGAGCAATAATCGCACCTCTCACACCTTTTGTCGCAGGCAGTCGTACGGCTGAACCAATCCCCAGGAAATCGCGTGTTGTCCACGACATACGGCGCGAACAACCGGCCGTGCCCGGGCTCGAACAAATCGGGCAGGTTGCCCGCGAACTTCTTTTCGCAATAGGCCCGGATGACGAGTCTCGGATTCGCGTGCATCCGCGTGGCCAGCTTCATTACGGAGAAGTACGGTTCGTAATGATGGACGTCTTCCGGCCTGACCCACGAGTTCTGGAGGAAAGCGACCCAGTTCTCCCTCTGGCCGTAATAATCCCAGCACAGGGCCGGCGGCCTGTCGGTGACGTTCACCGTTTCGCTGACCTCGTTCTCGTGGGCGACCAGGTTGTCGTGGAATGTCTGTACGGAACAGAAATTCAGGCAGCCGCTGTTGGCCAGCATGTACAACTCTTTCCCCACGTTGCGGCACCAGGCCTTCAACTCCGCGATCCGGGCGAAGTCTCGGTTGAATTCCCGCTGAAGGTAGAAGCCGTCGAACAGGCCCGCCACGTATTGCAGCGACTTGACGGTGCCCAGACGCATGTTGACGGAGGCCCGCACCTGGACCGCTGGGAAATCCTGCTTAATGGTTCTGGCGACCAGCGGCGACATCGTAGTCACCGAATCGAGCCCGGCGCAATCGCGAAGATGTGCCACGGTCGAGCGAACGAGGTTGGCCAGGAACCGCGAGTTTCCATGCCCCCCATAGCACGAGGCGTTCAACAGCAGGTTCAGCTCCAGGCCCATGTCTTTGAAAACCATGAGATCGGACTCCAGCCGCGATTGGGCATTCCAGTCCACGGCGCCGCTCACAGCACCCATGGGCGATCGTCCGCTCGGCAGACTCGGCCAGGGAAAATACACCTCCGCGATCTGCTCGCGGAACTCCTTGACAATCCGCGTAAGAGGCTCTTCGTCTTCTTCGGGCAACTGGTAACCCACCGCGAATTTCATGGCGCCTCACAATCTCCACGGTTTCCGCATGCGGAAGGGATGCTCGAACGATTTGGTGAGTTTTCCGGTGCTCTCCAGGTGAACCATACACTCGCGGATGCAGCCGCGGCCACCGCAATGCGCCGAGTTATATCCACACGAGTTGGGATAGTACCTGCGCAGGATCGCCTGGACTTGAAGCGCTTCTCCGGGCGTCAGGACCTTCTCGCCGGCCATGATCTTATCGCCATCGGGCAACTCGCGGAACGCGTCGCGCGGCAGGAAGGGGTTGGTTTCTTTCACACTCCCCATGTAGCCGTGGAAGCACTGCCATTCGGCGAGCCGGCCCCATTCCAGCTCCCGGCCAGCCACGGTCAGCTTCACGGTTTCCATCTCGCTGATGGCATGCACCGGGCAGCCCTTCGCGCACGATTTGCAGCGGTCGCAGATCTCACCTTCGAAAAGCGGGTCCGCCTCCAGGAGGGCATCGGTCAGAACAAACGCAAACCGTTGCCTCGGGCCAAACTCGGGCGTCAGAAAGATCTTGCTGTAGCCCAGTACACCGAGGCCGCAAATAAACGCCGCGATCCTGAAGTGAAACATCACATCCGGTGCTGGCCGGCCGGGCGCCACCGGCTCAGAGAAGCGGCTGCGCCGGCCAAACTCGGGCGATTCCTCGAAGCTGCCCGTCACATCTGAGCAGGCCATCCGCGCGCCGGTGTTGCGAAACGCCACGCCTTCGTATCCGTGATCTTCCAGGAAACACGCAAGGTCACGCAGCACCATGGGAGCATAGACTTCGTTAATGCCCGAGTAGCCCAGGGCGGGATACTGATAGAAATGCGTGCCTTCCTCGATGCCCCGGTAGTAACCTCGTGGAACGCGAAAGGCCAGGCCGATAATCGCTTTTGCCTCCGGGTAGATGTAACGAGGATCCATTTCCGCCGGCGCGCCTTCGAATCGGTCCATCGAGCCGATACCAACCAGATCCGCACCGCACTGCTTCGCAAACTGCTTGACTTGTTCCGACGTCAACATTGCTTGTTCCTTTCGTTCGGAGGCGCAATGCGCAGTTGCGCCGCCGCCAGCGCGGCACGCAAGCATGCGAACCTCTTAATGTGGGCAAGGCTACGTCTGGTGGTTAGTTAAGCACAAGTGAATTGTATTGAATATCTCATTTCCGAATGGTTAATATTGCCGCATGGACTTCCGAGAGCTTCGGTCTCTGGCTTCGCTGGCTCATTCCGGCAGCATCAAGCGTGTGGCCGACGAAATTCATCTCACTCCGCCAGCAGTGCACAAGCAACTCAAGTCCCTGGAGGCGGAACTGGGCGAGCGCCTGTACGAGCGGGCGGGCCGGGGTCTGCGGCTCACGCCCCCCGCCGAGACGCTCTTGCCATACTTCAGGGAGATCCTCGCTCAATACAATGCGGCGGTCGGGGCCCTGGGAGATTTCCGAGGGGCGAAGAGGGGCTTCGTGCGGCTTGCGGCTGGCCCGACCATCGGCAGCTTCCTGCTTCCCCATCTGCTGCAACAATTCCTGGCCGGCTTTCCCGGCGTCCGGTTCTCACTGGAGATCGAGAGCACTCCGATGATGGCGGAACGGCTGGCCGCCGGCTCAATCGACGTCGCTCTCCTGGTCTTGTCCGAGCTGGGTGAGCAGCCGCCGCTGGAGCTGGGACGCTTCGACGCGGCCTGGGATCTCGAGATGGTGCTGGTGTGCGGAATGCCTGCCGCACCTAATCGTTGCTCAATCGCGGAACTGAGGAAGTTCCCCTTCATTTTGTACAATCAGGAATCACGGATGAACAGTGTGATGCAGCGCTACTTTGCCGAACTGGGCTTCCGCCCGCGCGTTGCTCTCACCTGCAACAACTCGGAAACGATCAAAGCAATTCTCATGAAGCAGCTTGGCATTTCGATGCTGCCGGCTTGGGCGGTTATCGAGGAACTAAGAGATGGACGCCTGCGCTTAATACGTCAGCGGGAACGTCCGCTGGTGGTAAGAATCGGTCTTGTCAGCCGCAAGACGGGGTATGTGCCGCCGGCTGTCAAATCCTTCGTCGAAATTGCTCAGCACTTCCAACCCCCGGGACTGGGAATGCCGCTGCGGCGGTCTGGCCCGCGCCGTGGGCGCACGCCACGCTGACCGCTTCGTTGGTGCCCGCACATCCCAGGGCGGGATCCTGATAGCTCTTGGCCGTTGTCTAAGCCGGCCTCCTTTGGCGTGGGTTCAACGTCTAAGGCCTGGCCATGTACTTCCTGTAAAGTTGGGTGTGCTTGTTCTCGGTGCTGGTGACACGCCCGTGGATGACCAGGTGCTTCACCTGAGTGCGCGATTCAAGCGGGTCGCCGTCGGTCACGATCAAGTTGGCCATCTTGCCGGCGTCGATGCTGCCCAGTTCCTTCACCCCGAGGATTTCGGCCGGGTACAAGGTGACGGCTTTCAGCGCCTCCTCTTCCGGCAAGCCGAAAGCCGCGGCGTGCGCGGCCTGGCAGGGCAGGTCGCGCGCGGACGAGGCACGGCGTGTGGAGAAGGCGAACTTGATGCCCGCCTTGTAGAGATCGGTTGCCGTTGTGAATGCCCGATCATACGGTTCATCCTCGCGGCGTGGCGATTCGAACGTCGGTCCGAGGATCACCGGGACATTCTTCTTCTTCAGCAGGTCCGTCTCCTTCCAGGCCTCGTCCGCCCCGGTCAGCACTATCTTGATCTTTTCTTTGTCGGCAAATTCGATGGCGCTCCGGATGTCGCGTGCGCTCGAAACAGACAACAGCGCGGGCATGTCGCCCTTAATCAGAGGAATCAGGGCCTCGAGCTTAAGGTCGCGCTTTGTGTCGGGAGCCTCGGCCGCGCGCGCCTGCGCGTAGTGCCGCGCCTTCTCGAGAAACTCGCGCAACTCAGCGACCCGTCTTGACTCGGCGGAGGAAGCGCCGCCACGCAGGGAGGAAAAGTTGATGATCATGCCGGCCGACTTGCGGACGGCCATCTCGTCGATGGTCCAGCCCGCGAGGTTGATGAGAGCGGCCTGGCCGGAGATGATTCCGCCCGATGGGCATGACAGCACCGTGGTGATGCCGTTGGCGCGAGTCACAGCGATATGTTCACTGGCCGGGTTGATCGCCGACGCCGCCGTCAGGTGCGGGTTGAAGTCACCCAGCTCGGCGTAGTCCGATGTCTCCCGCACGGAGCCGATTTCCGTCAGGCCCATGTTGTTGCGGGCATCGATCATTCCGGGATAGACGTGAAGGCCGCGGGCGTCGATCATGCGTGCCCCCGGCGGAATCGCCACGGACGCGCCGACGGCGACGATGCTGCCGTTTTTCACGACGACCGTGCCGTTGGGGATGTCCTTGCCCGACACGGTGTGTACGGTGCCGCCGCGGATCACGAGCAGGTCCTCGGCCGCGCCCGTCTTAGCGGAGCCAGCTTGGCCAAGACAGGAGGCGGCCAGCGTGAACGCCACCGACAGAATGAGCAGAACCACCAGCCGCCGTTTCATTGAAGCACCTCCCCAGTCTCGTTCTGGCGCGGACGGCGCCGAGTCGGCGGGGCTGGGCCGGTGCCAGGCGCTGGTGGCGCCGCTGCCGGTCCTCGCGGCGCCGCTTTCTTTTCCTTCTCCATCAACTCCTGGACTTCCTTGGCAAGCGCTCCGCGGTTCTTGAGGTCCTGCTCGCGGTCGAAATACACCTCACCGTCGATGAGCACTTTCGTCACCTTCGCGTAGTTGCTGAGCGGGTGCTTGTCGAAGATCGTCAGGTCGGCGTCTTTGCCGGGATCGATCGAACCGACACGCTGGTCAATCTGCAGTTGTTTGGCGGGGTTCAGGGTGATCAGCCGGAGCGCGTCCTCATCCGAGAGGTTGCTGTACTTGAGCATCTTCGCGGCATCGCGCGCCAGCCACGACCAACCTCCCCCTTCGGATGGGACTCTGTCGGAATTCAGGGAAACCAGCACGCCCTTCGCGGTCATGATGGCCGCGTTGTAGGGCATGCCATCCCACGCTTCGAACTTGTACGCCCAGCGGTCCGCGAAGGCGGTGGCGCCAGCCGCGTGCGCCGCGATCTCCTTGGCCACCTTGTAGCCTTCCGCGACGTGGATCAGGGTGGCGATCTTGAAGTTGAAGTCATCGGCCAGCCGCAGGATCATCAGAATCTCGTCGGCGCGATAGCAGTGGACGTGAACTAGGCGCTCGTCGCGCAACACCTCGGCCAGCGGCTCCAGCTTCAGGTCCTTGCGCGGCGGCAGGAGATTGCGCCCGCCGCCGGCAGCCTTCCGCTTGTATTCGTCCCACTCCTTCATATACTCGCGCGCTTCGGTGAATGCCTGCCGGATGACAGCCTCGACACCCATCCGCGTCTGCAGCGGATAGCGGCTGTAGCGGCCTGGTACGTCGGGGGGCGGGGGGTCTGCGGCGCTCTTGGGGTTCTCGCCGAGTGCCATCTTGAGGCCCGGCTTCGCGCCTTCGAACAGCAGTTCTTTCGCCGTCTTTCCCCAGCGGAGCTTGATCGTTGCGTCCATGCCGCCAACCGGGTTGCCGCTGCCGTGGGCGATGTTGACAGCGGTGACGCCGCCCGCCAGTTCGCGATATATCGCGATGTCCGTCGGGTTGATCGCATCTTCGATGGCCGTCATCGAAGTGACGGGAAGCGTGGTCTCGTGGAAGATGTCGCAGGCGATATGGGAGTGCGCATCAATGATGCCCGGCATTATGAACTGCCCGGACGCATCGATGACGGTGGCGCCCGCGGGCGCCGCGATGTTCTGCCCAACTTCGGCGATCTTGCCGTCCCGCACCAGGATCGATCCGTTCCGGATGACCCCGTGCGAAACGGTCAGGATGGTGGCGTTCTTGATGAGAACGGGGTTGACGCTTGCGGCCAACGCAACCGCGGGCAGCAGCGCAACGGCAAAGGCGGCCAGCGCGATGGATGAAATCCCCGTCGTCATGCTAGTTCACCTCCCTGTTCGTCTTCCGCGCGCCGGTGCCGGCGACTGCCGGCGCGCTTTCGGGCCGGGCCTCTCCCTCCGGCACGGTGAACATCTTCCCGTCCACAAAGACGTACTTGATCCTGGTTTTCTCGGCAAACAGGTCGCCGTCGGCCACCACCAGGTTCGCGATCTTGCCGGGCTCGATGCTGCCCAGAGAGTCGGCGACACCGAACAACTGCGCGGGCGTGAGCGTGAGCGCGCGAAGGGCCGCCTCAGCCGGCAGCCCGGCGTCGATTGCTTTCTTCACGTTGCGCAGCATCTCCTTGTAGCTGCTGATTCCGTCCGAGTAGAAGGCGAAACGAACGCCCGCTTTCTCCAGGGCCACGGGGGTGGAAGGCGCGCGGTCGCGCAACCGCAACGTGCGCAGGCTCTCCGGGTTTTCCGGATCGAGCTCACGCGCTCGCGCGGGCCACTTGGCGCTGACCAGCACCGGCGCACGGCTCTGTGCGATGACCGGCGCCACCGTATAGCCTTCGTGAACGCCGTAGAGCAGGAAGGGAAGGCCGAACTGCCGGCCCAGTTCGAGGTAGCGCCGGATCTGGACTTCAGTCTGAGCGGCCAGCAAGACCGGCGCTCGTCCGGCGACGACCGGCTCCAAACCTTCCAGGGCCCGGTCGTGAGCCGGCCGCCGGTTGCCGTTCACCTCAGCCCGGTAGGCGGCCCATGCCTGCTGGTAATACCGCGCGTCCATGAAGGTCTGCTTCAGGTAGGCGATGATGCCGATCAGCGAACCGGGGTATCTCCGCCAATTAGCCATAACGGTGAAGGTGGTGTACAGCGCGACCGGAGTCTTCACGACCATTTGGCCGGGACGCTCGCCTGCGAGGTTGATCAGCGCACCATAGCCGGCAATGTTGCCGCGTGGCGGGACCACCATGGCGCTGGTGAAGCCGGCGGCGCGCGCCGCCCCCAAGCGCGGGTCGGCGGGACTGACCAGATCGGCGGCGCACACCCAGGGCGTGGTGTGGGGCCGGTCTTCCGGACCCTGTGGCGGTTGTGGCTCCGCCCCCGGTGGGGACGGCGTTGACGGCGGCGGTGCTACGGTGCGCGCCGTCCCCGGCGTGGTCGCCGGTGCGGCTTCCGCCAGCCCCAGCGTGCTGAGCGCGTCGATCAACCCCGGGTATACCGTCAGCCCTTTCCCGTCGATCATCAGGGCCGCAGGCGGAATTATCGTATTGGCCCCGACAGCCGCGATCAAGCCGTCGTGAATCACCACGACGCCGTTCTCGATCGCCGAACCGCGGCCCGGCACGATACGCGCATTGCGGATCGCGAAGTACTGGGGCTCTTCCGCCCGAGCCACCGCCGCGGCCAGCAGGAGTGCCACGATGAGCGCTAAGAAGGGCCTGTTCATAGCATTTCTCCCGAGTCAAAACCTCCCATGCGACAGAGGGGGCCTCGGCTTGCATTTCGACCCGCAATACTCTCACCCGCAGCCTTCGGAATCCCGACTGTCTACCGTACAGCATCCCCAATAGCAGCATCTATTGAGTTTCTATTGCCTTCAACGCGGATATGAGGAATTCTTTGAACATCGGATAGTATCTACTCTGGATTATGTCCAAGTTTGTTGCGTCATGTCTCCAAGCATGGTACTCCGGGTCCGTGGTCTTCTGTCTGAAGAATTCGATTAGCCAGGCACTGCATCCTGGAGATTCCTCAACGGCGTCGCTCACTGCAAACCCTCCGCCACCAAAGGCCGCTCTATAACCAGCCTTAAAGTGTGAGGAAAACCACGGTCCGTTTTGTATGATTTGGTTCGACAAGTCAGCGTCTCCACGCGCGCTCGCCATGAAGGCACCGGTATGGAGGTTTATGTATACTCTTGGCTTGTAGGTCTTAAAGACGCTTCTGACGGTTTGTGTCTCTGGTTCACTCGCTGCCGACGGGCCGCTATAGGCGTCGCTGCCGGATCCCTGAAGCCTGAAGTTATGCGCGAAATTTCGGTTTATGTTTACGCCGTTTGCATTGACCCTGCCGAACGTGCCGATGGCGCGCTTGTCAGACAGGTCCGTATCGACTATGGGCATGAATATTATCCTGTTCTTCTCCATTATCCTTTGTGCCGTCGCGTCTCCCGTCGCCGCCCCGTTCAACAACCAATATGCACACAGCAGGAGGACTTCATGAGCATGGTCTTCGTTTCCGTGCATCTGCGAGTCCACAAACAATGTGGGAGCGTTCGGATTGCCCGCTTCGAAGAGGTATATATCCCTGCCTTGGACTGACTTTCCCGCAACACGTATCTTGTTACTTAATCCGTGAGACTTCCACAGTTCCTTCCACAACCCTTCTTTTTCAGCTCTGCTTCTCCATTCCGCCCATACATCGTCGGGAATAGGCGGGGGCGCGTAAGATGGCAGCGCATTCTGCCGCGGCTTGGACGATACGCTTTCCTGAGGGAGAAGAACCGTGCTGTCAGGACGCTGCGAGGCATAGGTGCGAACGCCGGGTGCGCCGTACTCGAGGGCCGGCCCTTGGGCAGTCGCGGGGACGAAGCTCAGCGCGGCAAGCAAGAAGAGGACAAGGGGGTTCATCTGTTCCATGGCAACTCCTTGTGGTTCGTTAGTAATCCATCGGAACGGCGATGCGCAGAAGGCAGGCGTCTTCTGGTTCCGGCCGGCGCGCTCCAGCGCATGGAAGACTGCACTGGCGCTTCAGGCGCCCGCCTGCGAAGCGAAAAACCGGCTGGGTGGTACTCGCCGCCAGTCGTCCAAAAACATCTGCAGGCCGTCGTCCGTCAGCGGATGCTTGTAAAGCGCCTGCAATATATTGAAGCCCATAGTGGCCACGTTAGCCCCGGCCAGCAGCGACTCGAGAACCTGCTTCGGGCTGAGAATGCTGGCGGCAAGAATCTGCGTTTCAAAGCCGTAGTTGTCGTAGATCTGCCGGATCTGGCGGATTAGTTCCCCGCCGTCGTGGGCGACGAGGTCCAGGCGATTGATGAAGGGGCTGATATACGTTGCCCCCGCCTTGGCCGCCAGAAAGGCCTGCAGCGGGCTGAAACATAACGTGACATTCGTCTTTACGCCTTCCTGGGCAAGCACCTTAACGGCTTTCAGACCCTCCACCATGACCGGCACCTTGACTACCGCATTCTTGTGAAAGCCGGCGATACGCCGGCCCTCTTCGATGATGGCGTGGGCGTTTGTACTGATGGCTTCGACACTGATGGGACCATCCACAATCTCAAATATCTCAGTTAAAACGGAGTCGAAGTCCTTCCCTGAATTCGCGATATGGGTCGGATTGGTCGTTACTCCGTCGATAATTCCCCAACTCCAGGCCTCGCGAATATGTGATACATCGGCGGTATCGATAAAAAGCTTCACTGTTCCTCCTTACTCCTGTTTGCAGCGCTCGACCGGCTTATCTCACCTTCAAAGCGATTCGGCAAAGAGTTCGACCACATCCCGAATCTCTATGCCCCTCCCGTTCACACTGGCCAGGGATCGCTTGGTGACCGGGCACGCCGTGGCAAGCACTTGGGCAGCAGTGCGGCTGGCCTCTTCGAGCATGCGTTTGGCCAGTTCCTCGCTCAGCTCAGGGTACAGGAGACGGAGCACACCACCGGCTTCGCCGCACGAGTGGGCTCTATCACGCGTCCACGACATCTCCTTGAGGTCTACACCCGGAATGCCTTGCAGTACACGGCGCAGTCCATCGCAAGCATCGTTGAAGCGGCAAAGGTAGGTGCTGTCCTGAGGCGTCACCGATCGGTGCAACGCATTTCTCGGGGTGACCCTTCCCTCGTTCACAAGGCGGGCCACATACTCAGTGGCATGCAAGACTTCAATGCCGTCGAGATCGAAGCCCATCGCGGCATAATCGTTCTTGAAGGTGTCGTACGAATTGGGGCACGTTGTCACGAGAACCTTGCAGCCGGTCGACCTGATCCTGGGCCACAGCTCTTCGGCCACCTTATTCGCTTCGTTGCGGTACCCCAGCACGCTCAGTGGCTTCCCCGAGGACGTTTCGTCCCTGAGAAAAGTGAAGTCCACGCCGCTCCGCAGAAGGATCTTGGCAAAAGCATTGGCGATCTCCGGCTGATAGTAGGCGGTATCGCAACCCACGTAATAGAGAACCTCCGCCTTGTCCTTGAAAACTTTCCCATCCTCGATTGCTTTGAACCTGTCCTCGGCCGGCAAGCCAAATGGATTTCCCGTCGCCATTATGTTCGCCCTGATTTTCCGCGCGCCTTCGGGTTCCTTGCCCTGATCGACGATGTCGCTGCGGGCCAGCAGGACCGCTTCGGGCATGGTGTACCCGCCCAGGCACCAAGTCCGGCACATGCCGCAGAGGCAACAGCGATAGATCGTCTCGACCAGATCGTCGCTATACGTGGCATGGCCTCTGAGAATCTTGAAGAGAATTAGCCCCTTTCCGCGAGGCGTGTCCGATTCCCATCCGCTCACTACACCCACGGTGCATACATGGCGGCACATAAAGCAGAACCGGCAGGCGTCGATGGTCGCGAACTGTTGTTCGATCAACATGGCATGTTTCCAACCGCTAGAGACCCTTGAACCCCATCTTGCCGGGGTTCATGATGTTGTTGGGGTCAAGCACGCTCTTGATCTTCTCCATGACACCGAACGCCGGTCCGTGGAGTTCCTTCATTAAGCGTCCCAGCTTCAGGCCGATCCCGTGGTGCTCATTGAGCACGCCGCCCTCTTTCATTGCGGCCCGCAGGCACATGTCCCATATTCGGTTATACAGAACCGCGGCCTCATGGGGATCCTGGGGCGGCTGTTCGATGATGAATCGCGCGTACAGCATGCAGCCCCACTCGTACCAGTGGGAAAAATGGCCGATGTAGCGGGCAGCGGGGAAGTGCTCCTCCACGACGCGTTTCATCGCCCAGTACACCTTCTCGATGTTGGCAAATGTGGCTACCGTATCGAGCGTGCCGAATGCCTGGGGCAGGCGGAACATGTGGTTCGGGAAGAAGAAGTCGTAGCGATGGTCCCACCAGCTTTCGCCCGGTTCTCTGCCCAGGTCCTCGTGCGGCTGGCTGCGACAGATCACGAGCGCCTTTTGCATTTCGAGCTCGACCAGATCCTTGTCGCCATCGAAGCAGAAGACCAGGTACGATCCCTCTCTGTCGATGCCGAGCACGCGCTTGATGAGACGGCGGGTTTCGGCTTCGTCGTAGAGCCGCATGACGGACGGGCGGAGGCGACGGGTCATGATGCCTCGACCCACTTCCATGGCAGTGTGCAGGTCTTTGAAGATGAAGGCATGGAAGCGGCGCTCTTCGGGGAGGGGATGCATTTTCAGCGTCGCTCGGGTCATGACCCCAAGCGTTCCTTCCGACCCGAGGAAGAGCTGGGTCAGATCCGGGCCGGAGGCGTGGCGGGGCACGGGCAAGGTGTTAATGACGGTGCCGTCCGGCAGGACCACCTCGAGCGACATGACCATGTCCTCAATCTTGCCGTACTTCGTGGAGAGGACCCCCGTCCCCCGGTGCGCGAGAAAACCGCCGAGAGTGGCACAGCCAATCGAGGCGGGCATATGCATGGTCGAGTAGCCCTCTTTCTCCAGCGCCCACTCCAGATGCTGCATGATGATGCCGGTCTCGGCCCTGACGGTCAGCGAGGTGGTGTCGATGCCGATGACGCGATTCAGCTTCTTTGTGTCGAGCAGGATGCCGCCATAGATGGGCAGCGCCCCGCCTTGCGACCCCGATCCGCCGCCCCAGGTGGTCAGGGGTATCTTGTGATGGTTGGCAATCTTGCAGATCCGGGAGACCTCTTCCGTCGTGGCGGGGTGGACGATGAATTCGGCGGTCGGGCTCTCGCAGCCGCGGTCCACCCACATCTCCGGAATCCAGTAGTAGTCGCAGGAATAGGCGATCTTGTCCGACTGGCTGGTGGAAACATTGTCGGGACCGACCACGTCCGCCAGTTCGCTGAAGATCATCTCGTGAAGGTAACTTCCGGCTGCCACAGGCATCTACATCTTCTCCTGGTTCAACTCCGCGCGGCTTTCGAACACGATTCTTCCAACACTCGGGTCAAGTCGGCGTACGTCCCGGCCAGATCATCATGAATCCGACAATACAGCGGGAAAAGCTTCGCATAGATTTCCGAGGCACGGGGATCCGGCTCCAGGATGTCCCGCACCCGGGTGCAGCGCCGGACCGCATCGGCTTCGTCCGCAAACAGTCCCACGCCAACGCCCGCCAGAAGCGCCGCGCCGAACGACGCATCGCACCCGGCGGGACGCACCACGGGACGCGCAAAGATGTCGCTCGTGATCTGACTCCAGAGGGTGCTCTTGGCCCCGCCGCCAATCAACCGGATCTCGTGGACCGGCAGTTTCATCTCTGAGATTGTCCGGAAGCAGTCGCGCAGCGAATAGGCGACGCCTTCCAACAGCGCGCGCAGGAAATGGGCCTTGCCGTGGCGCATCGTGGCCCCCACGAAGCTGCCACGGAGGTTGGGATCCCAGTAGGGTGCCCGTTCACCCAACAAGTAGGGATGAAAGAACAGCCCGTCGGCGCCCGGCGGAACGTCGGCCGCCAACTCGTGCATCAGCGAATAGACGCTCTTGTTTTGTTCCCTGGCCTGCGCCATCTCCTCACCGCAAAACAAATCGCGAAACCAACGCTCGGCCGAGGCTGCCGTGTTGGTGGCGACCACCGTGTACCACAGCCCAGGAATCACGTGCGAGTAGGTCAGTGTTTTCGGATGAGGATGAGGTTCGCTAGTCATCACGTTTACGTTGCCCGCGGTCGCCAGCTTGAGAATCATCTGGCCGGGCTCGATCGCACCGGCAGCGTAGTCCTCGATGGCCGAGTCGGAACAGCCGGCAACCACTGGCGTTCCTTCCTTCAGGCCCGTGGCTTCGGCAGCCGAGGGTGTCACGGAGCCCACGACCTCGGTGGGACGAACCAGCGGCGGCAGGCACCCGGCGGGCAGCCCCGCAAGCTGGCAGAGTTCCTGCGACCAGGTGCGGCTGTTCATGTCGTAGAAAAGGCTGCCTTGCGCCTCGATGTAGTCCGTTTCCCACGTGCCGGTCAAGCGCCACCGCACATAGTCCTTCGTGAACAAGAGACGCGCGGTCCGGGCCAGCACCTGGGGTTCGTGCTCTTTGACCCACAGGATTTGCGGCAGCGTCCAGGTGGGCGACGGCTTCTGGTAGGCGGTCCGGAAGATCTGCTCGCCGGCCTGCTCCTCCAACCAAGCGGCCTGTGGTGCGCTGCGCTGGTCGGTCCACATGATGGCCGGACGCAGCGGCGTGAACTGGGTATCTGCTAAAACCGCGTTGTGGGTGGACCCGTCGAGGCTCAGCGCCGCGATGCTGTCTGCCTTGCAACGCCCCCGCGCAAACATCGCACGTAGCAGGCTGCACGCGACGCGGCACCAATCTTCGGGATTCTGCTCCGAGTATCCGGGGTGCGGATGGAACGTCTCATACTCGCCGAAGCCTTCGTCCATGATGCGGCCCTCCAAGTCGATTGCCGTAATCTTGCAACCGCTGGTGCCGACATCGATGCCCAGAAGCACGTCGTTCATGGTGGCTGCTCCGCCCCTCAACCTTATTGCTCCGCCCTTCAACCTTGCGCGACCCAGCGATGATCCGGGTCTTGCCGCGAGAGAAACTTCCGGTTCACGCCCGCCATAATCCAGAGGTAATACATCGAGTAGCCCGCCGCGCTGACGACAGGATGGTAACCCTCGGGAATTAAGACCGTATCGTTCTGCCCGACTGTCATGGTCTCGTCGATGGACCGGTCGTCGGTGTAGATCTTCTGGATGCCGAAACCCCCAGGCCGATCGAAACGGAAAAAGTAGACCTCCTCCATGTCGACCTCCTCAGGTAGATCGTCCTTATCGTGCCGGTGCGGCGGGAAACTGGCCCAGTTGCCCGGCGGGACAATGGCCTCGCCGATAAAGAGGTAATGAGCTGGGATGCGGTCGTCTACGATCATGTAGGCAGTGCGCTTCCAGTTGTCTTCTCCGAGAGTGACTTCCTTGACTTCTTCGGGCAGGATCAGCCGTGGCATCCCTTCCCGGCCGGAAGGAGCCTGGCACACAGCGATCTCCAGATCGGTCTTAGCCTGAAGAGTATAATCGTTGCCTGCGGGCAGATAGACGCTCGCGGCCTTTCCAGAAAAGACATCGTTGCGCCGGCCGATCTCTCCGTAGGCGAACCCCCGACCTCGCAGCGTGGCCGTGCCGCTTAGAAAGACCAGAGCTGTTTCCTGTGCTTCGGCGGTCGCCGTGTGGGTTTCCCCCGCCTGGAGACGCAACAACCCGAAGCCGATGCGCTCCAAGCCGGCATCGCCGGGTTTCACGATTTCGCTAAATCCCGGTGCCGCGCGCCAGGCTCGTTTGTAATTCATTGGCCTCTCCTTTCCTCCAATCCTGTTTCGCGTCCACGTCGATGGTTCCAACGTCCAGCCACTTAGCCAGCGCACGGAGTTCCGGTCGGATGTCGGCATGCACCAAGGCGTAATGATGTTCCACGCCCTCCTCTAGAATGATCTCGACCAGGCGACGCACGGAACAGGCAAGGCGAAACTCCAGAGTGTTGCCGGGCAGGATCGCGCCCGTCTTCACTGCCTTGCCCCCCGCAAAGAACAGGCGTAACCCATTGCGCCCCACGCCCAGGCGGGTCATGGTGACCGGACCAGCGTCCTTGATCGGGAACTCCGCGGCAATGCCCTTTTTCCCGCCGCCGTCGACGGTCGAATGCTTGCAGAGCTTTACTTTGGCATGGTTCGCGGCAAGGCAAACGGGGGCCGCCCCACAATGCCAGGCGATCCCCGTGTTCTCGTTCTCATCGATGGCGACAAAATCCGCGAACATCGGAGTTTCGCCTGTCAAGTAATGTTCGATGAGCATGGTCACGGCGCCGTACACGTCGCCTTCGCAACTGGTGAGAATACCGTCGTTGTTCAAGCGTCCCAGGGTGGAACAGGCGGCGATCCCGTAGCTGTCCGGGAACTCCGGCCAGCACTTCACGGCCAGCGCATCAAGGTCATGCTTGGCGATGATGGTTTTGAATGCCAGGTACAGCGCAGCGGCTTTGTCGAGTTCAGCGTCGTTGACTTCGATGGAGCAGGCCTCGGCGCGGATCACTTCGGCGTCCTGCTTTCGGCTGGTCTGATCGATTTCCCGTGCCTCGTCGTATACCTCGGCCAGTGTCACGTGGTGGATTTCCACTCCGATCTTTTTGCGCAGTTCCAGTTCGTCACAGGTGGATGTGTAGAATCCCGGGACGCGGTAGCCCACCAGGCCGAGACGGACCCGCCTGAGGCGCTTGATGCAGTACCACACCCGGCAAATACGCTCCAGTTCCGGGAGCGCCTCCTGCGGGGAGCGGAAGACAAAATCGTACGGTCTGCCCAAACGCATCAGGGTGTGAGCGTTCATGTTGACGGCGCACAGCGAGTTGGATCGCAACCGCCCGCAACTGAGTGAGGGTTCCGGCACACCCCACAAGACGAGGGGCGCCTGGACATGCTGGGCTATGATCGGAATCAAGGATCCCAAGGAAAACGTGCCATACTGAATCAGAGCGGCGTCGACGCCTTCCTTCAGGAAATGCTCGGCGAGCGTTAGCGCATCTTGCTCGGTAACGGTCAGTTTCCCCAGGTGCACGAGATCGACGTCGAGCGCGGCAAGGCTCTCGATGGACTGTTCAAACAGACGCCTGGCGTACTCGCCGTCGAAACTCAACCGCGCACAGCAGGCGTATCCGACGCGCAATCTGTTCACAACGGCTCCTTCATTGAGGGCATGTGCGTATAGTGCAGACCCTTGACACATTTCCACGAATCTTGTACTTTGCAGCCATGCTGCCTGTCAAGGGAAAACCCGGCCGCGGGCCGGGCGCAGTGCCGGGACGGCGCTACCGCGTCGGCACGTTGGAAAAAGGCCTGACCGTGCTGGAAGTCCTCGTATCCGAGGCCAGGCCGCTCACCATCAAGGAGCTGTCGGAGCGGACGGGCATCGAACGCACGGCAGTATTCCGCTTGCTCTCCACGCTGGAAGAGCGCCGGTATGTCACACGTTTCGCTGACAAGCGGTATTCCTGCACGCCCTGGCACCGCCGCATCGTGCTGGCGTACCTGGCGCCGTTGAGCGGCCACACGTTGAGAACGAGCCTGCTGGAGAGCGTGGCGCGCGCGGCTAGCCGCCCGCATATCGAACTGCTGACGCTGGACAACGAGGTCGATGACGCCGCCGCCGCCGAGCGCAACGCCGACCGGGCGATCGAAAGCGGCGCCGCCGCCGTGGTTGTGTACCAGCCGGAGGCGGCCATCGCCCATGCCATCGCGCACCGCCTCGCCGCCGCGGGCTTACCCCTGATCACCGTCTGTACCCCCATTGAGGGCGTCGTGTATTTCGGGCCGGACAACTACCGCAGCGGGAAGCTCGCCGGCGAGGTGCTGGCCCGGTACGCCGCCTCGCATTGGGCCGGGCGCGCTGATCACCTGGTGATCCTGGAACCCGCCCAACAGAGCGGGGAATCGCAATCCAGGATCGCGGGGGTCCGCTGCGGCTTCGACCATGCCCATGCGCGTGCGGGCGCGGTGCAGTTGCTTCACACTCAGCGGCGCAACTACGTCGAAGAGGCCCGCGACCTGATCGCGCGGTTGCTGGCGGGCATTCCGAGACGGGATACGGTGGCGCTGGCCTGCTTCACCGACCCGACCGCGATCGGCGCGGTTCAGGCGGTGCGCGCAGCGGGACGCGACGCGCAGGTCGCCATCGTCAGCCAGTCCGGAAGCGGCGAAGGGCGCGCCGAACTATGCAGTGCCGGCACGCGGCTGATCGCCTCCATCGGGTACTTCCCCGAGCGCTGGGGAGAGCGCCTCGTGGAGCTCGCCTTTTCCATGGTCAACCGCCACCCGGTCCCGCCCGCCGTGAATGTGGAAAGCGTCGTTCTGACGCGCGACAACGTCGCCCGGTATTATCCCGCCCCGCGGGACCTGCCGGAATTGGCGCAGAGCCGGACCGCTGGGCAGTGAATCCTGGCGGCCGGTCGCAGAGGTGCTGGGCATCGGCTGCGGCGCTTAGCTTGCTCAAATGGTCGGCGCGAGGTGGCCAAATCCAGGGGACAGCCCAGTACACGGAGGCGCCGTGAAACGGAATCCCCACACTCTGGCACTGATACTGGCCTTTGTACTGATTGCGGAGCTGGCGGTGGCCGGCAGCCCGCCCTCGGCTTTTGTCCGCGTCAGCCCGCGCGACCCGCGTTACCTGGAACTGACCGACGGAACGCCTTACATCCCAATCGGGTTGAACATGATCATCCCGCCGCGCGGCGAGACGGACGAGGCTGAAGCGTTGCGGGGAATGGAGGCTTGGCTGGCGAGCCTGTCGGCCAACGGCGGGAACTATATCCGGGTCTGGATCAGCAGCCGGTTCTGGGATATCGAACACGACAAGAGCGGCGTCTATGATGAGTCAAAAGCCCGGCGAATCGACCGCCTGTTGGAACTATGCGAGAAACACAACGTCCGAGTGAAGCTGACCCTCGAGCATTTCCGCTCGATCGAGGGCGCTGATAGATGGGTGAAGCGGCTGCACCATGTCTCGAACGGCGGCCCGGCGAAATCCACCGCCGACTTCTTCGACGGCGAGGCGCCACGGGCGCAGTTCAAGAATAAAATCCGCTGGTACGGCGACCGGTATGGCTCGCGGCCCGTTGTCTATGGGTGGGAGCTGTGGAACGAGGTCAATGCGGTGCGTGTCGGCGACGACTACAGGCGCCGGTGGTCCTCCATTATGACCTGGACCGGGTTGATGCTCGCCGAGCTGCACAAGACATTTCCCCGCAACCTTGGCATGCAGAGCCTGGGCACGCTCGACAACGAGCGCGTGCGCGAGTTGTACCAGCGGAACAGCACCCTTCCGGGGAATGACGTCGCGCAGGTGCACCGCTACCTGGACCTGGGCGCCAGCCTGGAGGTCTGCAAGGGGCCGGTGGACGTGCTGGCCGCCGACGCTATCCGCGAATTGCGCAGCTACGATTCCGGCCGGCCCATCATCCTGGCCGAGTCGGGCGCGGTTGAGCCCAAGCACACCGGGCCATTCGCTTTGTACAAGGCCGACCGGGAGGGCACGCTTCTGCACGACGTCCTGTTCGCGCCGTTCTTCGCCGGGGCAGCCGGTCCGGGGCAGATCTGGCACTGGGATGCCTACGTGGCGGCCAACAACCTCTGGTGGCAATTCGGGCGCTTTGCCGAGGCGGTGCGAGGCCTCGACCCGCCCGCCGAAGCCTTCGAGCCTACCATGCTGGAGCACGACCGGCTTCGCATCTACGCTCTGAAAGGACGGCGCACGCTGCTGGCCTGGTGCCGGGATAAGGCCAGCAACTGGGAAGCGGAGCTGAAGAACGGCGAAAAGCCGGGAGTATTGCGTGACCTGCGGGTGGATCTTCGCCCGGTTCTGGCGGGCAGGCAAGCGCGCCGCCTGCGCGTCTACGATCCCTGGTCGGGAAAGTGGTCGGAGGCGAAGCTGCGCAATGGCGCAATCGAACTGCCACCCTTCTCCCGCTCGATTGTGATCAAAGCCATCTAGGTGCGCCCCAGTGCGCCCCACTTTTCTTGTTGTACCTCTTTGATAATGTCCCCTTTTGGCCTCATTAGAAATGTCCCCTTTTAAGCTCATTTCCGAAGGAGGTGAGCTTGGGAAGGACATCAATGAGCAGAGAAGAGGTGCGACGGGCCGGC
>Ga0315289_10001171_pt1 | contig 41050 bp, 52 predicted proteins | sample YL17G11_40_MG_FD_203452 | JGI IMG/M metagenome (GOLD analysis project Ga0315289, IMG submission 203452) | Sediment microbial communities from Yellowstone Lake, YNP, Wyoming, USA - YL17G11_40 | ecosystem: Environmental > Aquatic > Freshwater > Lake > Sediment | place: USA: Wyoming | collected... | reverse complement strand
ATTCGCAGTCCCTCCTCCTCCGCATGTCTGAGGAGCAGTACACGAGCCGCAGTTGAGCGTCCCGCCGCAACCGTTGCTTACTGACCCGCAGTTCTTGCCCATTTCCGCACAAGTGTTAGGCGTGCATCCGCACACGTTCGCAACCCCACCTCCTCCGCATGTGTTAGGGGAAGTACAAGATCCGCAGTTCAATGTGCCACCGCAGCCGTTGCTTATGGAGCCGCAGTTCTTTCCCTGGGCTGAACAGGTTGTTGGCGTGCAACCGCACACGTTCGGAGTTCCTCCGCCGCCGCATGTCTGAGGAGCAGTGCACGAGCCACAGTTCAAAGTGCCACCGCAGCCGTTGCTTACAGAGCCGCAGTTCTTTCCCTGCGCGGCGCATGTGGTCGGAGTGCAACCGCATACATTCGCAGTCCCTCCTCCTCCGCATGTCTGAGGAGCAGTACACGAGCCGCAGTTGAGCGTCCCGCCGCAACCGTTGCTTACTGACCCGCAGTTCTTGCCCATTTCCGCACAAGTGTTTGCGGCACAGATGGTTGTGGTTGTGGTGGTCGATGCGGCCGTAGTCGTGGTAGTCGGTGTGTAGCACGTGCAGCAGCATCCGTCGCACGTTGTGCCGCCTCCGCACGAGTAGCTCTTGCCCATCGAGGAGCAGTAGGCGTTGCACTCGCTCGGGCTTCCGAGGCACGGACCGCCGCACGAAACCAGGTAACCGGTTATGCCGATGCCATTGATTGGGTAATTAGGTATGAAATCCGTATAAACAGCGGAACCGTAGGCCATGGCGGCAGGCGAAGCTATAAAGAACGCAGCAATAATGGCTGTAATCCAAGCAAAAATCAAACGTTTGTCCATTTTCCCTATAAAATAATTCACGGCTGAAATATTAAAAAACAATAACAAAGTCTTACTTGGTTTTCTTCTTCCACTTCGTGCCTTCGGCCGTGTCCTCGATCAGCACGCCGAACTCCGAGTCAAGCCTCTTTCGGATTTCGTCCGCTTCTGCATATTTGCCCTGCTTGCGGAAATCCTCGCGCATCGCAATCAGCCGCTTGACCTCGTCAGCCAGTTTCCCTTTCTTCGCTGGCTTGACGTCCTTCAGCCGCAGACCCAGCACTTCGTCAAACTTCATCAGCAGTTTGTACTTCGCTTTGTTGCCGAGCGTCGCGTCGCGCACCATCCTCCACAGGACGGCCAGCGCTATCGGCGTGTTGAGGTCGTTGTTCACCGCCTCCACGAACTCCTTCTCGTACGCCTTCGCCTTCTTCGCGTCCGCTGCCTTCTGCCTTTCATTCGCTGCCTTGAACTCCAGCATGCGTTCGCGCAGCGTCTCGAGTGCGCGCTGTGCGTCGGCCAGGCTCTCCCAAGTGAAGTTCAACTTCGAGCGGTAGTGCGCCGTGAGGAACAGGTAGCGCAGCGCAAGCGGGTCCGCGCCCTTCGCTTCTATGTCGGCCATAGTGAAAAAGTTATTCTTGCTCTTGCTCATCTTCTCGTCGTACACCATGAGGAACTCGTTGTGCAGCCAGAATTTTACAAAAGGCTTGCCTGTTGCTGCCTCCGACTGCGCGATTTCGTTCGTGTGGTGTATCGGTATGTGGTCTATGCCGCCTGTGTGGATGTCGAACGTGCTTCCCAGATAATGCATGCTCATCGCGCTGCACTCGATGTGCCAGCCGGGAAAGCCTTTCCCGTTCCAAGGCAAATCCCATTCCATCTGGCGTTTTGCGCCCGCGGGCGAGAACTTCCACAATGCAAAATCGGAGGGGTTGCGCTTCTCCGGGTTCGGCTCCACGCGCGCGCCCTCCTGCAGCTGCTGCATGTTCAGCCGCGCGAAGTCCGCGTAGCGCTTGAACTTCGAGGTGTCGAAGTAGATGCCGTCCGAAGTTTTGTACGTGTATCCTTTCTTCTCCAGCTTTTCGATGAGTTCGATCATCTGCGGTATGTGGTCTGTTGCTTTGCACACGATGTCCGGCCGCTGCACGTTCAGCTTCTTCATCGCGTCAAAGAAGTCCTTCGTGTAGAACGCGGCGAGCTCCCACGCGCTCATCTTCTTCTCGGCCGCGGCCTTCTCCATCTTGTCCTCGCCCGTGTCCGCGTCCGACGTGAGGTGCCCGACGTCCGTTATGTTCATCACGGCCTTCAGCTTGAAGCCGTTGTATAGAAGTACACGTTTCAAAGTGTCCACGAACGTGTAGGCGCGGAAGTGCCCGAGGTGCGCGAAGTCGTAAACCAGGGAAGAGAGTTGCCTCTACATCCTAACTGTAGGACCGCACGAATACATCTTGACATCCGCGTCTTTGAGCGGTTTGAAGATCTCCTTCTTGCGTGTTGCCGTGTTGTATATTTTAACTGTATTCATGGCTTCTGCCTAGGAAAATATTGCAATGGTACAGATAAAACTCTTACACTTCATTATTGTTCGAATCGGTGTTCGTCTGGTTAGTTTGATTGTTAATTGAGCGCGAGTATCTCTTTTTGGCACAGTTTAGTCGCATGATTTCAAGGCGTATGTTTTCCAGCTCGGGGTCGTTTAAGAATTTCTCTGATTTTTTCCGATGCCTATTTTGATTTACGAGTTCCAATGCCCTCAGGATTAATCTCGCTTGTTTACGTTTATTCACAAAGTTTAGCTTGGGTAAAAATTCACGCATTTTATTCGGCCCTATTCTGAATTCTTTCCTCCCGTTCCCCTTATTTATAAAATATCCTCCTTGGCAAATTTCCTTGACTTTGCAAAGAAGTTCAAAACTGTCATTTGACACGCTCAGTATTGGTTTCCACTGAAACCCTCTTCTGGAGGTTCGATTCTTGTTTTTAGCGAGTCCTATGTAGCCTTCGCCTTCGATGATTCCTTCCAGAAATCCCAAATTTCTTTCAGGCACCATCTCGTTCACCAAACAAGTTGGCGAAAAGCGCCTGCATTGCCGCGGAGGGCGAAGCCGGAATTAGAAGCAAGGTCCGAAAACACTTACTGCAATAAGCTTAGGAAGCGGGGGTTATAAACGGTTCCTAGACACCTCGCTTCCGCTGAGATGGTAAAATTATACGGGTTTAAAGCAGGAGCCGAGAGTCGAACTCGGTTACACCGCTCTGCAGGCGGTTACATGGCCGTTCTGTCACTCCTGCGTCTTTGCTAAACGCCGATATAAATTCTATTCTGTTGCCTATTTTAAATGTATCATGACCAGACTTCCGCATCGGCGCTAGAACATCCCTAGAACGAAAATCCCCATTCGCTTGAACAAAAGCGTCCACCGGCGTTTCCACCCGTCACCATCTTGCGCACCTCAGACCTTTGCCAGCTTGCCCTTCTTCGCGGCTTCCTTCTTCAGCTTCAGGAACTTCATCTGGAACCCGCACTTGCCGCACGGGACGCAGAAGCGCTTGTTCGCGCCCGTGCCTGTGACGAACGGCTCGGCCCATGCAATCTTCTTTTTCTCCGAGAAGCCGCAGACCGGGCATGTGTACTCGACGAGCGCGTCCGGCTCGCCTTCCATCTTCATCATGCGTATTTTGCCCTTGACGTTGCCCGACCTGTCCTCAAGCTCGCGCGTGGTTACGAATTCGAGCGCCATCGAGAATCGGCTCCTTGTGCATCCGGACTACTTGCCGGCCGTCAGCCTCGGCCTGTTCTTCGGTCTAAGCTGGTGGCTGCCGCACTTCCTGCACTTGACCTTCCCGAGCCTCACGTGCCTCGGGTCTGCGCGGATCTTGGACTTGCAGACCTTGCAGACGAACACGTGCGTGAAGATGCGCCTCACGGCCTCCTGATAAAGCTTCTTCGCCATAAGTTGCACCGAAATGAACCGGCCTTTCTAATACATAGCCTGTGTTAGATTTAAATATTATCGAGGCGCTGTTAGCTGTATGAAAACCAGGGAGGAGGCGTTTGGGACGTCTGCGAACAGAAAACGCTCTGAAGGTTTTATGGGCAAGGTGAAAAGCTCGAACATACTCAGCACGCTGTTCTATGTCTTTCTGGGCGTTGGAATGGCCCTTGTAGTGAAGCAGGCGCTCGCATTCGGCTTGGCAACGGACATGCCCGTCGTGGCTGTGGTGAGCGCTTCGATGCAGCACGACCACGCACTGCAGACGCATTACCAGTGGCTGAAAGCCAACGTAGGTTATGATGAAGCTTACGTGAACTCGTGGCCGATGCCCGGGGGTTTCCTTGTGGGAGACATGCCGATCGTGCAAGGCGCGGACATCTACAGCATTGGCGACGTTATCGTGTACAGCGTTCCGGGCAGCGACGTTCCCATCATACACCGCATAATCAAGATAAACGCCGACGGCACCTACCAGACCAAGGGCGACAACAACCTGCAGCAGCTGCCTTACGAGTTCAGCGTGAGCAAGGAGCAGATACACGGCCGCGTTGTCGCGATAATCCCCAAGCTCGGATACTTCAAGGTATTCACAACGCGCGTGTTCGGCCTTTCGTAGGCGGGCGGGCTGCGATTTTGCCGAAATGTTAGCTTTATAGGTTTGTTGCGCATAACACTTATAACGAAAATCGCGGACCGAAATCGAATGGAAGGGCGAGTTGAAGATGGAATTCTGCGAGAAATGCGGCAAGATAATGATGGTGAAGAAGAAGCACGGCGGTGCCAGCGTGCTCGAGTGCACGAAGTGCGGCCGCGAGAAACCTATGAAGAAGGACGATGCGCTCATCGCGGGCTCGCTGCCGAGCAAGAAGAAGGAGATTGTAATCATGCAGAAGGGCGACGAGGCCATCGATCTGCCGAAGACGAAGATCATGTGCCCCAAGTGCGAGCACCCGGAGGCGTGGTGGTGGATGCAGCAGACGCGCAGCGCGGACGAGCCGCCGACGCTTTTCTACAGGTGCACGAAGTGCAACTACAGCTGGCGCAGCTACGGCTGACTGTTTTTTGGTTTAAATTTCTTAACCTTCTAATTCTGTTAATGCCCCGCCCGAAAAAATCCAAGAGGCTGGACGTGGATGTCATCGCGTTCGACTGGGACGGCACGCTGTTCAACAACGTCAACGCATCCTACGAAACCAACAGAGGGCTGCTGAAACGTTACACCGGGCGCGACCTCGGCTTCAACGAATGGCAGGCGATGGCCGCGAAGTGCACGGATCTCATATCCTTCTGCGCGATGAACGGCATAAAAGAGAGCCCCCAAAAGCTGGAGGAAGAGTTTTATGGCCTGTATGGCGAGGCGTGCGAGGCCAACGTGCCCTCTCTGTTCCGTGACACGGAGTGCGCCCTTCGCGAGCTCCGGGAGCTCGGCGTAAAACTCAGCATACTCAGCAACTCACACATCTGCGAAGATGAGATTGGGGCGTTCGGCATCCGTGGATATTTTTCGTTTATACATAAGGGTGCGAAGGACAAGACATTGGCGCTAAGGGAACTGTCCAGGCGCTACGTCCTTCCTGCCGCTAGGATTGCTTACGTGGACGACATACCGGCCGGCATACAGCATGCAAAGGACGCGGGAGTCGTGTCCATCGGCAGGTTGGGCGGATACGTACGGGACTATTACATGCGTATGGCGAAGCCGGACTATACCATACGCGAGCTAAAGGAGTTGCCAGCCATGCTGCGCGTATGACTGCGCGCATGTTTAAATCCGTCCGGGCAGAAATTAATTTCGGTGCCGGAGCATGCTTCCAGAGAGGTACGTGCCGAAGAAGATTGCAGCCATAAGCGAATCCGACAGGCGCATAGCAGTCGTAGGCACGCTTGAGACGATTATCGACGAGGAAACCAGCGAAAGCCACGTCATAGTCGACGACGGCACAGGGAAGATCGAAGTCTTCTTCGACGCTGGCGAGAACGCGACGGTCGCGGAAACGGTTCGCAATGAAAACGGCAACCGGGTGCGAGCGTTCTGCACGAACGAGGGCGGACAGCTGAAGCTGGACGCGCTGCAGCCTCTGGCAGGCGCGGATTTAAATCTGTTAAAGACCGTTGATGAATTATACGAAAAGGCAGGGCTGTAGTTTTAGGGTGATGGCATGAACACAGTTGGAAAAATCAAGGACGGTTTAAAAACGTGTGCCGAACTTCCAAAAATATACGTATTGGATTGGAAAGAAAGCGCGGAAAGACGGTACCCCGACAACAGAGTTGGGCAAGCGATATATCTTAGCATGGCTGGTGTGTTTCATGTTGTGGGGACTGTTTGCTGGTACGGCTTGTACAAGGACGCGCTCAGGGCTCTGGGACTTTGAAAAGGTGCTCGAATGTTCAAGGCAACTCTCGCTGACGTCAATCTTCTGCGCGACCCGCTCAGCTCCATTGCGGAGATAATCGACGAGGGCGTGTTCAAGGCAGGCAAGGACGGATTGCGCTTCGTCGCATCGGACCGGGCGATGGTTGCTGTCGTGGATTTCCAGCTTATGCCGGCGGCGTTCGAAAAGTACGAGGCCGCGGCCGAAGGCGGAAAGGACCAGAAGCTCGGGCTGAACATAACGAACTTGCTATCCGTGCTGAAGCGCGCGGGCGCTGGCGACAAGATATCCATGGAGCTCACGGGCGCGAAGATGCAGGTAATGATAGAAGGCGCGAGCAAGCGGAGGTTCATCGTGCCGCTGCTCGATTTGGGCGAGGAGGAGATACCGCCGGTTGACCAGCTGGAGTTCAAGTCGAAGGCGCAGATAAGGTCGGACGTTTTCCTGAATGGCGTTAATGACGCGGAAATAATAGCGGATTCGATAATTTTCGAGACAACGCCCACGAAGTTCCTCATGCTTGCGGAGGGCGACGTGAGCCGCGCCGAGCTCGAGCTGGAGAAGGGCAACGATGCGCTGATAGAGCTGAACGTGCAAGGCGCAACACGGGCGAGGTACGCGCTCGACTATCTGAAGAAGATTGTGAAGGCCGCGAAGATTACCGATTCCGTAACAATCGAGTACGGCGAGGACTATCCTATGCGACTATCATTCTCGGCGGGCGACAAGGCAAGGATACGGTTCGTTCTCGCTCCGCGCGTTGTGGAAAACTGATTCTAGAAATGGAAGACAAAGTACACGGCCGTCATCGCCACGAAAGCCGCCGCCAGTCCGAGCGCGTAGTTCGAAAGCTGGCCGCCGAGGAAACCCCAGTCTCGCAAGACTTCTGCTGCAAGTAGAACGCCTATCGACAGCCTGATTACGCTTCCGGGACTGGGCATCTAGGAATCACTCCAATTTTATCTATGGCCAACAATTAATAAAAAGGGCTGACTGACGTGAAGAACGCGCTCGTTGCGGGCATCCTGTACCAGGTCGCAGACCTGCTGGAGATGCAGAACGTGCAGTTCAAGCCGCAGGCCTACAGACGCGCCGCACGGTCGATTGAATCCTTGCAGAAACCGATCGAGGAAATCGCGCGCGAAGGCGGCGTGAAGGCACTGCAGGAAATACCGGGCGTGGGCGAAGCAATCGCGGAGAAGATCGAGGAAATCGTGCGCACTGGCTCGCTCGCATACTTGGACGAGCTGAAAGAAGGCATGCCGATAAACGTCGATGAGCTGTTCAGCGTCGAAGGCATAGGTCCGAGGAAGGCGAAGCTGTTCTATGACAAGCTTGGCATACGCGACCTCGACAGCCTCGAGCGCGCCGCCAAGGCGGGCAAGCTCCGCAAGCTTTCGGGCATGGGCGAGAAGTCCGAACAGCAGATTCTGGAAAGCATCAAGTTCGCGCGCACAGCCGGCAAGCGCGCGCTGCTTGGGTACATACTGCCCGTGGCTGACGATATAAAGCAGAAGCTCAAGTCGCTGTCAGCTGTGGAAGACGTTGAGGTCGCAGGCTCCATCCGGCGCATGAAGGAGACGATAGGCGACATAGACGTGCTCGTCATAACCGAGCAGCCTGGGAAGGTTTCGGATTTTTTCACGAAGATGCCGAACGTGGATCGTGTGGTGGCGAAAGGTCCGACGCGCAGCACAGTGCAGCTTGCCGAAGGCATCGAGTGCGACCTGCGCGTTGTCGAGCGAAAGGCGTTCGGCAGCGCGCTGATGTACTTCACAGGCAACAAGGACCACAACATAGCCTCGCGCCGCATAGCGATAAAGAAAGGATGGAAGTTGAACGAGTACGGATTATTTTCGGGCGCGAAGCAGATTGCAGGGAAAACTGAGCAAGAGATTTACAGCAAGCTCGGAATGCAGTACATCGAACCGGAGATGCGCGAGGCGACAGGTGAGATCGAAACGGCGCAGAAACGAAAGCTGCCGAAGCTCATCGGCTACGGCGACGTGCGCGGGGACATGCAGATGCACACGAAGTGGAGCGATGGCACGGGCACGATCGAGGAGATGGCCGCGGCTGCGAAGGCTTTGGGTCAGGAGTACATAGGCATAAGCGACCACGTTGGCACGCTTCGCATAGCAGGCGGAATGATGGCCGGAGGCATAGCAAAGCAAGACAAGGCGATCGAGAAAGCGCGCAAGGCCGTGCGCGGCATCGAGATTCTGCACGGCGCGGAGGTAAGCATACTCGCGGACGGCAAGCTGGACATGAAGGACTCTGTGCTGAAGGAGCTGGACTACGTTGTGGCGAGCGTTCACGGCGGTTTCCGCCAGGCGCGGGAGCAGATGACGCGACGCATCGTGAGCGCGATGGAGAACGAGAACGTGGACATAATCGGGCATCCGACCGGCCGTCTGATTCAGGAACGCAAGCCGTACGACGTCGACATGGAGAAACTGTTCGAAACGTCGAAGCGCACAGGCGCGCTTTTGGAAATCAACTCTTATCCGAACCGCCTGGATTTGAACGCCGAGAACGTGCGGCGCGCAATCGAGCTTGGCTGCAAGACCATTATAAACACGGACGCGCATAGCGCGGAGCATCTGAAGTTTTTGCGACTGGGCATCGCAACTGCGCGGCGCGGATGGGCCAAGAAGAAGGATGTGGTGAACGCGCTGCCGATGAAGAAGATGATGAAGCAGCTGAAGTGAAACTCAAGGCGTGTATACGACCTGTTCGCCCTTGTCCTCGAAAGGCATCAACACGCGTCTCGGGCCTTTGACCACGCTTCCCAGTTCATAGCTCTCCAAGCCGTTGTGATACGCCGCCAATGCGATTTTTTCGCGTTCGTGCCAAGGCGCTATCACTATCCATCCTACGCCCATGTTCCAGACGTAATAGTTCTCCTTGTCCGAGATGTCGAACCCGTGGTCCCCTCCGAACCTTACGAGCTCGTTGAACACTAGCGGAGGCTCGGGCAGTTGGACTATGGAATATGTAAAAGGTTTCTGGCTGTAGCGCGCTATCTTCTCCCAACCGTGACCTGTTATGGGCTGCATGTAGTGCACGTCCTCCGGCAGTATCTCCCTTACGAATGAGGAATATATTTTCGTCGGCGTGAGCAGTTCCTCGCCGAGGGTCTTCCCATTCGGCAGCCTCGTGAAATATCCGTCCTCCAAGCTCTCCGCTATCTTCCTCGCCTTCGAAAGCCCGTTCGCGTGGATGCCGCTGCTCGACAGGCCGTATATTACGTCGTCCTTCTGTATCTTGTCGCCTTTCACCATGAGGCTCGCAGGATGGATGATTCCTGTCGCCGATCCGGCTAGGTCGAGCGTATCAGGGTTCACAACGCCACGGAGTTCCGGAGTCTCGCCTTGCGGAACCGCGAACTGGCCTATGTCCGCCGCCGTCCTGTATCCTTGGAGCAGCTCTCTCGTTCTCTCCAAATCCTTGCTGAACCATTCCGAGTTCCCGCACGATATGATATCGTGATAAGAAAAAATGTCGGACCCCATGTAGGCGTTGTCGTTCACCGACATGGCGGCCGTGCACTGCCCGAGGCCGTTGTACAATCGCCTCAGCGCCTGCTTGTTGTAGTCCTCGCTGTACGCCCCAATTATCTTCCCGCTGTTATACATCGAGTCCGCTATAAGGTTCTTCGTGCCAAGGCCTTCGACATTCGTCGTAGTTATGAAATTATTGTCCTTCAGCGCCCTGTAATCGAAGCCGATCGCCGGACTTCCAAGCGTCTCCGGCACGATGATTATGTCAAGCCTCTCCGGATAAGAAAGCGTGGGCTCGAACAACCTCAGCGCCATCTCCTTCACGGGATCGAGCTTGCTGTAATCTACAAAGTCAGAATACCTTATCGGCGCCTTGGCCATACTAGATAGCTACCAGTCAAAAGATTTATCCGTTTCGCGCTATGCGACCCTACCTAGAGAATATCCCTTTCAGCCTGTCCGCGAGCTTGGTCGCCGTGCTGGCTTCGTCGTCCTTGCGCTTGGGTTTCTTTTTCTTGCCGACTATCGGCATCGGCTTGCCGCGCTTTCCGCCAAAGATGCGGCTCACGTCTATCTTAGCATAATCGACATCCTCGCCGCCTTCGTACGCCTCGTCGACGTCGGCCGCTTCTTCCTCGCCCACGCCTTCCTCCGCCTCTTCGACGACTTCCTCGTATTCGATTTCGCCCTTCCGCTCCGCAGCCTCCTCCGCTTCCTCGAAAACCTCCTCCTCCACCTCGGGCAGTTGCGGCTCGATGCCGGCTATCTGCCCGGCTATCTGCATCAGCGGCATGCAGCTCAGCGAGTTCGGCTTGTACCACAGGATTGGCACGCCCTCAGCGGTCGCGTCCATCATGTTCTCGTCGAACGGTATCGAGCCTATCACGGACATGTTGAAAAGCTCCTCGGCTTTCTCGGGCGTTATCTCGTATTTCTTCCCGCGCACCATGTTGAACACGATGCTGAACTTGCTGTGGCCGACCATATGCGCCACCTCGTTGCAGCGCACAACGTCCATTATGCTGGGCGCCGTGGGCGTGGTGACGAAAATCACCTCGTTGCAGGCGTTCAGCACGCCTATGGTCTCGCGTCCGAGCCCGGCTGCCGAGTCCAAAATGATGTAGTCGAACCTGTCGAGGTTCGCGAGCTTCTTTATTATTTTTTCCAAATCCTGCATGTTAACGTTCTTCAGGTCCGTGAACTTCTCCGAAGCGGGTATGAACATGACGCCGTTCTGGTCGAGGGGGGCGAACGCCACGTCGATGTCGCCGGAGAACACGTTGTTCAGCGTGGTCGAGAAGTTCTTCACGCCCAGATAATAGCTGAGATGCGGCGTAGTGACGTTGCAGTCCACGACCACCGCGCGTTTGCCGAGCGCCGTGAGCGCGATCGCGAGGTTCGCGGCGAACGTGGTCTTGCCCACGCCTCCTTTGCCGGAGATGACGCCTATCACGCGCGCCTTTCCTTCGGTAGCGTCCGCAGACAGTTTGCCTATGTCCGCGTAATCACTCCTTCTTTCTCCGGACATGCCAGAACCCTCGGCCATGTGCAAAATCGCCCGCGAAAACCTTTCGATAATTCTATTTGCGGGGTTCGCTTATAAATATCCTGCGCATCCGTTCGTACGATAGCGTAGCTCCAGCTTTTCTTCCATCGCTTCGTCGAACTCTCGTATCATGGAAATGGCAGTATCGAGCGGTATGCTGCGGTTCGCAACGCCTTTCAGTATGTTCTTGATCTCGTCCCTCACGTTGGAACTTTTGCCGTACTCACGCTTGATTTTTTCAGGCGGCCACTCCTGAATGTTCTTTATGAGTGTGTATGCGGAACCCATCGCGGTTTTCTTTGTGAACATAGGATACAAGTTGGCTGTCGATGCTTTTAAGCGTAACGCACATACGCTTCACGCGCTCGCGGCTCACGTCACCGCGGCCAGCACGGCAGGCGCCAGGAGCGTGAACAGCACGTAGTTCAGCGCGAAGTTCGTGCCGCTCCACACAAGCTCCTGGAAAAAGTCGCCGAACATGACAGTGCCGATTGCGCCAGTGGCGATGTTGTACAGCGCGGAGAGCGACACGCCGAGCATGGCCACGCCAAAAGGCCAAGCGCCGCCGTATCCGGCCAGGAAACCTATCAAAGCCATAGCGGGTATGCAGTACACTAGGTGCGCCCCCAGGTTGCGCGCGAGCACGAAATGCAGCGCCACGAGCACGCCGCCCATCACGAGGCCAGCGGACGGGCCGTACACGAAGCCGACGAGCACGGTCACGAAAGTCACGAGCTCTATGCCGACTTTGCGAAGCTGCCACTCGCCTAGGAAGAACGCGAGCGCAAGCTCTGCGAAAACCGCAACGACGAGCACGAACTGCCCGAGCATGCCTGTAAGGAACGCTATCAGGGCGACGAACGCGACGAGCGCCATCGCGGCCTTGCCCCTGTTCTTCCGCGCATACCTCATCGCCGACAGCAATGCGCCGAGAGCGTCGAACGCCATAATCATTATCGCCGCGCCAAACGATTTAAATAGCGATGCAGGTATGTTATTTTTGTAGCATTCGACAGCAGCTGGATGTGCAGCATCTGCCGGAGTCGCCTAATCCGGTATGGCACAGGCCCGGAAAGCCTGCGGGCGCAAGCCCTTGAGGGTTCAAATCCCTCCTCCGGCGCAATTTTTTTATCAGATATTTAACTTTTCGTTCTGGATTCTTTTTATGAAAAAAAGAATCAGCATCGTGAAAGGCCTGATATATAGCGGTACGGCCAGCGATAAGGTGGCTGAGGAAGCAGCCCTCTCCACGAGACGAAATATCGGCGGGACTATCACGAAGGAACCAGATGGGGCAGATACGTGGGTCATTTTTCCTGACAGAATAGCAGAGGATTTGTTCCATGGCATGAAAGAAAAGCTCTACTTCGATGCGGTTCTCGATGCGGTGCAAAACTCCGCCGCCCGGGCAGAATCGGAAAGCTCGTCATCGCCGTCGCTTCCAAGCGAAAGAGCAAAGAGGTTTGGCGAATATTTATCGAAGCGTCCGTCCAAACGCGGCGACATGGTCGAAGTAGACGAAGAAGAGTTAAGGAGGGGCTTGGTGAGCGAGCTGAACGGGGACACGATGCACGAGATATGCTTGCATGCTATGGCGGACCTTGGACACATCGAATTTCCAGTCGAAATAAATTGCAGATACTTCCCTTTGTGGAAAACTCCTATAGAACTCCCGTACGTTAAAATGCTTCTGGAGAAGCACGGGCTGACCGGCAAGTGCGGCGGTCTATACATGGACGGATGTTACGTCGTTTCCATTACCTTCGAAACGCCTAAAACCACGGACGACGTTTATACGGATGAAATGATGAAAACCGCGAGAAGCATAGATGCCATGTTTAAGGAGATGCAATCCGATTACACCAACATCGGAATACGGTATTCAGACCAGCAATTCCCAGTTGAGTTCGGATTAAATGACATAAAGATAACAGAAGCGGAACCTTACAAGGCCAATGTTGTACGAAAGTCGGTTAAGAAAAACTGACAGCAAATAATGCTCTTCTTCTACCACTTGTGCTTCGGGTTCCGCGGGATTATGAACCACGCAATCAGATAGAACAGAAGCCCGGCGCCGGCCAAGAACGCGAATAGCGACCAGACCAAGCGCACTATCGTCGGGTCGATGCCCGTGTATTCACCTATCCCTCCGCAAACCCCGCCGAGCACCCTGTCCTTGCCAGACCTGTACAACCTTTTCATTTGCGCCATCGCATCTCCTCCTTCGCCTGTCAAAAATTAAAAATTGAAATCAAAAAATCTCCAAACCTTTCCATTGCGTACTACCGTTCACTTCGTTTCCTTGAACGCCTGGCCGTAAAGGGTATATGATATTACGGACAGCAGGAACACCGCGATGGCCGCCCCGATTACGGGTACGTTGGCCAGCAGCGCAGCGAGCACCAATCCGACTATCAGCGTCGTAATCCATGCGAGCGCGTACTTTGTCGTGAACGCTTTTTTTGTGACGACGCCGAAGTCGAACGCGGCCGCGAAGTTCCTCTTCGACAGGTAGTTGAGCACGGCCATGGGCGACAGGAACGCCGCCAGCAACGCGAACAGCAGGCCTAACATCATGAGCGGCGCGGCCGTGAACATTGCCGGCGCTATGAGGTACCAGTTCTGCTGTAGCACCTGCATTATCTGTTCGCTCATCACGATTTTGCTTGCCATCATCTGTTCGATCGTTTGCGTGGACAACATGGGTGCCATCATCGACATCATCCGGCTAACCGCTATGCCCACGCCCAATCCAAGCAGCACGAGCGCTGGAAGCGCGTAGACGAACTTCACGATTGTCGCGCCCAGTCCCTTCATGAACAGGTACGCCCAGTCCTCCCACTCGGGCATCTTCTTCGAAGCCTTCGCCTTTCCCAGGCCGGAGCTTTCCATTGCGAAGCCCTGGACTAAAGTGAAGTTGACTATCGGGATCAAGCTCAGTATTATACCCATCGCGAGTTTCTCGAGGTCCGTGAACGGCTTTTTCAAAGCCTCTTCGTACTTCATCTTTTTTTCCTCGCTTGTTGTTTTTGTCTAGTTTTTATCTTTTGTTCAAACGCAAAAAAAATCATTTCTTTCCGTGCGCGGCCTTCGCCTCGCGCATCATCACAGACTCTAATTGGGTTTCGCTGCTAATAAAACGTTTTCATTCCACGAGAGCCTTCACGAGGTCGGAGCGCGCAATTATGCCAACAAGCTTGCCCTTGCTCACGACTGGTAGCCTGTTCACGTCGCGCTCGTCCATCTTTTCCGCAGCGTCGAAGATGCTCTCCTCCGGAGAAACAGCGATGACATCGCCGCTCATCACGTCCCTTATGTTTATCTTCATCATCCGTTCCAGCTCCTTCTTGGCCGTGAGGTGCGCGTTGCCCAGCTTCATGAACCCGAGCAGTATGAGGCTCATCGAGGTGTACGTGGCTGTGCTGACCTTCGCGTTCTTGTAAAGGCTGCGGCCCATGAATTTCACGAGGTCCGACTCGCTGACTATGCCCACGACCTTCTTGGTGCGCCTGTTCGCGACAACTGGCGCGCCCGATATGCGCTTGCGGCAGAACACCTTCGCGGCGTCGAAAATGCTGTCCGTCGGCAGGAAGTACACGACGCGCCTGTTCATGAAATCCTTGACTTTCTTCATACTAACCTAATGATTATTTCAGTTTCATGGCTTAAAGAGTTTTCTTCAACTCCCGAATGAATTTTTTGGAAGTTTGAAGGTATGGCTGGGTGATGGAATCGTATCCTTTCACCAGCCCCATGTACCATTTATCCAATGAGCTCAGTTTTTCGCAAGCCGAGTTGAACGCGTTCAGTTTTGCGTCCGTGACGTAAGGTCCTACTCCGCTTTCGGCTTCGTACAGCCCTATTTCTGCTCTTGCCCCGGCCGTACCTGCTGGAAGCATGTCGAGGAACTCGTACGACAGTTCCCTGAAACCAAGCATTTCGACTTTAGAGGAAATTATTTTTTCTATCTGCTCGCGGTGCTCGGCTGTCGTGTACTGTGGCTTTTTCTTGTAACAAGCGTCCAACCTTATCAGGCAGGTAGGATTTGGGATGGTTGGATTCCTTTTGCACCACCAGCTAAGGAATTCGGCCCTTTGCCGCATAAAAGCGTCAGGGTCGGTAAAATCTTGGAAGAGATATTCCTCCACTTTCGAGGACTTTAGTTTTTTATTCAGATCTTCGACCGCGCCAGGCAACCATTCTAACACTTTTTCCATGGATACAAAATACACGCTAAAAGATTTAAATCGAGTTTTAATTTTCGTAACGACATAAACATTGTTATGAACGAGTGGTACATCATACCCGCGTTCTTCTGCGCGTGGTTCGTCGTCAAGCTGCGCGCCGAGGAAGGATTCTTCGTGCCTCTGCCCATGGGCACGGTGCGCGCGATGCTGCGGCTGGCGAAGGTGCGGAGAGGCGACGTTGTGTACGACCTCGGCAGCGGGGACGGACGCACGGTGATCGAGGCGGCGAAGCTGGGCGCGCGTGCGGTCGGCATCGAGTACAGCATTCCAATTTATGTGTTGTCGAAGCTGCGCGTTGCGTTGAGCGGCGTTCACGATGTAAAACTGCTGCGGAAGGATTTCTTCGAAACCAAACTGAACGATGCGGACGTTGTTACTTTTTATCTCACGCCGAAACTGGCGAAGATGCTGAAAGCGAAATTTGAAAAGGAACTGAGGAAGGGCGCGCGCGTGGTGTCTGCGGCGCACGAAATCCCCGGATGGAAACCTGCTGGAAAAATAAAGACCGGGCATTTCTGGACGTACCTGTACGTGATTTGAGTTTTAAAAAAATAAAAAAGAAAAAATTTGTTAAACTAGGAACAGCTTGCTAGTCATCTCTCTTGCGGCGGCGTTGACATCTGCGGCAGCGTATATCCCACGGCCGACTATCGCATGCCATTTGTCTCCGGCCACCTTGCCCGTCTCCGATATCTCGCCCTTCTGAGCGACGAATCCTGGAGCCCAGAATGTGAGGTCTTTGCCCACGACCGGTTCGAGGAGTTCTCTGTAGTGTTTAACTCTATCGACCTTGTTGCCCGGTACCACGAAGTTGGTGACACCAAAGCTCGCGCTTATGGTGTACATGCTGTCCAACTTCTCGTCGGCTACGAAGCCACCTTCTGACACCTTGAATTTAGGGTGAGTCATCTCGCCGCCCACTATCACATGCAGGTTCAGTTTCTCGCACTCCTTTATCCACGCCTCTTCTGTGGCAGGTCCGGATTGCGGGAAACCTATGAAGGCGTCCACGCCGGCGTCCTTGACCTTCTTCAATATGCTAGCTCCCATGTCGGGTATGTCTGTCATACCTTTCTGGTGGTCGTATATTATTGGAAGGTCCGTGTGTTTTCTCACTACTTTTACAACGTCTGGTAGACCGTAACCGATTGCTAGTACGGCACCGACCTTGTACCCTCCGATACCTTTGACGTCGCACGTACTCGCGACAAGATATCCGAGTTCTTCCAACGTGTTTACATCGCAAGCTGGTATGATACTCCTGTCAAGACTTGCTATTTTGGTCATACCAATCTTTTTTCAAATTCAACTGCTAAAGATTAATAGTGCTCAAAAAAATGGGCAGCTTTATAAAGTATATTTTTCTGCATTGACACCGAAGCAGTCCATCTTTCAGTGGATCCAGCTTCCTGGCTTGACCTGCTTCTCCGGAACGAGCAGAACCGGCACGCCGTCCGCCTCCTCCACGGCGAATATCATGCACTGCGACTCGACGCCTCCCTTCGTCTCGACGCCGAATAATGGATAAGGGAAAGTTCAATCACGGCTCAGCGGGCAACGAGCCAGCGCGTGAAGCTTAAATTTCTTCTTACAGAAATAAATGGCAGCTTGCAGGTGCTGGATATGGAAACCCCCGGGCATTACGTGATTGGAAAGTTGTTGGAAGGGCTTAACAGCAACATGTACGAGCTGAGCAAGGATGCTGAGGCCGCGAGGGAGAAGCGCGCCAAAGACTCCGTCATGTCATGCCTAGACTACCTTCGGATACAAGCCGGGCCTGAGAAGATTGAACTCTTGGACATATACATATCGAGCCAGCAGTTCGCAGGCGACAAGGCGTACAAGGTCGTACTCGACTCAGAGGGCGTCAAGCGTGTCCGCAGGATGAGGCAGTACCAACCAGCGAATCAAGTCGAGAAATGGCAGAGGCTTTCGGACCAGGCGTTCGCCATCCGGGACTACGTGGAGAGGCACCTGAACGACATCGATTACTTCTACGAAAGTTTGGAGAGGCTATCCGAAGCCGTAGCCAGGAAGATGAGGGGAGAGGAGGGGTCGTTCAGAGTGGGCCCGAAGTTTAATGTTTCCGATGAAGAGTTCCTGACCCTGCCCCTGGCAGTAGACGACAGTTGAAAGGACGGATCGCGCGCCGGATAAAATCCGATGCGTTGAAATCGTCTAGAGCACGGGTTCGGGCAGAGTGTGGAGTCGGATGTTCTGCGAAAAAGGAATCAACGGATAGTTATTGGCCTCAGTGCACCCAACTTCCAGGCTTGACCTGCTTCTCAGGAACGAGCAGCACGGGCACGCCGTCCTCTTCTTCGGCCGCGAATATCATGCACTGCGACTCGACGCCCATGAACTTCTTGCGCTCGAGGTTTAGCATGAACATGTACTCCCTGCCGACGATGTCCTCGGGCTTGTACCAGCGCGCGATTCCCGACACGGCCTGTAGCTTCTGGTCGCCAAAGTCGACGATCAGCCTGAGCAGATTGTTCGAGTTTGGCACAGGCTCCGCGGACTCGACGCGTCCTATGCGCAGGTCGAGCTTCTGGAACTCGTTGAACGGTATAACAGGCTTCTCCGATTTCATTTCAACTTTCGCTTCGACTTTTTTCTCTGCTTTCTTTTCGACTTTCTTCTTCGCTTGCATATTTTTTTCCTCCATCACTTCTATTTTCCTGAACAACGGCGCGATTTCGCCAAGCTTGTGCCCAGATTCCAGGCGTTTCTTACCGACGTTTTCGAAAACGTCTATCTTATCTTTTATTCCAAGTTGTTTCCATAAAGCTTCCGACGAGAACGGAAGGAACGGCCAGAACAGCGTTGCGAGCGCGCGCACGACGTTCACGGAAACGTACAGCGTGGTGTCACAATCGCGCTTGTTGCTCTTTATCGTCTCCCATGGCTGCTTCTTCTGGAAGTATCGGTTGCCTTCGGCCGCCAGTTCGAGCGCCGCGTGCAGCGCGTCCTGCAGCTTGTAATCTTCCATGGATTTGCTCACCGCGGTCTTCGTTTCTTCTATTTTCTTCAGCAGAGCGCTGTCGTCCTTGCCGAGCTTGCCCGCCTTCGGCACGACCGAGTTGAAGTTCGCCTTCAGGAAGGAGAGCACGCGGTAGACGAAGTTGCCGAAGTTTGCAATTAGCTCGTTGTTCGTCTTTTCTATCAGCCTTGCTTCGGAGAAATCGCCGTCCTCGAATGTCGGGATTTCGTTCAGCAGATAGTAGCGGACAACGTCCGCGCCGTACTCGTCCATCAGCGCCACAGGATCGACGACGTTGCCCAGCGATTTGCTCATCTTCTGCCCTTCCACCGTGACGTAACCATGGACGAACACGGACTTTGGGACAGGCAGTCCAGCCGACAACAGCATAGCCGGCCAGTAGATTATGTGGAAGCGCGTGATGCCCTTGCCTATGACGTGCATGTCGGCCGGCCACCACTTCTTGAACTTCGCTTCGTCCGTGCCGTAGCCGATGCCCGTCAGATAGACGCCGAGCGCGTCGAACCAGACGTATATTATCTGCGAGCTGTCGCCAGGAACGGGCACGCCCCAGCCTTTCGCGCGCGCAACCGATCGCGAGATGCTGAAATCCTCCAGGCCCGACTTGACGAACGCGAGCGCCTCCTTCCTATGCGCCTCGGGCAGAACCTTCAGCTCGCCCGACTCGATCAGCTTAGCCAGCCTGCGCTGGTATCTGCTCAGACGGAAAAAGTAGTTCTCCTCCTCGACAACATCTGGCTTGCGCTTGTGCTCCGGGCACAGTCCGTTCACGAGTTCCGACTCCTTGTAGAAAGCCTCGCAGCCCACGCAGTACAGGCCCCTGTATTTCTTCTTGTAGACGTCTCTGCGCTTCACGCACAGCTTCCACAGCCTCTGCACGCCCGGCCAGTGCTCGCGCTTGCTGGACGAGCGCAGGAAAACGGTGTTAGACGCGCCGATTTTTCCCGCGAACTCCCTGAAAAGCTCGGAGTTCTGGTCGCACAGCTGCTGCGTCGTTATGCCTCGCAGCTCCGCGGCCTGCACGTTCTTCAGGCTGTTCTCGTCAGCGCCTGTCGTAAAAAATACATCCTTTCCCGCAAGCTTCTGGAAGCGCGCGATTGCGTCCGTCTGCACGAACTCGAGCGCGTGGCCTATGTGCGGCGATGCGTTCACGTAAGGGATGGCCGTAGTTATGTAAAAGCCTTTCTTTCCCTTCGCTCCCCTCTTCGCCGCGATGGATTTCTTTTTGGTTTTGAACCCGCTCACCCCTCGAATTGCTATGAGTTAAATTAGAAACTGGGAGGATAAATTTATTAAAATAGCCAACTCGCCGCTATGACGGGAACAGCCCGCCTTTCAGCCGCCTCTTGCGGAACTTCCTCTCCGCTTCCGTGGCCCGCGCGTGCGCCTTCTCGTACGGCACGCCCCTCCGCATGAGCTTGGCCTCGAAGACCTCGTGGAAGATTATCGCCTCGCGGTCGAACCCCGCGAGCGTCTCCTCAATCCAAACCTCGCCTTCGGGTATGTACGGGCTGTCCTTGAACACCCAGTGGCTGCCCAGGGTGAAGTCTATCTCCAGGTGGTTGCGCACGTACTCGCCGCTCACGAGGAATATCCGCATACCGTCCTGCTCGCGCAGGAGCCTCTTCGGCACTTTGGCTACGATGGTTTTCAGATTTGGAGCCGGGCCCATAAAATAGGATTCTCGCCTGAGAAAATAACTTTTAGAACGAAGCCCGCAGACCTGCGCCCGGTGCGTTCAGCGCGCTATCTTCGCGAACTTCGGCGCGAGGACCATGTAGCCTTCCTCGATGCCGACGATGTCCCATCCGTACTGGATGCACCTGCGCTTCAGCATCTGCACTGTCTGCTTGAACTGGCCGAGGTCCTTCTTCTGCAGGTCGAAGACCTTCAGGAACATTATGTTGCCGTCCTTCACGAGCTTCTCTATGCGTTCCACATCGTTGATGCCTTGGAGGTTGTCGACACGCACCGTCACCTTCTCGGACGGTCCTTCGGGCTGCTCGGTCGGCAGCTCCATCTGCTCCTCCTCTGCCTGCGCGAACTTCTTCAGCCTGTCGAAAAATCCCACGAGTTCCCACCTAGGTTTAATTTTGCACTTCAACGGATTTAAATCTGTGGCGAGCGCCCAAAACAAAAAGCGGCGCCCGAAAATACAAAAACCTTACAGCATCTCCACGTAGTCCGCGGCGTTCTGCAGCCCGCTCGACATGCCAGGCTCCGCGCCGATTACGATTACGCGCTTCCCGTACGACTTGGCCATATGTATCACGGGCATGTAGTCCGCGTCGCGCGTTGCCAGCGCAACAAAGTCGATGTCGCGCGCTATCGCAGCTTCCACGGCGTTTATGGCCATTGCCACGTCGATATCGTTCTTCTCCGCTTCCACCTCTGCGAGTATCATCTCCGCCTGGAAGCCCTCGTTGATTATCGCCTCGATCAGCTTCTCTGGCGCGAACTGGTTGACGAATACCTTCGCGGACACGACGCGTCCGTACTTCAGCACGCTCTTCTTCAGCTCGCGCAGGTCTATCATAAACTCCTTCCTAAGCATGTTCGGGCCGTCGACGAACAGCGCTATGCGCGGAATCTCGTCCGCTGGTCCGGTGCTTCTGCTACGAGTAACAACGTTCCTGCTCCTGTACATCGAATCACCTTCCTTGGTTTTCTCAACCCTTTCTGTTTTTTCTTCAGTTTTTTCCATATTCTTCCTACCTTCAAACTTGCTTTACGCCTTGTTTTTGCCGGTTCAAGTCGGCTTTACTTCAGCCGGATAGGAAAAGTCGAAAATTACAATGCCCGGCATATGCGCCGGATAATTGTCATGCCCTTTCCTTTCCGCTGTGCTTTTTTTTCGCAGCCTCGCCTACCATATGAAGCTGCTGTGCTCCCCCGTGCCCTTCGCGAACACGGCCGAGCCTTGCAGTAATATATTGGAGTTGTCGAGCTTTAAAAAGCCCATGAAACCGCCTATTTCCAGCTTCTCGCCGGTCAGTTCCTCGCTCGACTTCACCGCGCCGTCGGCCGTCAGGCGCTTCAGAGTGCCTTCCGTAGCCTGCAGCGTGAGCAGCGGCAGCGCTATTTTGTCGACTGTGAAGCTGAGAGGCGCGACTTCGAAGGCGATCTGCTGTGCCTTTCCGTCGACCGCCGTGTATTTCGTCCCGTCCAACGTCAGCTCGCCGGCCTCGCCCGTGAAGCGGACGTTGCCCGTTGCCGTGTATTCGAACAGGCCGTCCACGGCCGGCGCCTCCATGGCGCATTCCGCAGTCTCCTTTTGCAACAAAGTGCTGCCTATCCTCACGTCGGAGGCGCAAACGCCCGAAACTGCCAGGCTTGTGTTCGAAACCGTGTAGTTCTGGCCGAAAAAGGACTGTCTGGACGCTGTAAGCGACATCTGGAACGTCAAGCCTTCGGGCATCTTCTGCCCGAAAATACCGCCGTACGTGAAAGCGCCCGCCATGAAGCTGCCGACCCTGGCCTTGAGGAACTCTAAGCTCAGGCCGAAGTACTCTTTTCCGGAGTCGGTCTGCGTGAGCATCGCTCCTATGGCAATGATTATTACAACGGCAAGGACGGCTTTCAGGTTCATTCGCAACACCAAACGCAGGCCATTTGCGCATCATGCGCGGCCTTTCGAAGCAATTTAAAGCCCGGTAATATAATTATGTATAAGAAAGTTAAAAAACTAATACAGATTCAGACGCAGGAGCGCACCCGAGTGCGCGCAAGGAGTGGTTTCGGTGCTGACAATGGACTTCCTGAGCCAGTTCGGCGGGGACATGTGGAGCCAGGTGGTATGGTTCGTAGTTTTCATGGTTTTCATGCTCTTCTACCCGCGGCTGATGGTAACGCAGATGCTTTGGAAGCTCGACCAGTCCGCGCAGCTCGTCGAAGGCCTGACGAAGAAGGCGAAAGGCGCTGTGCTGCGGCGGATTTCGAAGAACCCAGAGCCGCGGCTGGCGCAGGACGTCGGCAACTTCCTCGAGTTCTTTGTCATCGGACCGATCAGCTTGGACCCGTACGGCATAGTCAACAAGCTCGGGTACATAATGGAGAACTACGACGAGCGCTTCGACGCGTTCGTGGACGAGGTTGCACCGAAGGCTGGCAATGAGGAGAAGGAGAACATAAAGGGCGGGCTGAGCGGAGCCATCTCGCTGCATGGCATCGCGAAGATCGTGCGGCACTACGTCGAGCTCATACGCAAGACCAAGAACCTGCAGCTCGCGATGGTATTGCAGATGCAGTTGCCCCTTATAGAGCGCATAGCGGTCGCGCTCCTTGACGGGACTGAAGCGCTGTCGAACGGATGGCCAATAGGCGATTCGATGGGTCCGTTTGCTGTGGCGTCGATGATAGGGGATGCGCGCGTGCGCGAGATCGAGAAGGGCACGGTCGTGGCCACGCGGCGCATAGCCGGACGCAAGGTTTTCATTGTCAAGGCCAAAGGCCCGGGCAGCCGCGTGGGCAAGCTAGACAAAGCGATAAGCGCGATAGTTAGGCGCAACAAGACAGCGAAGATAATCACAATCGATGCAGCCGTCAAGCTGGAAGGCGAGCGCACCGGCAGCGTTGCCGAGGGCGTGGGCGTTGCCATGGGAGGCATTGGCGTGGAACGCGCGCGCATAGAGGACGTGGTCGTGCAGCGCAAGATACCGATAGATTCGATTGTCGTCAAGATGAGCCAGGAGGAGGCCTTCCAGCCCGTGCGCGCCGAGATGCTCGCAGCGATACCGCGCATGACGAAGGTCGTGGAGGACCGCATCAAGGCCACGCGCAAGGCCGGTGCTGTGATTGTCGTGGGCGTAGGAAACACGTCAGGCGTGGGCAACAGCCGCAAGGACGTTGCAAAGGCCGAGCAGATTGCGAGGCGCAACATGGCCGTAATGCGCAAGCGCGAGCAGAAGCTGAAGGAAGAGGAGAAGAAGAACTGGTGGAAGGACCTGCTCACCGGCGGATGATTTCTAAAACCGGTGCACGCGGCTCGTGCCACGGCTCAATCGGTTTAAATCTTTGAACGCGGATATACGAATTGATGGCAAACACACGGTCGGTATTCCCGATAAGAACGCTTCCAAAAGGCCTGTATTTTAGCGCGATAGAGGAGCTGAGCCTAGAATCCGTGCCGTTTGAAACTCTGGCAAAAATGCTTGGAAGGAAAACCACGGAAGAAGTCGAGTTGCTGTTTTCGGACGACGGCCTGCCGTCAGTTTCCTCGGACGTCATACGCGCGCATTCGTATCTGGACGAAAATATATTCAGGGTGAAGGGATACGGAGAGGGCAGCCGCTACACCCTGTACTCAATAACGCCTTCCGACGACCGCAGCTACGAGTGCCTTATAAACCTCCCCAAAGAACTCGAGGAGAAAATATTGCAGATATTGGGAGTCGCTGCCACCGATAAATCAAAGCTCATCCTGAAAAACCTGACGCACGAACATATAGCGTCTATAAACGACGAAGTAATGCCTGTTAACAAGATAGAATACACGGGGCTGACGGCCGATGAGCTGTTGCGGATGACGTACGATCCAAAAAACTTGGAGAAGATTGTAATATTCTACCCCGAGCGCGGACTGAGCGGCATGCCTGCAAGGAGGACGAAGATCGAGATATACCGCGACCAAATACGGCCGCACACGGAACGCATAAATTCCTGAGGCGCGAAAGTTTATTATGGGGCCGACTCCTGAAAAAAGCCACGAATATGAGGAAAACGTGAGGGTGGTGCCGAGGGGCGTCTACGAGATTCTGCGCACGGGCAAGAGCCCGATAGAAGGGTTGGACGTGGTCGTTTCTGAGATGGACTGCGGGAAGGGACACATAATAACATACGTGAAGAGGAAGTAAGGACGGTGCTAAAACTTAAACGCCCGGCTCCGATAGAGTGTTAGGTGTTTCTGTGAAAGTCGAAATAAAGCGCGTCGACAGGTCGCTGCCTCTACCCGTTTACGAGACCGCGGGTTCGGTCGGCTTCGACATCCTGTGCAGAGAGGACACGACAATCGCGCCGAAATCCGTCGGCCGCGTGCCTGGCAACGTCGTCGTGAAAGTGCCCGAGGGCTACGCGCTCGTGGTCGCGCTGCGAAGCAGCACGCCCAAGAAGAAATCGCTGCTGTGCCCGCACGGCATAGGCATCGTGGACAACGACTACTGCGGCGGGGGCGACGAGCTGATGGTGCAGGTCTACAACTTTTCCGATTCGCCTGTCACGGTCGCGCGCGGGGAGAAGATCGCACAGGGAATTTTTGTGAAAGTCGAGAGGGCGGACTGGAACGAAACCGAAAAGATGGAAGGCAAATCGCGCGGCGGGTTCGGCAGCACGGACGGGAAATGACTACGGTGTCTTGATGCGCATTAAGTTCGTAGTGTTCGACTTCGACGGCACCCTTACGGAAGTACGCGCTAGGTCAGCTTGGTACCTGATAGACCACGCGCTCGGCTGCGAGGAGGCCGACAAGGATATCACCGAGCGCCATACGTCTGGCAAGACTTCCGTGGCGGAATGGTCGCGCGAGACGGTGGAGATGTACAAGAAGTTCGGTCTTGACAGGGACAGGCTGAATGAAATCATGGCCGCGGGCGTGAAGCTGATGCCAGGTTCCGTGGAGACAATCGAATCTCTGAAGAGAATGGGCATAAGGACGGCCATAGTGTCCGGCAGCATAGCCAACATATACCATTATCTCAGGGACAAGCACGGCCTGGAAACTGACAAGGCGAGCTTCGCTACCGAAATATTTTTCGGCCCGGACGGGAGGATAACAGGCGGAAAATACAACGACTATGACTTCGAAGGCAAAGTGAGGATAATAGAAACTTTCTGCAAAGAGCTGGGAGTAAAGCTCGAAGAGACCGCGATGGTCGGGGACAGCGACAACGACGTCTTCGCTTTCCGGAAGGTCGGCTTGCCGATAGCCTTCAATCCTGCAAGCCCAGAGCTCGAAAAGGCCGCGAAGCACGTTGTGCGAAGTAACGACCTGAGAGACGTGCTGGATTTCGTGCTGTGAATTCAGAAACAGTCACTCGCCCTTGTACGCCCGGCGTATCGTCGCCACGTCGCACTCCGCCGGCTTCATCTTGCCCTCTGGGCAGTAACCGAGCTGCACGCAGTTCGGTCCGGCGTTCTCGAAAATGACTGGCGCGACCTTCTTCGCTTCCTTGAGCATGGCGTCTGCAAGCTCCCTTATCTCCCACTGTGCGCGTGCGCAGCAGCGCAGCCCGAAAAAGTGAAGCAGCTCGCGCGCGTTCATCGTGACCGTTATCGCCGTCTTCGCCGCGTTCGGCAGGTAGAAGCGCGCGTCCTCCGCCGGTATTCCATCGGCCACAGCTTCCTCATACCACTTTGCAATCTCTGCCATCCTCTGCTTGAATTTTTCCTGCTGCTCGGCCGTCTTGAAAGTGTGCGGTATCACGAACCAGTCCGAGTCCGCCTTCAGCTTGACGTAGCGCTGGCTCTGCTGCGTGTACGAAGCGATCCTGTGCCGCACGAGCTGGTGCGTCAGCGAGCGAGAAACGTCCTCGACTGCGAACGTGAAGCTAGCGTGCTCCACGATGCTCACGTGGCCTCGGCTGACGACGTTGCGTATCAGCTTCCGCGCCTTCTCATCGGTCATCTCTGCGAATATCTTCTCGAGGCTCTCCTCCTTGACAGACGTCTGGGCGGCTGCTGCGCACACCAGCTCCGGGTTCGGGATGTAAGCGACGAGCTTGACTTTCATCTTTACCATCACTTTCACTTTTACTTTCCACTTTCTACGACGTGCTGCGCAAGTATAACCTTCATTACCTCGTCGACCTTCTGCTCGAGCTGAGTCAGGTCGCCGTCGTTCTGTATGCGGAAGTCCGCGCGCTCCACGCACTTCGCCACCTGCTGCCCGTACACGGGCTCGTCAATGCCTTGGTCGCGGTCGTCCACCTTCACGAACTCCTCGAACGTCTGCGGGTCGCGCGGGTCTCCGCGCTGCTGCAGCAGCTCGAACCTGCGCTCGCGCGGAGCGTCCGTGGCCACGAGGAAGAACCTGTTCCCGAACTTCTTCTTCAGGTAGTCTATCTCGCCCGGGTTGCGTATGCCGCCTATGACAGTCAGCTCCTTGTCGCGCGGGAGGTACTCGATTGCGAGCAGCGCGAGTATGTGCGGCCCGTACATCCGCCGCATCTCGTTGCCCATCTCCTGCAGCGTGACGCGGTTGAGCAATCCCTTCCTTTTCTTCTCCAGCTCGCCGCGGATGACGTTCGAGAGCGTCACGTGGTAGCAGTTGTACTTGCGCAGTAGGATTTGCATGACCGCGTCCTTGCCCGAGGCGATTGTGCCCGTCAGTCCGATAACAGCCTTCTGCGCCATTGAAGAATCCTCCCACGATTCCTTTGGTTAGTCCTTTGTATTCTTTGATTTTGGTTTTTTAAATTCTTAAACCTCCGGCCGTGCCGGGATCGATAGAAAAATGGAAGTGGTAAAAAAAGAAAGCGCCAACTCGACGTGGTTCGATGTCAGGAATCCGAGAGCGAACGCGGCCTTACAGGTCGCATGCGCGGATTGTCTTGCGTCCGTTCGCCTTAGCCCTTTCCACGGCGCGCTTGACCTTCCACGATATCTTCTCGTCCAGCATCTTCCAGAAGTCCCCGCCTACGCGCATCTTGGACTTCTTCAGCGCGCTCTTGACCGCGGACTTGACAGCCAGTGCCATTATCTCAACACCTCCTTGGAATTTATCGACTGAAAATTCGGTTAATTACTCTCTCTGCGGGCTTGGATATAAATGTGCCGCAGGACGTTTCCTGAAGACTTTCTGGCGCGTTTGTGGCATATTGCGGAAAGGACTTAAACATGGCCTTCCATCTAAAAAACATGTCGCTCAATCCCAAGTCCAATCAGTACTCGCCGGAACTCGAGAAAGAACTGTTCCACAATCTCAAAGAGAAAGGTTGGAATATTTACAATTCTCCAGCGGGTACGGACGCAGAACAGTGTATAAAGGAAAACCTTTCACTCGGTCCATTGGACGCTGGCGCAAGGTACGTGCTTCTACCGGCGGCTCTGAACCCGAGAAGTCCCGACCAAGTATTCGACGCGTTGGAGAAGCTCGCGCAAAAACTGAGCAGGAAAGTGCCGGAAATAACGATTGGATCAGATTCTTATCCTATAACAGGATTCACGCTCCGCGAAGACGGTGTCAAGCTTCACACTCCGAACGGAGCGGTCCTTTCTGACCGCATTTTCGTAGAGGCGCTAGCTTCGCTGGTTCGGACATACTAGTCTCCATTTTCCGTTCCATTGCCGCTCGATAGGTCGAGAAAGGAGGACGGCTTGGAAGGCCAACCCCGATAGTTAGTTTTATAAAACAAAGAGCAAATAGAATTGTAATACGAAGCTAGATTTTGGTGGATGATTATGCCGCTTAGACCAGGACGGATACTGAAGAACTACAAGCGCCCGTGGACGCGCATATCCAAGAGCAAGCCCAGGCAGAGCTACGTCGTAGGCGTGCCGCAGCCGCACATACACACCTTCGAGATGGGCGACAAGAACGCCACGTTCGACAGCTGCGCCTACCTCGTGCCGAAGGCCGACGTCAGCATACGCGACAACGCGCTCGAGTCGGCGCGCATAGTGGCGCAAAGCTTCCTGGAGAAGAAGCTCGGGCCGACCGGCTATTATCTGAAAGTCCTGGTCTATCCGCACGGAGTGATACGCGAGCACAGCATCGCGCAGGGCGCCGGCGCTGACAGGTTCTCGCAGGGGATGCGACACAACTTCGGAAAGCCCGTTGGCAAGATGGCCATTGTCAGCAAGGGACAGCACATCTTCATGCTGAGGTTCAACAAGGCGAGCCTGCAGACGGTGAAGGACGCGCTGAAGCGCGCGGGCAGCAAGATCCGCATGGGGCAGGGCATCGAAATCGCGGAGTAGGGATTTCTCCGTTCTCGATTTTCAGATTTTCCTTCGCCGTTTGAACTCGATTTTGCGGCGTTCCTTACCGACGAACCGCAACACCTAACTAATTTATGGCAAAAATCAAATTCTATAAAGATGGTTATGCCCGAAGCCGAAGGAAAATCGCAGAGTGCGGAACAGCGCGCAAAAACACCTTTCAAGTACATCCTCTGGTTCGACCAGATAGACAGGACGCAGATACCTTTGGTAGGCGGCAAGGGCGCGAACCTCGGCGAGCTTGCGAACATGGATATGCCCGTGCCCGAGGGCTTCGCCGTGACGACGAAGGCGTTCGAATTCTTTCTCGAGATGAACCGCATAAAGGACGAGATAGCAAAGCTGGTCCTAGCGTGCGACGTGGACGATGTGATGCAGCTGAAGAAGACGTCCGACACAATCAAACAGACGATAGTCAAAGCGGAGTATCCGCAGAGCGTTAAGGACGAGGTAAAGAAGGCGTACGAGCAGCTGTCGCACTCGCGCGACATAGCGCTGCCGGAGGCGCTCAATCTGGTATCAATGGGCCGCGAGTACGCGAACATAATCGCGCGCAGCTCCGCCACTGCCGAGGACCTGCCGAACGCAAGCTTCGCCGGCCAGCAGGCGAGCTTCCTCAACGTCAAGGGCGTGCCGTATGTGCTCGACGCCGTGAAGCACTGCTGGGCATCGTTGTACGAGCCGCGTGCGATATTCTACCGCGCGAAGAACAACGTGGTGAGCGCGAGCATATCGGTTATCGTGCAACGGATGGTCGAAGCAGAGAAGGCGGGCGTGACGTTCACAGTACACCCGTCGTCCGGTGCGAATGTCGTCATACACGAGGCATGCTGGGGCCTGGGCGAGACGCTCGTGCTCGGCGAAGTGCAGCCCGACCGCTACGTGGTTTCGAAGGACGGCGAGTACACGCTGCTGGAGGAGCACATCGGACGGAAGGAGATAATGCACGTGCGCGACGTCGGCACTGGCCGCACAGTGGAGACGCGAGTGCCGGCCGACAAGGTCGAGGCGCGCGTGCTTACGGACGACGAGCTGCGGAGGCTGACGGCATACGCTATGAAAATCGAGGGGCATTACGGCACGCCGCAGGACATCGAATGGGCCGTGCGCGGTTCGAAGATATACATCGTTCAGACTCGTCCGGTAACCGCGCTTCCGAAAGAAATCGTTGAGAAGGCGGCGGTCGTGTCAAAGGGATTGAAGGCTATTTTGAAGGGCATAGCCGCCTCGCCAGGCATCGGCTCGGGCCAAGTGAAAATCATCGGCTCGCTCGAAGAGACGAAGAAGGTGGAGAAAGGCGATGTGATGGTCACTGAGATGACGTCGCCCGACTTTGTTCCTGCGATGAGCAGGTGCGTTGCTATCATAACCGACCGCGGCGGAACGACAAGCCATGCTGCGATCGTGTCGCGCGAGATGGGCGTGCCGTGCGTTGTCGGCACGGAGAACGCGACGAGAATCCTGTCGGACGGGATGGTTGTTACGGTGAACGGAAGCGCGGGCGTGGTGTACGAGGGCGCGGCCGCAGAGAAAGCGAAGGGAGAAACCGAGGAAGAAGCAACGGTCAAAGAAGAAACGCCAGCGCCAGCCGAGGAAAAAACTGAAGGACCGACAGAAGAAACGGTTGAAGAAGCTGTTGAAGAACCGGTCGTGGAAGAGGCTGTCGGAACAGGACAAGAAGCGGAAGCGGAGCCGGGAGAAACAGAAGCGGAGCCAACCGCGGAAGAAGGCGGCGGACCGAAGAGCGCGATCGACGAGTTCGTGTCATTGGCCGAGGAATTGGACAAGAGCAACGGCGGGGAAAGCGAGGAGCTCGAAGAGGCTGAAGTCGAAGAATACGAAGAACGCCGCGGGCCGAAACTTTACATGAACCTCGGCGTGCCCGACAAGATAGACGAGTACAAGCATCTGCCGTTCGACGGGATAGGCCTGATGCGCATAGAATTCATCATCGCTGGTCTTGGCACGCATCCGCGGGCGATGATAGAGGCGGGCGAGTCGCAGAAGTACATAGACGCGCTCGCAGCTGGAATCGAGAAAGTCGCAGCCGCCGTTAAACCAAAGCCGGTCGTGGTGCGCTTCTCGGATTTCAAGACGAACGAGTACCGCAGCCTGAAGGGCGGCGACAAGTTCGAGCCGCAGGAAGCGAATCCTATGCTCGGATGGCGCGGCGTTTCGCGTTTCGTGTCGCCCGATTTCGAAGAAGCTTTCAAACTCGAGTGCCGCGCGATGCGCAAGGTGCGCGAAAGCTGCAAGAACGTGTGGGCGATGCTGCCGTTCGTGCGCACCACGTGGGAGGTGGGGAAGTGCCTGGACATAATGCGCGAGGAAGGATTGGACAACCACGCGGACGACACTTTCAAAGTTTGGATAATGGCCGAAGTGCCAGCTGTTGCGTTTCTGGCGGACAAGTTCGCAGAGCTCTGCGACGGGATAAGCATAGGCAGCAACGACCTGACGCAGCTGGTGCTGGGCGTGGACCGAGACTCGGAGCTGCTGGGCAAGATGGGCTACTTCGACGAGCGCGACCCGGCCGTGAAGCTGGCGATCAAGCAGATCGTGGAAAAGGCGCATCTGAAGGGGTGCAAGGTGAGCATCTGCGGCCAGGCGCCGAGCGAGTACCCGGAGTTCGTGCGGTTCCTCGAGGAGATAGGAATCGATTCCATCTCAGTCAACCCGGACGCAGTTGAGAAGACGCTAGAGCTGTTAAAATAATAATCTAAAAGTTTAGACTGCGAAGAGCTCTTTCGCGTTCTTTTCGAGCTGTTCGCGCAAATTAACCTCGTTGAAGAATTTCTCTACGTCGGCGTTCGCTTTGGTTGCGGCATCCTCTATTTCGTGCCTTACATCACTCCACTTTGCATTTATCGAGTAGCCTTCGATATCCTCGACTGTTTCCGCGGTCTTCAACCTTTCGTATGCGGCATTCCTTGCGGATGTTATCGCTTCTTTAAATTTGCCGAGCCCGTCTGCTACGCGCTCAAGAGGAAGCTCTCCAACGTATATGTCCCTGTTGCAAAGCTTGCCGCCCTGCAGGTCGAGGAACCTGAGATAAACCTCCATTCTCATGTTCGGGGTTTTCAGGAACGCGGCATTTCCAGACTTGGAGTATTTCAGAGCCTTGAGTTGCACGTTGTACCTTTCCGCGCCGCCACGATGCTGAACGCTGACGTTATCGAGATCGTCTACAGAGTACTCTGCCAGATTGCTCTTCAGCACGCCATCGATTAGTTTGACTTTCCCAGAATCGACGTCTTCAATCAGCTTGGCCCATGTCAGTGCCATGTTTATTCACTACCTTCAAGTGGTATATAAAGGTTGTTGCTGTGAACTTCAGGATTGTTCACCGCGCTATCTTACGGTGAAGAGGTTGGGGAACTCCTGATTCAGGTATTTGTTGAAGAGAGCCGGATTGCAGCTGTACACAGATTTCCTTTCTACGACCTTCTCGAACACGTGCGAATCGCCGACCACGGCGTCTTTTATTATATGGTAGATAGCCCATGGGTTTATGTCGTACCCATTATTTTGCAAGTCTCTGGAAAGGGTCCTTGTGCGGAACCTCGGGTCTCCGGATTTTGTCTCCTCAACGTACTCTTTTATCGTCTCCATTACGATGAGCTTGCTTTCCGGCTTCGATGGTTTCACGACGTCGGTCGAGACCATGTACATAATTAACAGCTGTATGCTATGCTTAAATTTCTTACTGGAGTTTTCGGAATGGTCTCAAGTAGATATTTATCGTGCAAAACAGTTATTCCCAAAGGAATATTTATTTCAATAAAATATTAATCAAGGAATATCGCATCTTACAAGTATGGTTCGGTCGTACGACGTCGGAAGCCTACCGCTTCCAGACGGCCTAAAGTTAGAAGATTTCTCTGCCCTCGCGGAGTCGTACAACGCATGGAAATATTTTTACCCCGATCGGTATGCACCGTTCAGAGACGCGGTAATCAAAGGATACCTCGACAAACAGAAGTGGGTGGACATTCCAAACTATCCACAGTTCAGGGACATGAACGAGATGTTCCGGTCGATGATCAACGGTGTGGAAAAAATCAACGGCGCGTACGTATTCACGGACGTGCCTTCGATACCAGCTAGCGCAGCGACGATACCGGAGGTTTCCGTGATAATGGAGGAGGCTGGCAGAATTTACGAGGAGGTTGGCGAGAAATTTAGAATGAAGGTGTGCATAACCGGACCGTACACGCTGTCATACCCGTTCGGGGACAGCACTGGTTACGCGTGCAGTACTATAGGCGGTCTGCTGAAGGCTGTGGTCAAATCAAACATATTCGACGAGAAACGCGGGAAAGTGGAGCTGGTCGTGTTCGACGAGCCGCTGCTGGGCCTCATCAATGATTCTAGGCTGGACAATGGAAGCCCTTGGCGGGATGGCATACTCAAATCTTTGGAGGACTTGCTGCAGGTGGCCAAGGCGAAAGGCGCGGAAACCGGCCTGCATCTACACAGCACGTCCGTCGATGTCATGGGCTTGAACAATTTAGATGTCATCGAATCTCACTTCGACGACCCGTTCTACCAAACCGAAAACACAAAACGATTGCTGGAGAAGCACGAAAAATGGACGAAGCTCCCCATAACATACACGCAGTACGACAAACTGATAAGCACCGACAACCCGGAACTGGTGGCTGCTGTATGGAAAAAAATCAAAAAGAAGGAGATAGACCCCGCGATGTATCTTGAGCCATGGGAAACGATGTCCTTGCGGCTGGAAAAGCTCGGCAAGATGTTCGGCGAAAGAGGAAAGTACGCCGGAGGGGAATGCGGGCTGTTGAGCTTCCCCACGTACGATTGCGCGATGGAATCCCTGAGAAGGCAGTCCTTGGCGATAGCGGACTACAATTCGAAAGCTCTGGGCTGAAAGCCTCAGGTGGGACTTGAACCCACGACCTACTGCTTACTAGGCAGTTGCTCTACCGGCTGAGCTACTGAGGCCTGTTTTGCAAATGCGATTTTTGCGGCGTTTCTTACCGGAAACCCAACCACCCTTAATAATATTCACACATATAAAAAATTAACTGTGTGTTGCCGAGCCGCAGGAATGTAAAATGAAAATAAGAATCATTCAACGGTTGTGCCGTTATGATTCCCCGCAACAGCGCGTGCAATCTCATCCGGGTCGCGTCCGTCCACGAGAATCGTTTTTATTTTCGCTTTCTTTATGATTTTGGCCGCGCTCAAATCAAACAGGCGGTACTCGCCTGGGATCTGCTCGTTCTGCCGCAGTATGCGCAGGAACCCGTCGTATGTCAGCTTCGGCATCTTACTCGCCTGAGGGTCCTTCTTCGGGTCCGCGGTGTACACGCCGTCGATGTTGCTCGCGTTTATCAACATGTCGGCCTTCACCGCAGCGGCGATCATCGCGGAGTCGTAGTCGGTCGAGTGGCCGGGTTCGTAGCCCGCGGCCACGACGACCTTCCGCCCGAACGCCTTCTTAGCTTCCACGAACGCCGCGCGCTCCGGCTTGAGCCGCACCCAATGCACCTTGCCCGCCAGGCCTGTCTGCTCGAGCGCAGCCGCGAAAGTGGACGCGCTCAGATGCGTCGCAGCCACGCCTATCCAGTCGAGCGCCTCCCATTCCGCGCCGAGAGCCTTCGCTATGTTTCTATAATCCCTGCAGGCCTTCCCCCCGCCGCATACGACCGCTACCTTGTGGCCTTTCTTCCAGAGCGCAACGACCACGTCCGCGTAGCGCTTGAAGTTCTCCGCAGTCAGCTCGGCCGTCAGAAGCGAGCCGCCGATCGAGATTACGATCTTTATAGAACCACCTAAGAGAAAATAGTGTTCGGCAATATTAAAAACTCCTTTCCAGCCAGGCGACGTTCTACTTCACGATCTTGTAGACGTTATCGCCGTCCCGCACGCGGTCCTTCACCTTCATCCCTATGCTGTCGCCCTTCCTGCCCGCCATGACCTGCGTGTGCTCTATCTGCATCGACTCGACCGTTTGCAGCAGGTCCGTTGTGGCGCCCTCTATCTTGATGAGGTCGCCCACGTTCAGCGGCGCGTCGAGGTCGACGACGGCAACGCCTATACTCGTGAAGTAGTGCGAGATCTTTCCGATTAGCTGTTTGTCACCGGCTTCCATAATTAACCGTTGGCTCTCCAGCTTAAAAAGCCAGCGCCTCGCACGGCCGCCGGCCCGCCGGCCGCATGCAAAGGTATTTATTATAACGGCGTTATAATTTAGAGAGGATTTTGCGTAAGGTTCGAAACAAACTCGGAGGTGGAATGGATGGCTGACTGCAAATGCAAGGTATGCAAGTGCTCGCCGTGCAAGTGTTGACCGGATTTTAGAACCTTTTAATTTTTCATTTTTGTTTTATATTTAGCTGGTGAAACGCACGATGGAGAAATTGCTTGACGAAATCGAGAGCCTTAAGAAGAGCAGTGCGCGCAAGGTGGTGGACTCGCGCATGCGGCAGTTCCGAGAGCTTGGCAGCAAGTCCGCGGACGAAATCTTCGGCGAGCTGTGCTTCTGCATAATGACCGCGAACTTCAACGCGCAGCGCAGCATCGACATACAGAACAGCATGGGTTGCAGGTTTTGCAAACTCGGAGAGAAAGAACTGGCTGCAAAGCTGAAGGAAGGCGGGCATCGTTTTCCGGAAGCGCGCGCGAGGTACATGGCCGAGGCGCAGAAGCGCAGGCAGGCGATTGCGGACGCGATTGCAAACATGCACGGCGACGAAGCGGCGCTGCGAAAGTGGCTGGCGGAGAACGTGCGCGGGCTCGGATACAAGGAGGCGAGCCACTTCATGCGCAACATCGGCTTCACGGACGTAGCAATCGTCGACTTCCACATAATCGACCTGCTCGTGCGTCACGGCATCGTTGAGCGGCCGAAGACGCTGACGCCGAAAAAATATCTGGAGATAGAAACTGTTCTGCGCGGCATCGCGAAGAAAGCCGGACTCAACCTGGCTGAGCTCGACCTGTACCTGTGGTACATGGAGACGGGGAAGATTCTGAAGTAGAATGATTATCGGAAGATAATGGCCGCGGCACGCACCTTTAAATATAACGTTGTTATATTATTTACCCATGAGAAACCGGATCGTCGGCTCGATCATCATCGCAATCGCCGTGCTCATGGCCTTCATAATCTACTCTTTCAACCGCGGAATGACGGAGATTGTCGCCACGTCGTGCTCGCACGGCACTTCCTGCCCGATGTGGGGTACCATAGAATTCCAGACGAACATGAGCACAGGCATCACTGCGTTCGTCGCTCTCATCGGCCTGTACCTCGTGTTCTTCGGCGAGGACGAACGGATAGTGATGAAGGTGCTGCGCGTACACGAGCAGGTGCAGCCGAGCAGGCCGAGCAGGAACGACTACAAGGACGCGATGAAGAAGCTCGCGGCGGACGAGAGGAAGGTGTTCGAGCGCGTGATAGCGTCCGGCGGCGACGTGTTGCAGTCCGAGCTGATAGCGTCGACGGGCGCGAACAAGGTCAGGATGACGCGCATACTCGACAAGCTCGAGAGCATGGGCCTCGTGGAGAGGCGCAGGCGCGGGATGACGAACGCGGTCGTCCTGAAGCGCTGAAAGGGCTGAAACTAGTTTCAAGGATTGCTTATCTGCTGTTTCTTCGATGAAAATCAACATGTCAAACTCGATTTCAAAGTTCGACAAAGATCACAAGGACGAAACAATCGGAATAAAAGGAATGCATTGCAAGAGCTGTGCCGAAAGGATAGAGAAGAAGCTTTCGAGGCTGAAAGGCGTCGAACGCGTGAAGGTCAGCCTGCCAGACGAGCAGGCGAGCGTACGATACGACCCGAAGCAGATCAGCGTTGCTGCGGTGGAAGAGGAGATAAGGGACCTAGGATACGGCGCCGGACCCGAAGGTTCGTTCGTCGGCCCGGGTCCTTCTTCCTCCCGCCCGTCCGGAACGCGCGGAGGCTTGCTGCATGGCATAGCCTACGGCCTCGTGCCGCACATCGGCTGCATCGGTTTCATTGTCGCAACGGTGCTGGGCGTGACCGTTGCAACCAATCTGTTCAAGCCGCTGCTCATGAACCCGTACTTCTTCTACATACTGATCGGCGTGTCGTTCGTGTTCGCGACCGTGTCCTCGCTGGTCTATCTCAAGAACCAGGGTTTCATCACCCTGTCCAAAGCGAGCGACGGCATGGAGTTCAACATAGCGAGGAACACGCTGCAGAGGAAATGGAAATACCTGACAACGATGTACGGAAGCACAGCGGCGATCAACCTGCTGCTGTTCTTCTTCGTCTTTCCTGCGTTGGCCAACCTGAGCTTCGGCCAGCCGGTGTTGGCGCTGTCTACGACCGGCAACGTGGGGGCGGTCGGAACAGGACTTTCGTCCGGCGCAAGTCTGGCATCGATCAAGCTGCAGGTTAACATACCGTGTTCCGGGCATGCGCCGCTGATATCCGGCGAGCTGAAGACCCTGCCGGGAGTGAAGTCGGTGACGTTCAGCGGATCTAACACGTTCGACGTGACATACAATCCGGCTGTAACGTCGAAGGCGGACATACTCGGACTAGACGTGTTCAAGACGTACGCGGCCACAGTGATCAGCGAATCCTCCGCGGGTTCCTCTAGCACGGTGGTCTCGGCGCAGTCCCAGACGCAGGCTGCGTCGGGCTCTGGCGGAAGTTGCGGATGCGGAAGCTGAGCTCTGTGCGGATTGTTCCATGCGATGCGCGTAAATAGCAAATAGCATGAGGTATATATTATGAAGAAATCCGTCATACCCGTCTCAGGCATGCACTGCGCTGCATGCGTGCGGACCATCGAGAAGGGCGTTGCGAAGCTGCCGGGCGTAAAATCCATATCGGTGAACCTTGCGACCGAGCGCGCGACTGTCGAGTTCGACGAGCGCGCGACTAGCGAGGCTGATATATGGAACGCCATAGAAGGCCTGGGCTACAAGGTTGTGCGGCCGGAAGAGACGGATGCCGCTGGCGGGCAGGAGACGGCGCCGGACCGCGAGCAGACGATGCGTTCGAAGGAGACTGCAAGTCTGAGGAAGCTTTTCATATTCGCGCTCGTGTTCGCCGTGCCGATATTGGTGCTTTCGTTCCCGGAGGTGTTCGGCGTGCAGCTGCCCGCGCCGTACAACAGCCTGCTGCTGCTTGCGATGGCAACGCCCGTGCAGTTCGTGGCAGGCTACAGGTTCTACAAGGGCGCGTTCGCCGCGGCGCGCAACCTCACATCGAGCATGGACACGCTCGTCGCTGTCGGCACGTCGGCCGCGTATTTCTACAGCGTGGCTGCCGTGCTCGTGCCCGCGCTCGGAGGTTCCGCGTACTTCGACACATCGGCCGTTCTTATAACTTTCATACTCCTCGGCAAGTGGCTCGAAGCCGAGACGAAAGGCCGCACGTCGGACGCGATACGCAAGCTGATCGGGCTGAAGCCGAAGACCGCCATCGTGCTGCGCGACGGCCGGGAAACTGTGGTGCCTGCGGAGGACGTGGCAGTTGGCGATGTCGTTATAGTGAAACCCGGTCAGCGGATACCGGTGGACGGCGTGGTGGTGGATGGCGTCTCGTCCGTGGACGAGTCCATGATAACGGGCGAGAGCATGCCCGTGGAGAAAAGGAAGGGCGACGCTGTCATCGGAGCCACGATGAACAAGAACGGCGTGCTGAAGGTGCGGGCGACGAAGGTCGGCAGGGACACCATGCTCAGCCAGATAGTGCGGCTGGTCGAGGAGGCGCAGGGCAGCAAGGCACCCATCCAGCGCATAGCGGACACGGTCGCAGGGTATTTCGTTCCGGCGGTCGCTGCGATCGCGCTTGTCACGTTCGGCGTTTGGTATTTCGCGTTCGGCCAGAGCTTCCCGTTCGCGCTCAGCGCTTTCATAGCCGTGCTCGTCATAGCGTGCCCGTGCGCGCTCGGGCTTGCGACGCCTACGGCCGTGATCGTCGGCATGGGCAAGGCCGCGGAGAACGGAATACTCATCAAAAGCGCAGAGGCGCTCGAGACAGCTCACCGCATAACCACGGTCGTGTTCGACAAGACCGGCACGCTGACGAACGGCCGGCCGCAGGTCACGGACATAGCGACTGCGCAAGGTTTCGACGAGGCGAAGGTGCTCGAGTACGCGGCGCTTGCCGAAATCGGCTCTGGGCATCCGCTTGCCGAGGCAGTGCTAGCCCGAGCCAAAGCCGATGGCATGGATGTGAAGCTCGCGGCTGCGGCGAAGTTCGAGACAGTGCCCGGATACGGCGTTTCAGCCACAGTCAAAGGCGTGCCCGTGCTGCTGGGTAACCGCGGGCTGATGGAGAAGCATGGCATATCGCTGGGCAGCCTCGAGGCGAGGATGGAGGAGCTGGAGAACGCGGGCAAGACGGTGATGGCGCTCGCCGTGCGTCGCAGGCCGGCCGGGCTGATAGCGGTGTCGGACGAGCCGAAGGCGACGGCTGCCGAAGCTGTGGCGCGGCTGAAGGAGATGGGCAAGGAAGTTGTTATGATAACCGGAGACAACCGGCGTGCGGCCGCGGCCATAGCCGCGCGCGTGGGCATACCGGAGGCGGGCGTGCTTGCGGAGGTGCTGCCGGCCGCGAAGGAAGCGGAGGTTGCGAAGCTGCAGTCCGCGGGCAAGGTAGTGGCGATGGTGGGCGACGGGATAAACGACGCGCCCGCGCTTGCGAAGGCGGACATAGGCATAGCAATAGGTGCAGGCACCGACGTCGCGCTCGAGACCGGGCAGATTGTGCTCGTGAAGAACGACCCGCGGGACGTGGCCGAAGCGATACGGCTGTCCGAGTACATAATGGCAAAGATCAAGCAGAACCTGTTCTGGGCGTTCGCATACAACGTCGCCGCGATACCTGTTGCGGCGGGCGCGCTGTACCCCGCGTTCGGCATACTGCTGAATCCTATGATAGCCGCGGCCGCGATGGCCTTCAGCTCTGTGTCCGTGGTCACGAACTCGCTGCTGATGAAAAGATACAAACCAAAAATAAAATAATGGGTAGCATTATTGATCATTTCCAATTTTTACCTACCGGCCGCTTCAAGTAAGGCGTTATCCAAGTGTTCATTATCATCCTCACGCCACTTCGCCACAGACCCGTCTTGTACCATTCTCTGAAAGAGGTTTTCACAATAATCTTCTTTTCATACTTTCCCGTTGCAAAACCGTTGCAATAAGCCCCGTATCTTTTTCCGAACTCCGCATCTTCGCCATATCCAGCCAGTTTCCCCAAAAACACGTCGCCGCCTTCCGCCGCGTCCTCGCAGTAATCCTTCCTTACAGACATGCAAAAACCATATGGCCTGCAAATCCCCAAGCGGGTGTAAAGCCGCTGGTTGAGGTTCATGAACCTTGAATAGAAGGACAACCTCCGTTTGTCCGCAACCTCCTCGTCAAGCGGTCTTGCCGAATAATTGACATACGCGTACCCCCTCTCAAAATCCTTTATCGTAGCCGGTATGAAGCCGTCGCCGACCAACGTATCCGAATCCAAAAAAGTTATTATTTTGTTTTTCGCCGCCTTCAGCCCGTCGTTTCTGGCAACGGAGCGGTTTCCTTCGGAGAATACGCATCTGACCATTTCACCATATCTTTCCATCATCCTCGTCTGGAAATCTTCCTCGCTGCTCTTTTCGAGTTTTACAATCGTGATGATCTCATCGCTGCCTGTCCCATTCCTCAAAATCTCGTCTACCACGGATTCCAGGCAATTGTACAGGTATTTCTCGTCGGCCTCTAAAGCGGGAATAACGAAGGATATCATCAGTTTTTATTAGGACAGTGGCTTATTTTAACGTTTGGTCGATATAAATCGCTCTCCCTGCCAACAGTCAAAGCATTTGGTATGCACGCCTGTCTAAGACGCGAATTCAGAACGTGCGGCGCTTTATGCGGCCGCTTCTCTCGCATCGGCGCTCGGTGAAGCTCGCGCCTTCATGCCCAGCTCAATCCATGGGAATGTAATCTATCAGATCGAAGGCCAGCGTTATGCCCACTATCAGCGTGCTTATCGACATCCCGTTCAGGAACGAGAACGCTGCGTAAGCTAGCGTAACCTTCGGCAGCCACTTCAATATCATCAGCAGCTCGTACAACATTTTTTCCTGCACCTCTGTGCAATTGCATTTTTTTATGCTGTCGCGCGCGTGCGAAGCTCTTGGTAGCTTCCGCAAGCGGAAAACAAACAATCGAGTAAAGGAAATCCAATGGTCCGGCATCGCGTTTTCCGCGCCACAACGCAACGGACTGCCTCATGCCGGTCAGTTTTTATACAGAAAACAGTGGGCGGTGGCTCCTCAGGATCAGACTCAACGACCATACGGCAACGTCCTCAATTTTATTGCTATTTGTTATATTGTCGAGGAAGTATTTATATCGATGGCCGGTTTTTGCGCGAATCTCGCGGCTTTTCCGAAGAATTTTCCAGTCAGACGCGCGCGCTCGGCGGTCGTCTGAAGGCTTTCCTGACCGCAGCTACGAGCTGCGACGGCCTCGTGACGAAGAAGTTCGGTTTGGCTGCCTTCAGGCGCCTCGTTTTGTTGAAGCCCCAGCCGACGACTATGACCTTGATGCCCACTTTGCGAGCCGCTTCGATGTCGCGCACCTCGTCGCCCACGTACACC
>Ga0315289_10001169_pt1 | contig 41078 bp, 61 predicted proteins | sample YL17G11_40_MG_FD_203452 | JGI IMG/M metagenome (GOLD analysis project Ga0315289, IMG submission 203452) | Sediment microbial communities from Yellowstone Lake, YNP, Wyoming, USA - YL17G11_40 | ecosystem: Environmental > Aquatic > Freshwater > Lake > Sediment | place: USA: Wyoming | collected... | reverse complement strand
GGATTCGGTCGGGGATTCGGTCTGGTCTTCGGTCTGGGCTTCGGTCGGGGATTCGGTCGGGGATTCGGTCTGGTCTTCGGTCTGGGCTTCGGTCGGGGATTCGGTCGGGGCTTCGGTCTGGGCTTCGGTCGGGGATTCGGTCGGGGATTCGGTCTGGTCTTATATTGGTTCTTTATTTCTCCTAAAAGAATGGAAATATGTAGATTACAAAAAATTGAAAATCAGAAAAGGCGTTTATCCTTTTAAACCTGCTGTTGATTTGTGGAAACAAGGATTAGTGCCAAGTTTTGATGGGACTACTTGGAGATTGCACGGGGGCAGAAAAGCAAAGATACTTTGGGAAGGGAAAATATGAAGGAGCCAAAATGAAAAATTGGGAAGAAGAATTTGATGAGAAATTTCAAAACAAAGCAATTTATAGAAGCGGAGGCGGTGACGGTGGAAGCGGTGTTGGAAGTAGTCTTGTTAGACTAAGAGATTGTTTTTTAGATAAAGAACTTAAATCCTTCATCTCCTCTCAAATCAAGCTCGCCGAGAAACGGGGATATAAACGAGGAACTTTTGATGGAAGCGTTATTGACAAAGCCGAAGCCAGAGGGGCTAAAAGAATTTTAGAGAAATTAAAAGAATCGAATGCAAAAATGATGATTAGTGATGACGGAAATATAATTGGTTGTAAGCATATTAAGATAATCGAAGAAGAATTAGGGAAATTAAATAAATTGAAAGGAGAATGATGAGTAAAAAGATTAAACAAAATAATAAAAAGGGGATGAAGAGTTTTTGGGAAAAGGCAAAGATATTAAAAGACAAAAGAGGCAATAAAATTGCTATGAGAATTAGTAAAACTTTTAGACCTGAAGATTTGTGATTTAACCAAAAAAGGAGACGAAGCGAAAAAGATAATATGTTTTTTAAGGACAATAAAATACACCCTTAAAAACTTCGGTTAGTCAAAGCTGACTCTCCCGCCCTTGCTGGTTTTAAGAAGGAAGGAAACTATGATTATACCAATCGGTGATCGTCTGTTAGTTAAACCTAAAGTAGAAGAAAAAACCGAGGGAGGTATTTTATTAACCCAAAAAGACGAAGAGAAACAAGATTCGGGGACAGTTATTGCGGTCGGTGATGGCGAAGAGGTGAGAAGATTTAAGAAAGGTGATAAGGTGATTTATTTACGCTATGGGCCACAGGATATTCTTATAGATAAAGTTAAGTACGTAATTTTACATTATGACGAAATATTGGGAATAGAAAAATGAAGAAGATAAAATTGTCTCAAGGTAAATTTATGATATTGGATAATGACGATTATAAATTATTAAATAAATATAAGTGGTCTTTCAATGGTCGCTTTGATGATAAAAAAGAAGCTGCTCTTGCTTACGATAGGGTAGCCAAAAAATGTTATGGTAATTTTGCAAATTTAAATTTTAAGGAGGTAATCTAATGAGTAAGGAAGTTATTTTTGGTGATAATGCCCGGGCGAAACTATTAGAGGGGATTAATATCGTATCAAAGGCGGTTGGCGCTACTCTTGGCCCAAAAGGGAAAAATGCTATTTTGTCGAGGGATACAGCACCACCTATTATCACTAATGATGGTGTATCAATAGCATCATTTTTTAACAAAACTAAAGACCCTTGGGTTAATGTGGGGGTTCAGTCTATAAAGGAAGTCGCAACCAAACAAAACGAGCCGGGTGATGGAACAACAACGGCAGTAATACTTGCTGCCTCTTTAGCAAACGAGGGGGTTAAATACATTCTTTCTGGCCGGGACCCGATCGAGATTAAAGAAGGGATTGAACGAGCATCAAAAGAAACAATCGAAGCTCTTAAAAAAATATCAAAACCACTGAACTCTATTGAGGAGTTAGTCCAAGTGGCTACTATCGCGGTTGAAGATGAAGTTACTGGTAAACTTATTGGTGAAATGATGCACGAGGTTGGTAAAGACGGAGCTATTACAGTTGAGACTTCAAAGGATATAAAACTCGAAAAAGATGTCGCAAAAGGAATTAAGTTTGAGCAGGGTTTTATCACTCCCTATTTGATGACTAATCCCTTCAGACAAGAAGCGGTCTATGAAGATGTACCAATATTGGTAACAGATCATATAATTTCTATTAATGAGGAATTATCACCTTTAGCAGACGGACTTTTAGCTAAAGGCATTAAAGGATTAGTGATAATCTGCGATGATATGAAAAACGAAGCTCTAACTACGGCTGTAACAAATACAATTAAAAATATATTTTCGTTTTTAGTGATAAGACTTCCTGGACTTGATGAGGAGAGAACTAATCAAGGCGAAGATATTGCGGTGGCTTGTGGGGCAAAGTTTATTTCCAAAGATATTGATAAATTAGAGGATGTCACATCGCAGGATTTAGGTTCGGCAGAGAGAGTAATTTCAAAACACGATTATACGATTATCGTAAAGGGAGGTGGAAGTGATAAAAAAATAAAAGATAGAGTCAAAATCTTAAAGCAGGGTTATAAAGAAGCTATTTCGGACTTTGATCGAGATAAAATTAAAGAACGAATAGCGAGATTATCAGGTGGGATTGGAGTAATTAGAATTGGGGCGGCTACCGAGCAAGAGTTAATCTATAAAAAACACAAGATAGAGGATGCCTTAGCTGCCACAAGAGCGGCGGTCGAGGAGGGTATTGTGGCGGGGGGCGGTGTGGTCTTGCTAAGATTGGTTAAGGAAACTCAAGATTTAGGTGAACAAATATTTTATGAAGCGATAAAAGCTCCAATTAAAAAGATTGTTGAGAATGCTGGTAAAAATCCAGAGACAATAATTGAAAAGATTTTAGAAAATAAGAATTTGAGTTGGGGCTGGGATGCTAAGAAGAATGAATTTAAGGACTTGGTCGAGGCGGGAATTATAGACCCCATTAAAGTTACAAGAAAAGCAATTGAAAATGCGGTGTCAATGAGTTGCATGCTAATTAGTTCAGAGAGCCTAATTTGTGAAATACCAGATGACAATGAGACAAAAAAGCAAATGCCGGGGAGGGTGAGGTAAATATGGAAATTACTTTGAAGGATTTGGTAAATTTTGATAGATATATAAAAGAAAATGGTGGTAAATTTAATTTAGAAAATTTTTACGAATATCTTAAAGAGGAATATATTAAGGAAAAGTTGAGGGTAGAATGAAAAGTAAAACTTTGTTAATGCGACAAATAAACCAAGCTTCAAATGATGATGAAATTGTCATCCCAATGCAAATATCTATTAAAATAGCAATATTGGATAAACCAGAGGGAGAATTATTAGAATTACTTGACTATGAATTCGTGGCATTAAAACAGAGTGTATCGGAAGTATTACGAGATATTATTAACGGAGAAGCTAAAATATATTTAGATAAAGAGGAAAGTAATAAAAATAAAAAAGTTTATATTGTTTTACAGAAATAAAGGAGGGATAGATGATTGATGTAAGAATTACTTGCTGGGAGCAATTATTCCCCGAAGATATAAAGTTAATTGATATGATTAGGGCGATAAAGTTCGGTGAGATTACAATCAAATTACGAAATGGTAAGCCAGTGGTGATTGAGAAAGGTGTGATGACCATCAAACTTGACGAAGATACGAGAATGAAATGATTAAAACTTTTAAAGACTGTTGGTTTTTTGTATTAGGGCTAACTGGATTGGTTTTAATAATAATATATATTTTTATGGAGGAGTTAAAATGAGTAAGTCTTTTGGCACAATACCAGACCTAATCACGCCGATGCTCTATAAAAAATACGAGAAAAGTTTTGAAAGATTATCGTTAAATGCTAAAAAATATCTTGATAAACAATTTTTTAGGCAAAGAAGGATTTTACCGAAGAGATATGAATTAAAAATAAGACCGAATATAACTATTAAGGAGTATAAATGAGTATTTTTAAAAAGTTAAGCGGCGAATTAAATCCCAAAGAGCGAAGCGAAAAAGTAAATGAAGAGATAAATCAGATTTTGGTAAAGTATGGTTGTATAATGGATATACGCCAAAGTATCGTGGTTGTCCCGCTTGAGTCGAGAAAGAGTGAGAACGATGAGGCGAGAGAAGACTAGAAGAAGGCGTAGAAAAAACTTAAAGGGAAGAACCCAGAAATAATAATTCTTTAGGTTCTTTAATGAAAGCAATAATTAGTTTTACAACAACGGACTATCCTAAAATCAAACCTACTTCTACTGGAGCGGAAGTTACTTTTGAGATATATAATGTCAGTTTAGATCGGTTGAGGGAGTTAGTAGGCAAAAATTTAGAATTGGAGATTAAAAGTGAATGAACCAATAAATACTGGGGGAATAATGGTAAGGGATAGAACCGGAAGATTTGTAAAGGGTCATCCCAATATTGGAGGAAAGAAAAAAGGTAGCGTTCATACTTTCACTAATTTTAAAAATATAATTATTGCGAAATTGGAAGCAGATCCAAAGATGGCTAATGATATTGCTGATTATTATTTACATAATCCCCGAATGAAAGAGCTTTTATGGAAGATGATTGATGGTATGCCTCAAGGTTCTGCTCCCAATATACCGATAGATAATGCAATAATTATTCCAATATTAGGAGGGGTAAGTGTTAAGAGAATAGAAGTGAAAGAATCGGAGGGTGGAGATGCAAAAAAAGAAATATAATGCCGAATATTATCGTCAATATTATCTTGATCATAAAGATAAAAAAATTGCTTATAGTCGAGATTACAGAAAGATTAACATTAATAAGAGAAGGAAATATTATATAGAGACATTTGATAAATTTACGGACATGAGGTTAAAAAAGAAGTTTGGTATTTCTCTTGATGAATATAATCAACTCTACAAAAAACAAAATGGACTATGTGCAATATGTGGTAATCCTGAAAATGGCAAGAAGTTATCAATTGATCATTGTCATAAGACCGACAAAATAAGAGGTCTTTTATGTCAGTGCTGTAATTGGGGTCTCGGTAGTTTTAAAGACAATCCTAAATTATTAAATAAAGCGATAGAATATTTACAACAATGATATTTAGAGAAACCACCGCATTAAAAAAAATAATAAAGTTAAAAAAGCGTATTAGATTTGTGAATGGTGGCACAGGAGCAAGTAAAACTATATCTATACTGATGTGGTTGATAGATTATTGCCAAAGTTTAAAACAAGAAATGGTAAGTGTTGTTTCGGAAACACTTCCGCATCTAAAAAAGGGGGCAATTCGCGATTTTGTTAATATAATGACCGCTCACGGCTATTTTCAGGATAATAATTGGAACAAAACTGATTTTATTTACACATTTAAGGGCGGATCTAAATTAGAATTTTTTTCGGCAGATCAACCAGCGAAAGTTCGTGGCCCAAGAAGGGATGTTTTGTTTATAAATGAGGGTAATAATATTCCTTTTGATGTTTATACTCATTTAGAGGTTAGAACTAAAAAAATTATCTGGGTAGACAGTAATCCAACTCACGAATATTGGATGTATACCGAAGTTATGCCGAATAATGATATTGATTTTTTAACTCTTACCTATCTTGACAATGAGGGGCTTGATCCAAATATCATCCAGTCGATTGAGTCAAGGCGCAACAATAAGAACTGGTGGCAGGTTTATGGTTTGGGGCAGTTAGGCGAGCTTGAGGGCAGAATTTACAAGGGTTGGCGGATTATTGATGAAGTGCCTCACGAGGCAAGATTGGAACGCTATGGACTGGATTTCGGTTATTCAATCGACCCGGCGGTAATCGAGGCAATTTATTATTATAATGGGGGATATATTATCGATGAGAAACTATATCAAAAGGGTATTTCTAATAAAGTTATTGCCGATACTTTAAATAATTTAGATAAAGCTCTTGTGATTGCTGATAGCGCCGAGCCGAAGTCAATCGATGAGATTAGAAGTTATGGAATTAACATTATCGGTTCTGTTAAAGGTCAAGGTTCAGTGAGTCGGGGAATAGATTTTGTCCAATCTCAAAGAATATCAATCACAAAAAATAGTGTCAAAACAATCAAGGCATATAGAAATTATCTATTTAAAACTGATATTAATGGCAAAGTAATTAATGTTCCTGATGATACAATTCACGAATGGTCAAACCCGATGGATTGTCTCACGGGTGATACTTTAGTTAAAACCATTGATGGTGATAGGTTAGTTAAAGATATTAAGATAGGAGATTTGGTTTACACAAGAAAAGGACTTAAAAAGGTAAAAGATTCTTGGTTGGTTAAAAAGAATGCTAATGTTATAAAAATATCTTTATCAAGTGGTAGAAAATTGATTGGCACACCCAAACATCAGGTGTGGACTAAAAATCGTGGTTGGCAATGCTTGACAGATATTAGATATGGTGATATACTTGAAGTATGGAAAGAACAAGAGAACACAAAGGAAGAAAATATTTTATATATCCCAGCAAGGGAAAATATTATTTCTATAATGGGACTAATTTTTTACATCGCCAAATATGGGAAGATAATTTTGGAAAAATTCCTAATGGGTTTTATGTTCATCATAAAAATGGGAATAAACTTGATAATAGAATTAAAAATCTTGAACTCATTGATAAAAGAATTCACGGCAAAAATCATTGGAAAGAGCGAAAACCAGTTAATAAACAATGCGATAGTTGTGGGAGAACATTCCCGTGTTATACCCTTAGAGAAAAGGATAGATTTTGCTCCAACAGATGCAAGAGTCAATGGCGAAGAAGTAATAAACTTGATTTTGTCGAGAAAAAATGTCCACTTTGTAGCAAACAATTTATATCAAATAAATACGAAAATACCACATACTGTTCTCGAAAGTGTAGTAACAAAGCAAGGGTTAAAAGATAAATATACTGTTTATGATATTACTGTTGAAGACTGCAACGAATACTTTGCAAACGATATTTTAGTGCATAATTCAATTAGATATGGGATGGAATCATTAAGACCAAAAGATTGGGAGACAGAAAAGGTTTTAACGCCACAAGAAAGGATTTTAGTTCAGATTCAAAAACACGCCAGCCAAGAAGATAAATATGATGATGGTATTTCTATTTGAATGTGGTATAATATAGAAAATTAGATTTAAATAATTTTGTAGGGAAGAACCCGCATAACCAATGCGGGCTTTTTGTAAAGGAGAATATGGAATTAGTAATTATCATCGCCTTTCTTCTCTTTATTGGTTATCGTGAGTGGATGACGAACGAACACATTAAAGATTTAGAACTCAAAGCATTATCTAAAACTCCTCAAGAGTATGCTCAAATGAAAAATATAGAGCGAAAAGCGAAAGTTAATCCTCCTAAAGAAGAAGATGAGTTGGTTGACTTGGAGAGTGTTAATGTCACAGATGTTTTGAAAGGGATAAATAAACCATGAGTGAGTATAAGGGTATAGACGCAACCGACGAAGCTCTAACTGGCGATGACACCGAGTTTTTGGGGGTTCTTGGATCGTGGTTTGAAGCGGCTAAGAAGAATCGCCAGCAGAAGGACTGGGAATGGTATACTTATGATAACTATTATCGTGGTAATCACTATATTTTATTCAATAAACGAACTAATCAGATTGTTACTCCGCCCCGGCCAAAAGGCCAGATTAGATTAACGGTTAACTATATTTATCCAATAGTGCGGGCGATCAGAAACTTTGCGACTTCTTACCGGCCTAAGTGGGAAGTAGGGGCGAACTCCACAACTGAAGATGAGATAAACAATAATCGTAAGTCGGCCGAAACATTAGACAACTATTACGATTATCTTGAGATGCCTAAAAAGATTAAACAGGCGGCTAATCATGTAATCCAAAAGGGGTTAGGATATTTCCAGTATGGCTGGGATGATGAGGGGGTAGGATTGGATAATCAAAAAGGGGAAGTGGATGTGTGGGTTAGAGACCCGTTTGATGTTTATTTAGACCCGGCGGGGATGGAGACAGGCGATATTCAAAACTGTCGCTATGTAGATATTGTCATCTCTAAACCCATCCAAAATATAATCAACAATCCGAATTATAAGTTTGATAAAGAGGAGGATAAAGATAATATCTCGGGCGATACGGTGCGGGCGGCTTCGGAGTTTAAACAGATTATCATTAAAAACCAGTATGCCGATAACTTTGCTTCCAATAAAGAACTAAAAACCAAGATTCTACACGAGACTTGGTATAAAAAGAAAGTTAAGGACGAAACACAAGTTTGGATTGCCTCTTGGATCGACGGACACTTACTAAGAAATGAACAAACGGAGTATGACAAGTATAATCTTATTCCAATACCTTCCGATGATAATCCAAATGATATTGGAGGCGAGGGATATATCAAGAATTTAGTCCCAATCAACAAAGCTCTTAATAGATTAGAATCTCAAATTCTCGAATACAATAATCTCGTTAATCGAGGAAGACTTATCGCCGATAAAGATGCTGGAGTATCTAAGATTACCAATGAAACAGCTGAGATTATAGAACATAACGCCGGCAGTGAAGTCAAAGAAATGACTCACCCGGGGCTTTCGCCAGATATTCACGCTCAAGTAGCACGGTTGATAGATTATCTTAAGTATATTTCAGGGGTGGTTGACGCTTTTGTCGGAAATGCCCCACAAGGCGTAACGGCAGGGGTAGCCCTTGAATCTCTCAAATCTCAAACAGCTAACAACCTCCAAGATATGAAAGATAATTTAGAGATGGCTTTGGCCCAACTTGGAGAGGGTATCTTGGAGCTTATAGCAAATAAAGTAATAGTCGCTCGTCAAATCAAAACTACTGGTCAAGATGGCAAACCTTCTTCTTTTAAAATTAAGGGACAGGTGGGGGTTAAACCTAAAGAGCAACTGCCTGAAGATACTTATGTGATCGGTAATCAAAATCAAGTCAAAGTGATTATCGGTTCTGGTTTGGCCTACACCAGAGAGGGTAGGATCGCCCGACTTGATAAAATGTTAGAGCAAAAAGTCATCGCCCCATCTACATATCTCAAAGCTATCGAGTTTGGCGATGTGGATGAGGCGATTAAGGAATCCACTCAATCGCAATTTAATGGGGCAATGCTTGAGAATGTTAAGAGAACAGGTATGCCAGGCCAACCTATGCCAGGGCAAGGTGGTATGCCGGCAGAAGGTGGAATGCCACCCGAAGGTCAACCAGTAGCCCCACAAGAGCCACAACGAGATTCGTGGACTAAACTTGCGGATGACGAGAATAAAGCAATGTTAACGGGTAAAATAATCCCTCCAACTCCGAACGCTCCTAAAGAACATACGGCTATTCACATTGCTTGGAGTCAGTCGGAGGAAGTCCAAGAGAATGAACACTTAATGAAAGCGGTTTTTGAACACATTAAGGGGGAAGAAAAAAGTCAAGGATTAAATATAGAAGGAGTTTGACTTTCAAACACTGTAGGCATACAATAATGGTATGAGAAATAAACTAAATTTGGGAAAAAAGAAATGCCTTCAATGTGGAAAAGAAATTCAATTAAAAATAAGACGTGATATTACAAGAAAGACATTTTGTTCAAGAAAATGTTCCACCAAATATTCAAATCCATCGCAATATGTTAAATATGATGCATTGTGGAGACAGAAATTAAGAAAACCACATAAGATAACAGATAAATTATTGAAGGCTGCAAAGAATAGGGGAGATAAGTTAAGAGGTATCAAAAGAAATGGAAAATATATAGATTGTAAGTATTGCGGTGATACATTTTATATACAGGCAAGTAGAATAAATGGGATAATTGGTAAAAATGGATATATACAAAATAGAAGATATTGCAGTAATAAATGCCGATATTTGTCAACGAGAAAACCAGATGAATCAAAAACGGATAAAGTTAGACTAAAAGAGTGGAGTATAAAGATACTACAACGAGATAATCATAAGTGCATTGCTTGTGGTTGCAAAAGAAAAAGATTATTAATAGCACATCACATAAAAGAAAAATGGGAATATCCAGAATTAGCATATAATATAGATAATGGTAAGACACTTTGTGTATATTGTCATACAAAATACCACAAAAAATATTTAACAAAATTTATATTATCAGCAATCCATTTAAAAAGTTTAAAGGAGCCATATGAGTCAACAATTTGAATCTTGTGTTAGTGGCGGTGGCCGAGTAAGAACTAAAAAACTTAGTGGTGGAAAATTTATCCATATTTGTTTTCCAAAAGGTGGCGGATCATCAATAGCAGGTGAAGTAAAAACTGCCAAAAGTTCTGCCAAATCCACAAAAGGTGCATTTGTGCGAGCTGCCAAAAAATCTTAATTTGTGGTATAATAGTGGTAACTTAATATCGTAGGGAAGAACCCGCGAAAAAAATCGTGGGTTTTTTGTAAATAAATAAGACGAACCTTTTAGAGTAGTCGGAAGACGAACTCTAAAAGAAAGTCAGAAAGGACAACATGTCAGACGATGCGTCTAACGACGATGTCAAAGACCCTGCGGATGCAGGGGACGATCAAAAAGTAACTATCGGCGATGTCGAAATGACAGCCGATGAGGCCAAAGATTTGATCGAGAGTGGTAAGAGCTTCAGGGAACTAAGGGAGAAGTATCCAGACATTGATTGGAAAGAAATGCCGGCTGAATTTACAAAGCGAAGTCAGGAACTCGCAGAGTTCAAGAAGCCGAAAAAAGAACCTGAAAACTTAGAACCTGATGAAGAGAAAAGGCGCAAACAGATTGACGATTTCTTCGCTGATCCGTATGTGCAGGAAAAACTTAGTTCAAAACAAAAAGAAAAAGAAGATCAATTAAGAGAAGATTTAGAGTTTAACAAAGTAATTGAAAATTTAGAGGCAGAGTTTGACGGTTCGGATGGTAGACCAAAGTTTGTTAAAAAAGATGTCTTGGAATACGGGATGAAAAATCAATTGTTTAATCCCAGAACGGCCTATAAGGAAATGCACGAGCAAGAATTGGATGAGTGGAAGTTGAAACAGACGCTTGAGAAGAAACGGCCAACCACCTTCTTTGAAAAAAGAGGCGGAACTGGAGCAAAACAGCCTGATGTCAAGACGCCTAAAACTTTTAGGGAAGCCACCGAAGCCGCACTCGCCGCCGAAGAATAATGAAAGGAAAATATGGCAACAGATTTAACAGGTCAGCAAGTAGGTTCTACTGGCACTTACTTTGATGACGCATTAAGGATTCACTATCAGCCAGCAATTAGGACGCAATTCCCGCAGAAGTCAGTCCTTTTACAGAACCTCGAAAGAGGCGATGCAAAAAAGATTGATACTTCTGGACAATTCGCAAGAATTACCCTGCAAAAAGCGCTTCACCCTTCAGTTGGCGCAAAACCCGAAGGTAAACCACTCCCAAACAAAAGCTATACTCGTTTGGAAACAACTGATGTGTATATGAAGCAGAATTATGGAAGAATCGAAATTACAGGAAATGTAATGAGAGCTTCAAGAGACAATCGTGGTTCAGTTATGAAATCCTTAGAAGTCGAAACAGAAGCAGTTACTAAGGCTCTGAGAAACGATGTCAACCGACAGCTTGCTTGTGGGAATGGCACTGGTCAATTAGCGTTATCAAACGGTGATCCTGATAGCGGGTGGAGCGATGTATACACTGCTGCTCTTGATTCTTTACTTGGAATCGCCTTTACAACCCCTTCAAGCATTGGTTCAGAGGTTGCTCCTACTAAATACTTTGTAGCAGGTATGGAATTTGATATGGGTGACGCTACTACCTACACAACGATTGATGTAACAGCCGCAACAGTTACAACGGTCAACTCTGCGACAGGTATGACGGTTTCTACTTGCGCAGGTGGCGATGATAACGGTTACTTGATGAGACACGACGCCGCTGCTTCCGAAATAATGGGGCTTCGTGGGATTATTGATGACTCTGGTCATCTTGATACCTTACAAACTATCACTCGTTCAACCGCGGGCAATAACTACTGGAAAGCATCTGTCGTTGACTATGGTTCAGCCGCCGCTCCTGCGACCTTAACTGAAGCATATATGCAGGAAGCACAGACATTGACTGAAAAGAATGATGGCGAAGTTTCGTTTGTTTTGACCACTTATGGACTTCGAGATTCCTATGTCACGATCCTTCAGTCAGACAAAAGGTTTGTAAATACCACAGAATTAAAAGGTGGATTCAAATCAGTAGACTTTAACGGCACGCCGCTTACTCCAGATAAAGACTGCACACCTTATACGATGTATTTCGTTGACAAAAGCACTTTGGAACTTTATGAATCTTCACCTATTACTTGGGCTGATGAAGATGGTTCGGTGCTTTCGAGAGTTGCAAACTACGACGCTTATGAGGCATTTCTTTACTACTACGCCAATCTTGGGGCGAATAACTGTGTGAAGAACGCCTGCCTAAGTTATGTCCAATAATTCCTCCATAAAGGATTTTTGGGGAAGTTTGGCGGAGTTCTTCCATAAATAAACCGTCTTAATAAATTAAAGTATCTTTACGAAAGTAAAGGGTAAACTATGAAAGGTTTAAAATGATTAAGAACAGAAACATCGCCTCAGACGCAGGAATAGATGTAACTAAAATTATCGGGTCTGATGTCGGTGAGGTTAGGTATGTATGTAGAGAGAATACGAATTCACACGCTATGTTAAGAGGCAGAGTTAGTCCAAGTATGTTATATACCTGCGATGGAACGGCTGATGAAGTCCAAATTAACCAAGCTATAACAGCTTCAAAAGGTGGCACTAACTCTTACATCTATGTATTCCCAGGTGCTTACACTTTAGCTGCGGCAATCACTTTTGCAGGTAAATCATCAATGCATCTTATTGGCGCAAATGGTTTGAATAGAACAGTTGGTACTAACGGCGCTGTTGCTTTAACGCAAGGTGGTAGTTGTGTGGGTATTACAATGGAAGCATATGGAGAAGTTGCAGGATTACAGATAATCAACAAAGCTGGTTATGCAGCAATAGATGTTCCTGCAAACATCTGGAGAACAAACATTCATCACAACACATTTTGGATGACACAAGGTTCTGCGTGTTATATCGTTGCTGTTGGTAGTGCCGCTTCCTATGGCAATATAAGTTACAACCGATTTTCTACTGGAACAGGTGGTGATTTTACAGCCGTTATAGGTTCTTCAACGGGAACTGGCATAGATATCATTGGAAATCACATAACTATTGTATCTGGGACAGTCACCTATGGTATTCTTGCACAAGGAGCACAATGTATGGTTGCCGATAACTATATTTCCACTTGTGGTAGTTTATGCACAATCACCCATGCTATTGATATTTTGACGTCAGGCGCAGCGGTAAATAACAGATGTGCTGTTGCTACTACACTTGGAATTAATGGTGGGACTGCATCAGTTTCATTTGTTGACAACAGAGATGGTGCTTCCGGTGGTGCTTCTGCGATAACCACATAGAATTAAGAGATAATTATGACTAACCTGGACGTTAAATTTATGTGTCCAAGATGTATGGGAACTGGTTTTGACAATACCAGTATAAATAGTGGGGAGTGTATACCGTGCGCAGGTTCAGGGTATATAGCAAAAGATAAAATTGATATTACCGACCTGCAGGCAGATATCGACAAAATCCTCCGCAGACTTAAAAAGATCATGGACAAATTAGAAATTAACGAATAGAAAGGAAACTATGAAAGAAGTAAAAAACACATCAGGTATAGAAGTTCAAGTTCAGTTTGATGGAATGCAAATTTACTTCCAACCGGGCGAAGTTAAATCCTTTAATGAAGGTCCTGCTGCCGAAATTGTCAGAGAAGGCACGGGATTAGAATTTGTATCAGAGATTGTGGAAGCTGTTGTAGAAGAAGTTGCACCGAAAGTTAAGAAAGAAAAGATAGTTAAGGAAGAAGTTGTGAAAGTAGAAGAAGAACCCAAGGAAACAAAATAATGATTTCACCTAACTTTATTAGCCAAATGAAGCGCTTAGACAAAACCTTGACTTTAAAGTTGGATAAAACATTAGGACGATATGTAATATACCGCAAGGATAGGCAGAACTACCCCCGCGAAATACTCGTAATAGAGCACGCCGGGGAGTTCTGCTATCCAAACCGGGGACACATTGAAAAACTTTATAAGATGGATTCGTGGCAGAATAAAAACTTGATCAAAGATATGGACGAACACAATAATCAGATAGACATAGAAGGAGATGAGAAGATCCATAGAATATCAGATGAAGTTTCTAAAATTGCCACGCGCACGAAATTTTATTAGAAAGGACTATTATGCAAAAACAACTTAACACTTTAGACGGATATGAGGTAGCAGTTTCTGCACCTGCCGCCTTTACAGGGACTTCTGGTGCTCACGGGGACAAAGACACCGCCAGCGGCGCTTGGACTATATTTCAGGTCAATGGTGATGTGGTTTTAAGAATATTCGGTGTATGCACTACAAATGTCGTAGGGACTTCCGGAAGTTTAGAAGTTGGAGTCACGGGCAACACCGCCGCTCTTATAGCACTGACCACCGCTACAAATATAGATGCGGGCTGTTTATGGAGCGATTCTGCACCATCAGTTGGAGTGGATCTTTGGTCAACTGTTCTTGGGCCTTATGTAATCGTAAATGGATTAGATATTATAGAGACTACCAAAACAACTGATTTAACAGCCGGAGTTATTTATTATGTCTGTCTTTGGAGACCATTGAGTCCAGGATCATCAGTTAAGGGAGTGCCGATTACTGGTGGTGCTTCTGTAAGATTTGATAGTTAGGAGTAATATGCTTAAACAAATTCCAACTTTAGATGGTTACGAGATAGCGGTAGCGATACCGGATGCTTTTGGTGAGACAAGGGGTGATTTAGGAACTCCTATTGATTGGATTTTATTTCAAGTAAACGGTGACGTATTGGTGAGAATATTTGGGGTATGCACGGCTGATTTAGTTGGTGAGGCAACTCTTGAAGTAGGAGTTGCGGGTAATACTGAGAAACTAATAGCTCGAACAACCGCTACCAATATTACTGAGAATAAAATTTGGAGTGATGCGACGCCTACTCTGGGAGTGGATACATTAGCATCAGTTCTGGGACCTTATCTAATAGTCAATGGCGCAGATATTATTGAGACATTCGAAGATGCAAGTATAACAGAAGGAAACATATACTACATTTGCTTATGGAAGGCAATCACACCCGGTTCAAATGTTATTGGATTACCTATAACAGAAGGTGCTGATATCAGGGGGTATTAATGCCAACATTCACATCAGACAAAGCTCAAATATCCATAAGTAATAAAAAAACTTCTATTTATGGGAATAACCAGTCAGCATCTGAAGGTAGGGATTTACCTTTATTATTTGATCAAGGATATTTATTTGACGATGGGCATTACTTTGACAAAGGTAGACCTGGTTCAGTAGTCAGTAGTGATAAAGCTAAAATAAGTAATGTATTTGATAAAAGTTTAGTTAACCGAAGCGATGATAGGGCAAAAATATCTTTTAAAAGAGAAAGGACTTAGATGGGTGCAGGCCAAAGTTTATTTCCCACATCGATAGACGACAATGGCGTAAAAGACAGTTCGACTGAAATCACCAGCACAATTTACAACAATCACTCCGAGCAGATTGAAGCGATAGAGACGAAAGTGGGAGTTGATAGTTCGGCAGTTAATACTTCCTTTGACTATTTTCTAAAACACGCCTCTGGGGCTTATAGAACTCATACTCACGACGCCTCATCTGACGATGGTGCTAATATACCAGAAGCTAATTTAGATTTAACTATTACCGGAGCCATCGTAGGAACAACAGACGCTCAAACACTTACCAACAAAACATTAACTAATCCAATAGCCACGACTCAAGCGCTAACAGATGGGACTAGTATCGCTTGGAATATGAATTTAGGAGAAGTGGCGACCGTTACTCTCGGAGGAAACAGAACCCTATCTAATCCGACAAATATGAAAGTAGGAACTTATATTTTAAAAGTAACTCAAGATGGCACGGGTTCAAGAACGCTGGCATATGGAAATGTTTATGAATGGCCGTCAGGAACCGCACCAACACTTACAACAACAGCGGCGGCAATAGATATTATATCTTTTTATTGCGACGGGACATATATGTATGGAAATTGTTTAAAGGCATTTGCAGTCCCAGCTTAAAGGAATTTTATGTTACATCCATTATGGGGAACATCAATTAAGGCAACCGGTGGAACAATCACATATTCGGGTGGTTATACAATTCATACTTTTACAAGTAACGGTAATTTTGTGCTAAACGAAAATTTGACCGTTGATTATCTTGTTATTGCTGGAGGCGGTGGTGGTGGTATGGGTCATGCGAGTTATGGTGGTTCGGGTGGAGGGGGTGCTGGAGGATACATTTATGAAGCATCTCACGCCTTAACCGCTGGAACTTATGGGGCAACTGTCGGTGCATTAGGGGCTGCAGGTGCTGCAGGTGCTCCTCATCAAGGCAGTGATGGTGGACAATCAATTTTTCATACTTCTACCGCAGTCGGTGGTGGTGGAGGTGGTGGGGCTTATAATTCATCTACAAATAGTGGTAGGACTGGTGGTTCGGGTGGTGGTGGAGCTCATCTTAATGGTGTAAAGGGTAATAAGACTACTGGTCAAGGATATGACGGTGGCGCTGGAGGTGACACTTCTCCTGCAAATGGTGGTGGAGGCGGGGGTGCTGGCGGTGCTGGGGTGGACTCAGAAGCTGGCAGCACAGGGGGTATAGGAGTGGCCAACTCTATTTCGGGTGCTTCGGTTACTTATTGTGTTGGTGGAGGTGGCGGTAAATGGACTACTTCTCAGGCTGGTGCCCCCGGAACAACATATGGCGGTGGAGGAGGCGGCGCCTCCGCCAATGGTGGTTCCGGTAAAGACCCTACGGATGGAGTCGCAGGTGTAGTAATAATAAGATATTTAACATAGAAAGGAATTAAAGTGACAATTGAATGTCCATTACCCGACATATCCGAACCCAAAACTTATTTAACGGCTTCTGTTGCGGCCGCAGGGACTGCCTTAACTGTCGCTAACAATGCAGGATTTGTGGCTGCTGATTATATTGTTATTGGTAAATCTGGACAAGAAGGAGCAGAACTTCACAAGATTTCAACTGTTGCAACAACCGTGACTATTAATTTAGTCGGTGATGCTATGAGTGCGGCGGCTTCTGTAAATACTTGGGTGACCTTTATTAAGTATAATCAGGTTAGATTTTATTTGGGCGACTGGTCGGCAAGATATTCAACTGGGACTATCTCAATTAGTAAGAACTCGGCGACTTTAACAGGTTCGGGGACGACTTGGACGGCTCTTACCACTGCTTACGCCCTCCTCTTAAACGGCAAATGGTATGATATTAAATCGGTGGACTCGGCGACCCAAATAACTTTAACCGAAAACTACACCGATGAGGATTTGGAAAGCGCCGACTATGCTTTAGTCCAGTTTACTTCTCAAAATACTTCCAGTATTGCGATTACTCAAGAGAGAACTACTTGGGACGATACCGACGCTTTGGCAGAGGATTATTACAGGACTGATTACTATAATTCAACTTCAACTCTTGCCTCAACTAAATCCTCTATTATCTCCGCCGCTGAAGTAGAAGGATTTACTGAATTTGCTTTAAGAAGTTTAGAAGACCAAGTTCTATCCGACTTAAAAGACCCTCAAGCCAAAAGAAGGACTCGTTCCGAGATAGACCGAGATATAAACGACGCTATTAGAGAACTGGTTAATGCGATTGTCTCTGATGTTCAAGAGGATTATTTAAGCGCTTACGATACGATTGATTTTGACGCTTCAAGAGGAGAATATCCTTTGTTTGATGATTTTAGAAAACTAACTTCCGTTTGGATTTCCTATAATGGCACAGATTACGATAAGGCAACGCCGATGAGAATATCCGATGATATTCCTGATGCTGATTATGATGAAAGCGATCCGAGATATTATATCAGAGACAATGTTATCGGGGTAAAACCAGAGCCGACTGCCGCCGTAACGACTGGAATTAAGATGTGGTATGAGCGAAGAATACCTTCTTTAAATTATGAAGGATCGGAACTACCATATCTCTTAAAAGATTTTAAGAGTTCTATTGTTGATTATGCTGTCGGCAAAGGAACGGATGATAAGAATGAATCTATAAAGAGAATAGCAATGTTTGAAAATGGTAAGAAAACGATGGTGAAGACTTTGAAAGTTCGTAACCCTGATATGACTCGAACCGTAGAAGTTACAAACGACCGGGATCTTTATTTATGAATTGGATAAATTATTTTAAAAGGATATAGTTATGAGTCAAGTTTTATTCAAGTCATTTTCTTTAGCAGACGGATTAAATTTGGGCGTTAATCAATATTTATTGAAAGCTGGTGAATGCACCGAGGCTCTTAATTGCGATTTTAATATAATCGGTGAATTGGCAAGATTTCCCGGCTTTTCAACTTACGGCAATAAAATATCAACTTCGGCTATTTTAGGTCTATATGATTTTAAAACTATTTCTACCAGTGTTAGCAAGTGGATAACTAAAAATGCTACTAAACTTTACTATGATAATTCTGGTACTTGGGCTGATACTGGTGCTACTGTAACTACCGCCGAAGATATAACATTTTGTACTCACTTAGATACTTTAATAGGTGGAAGTATTTCAGACTCACCGCTTAAATCTACTAATGGGATTTCATTCTCTACTCTTGATGGATCTCCGCCTAAAGCTAAATATTGGATTACTTTTGACAACAAGGTTTATGCGTTGAATCTAGCATCTTATCCTTACAGAATTAGGTGGTCTGATGATGGAACGATTGAAACTTGGACATCAACTAATATACAAGATGTTGCGACTAATATCGGTGTTGGTGATGAGATAACAGGTGGGACTGTTAATAATAATAATTTACTTATATTTAAAAATTATTCCACTTGGAAGTGGGATACTTACGAACTCCGAACTCTAAATACATCCGTCGGTTGTCGTGCGCCTAAATCAATCGCCACAATTGATGATTGGACTTTTTGGCTCTCACATAAGGGAGTGATGGCGACTAATGGCGGCAAACCTTTTAGAATATCTAAAGCAGTTAAACCTTTTATTGACGGAATCTCTGATATTACCACACCAGTCGGTTGGGCAGAGGATAATTTTTATTATCTTTATATCGGGACTTCTAATTCAGTTACTAATTGTCTCTTAATTTATGACTTTGATAATAATGTCTGGTCTTATAAGAGTATGCCCGATGTTGTTAAGATGGCGGCGATACTGACAACTTCAGGCAATGTTCGCTCGGCTTACTTTGGCGATGACGCTGGACAGGTGTATAAATTCAAAACAGGATTAAATGATAATTCTGATGCTATACCTTTTAAGTGGGTAGGAGCACCGCAAATGTCAGGATACCCTCAACTCCAAAAAGACTACCAATACTTATATGTCTTTTTAGATAGAACTGCCAAATCAGGAATAGATGTATTATATTCTATTGATTTTGAGGATTTCAAACCCTTAGGAACGGCTTACAATACCGTATCGGAGTTGGCTTTTCCTCCGGGGACAAGAGGACATAATATAAGGATTATGTATTCTACAAATTCTTTAAGTAGCCAACAGACTATCCTTGGTCATTTAGCACTTGGAGAAATCTTGCCCGGGCGTTTGGGTTCTGTTGAATAGGAGCATAATATGCCAATAGGTGTTTACCCACGAAAAAAAACTCAAGGTTTTCAAAGAGGATATACTCCTTGGAATAAAGGACGACCTGTTGAGGAAATAGTTAGAAAAAAAATAAGTGAAAATCATTCTCGTCATACGTTAGGCAAACATTTATCAGAAGAAACAAAGAAAAAGTTGAGCATATCATTAAAGGGCAGAATCTCTTGGAACAAAGGAAAGAAACTTTCAGAAGAACATAGAAAGAAATTAAGTTTAGCAAGAATTGGAAAATATTGTGGCGAGAATAGTCCTTCATGGAAGGGTGGAATATCTTTTTTACTATATACTACCGACTAGACAGAAACTTTAAAAACGAGTATTAGACAACGAGATAAATTTGTCTGTCAAATTTGTAGTAAGAATGGGTGGATAGTTCATCATATTGATTATAATAAGAAAAATTGTTGTCCTGATAACTTAATTACACTTTGTGGAAGTTGTCATGCGGGAACAAATAATAATAGAAGTTATTGGATAAAATATTTTCAAGAAAAGAGGCTCGGCGATGTCAAGTGAAATTAAGGCAAAAGAAGACCCAACTTACGAAAATTTAGGGTATGATCCTTACCTTACCAGAAGTTTACAAAGTTTAGACCCTAATTATCAAACAAGTGAAGACTTTAATTTAATGACAGAAGGATCGGCAATCGGATCAGCGATGATGGAAGGAACGGTATATGCTAAAACTATTATTGTTAGAGAAGAGTCAACTAATTTAGATAGACTTATTCTCGGATATTATAAAGATGGATTTTAGGAGAAATAATGGGCAATTTTGGCTTAAAAGTTTCACAACAAGGTTATGATGTTAAAACCTGCGCTGATAAAGAAATGCTTTTACATAGTTCATTTAAGCACCTTAAAATATATATGGAAGGAAGTTTTACTGGTAAAACAGCAGGCCAGACGATCGCTACTCATAACTTAGGGTATGTACCGATATTTTTGGTATATGGTATCAGTACTAATAGTTATGTAATGCCGACATTTTTAGAAGATATGGTTTATTATTCATCACCACTGGTAAATAGCACAAACTTAATACAAGGGGCTACTCCACTAACTTCTGGTTATTATTATATTTTTCAAGAACAATTAAATCAGAATTATTCACCAGTGAATGTTCAGACGACCGCAACATCACAAGGAACACAGGTGGCGGATTATGGAGTAAAGGCATCTAAATCAACTTATGATGTAAAAACTGCTACGGTTAAAAATCTTATTATGACCTCTGGTAGAAAAGCAGCGGGCGAAGAGGCGAGATTGCATATCGTCCATTCAATAACTACTGGTGATTTGCCCGGAGTAGCTGGTAATACAACCATAACTCACAATCTTGGATATGTGCCAATGGTATTATGGTATTTATTACTTGACCCCGCTACAAGATGGCAGATGGTAACGAACGCTACCGATAGTTCAATATCAATAACGACAACGACAACAGTTTTGGGGTTGACTGGATATACTGGTAAATATGCGTGTGTAATATTTAAAGACCCATCTTTTTAGGAGTTATCTTGGCGAATTATGGATTAAAAATTTCAAAAGATGGAGTAGATGTTAAGACTGCAACAGATGATCAGTTAGTTTTTACAACTAAATATTCTATGCTTAAAATCGCTAAAGTTGGGACATTGACATTTAATTTTACAACCAATTATGCCGAGACAAATAATTATACATTAGGAACTGTTGCTCACGGATTTGATTACACACCAGCGTTTATAACTTATTTTAATTTTAATTATATTGCGAGTCCCTATTCTATTTTACCTTTATATTTATTTAATGGAGATATTTTTATGGGAAATTATACGGAGGCTGCTTTTACCGCCTATACCGATTCGACCAATATTGTTTTCCGGCTAAGTATAAAAAAGACCGGATCGGGTAAGACATTCGCTTTTAATACAAAATCAATAATTTACAAATACTACATCTTCGCCGATCCTGGGGCATAAAAAATAATTTTACAAAATATGATATAATAAGACAAAGAGAAGAACTCAAGTCGCAAAACTTGGGTTTTTTGAAAGGATAACTATGGCTAAAGCATCATCAGCTATCAAAGCCGCTTACAAGAAATTACTTGGTAGAGCCCCAGACCCTTCTGGAATTGCTTCTTACAATGATTTAAGTCAATCGGAAATAGAGAATGCAATCAGACAATCAGCAGAATACAAGAGTAAAACTGGCGGAGGTGGGACTAATTACAAAGCCATAGTAACCAAAGCTTATAAAGATATTCTTTACAGGAATCCTGACGTTGGTGGTCTCCAAAATTATATCAATTATCTTCAAAGTGGCGGCAGTGAAGCAAATTTGAGAGAAATCCTTTCAGGTTCTCCTGAAGGACAAACTGCTCCTTATAGAAAGGCTTACCGTGATTGGTATTCTATGGAGCCAAAACGTCCAAGCAGTTATCAATACACTCCCGAAGAAGAAGCGGCAGACTGGAGAACTGCAAGAGAAACAGATAGGCCTTATTTTCAAGAGAAGGCGACAGAATCAGGGGAAGAATATAAAACTGCTCTCCAAAATGCAAGGCAGGGATTTTCTCGCAGAGGACTCTGGGGTGCGGCGGCAACTACTCCTACGGCCCAAATTGACCCGACAACTGGATTAAGCTATACAACAGATACTCCTACGGGTATTACTGGGGGGCCGCAATCGGGATTAAGACAAGTGGGGGAGCAGAAATTATCTGAAGTCAGTCAAAGACAGAATACTGCCTTCGGTCGGGCATACGAAGAATCTACTAAATCCACTAGCGAAATGCTTCAAAATCAAAGACGTGGTGTATATCAAACAACCATTTGGGACCCATATCAAGAACAAAAACAAACTTGGCAAAATTTATTAAGCAAATATTTATACGGGTTAAAATAGGAGTTAAAATGGCCACAAATACTCAAGAATTAGAAACCGAATTAGAACGCCAGCAAAAAAATTATCTTTCTCGATTAGAGGGGGCGGGGAGACTTCCATCTATCATCTCTGAAGAATGGCAAAGAGCCGGCGGGGCGGAGACTGCCAATTTACGAAGAGAAGAAGCTGATCTTTTAAAAAGCTATGTTTCTGCTGGGGCCACGGCATTAGAAAAGAATAAAAACATTTGGGATCCTTATGCCAGAAATAGATTTGTGGCACAAGATGTGGCGCAAGCATATGCTCCTATAGCTGATATTAGAAGTGAACTGGCGATGAGAGCAGAGGCGTTAGGTGTGGCTACAGCAAGTGCAACGGCGATGTATGGAGCAGAAACCAGTAGAGCCGCCACAGGATTAGGATTTACGGAATCTGCTTATTCAAGAGCTTTAAGTAGGGAACAAGAGGCCAGGAGACAAGAAGAAAATAGAATCGCTGAAGAAACTCGTCAGAGAGAAAGGGCAGAGGATTTTGCCAGAGCGGCGGCAAGATCAAGTGGAGGTGGAACTAAGAAAACAACTCAAGCAAAACCGAAAGATGATTTAAAACAAGATATTTCTGATAATTTTGAATATTGGGTATCAGAAATTAAAGCTACCCCAACTGAGGGTTGGACGGAAAATGAACTACTCCCCGCTCTCTATGAACATTATCTACCATTAGGACTCACCAGAGAAGAAATTAAAAAAATGGTCTATGATATTCGTAGTCCTTATGAAGAAGAAGGTTACTTTTAGGGAGAAATAAATGGCGAGATTAGGCGTGATTAGCCGGCGAAAAGAAGATGAAGAAGAAGCAACCTATGAAAGACCTTCTGGCAGGTTGGGCGTTATTGGTAGTCGGGGATATACTGGCGTTGGAACGACTCAGGCCACAATAACACCCGCTCCTCAGCCAACCCAATTTCAACCTCAACAACAATCTTGGTTTCAAAGAATGATACAAAGCCCGAAATTAAACTTTGCTGATAGATTTACTCAAGCTATATCACCACAAAATGTCTCAAAAGCATATCAGAAAGCCAAAACTGCGGTTGTGGGAATTCCGGGAGAGCCTCAACCAACCGTAAGAGCAGTTTTAAAAGAGCTTCCATCCGTAATTGAGGAAGGGACTCGTCAATTTACTGGAGGAGCATTAGAACGATTGACTAATGTAGCACAATCATTATCGCCTGTTAGTGTTGCTCATGCTCCTGCACCTGGGGAAGAAATAAAACCTCAATTTAAAACCCCAGCAGAAGTTTTTCCTTCAACCGTTGGGGTTTCTCCAAAGACTACTGCAGAAAAAGTAGCACGAGGTGCGGGAACTATGGCTGGTATGGCCCCAGAATTTTATATTCCAGGGTTAGCAGAGGAAGCTATAACTGCTAAAATCGCTACAAAAATTCCCCAAGCAACAGGTCTTCTTATGAGGGCAGTAAGGTCTACGGCAACCAGAGCACCTGGTATGGCAGCCGCTGGTACAACTTTTGAGGTCCAGGAAAAAGCGATTGAGGGTGAAATGCCCACTGTTAAAGATGTTGCTAAAGAAGCTGGTCTGTGGACTTTGTTTTCCCCAATACCAGGGTTTATGAAATGGGCTTCCAAAACTAAAATAGGAGCAGGAACTGTTAATCAAATTGAAGAACAGGTGATAAAAGAAATTACTAAACCCACTAAAAAACTTCCTGAACCAGTCATACCAGAAGTCAAACCAAAAGCGGAAATGCCAGAGGTGGTGGCTCCGAAACCAGAGGTGGCAAGACTGGCGGTAGATACTCCCACTGGTAGAATCTATACTTCGTTATCACCAAAAGAACAATCTTTTTTCAAAGATGAAGTTGAAAATCTTATTCAAACAAAAGGCAAAAAAGTATTACACTTAGACTCCGGGCCAATTGGTGAAGCAAAAGAATTAAATCGTCAAGATTTCTTTAAAATTTATCCAGAAGCTCAAAAATCATTTAATAAATTCAATCAATCCCTAAAGCCAGGAGAGGTGGGGGGAGTAGATAAAGTAACCTATGATAAAAATTTTGCAAATAAAATAGATGATTTTAACAGACAAATAACACAATTAAAAAGTAAGTTAAAGTTTACTCCAAGTGAAAGTTTAAATTCATCATTCTATGATAATAAAACTGGTAATTATAGATTTTTAACAAATGTTGAGAAAAATACAGAAACAAACTTACAGAAACAAATTTACAAACTCCAAGATGAAAAAAGGACTTTTAATAATTCCTATTCCCCTCCCGTCAGTGGGGGGGCTAAAGTAGGAGAGGGGGCTAAAGTAAAACCATCTGTTATACCTGAAGTAAAACCGAAAGTAGAGTTACCAGAAGTGGTGCAAAGTATAACTGGACAGAAAACAGGTTTATCTAAATTGGGTGGATTGCCTGCACCTATTAGTAAAGAAGGATTTATTGGCAATATACGAATGAATAAACTTGATTTAACCCCAGAGGCCAAGAGCCAATATCAAAATACTTGGCTTGAAAATTGGGATGATTTAGCTAAACAAACCAGAGGAGTAAAAACTTGGGCAGAAACTACCCAAAGCGCAGAAAGATCATCTAAAACCATAGAAACATTTATGAAGACTCCTAAAGGTAAGGCGTTTAATGCCGAAGAATTAAAACGATTAGATATGGTGGCCGGCGGTAAGGCGGAAGAAGTAGCTCAATTAAAAGATCTAATTTATTTGAAAGGACAAAATAACACTGAAAATTTGCTTAAACTGCAACAAGCGACAATAGAACAGGCTGGATTACAGCAGATTCAAATGGGCGCAAGAGCGGAAGCTGGCAGAACTTTAAATATTCTAAAATCTACTTCTAAAGCTCTACAGACAAAAGATGAAGCAATGATGAATAAAGTATTAAAATCACTTGGTGGTAGAGAATTTACAGAAGATATGGCAAAAAAACTTGCTTCTTTTGACCCGACTGATACAGAAGGAATTTATGATTTTATCAGAAATCTGCATAAACCAAAATTTACTGATTATATAGAAGAATTATGGTATAATTCTATTTTGTCTGGACCAATTACACATTTACGCAATATAATCGGCAATACTACCAATTTAGCATTTGAAACTGCGGCTCAACCTATTTCTGTCATTGGTAAAAAGGGTGCTGTGAAAGAATCTATTAACACTTTTGTCGGTGGATTTAGGGGATTACAGGAAGGTATTAAAAAAGGTCTATATGCCTTACAGCACGGATATAAAGCGGAATCAGCGGCAATGTTGGAAATAAGAAGGCCACAAGCAATAAAAGGGAAATTAGGAACTATTGTCAATCTGCCAACAAGATTATTAACTGCCTCAGATGAAATTTTTAGGTCAGTCTTTAAAAGTCGTGAATTGTGGGGGAAGGCTACAGAGATAGCTCAAAAAGAAGGATTAAAAGGTACTGCATTAAATAATAGAATAGCTGAACTTATTAAAAATCCAACAATAGAAATGATGGAAGCAGCTAATAAATATGGCGCAAGGGGAGTATTCCAAACCGCACCAGATAAAGCAACGGCTGCTTTGTCTGATTTAACCAATTCTTTTAAACCAACTAAATTTGTCATTCCTTTTATTCAAACCCCTTCTAATATTATGAAGCAAGGATTGGAAGCAGGCCCATTAGGATTTCTCAAATTAGGAAGAGAAACAATCAGAGAAAGAAATATGGCTATTGCCAGAGCTACACTCGGTTCATTAACATTAGCGGGGTTGGCAACTTATGCTATGCAAGATAGAATCTCTGGTAGTGGTAGATCATTGGATGCAGCAGAAAGAGATGCCCTATATCGAACTGGCTGGCAACCGAACTCAATCAAAATAGGCAATAAATGGTATTCTTACCAAAATATTAATCCTGTTAATATTCCTTTATCAATGGTCGGAAATGCCTACGAATTATACAAGAAAAAAGAGAAAGCAATAGAAAGTAAAGATATTGCAGAGATTGCCTTTAAAGTAGGTAATAGTTTATTAGACCAAAGTTATTTACAAGGAATCAGTAATCTATTTAATGCATTAGATAGTCCAGAACAAGAAGGATTAAATTGGTTCAATAGAACAGTATCATCATTCGCTTCACCTGGGATTGTCAGTCAAACAATGAGATTATTTAAACCAGAAATTTACAAAACAAAAACTTTGCCCGAGATGCTCAAACAAAGATATGGAGTTACTGAAGGGTTGATACCAAAACGAAATGCTTTTGGAGAACCGATAACAGGACAAAGAGCAACTGGTATTCCATTTTTTCCAACTACAGAACAAGTCAGTCCATTAGAAGATATATTAAGAAAAGCAGGAGTGGATATTGGTTTTCCTTCAACAAATATTGCTAAGACAAAATTATCACCAGAGGAATATGATCAATATTTAGAGCAATCTGGCCAAGCTATTAAGAAAGAATTAGAAGGAAGAATAGGTTATTTAAGAGAATTGTCTCCATCTGAATTAGAAGATGAGGTTAAGAAAATTGTAGATAATAATAGAAAAAAAGTAAGAGAAAGATTATTTAAGAAATATTATAAAAAATAATTAAAGTATTCTTTTCCAAGGATTGAGTCCAAGAAAAAGTCCACAAAGAAATATGAGTAAAGCAAAGGGAAAGAGATCAGATTCATTAAAAATAACAAATAAAATTATAATCACAATTAGAGATATGATAATCAATAAGATATTTTCTTTAATTGCCTGCCGCCATTTGTTCATATTCGCACCTTAACTTATTTTAATTAACCAATTTACTACTTGCTGCCAATACCCCCCTTCCCCATCAGGTTTGACGGAGAAGGTGAGACTGCCGTTTTTACTGGGCTACTTAAAAATTCTTTTGACAAGTTTTCTACTTTATAAGTTTCATTCTGGATGATTTCCAACTTAGATTTCGTAACATTAACTTGTAAATGCTAAAAGAGAATTCCGAGCTTCAGGTGCTTCTTTAAAGTCGTTTCCCAGTCTGTGAGAGCCAGCTTAGTAGTCAACCCCTACTCTCACATTCTCCTACGACTTGCTAAACCGAGTTCTTCTCTTGTTAGCGTATTAAAAAGGCTCGCATGTTAGCTGTGAGCCGACCATGCGAGCCAATTTCCTGAAGCTCGTACGAACTTCTCACAGCTAACTAAATTTTCATAATTTATTATATCACAAACATAAATTTTTGTCAAGTGATGTATAATCATTTAGAAAGGAAAAAATGGAATTAGAACAAAGTGTCGTGCCAAAAGTCGAAAAAGAGAATCCCTCAACATTAGAGATTTCCGAACACCTAATCCCGGCAATTAAGGATTGGGATGTGGGGAAGTCTTACATCGTCAAACTTTCGGTTGAGATGGTTTCAATCAATAAAGGAAATATGTATAACCCCAATCAAAAAGAAGAAGTCCGGGCTTCTTTTCACGTTTTAGGCGGACAAGCGATTGAAATGGATGGTAAAAGCCACGGTAACGAAGAAATGGATAAAAAGGTAAATAAGAAGGGTGCTTTTATAAGAGCGGTCGCGAATGTAGCCAAAGAATATATGGAGGATTAAATGGGTCTAAGATTTAGCACTGGTGCTAACGGCGATGTTGATACAACTGCCGAACAGTTGATCACAACCAGTATTGCGCCAAGTGTAGGGATACTTATTAAGGCATCTAATACTAATACAGGAATAATTTATGTGGGGGGGGCTGGGGTTACGGCGGGGACGACTGACGCCACTGATGGATTTGAGTTAAACGCTGGAGAATCTTTGATGGTCGAAGGACGAGATGCCGATGAGATTTATGTTATAGCTTCTGCGAATAATCAAAGATTATCGTTTTTGGTCATCTAAAAGATAATTATGAAATATTTAAAAGGAAACTTTTAATTATGCCACGACACGAATCACAAAAAGGAATCTCCCAATCCGCCGCCGATGCTTTATATCTTGGTATATTAGCCAAAGCCGCTGATTCTGATTTATTAGACGGAACAGATTCGGCCGCTTTTTCGCAGTTTCTTTCCGAGACTTTATTCTTCGGCGACGGTTCGGATAATGATGTTACCGCTTCAAGCGGTTCTTTAACAAGGACAATGTTTTATAATAATCTGACTGTCCCCAATGGGGTTACCTTAAACACGGCAGGATATAGGATTTTTGTTAAAGATACTTTAACCGTTGCAAGTGGCGGGAAGATACAATGGACGCCTAATAATGGCGGGAATAGCACTACCTCTGGGGCTGGAGCCGCAGGTGCGGTCTTAACAACGACTGACCTTGCCGCTGGCGGAGCGGGAACGGCTGGAGCGGCTGGAGCAACAGGTGCGGGAGCGGCGGCGACTCAACCAACCGCTGCAACGGGCGATGGCGGAGATGGGGGGGGTGGTGGTGCTGGTGCCGCCGCTAATGAAGGTGGTTATGCTGGCGGAACAGCGGGTGCTTATAGGGCTGAAACAGTTAGGAAATTAAGGACTTTATACGGTATGTTAAAATATGGAGTTTCAACTGTTATCTCTGGTGGAACTGGGGGACGGGGTGGTTCGAGTGGTGGTGGACACGGAGGTACAGCTAAGGGTGGTGGGGGCGGGGGCGGTGGTTCTGGTGCTGGAACGGTTGTCATCTTTGCCAAAAATATTGTCAATGCAGGGACGATTACTGTCCCAGGCGGTAATGGAGGCAATGGTGGAGTAGGAGATGGAGAATCTTACGAAATATCTACTGGTGGTGGTGGAGGCGGAGCTCCGGGTGGTGGCGGAATACTCTGGTTGGTTTATAAAACTCTTACAAATACAGGGACAATATCTGCTCCTGCTGGGTCGGTTGGAACAGGCGGAGATGGATGGGGTGCTGGAGGAGTGGGTGATAATGGCACGGTAGGCAATGGGGCAGGAACGGGGGGAGGAACAGTCTTAAAGTTTAATTTAACAAACGGTACATTTGAATAAAAGGAGTATTTTATGCCAAACTTGCTTTGTGAAATTTGTGGAAAAATTGTAGGTGTCACTAATGTTAAAACCGAGAAAAGCGGAATGGTTTGTCCTAAGCATACCCAAGAAGAAATCAATACTTTTTACGGGATTAAACCCGAGATCAAGTTAGAAGATTTAAAGGTAGATATTGATACTATCAAAACGGCAATCACGGCTATAAATAATAAGATAGGAGTTAAATAAGATGAGACCAACATTTAGAGAATTAGTTTCAGGGATTATTGCCATTATTATAATTGTCGGTGGCGGATTGATGATTGTCTTTGGGCACGATGGAGAAGTAAAAGCCCTAATCGGTTTAGTGGTGGGATTTTATTTTGGACAATATATACCCATTCCAAAGAAGGGAAAATGACCCCTGAACAAGGTTGGGCTTTAATTTTCATTATCTTTGTCGCCTGCCTTTGTGGTATAATATATAGGTGGATTAAATAATGACCTCTTATTCGCAAAAAGACCCAAGATGGAAATATAAAACATTTAGCCCAGCCAATTTAAGCATTGGTTCCTATGGTTGTTTTCTGACTTCACTTGCTTGTCTTATAGATAAAGAACCGCCAGAAGTGGCAAGAATTTTAGACGACCATAATTGCTTCGATAGTCAAGGATATTTAGATTCTGCTTGTGCGGCTGGAACTTTGGGATTGGAGTATAATGGTAAAACTACCGACATAGAAGAAGCGATAAACTTTTTGAATACTTGACAACCAAATAAAAAAGTGTTATACTTTAGATATGAAAATATGTAAAAAGTGTAACAAAAAATTACCATTAACCGATTTTTATGCTAATACAGAATACAAAGATGGATATATTGGAATTTGTAAAAGCTGTCATTCTTTTGAAGCAAAAAAAAGATACTCTGTAAACAAAGAGATAATAAAAGAAAAATCTAAAAAGTGGTACAAAAAAAATCGTGAATCTGCATTAGAACGAATAAAAAGTTCCTATGATTATGAGAAAAAAAGAGAATATGACATTGTTTATAAAAAAAAGTTAGAGGTTATAATCAGAAATATGTATTTATGGATTGGATATAGGATTAAAAAAGATGATACATATAAAAAAAGAAAATTGTTTTTTACTTTCGAGGAGTTTAAAAAAATAGCAGAAAAATCAGATAGTTTAATAAGGATTTATAAAAATTGGGTCAAAGGTGGATTCAAGTATAAGTACAGACCGACCCTTGATAGGATAAACAATGATAAGAATTATACTCTTAAAAATATACAATTTATCACTGGAAGCGAAAATTCTAAAAAAAGATGGAAAGATTACAAAAAGGATAAGTTAATATGAAAAATGATGGTTGGATAATTGCTGAAACTAATTTTTACAAAGATAAAAACTATCCTCAACATTTTTTTTGTTTGAATCTTGACACAGGAATGATAATTGACCCTTTAATCTATCCATCTTTAATCACAGTAAATAATTACAATATAAAATCATTTAGGTTATTTAGACCGAAAGGAGAAACTATGACTGGGTTCTCGGATTCAAATATGGAGTTAATCGTCGAAAAAACTTTGCGAAAACAACGAGAAATAAGTCTCGGTAAAGTTGATGAGGCGGGACTCAAAGCCGATGTCGCCTCGGCGATGGCTAAAATCAAGAATGGTAATGTCGATGTCTTGGCTGATATTCTGATTAACTATTCGAAGGCGAAAGACAATACTTGGATGAAGAAAAAAGATTGTAATATACCAGAGCCAGTCTGCCCAGATTGCGATTGCTCAAAAGAAAAAGCAATCTCTACTGAATTTGAAAAGAAATTGAGCGAGTGTGAGAAGGCTTATAAGGATTTACAAGTTAAAGCTGAAAATCAAGAAGAAACAAAACGAAAACAAAAAGAAAACTGGGATAATTTTATCAAGGTTCAAAAAGAAAGAGATGTCGCCGAAAAGAAAATCAAGGATTTAGAAAATGAGCAGATTTTAGAGATGCAAGAACACGAAAAAGCTTTAAAAATTGCCGATAAAAGAATAAAAGATTTAGAGGCAAGTTTAAAGTCTCAGCAAGAGAAAACCTCGAGCGGAATTGATTATTATTCTGCCAGTCAGTTAATTGCTTTAGGATTACGAAAGTTTTTAGGGATAAAATGAAAATCATCAAATGGTTCAATGCCATATTCTTGGGCAGATTAAAATGTAAATGCGGAGAATGGATAAAATGGAGTCAGAATTGGGGGAAGTGGGAGATATGCGAAAGATGTAAATATAATCCTAATTATAAGGAGTAAAATGATAAATCTCGGATATAAATTAGAAATTAAAAAAGATGGACAGGACTATTTAGTAATGAAACAACTGCCAACGAAAAAAATTGATAAATTTCCGATTGCTCGGTTAAAATCTTTCGAAGAGGCCGAGAAGCTGGTGAAAAGAATGAAGGAACGACAGAAAGATTTAGGATTCTAAATGCTGAAGGATTGGCGTAATAACGCCTTTGGTTTGCAAAGATGACAACTTGGTTAATTACCTTTAAAGCAAACCGAGAATACAAGGGTCGAGAGTCCCGTTATGGATGCTTAGTCAAGCTAAAAAACCATACAAAATACAGAGTGAGAGGCTCTGCCTTCAGCACTTAGCACCTTAAGAAGGGAGTGATGGGATTGTCGCTTTACAGATTTTTGAAGAGAAGACAACTGATTTATCAGAACTTTATCCGAAGAAGAAAACGGCACATCAAGGGTAGAGGAGGCAAAAAAAATGTCACTTTGGGAAGAATCCCAAAAAGCACTGCCCAGAAATTCTGATTACTGGACACTGGTGACAGTGCTGATGAAGAAAAAGCACTTCCATATTCGCTTGCCATCTCTCGAATCAGTTTTGCATTTTGCCAAGATGGCAGGAAGCAAGAATATATATGTCAAAGTTGGCAAACCGAATAGGATGTTGCTTTTGCTCTGACTATCTGTCTGATTTTGGCTGGCGGTTAAGACGGCTGTGGCACAATGCCACACTTACCAATCGGTATTAGTCAATCCCGCCAGCCACCTTTTTGAAAATGTATAAAATAAATACAATTTTACAAGGAGATACTTTAAGCACCTTAAAAACTTTACCAGATGAATTTGTTGATACAATAATTACCAGTCCACCCTATTATGGTTTGAGAGATTATGGCACAGCTAAGTGGGAGGGTGGAGATTCCGATTGCCAGCACTTTAGAGATGAAAAATCTAAAAATGCTAATACTGGACAACGAAATGTTGAAGGCGGTATTGGCGATGGTATTTACAGAGAAATCTGCGGTAAGTGTGGTGCTAAACGCATTGACCAACAGCTCGGTCTTGAAAAAACCCTTGATTTGTATCTTAACAAAATGCTTTTAATCACGGGTGAGCTAAAACGAGTTCTTAAAAAGACGGGAGTTATGTTTTGGAATCACGGGGATAGTTATGCTTCAGAAGGAAGTTTGGAGACAGGGTTTTGGCACGGAGATAATCCTGGTAAAAATAGATTATCCAATGACGAATATAGTGGACGAAGTCGGGTAGCAAGAGGAAGTTATCCAGCGAAATCCCTTCTTCTTCAAAACTACCGCCTCGTAATTAAAATGATAGATGACCAAGATTGGATTTTGAGAAATTCGCTAATATGGTGGAAGCCGAATTGTATGCCCTCCTCCGTCAAAGATAGATTTACGGTTGATTACGAGCCTGTTTTCTTTTTCAGTAAGTCCAAGAAGTATTGGTTTGAGATGCAGTATGAGGCATTTGAAACAACAACCGATATGGCAAAAAGGGAAACGATGAGAGTTGGACTTACTCATAAAGCGGCGGTTAGAGATTGGCAGGGCGGAATGAATGAGAGGGGTAAAGATGCAGTAATGCAAATTCACTTAGATAGGGGTCGCAACAAACGCTGTGTCTGGAAGATACCAACTCAAAGTTTTAAAGAAGCCCACTTTGCCACCTTCCCCGAAAAACTGATAGAGCCGATGATTAAAGCGGGGTGTCCCGAGTTTATCTGTAAGAAGTGCGGGAAGGCGAGGGAGAAGATAATGGTTACCGAAAGACCGCCTGATTACAATCCAAGTTCGCAAGACCCAAGAAATAAAGGTAGAGGTGAGATGTCTCATCATCGACCACTAAAAGAAATTTTTGATGTCGCATTAAGAAGTAAGCGAATTGATAAAGGTTATTCTGATTGTGGGTGCAACGCTGGTTTCGATGGAGGAATAGTCCTTGATCCCTTTATGGGAAGTGGCACGACTGGAGTTGTCGCCAAGAAGTTAGGCAGACGCTGGATCGGAATTGAACTTAATCAATCTTACATAGATATGGTGAATAAGCGAATAAGTGAGATACCTGAAAAATTGTTTTAGGGGACTTTCTTGGGATAGCTGAATCAGCGTGACTATTTGGCTATCCCAATGGAAGGAGTTTTCGCCTATGTGTATTGCGAGGGCGTGGCTGAAAATTCTGTTCTTACTGATAATGGTCGCTCAGATAAGTTACGCCAATGCAAAGACAGGGGTCGAAACAAAAATAAAAATGGTTCAAGGTCAACTGGTGATTCCTGATAGGATTGTCAGAATCGAATCGGGAATATCAAGGTATGATGAAGACCAAATTGCTCTTTCAAAAGTGGGGCAGGTAAAGGTGATTAGTCGGGACAATCGTCAGTGCGTTCCTTTTGTCCGAGAGAAATCGGGTAAGTCCGTTTATGGCTTGGCGAAACTTAATCCGATTAACTCCGCTTATCCTGAAATAGGGGCGGTGGTTAAAACGAATGAGTCGTGGACGGGTCATCTTGCTTGGGTAGTTGATGAAAGTATGTCAACTATCACTATCAGGGAAACTAATTTTAGGTCGGGACTTCAAACCCAGAGAACGCTTTTAAGAAGCGATGGTCGAATTCTCGGATTTATAATATAAGGAGAATTTATGAAATCACCATTAACACGAGCTCTTCTTAGATTGGTTCGTGTAGCGGTATCTATCTTTATTGCGGGGCTAATCGCCACTTATTCGGGCGAAACTTGGTGGCTGGCTTTAGCGCCTGTAATTAGTGCGTTCTTCAAATATCTGCGTGATACTATCGGACTTGATTTGTATATTGTTTAGTATATAATTCAAAAAGTTGCAACAAACAAAACCTACTCTTGTCTATTTGAACTGATAGTTTTTAGAAGTTCGTAGGAATAGGAAGAGTGGGTTTTTGGTATGATATAATTAAACTATGAAAGACGAAACAAAATATATGAGTCAGTGTCCTGAATTTAGTGGATGTTCTTCACCTAAATGTCCGCTTGATCCACTAATAAATAAAAGAGTCCGATACAAAGAAGACACAGAATGTATTGCTCAACAAAAGACACGCTATGATATAGGTAAGACTTCAACACTTAGATATAGAGGACTTTTTAGAAGAGAATGGAATGACTTTATTTATGGCTGGGGCAAGTTAATTCCAAGGGGCAAGAAGAGGCATTAAATATGCCTCTACAAGCCATTCTACTAATTTTGTTAGGGTTGGATTAGAATTAGAACCCTTTTTGTGTAATGTAGTATAATATAGACAAATAGCCTGGATTTGCCCCTCCCTGCTAGGCTATTTTTTACAAGGCACTTGACAAAAGATTTAAAGTGTGATAGGATATAAATATGATGAGAGTAATCATCCACAATTTAAAAAATATTGTGTTGCGAGAGAAATCTCGTGATTACTCTATATCATCTAAAGAAGTCCCACCTATCAATTTAGGAGGGCTTTTTTAGTTAGTCGTGCCACTAACCACCGATAGGCGTGATGAGCGACTTTAAACAATTTGATCACAAGTTCGGGACACACGGATACCTTAACCTCATAACTTGTCGTTTTAAAAACCTCACTTGGCCAAATACAAGTAAAAACATATTTGGCTGGAGAAGGACACTCATAAGTTAAAGGGAAGGACAACGGCTGGACAAGTGGGGGTAACCTTATTGCGTATTACATAGTAAACAAGGAGGTTTTATGGACAAGTGGCCGGTAAGAAGTTTAAGAATTGATGACGATTTATGGTATGAAGTTGTTATTGCGGCGGCTAAACAAAAAAGTTCTACAAGTGAGTTTATTAGACAAATAATAATAGCGTATTTAGGAGGTGGAGGTGGGAAAATATCCGAATAGTTCTATCCACGCCAAGTATTCAGATTTTCATATCAAAGAAATAGCACCCTATTGTTCTATGACAGATATTGATAGGATTTGGGTTGAGTGTCGAAAGAATAAAATAGTTGCTTTTATAGATTTGAAGTATTTTGGTGAAGATACAATAACTGAAACAGAAAAAATAGTTTATAGAGAACTAAAGAAGATTGCTCCAGTTTATTTTGTTTATTTAAATTATGGTTTTGATAAATTTATCGTTTATGAATATGGGACTAAAAATAAAAACGAGTTTTCAAAAGAGCAATATATTAACTGGGTTCAGGAATTAGGAGGTAAAATTGAAACAGAACCAAGCTGGGATTATATCTTATCAGACATCAATTAAAGAGATTGTTGTTGGGATTAACAGGTTCGCTAAAAGCACTTTTGATTTAGGAAGATTTGTTTATGAGGAGGTAGAAAAATTACACAATACTTATAATACACCAAAAGAACAAATTTACAGAGATTTAGAAACTCACCCGGATTTAGAGTATGAGGCAAGCTCCTTGAAAAAGATTTATTTGACCATTGCCAATTTTCCTGAATTGAGAGATGGTCGGTCAACCGACCAGTTATCTTTTTGGCACTATGAAGCTCTTATGCAGGCAAAATTGCCAATTAGTAAAAAGAGAGAATTAAAGGAGTTGGCTGAAGAAAAACATATGCCACAAGCAGAATTAAGACGACTTATCGCCCAGTCAAAAGAAGAGATAAAAAAAGATTGGCCCGATTGGCTCCAGTGGCAAACTGACTGGCATTTTCCTATTTGCGACTCACGATTTGGACAACCATACCCGGGTCGTATACCGGGCCAGATATTACTCAATTTACTACACTTTTATACCAAAGAAAATGATTTAATAGTATCTGTTTTTGGTGGTTCTGGCACAGATATTGACGCTTGTAAGTATATGAATAGAAGGTGTGTTGCTTTTGATTTAAACCCTCAAAGAAAAGAAATTATTAAACACGATATTACAACTGGGTTACCTTTAAAAAATAATTCTGTTGATTTTATCTTTTTTGACCCACCTTATTTTGACGCTAAAAAAAATCAATATACTCAAGAAAAAACAGATTTATCACAATTAGAATATGAGGATTTTATCGCTGTGATTGAGAATTTGGCTGTAAGTTCTGCTAAAAAGCTAAAAGTGGGGAGATATGCTGGATTTATTATTGGCAACAATCCCGGCTACAGCGAGCATCAATTTATTGATTTAGGTTTTGATTGTTACCAGATATTTAAAAAGTATTTTGAACCAGTCCAAAGAATTGTAGTTTCTTATTGTGGTAACCAATCAAATCATACGGCTACTAATATAGAAAACGCTCGAAAGAATAAATTTATGTTAGCAGGATTTAGGGATTTATTTATTATGAGAAAGGTTTAACTATGGACTCTCTAAAAAACTTGTTAGCTAACAAACACCTGACAAAAAAACCAACAAACAAACTATGGCTTTTAAGTAGCGAAATAGCAGAAGTAACAAATTCAAATCCAAAACGGTGGTTAAGACTTTGTAAAACAAAATTTGACTTTATGTATAGGAAATTGGCTGAATTTAAGGAAATTATAGAGCAAGCCAGAAGCAAGCAACAGAAAATAAATTGTAAGATTAGTTTGTTTTTATGGACACTTAGAAGATGATTAAAAAACTCCAAGTGAAAAAACGACTTTATTTTATATCAGATGACTATCCTCACTGCCTTTTTTATAAGTATGAGCGACAGATATGGGATAAAAAGAATGAATGTTTTGATGAGGTGCCAAAAGAAGAAGATGGCAAATTCTCGATTAGGAATAGACATATATACGGTGAATTGGAGATGAATTTATGACCAAATTAAAACTCAAAAAAATCTATGAAGATAAGAATATAACTTCCTGTGAACTTTACTTGCCTCACAACTGCTGGCGTTATAGCGGACTTTCGTTCGCCCACAAAAGGAAGCGAAGATATTATTTAGGTCGCAAGGATTTATGGACTTTTAACGAGACAATTTTGACTTGTCCACTGGCACATCATCTACTGGAATACGGCGACAAGGAACATACGGGGAGGGAATTGACGGGGATTGTATTTAAAAAACTGCGGGGGGCTTGACAAACTCTTAATAGGGGCTGTGGATAACCTTTAGATAATAGGTTGGAGTATGGGGACTTGACAAAAATATATAAGTATGTTATAATATTTTTGAGGTAAAAAATGAAAGAAAGAAAAGTAATAATGTTCAATTTGCCAAAGGAAATTGTTGATAAGCTGGATAGATTGGCAAAATCAGAAAACCGCAATCGTAGCAATATGATTGAAACACTAATTCTAAAAGAACTGCAAAACAAAAAGGAGAGGTTTAATGAAAAGACTACTTAAATTGTTAATCTATTCTTTAATCACTGTCGGGTTACTTTATATGTTTTATTTTGTAAACAAATATCAAGAAGTTAAAAAATATAATGATAATATTTGTCAAAACATCTATGGATTAACAACAAATTGTGATAAGGAAAAATAATGGCTAAAAGCTCAACATCTTTTAAAAAGGGTCATTTACCCTTAAAAGGAATGCTCGGTAAACATCATTCTAATGAATCTAAAAGAAAAATAAGTAAAGCTCATAAGAATAAAAAATTATCAGAAGAATGGAAAAAGAAAATTAGTGAATCTCACAAAGGGAAACCAAGTCCGATGAAGGGTAAAAAACATTCTAAAGAAACAAAAAAGAGAATTGGGTTAGCCAGTATGGGACATAAAGATAACTTAGGACGAAAACATACAGAGGAAACGAAAAAAAAGATGAGACAATCTGCTCGACGGGGGATATTGAATAATTTATGGAGGGGTGGAATATCCTTTGAACCCTATACAATCAATTGGACACAAACCTTAAAAAGAAGTATCAGGGAACGAGATAAATATACTTGCCAAATATGTGGAAACTTACAAGGAGACTGGGTCTTTGATATTCATCATATAGATTACGATAAGAAAAATTGTAATCCAGAAAATCTAATTATGCTTTGTCGTCCTTGCCACGCCAAAACAAATCATAATAGAGGTTATTGGATAAAATACTTTCAAAACAAGGTGATAAAAACTGCAATTTAAAACAAAAAGGAGGAGAACATTTATACATTTAAGGGCATCGTCGTCGCCCTAACAATCGTCTCGGGTATCGCAGTAAATCTAAATACTGAAATCCAAAAGATGACCCAAAACTACCAGAAAGCACCTTCACAAGTAATCGTCTATGGACAAGCCAATCCCAACGAAGTCCAGTGTCTAAAAGATGTAACTAACAACACGGTTCAGTGCTACAAAGTTTCCGTTTCGGCCCCCTCCGAACAGAAGCAAGACACTCGAGCCAAACAGATTGATGATTGGCTTTACCAAAAAACCAAAGGCAAGTCGCCAATGGTCGGGCTTGGCTCAAAATATGTCCAAGAAGCCGATGAGCACGGGATAGATTGGCGACTTTTACCGGCGATTTCGTTTGCCGAATCAACTGGGGGCCTGCACGCTTGCAAAAACAATGCTTGGGGGTGGGCTTCCTGCAAGATCGGATTCGGCTCTTACGAAGAAGGCATCGCAGTAATTACACAAAAATTAAGCGAATTGCCTATTTATGCTGGCAAAGGGACCTTTGGCAAGTTATATGCCTATAACGGAAGCGTCCGATTCGATTATATCGCCGAAGTAATGGGTTATATGCAGGAAATCGGTTGACAATTAGAAGCCCCAAGGGAAGGCTTGGGGCTTCGCCTTGGCTGGTTTGACTGGTCGGAAGTGGTGAAATTCCCTTCCGCCCATCACAAGCCAGCCATAGCGAGGTTTAAATGGAATGGCAAGAACCCAAAATCTATTGGCAACGACGATTAGACGCCGCTTTAAATGTGCCCAAAACAAGGAATTATCACGATGACAGAGAAAAGCAGTTATGGGAAGAAGAGGTCGAACTCTGTCAAAAAAAACTTAAGGAATTAGAGGAAAAATGAAAGTAAAAGTCAAGAAAATTGATTCAACTAAAGACATTACTACTAAAGATGGACGAACACTTAAAAAGACCACCTTTTTAAGCGAAGACGATCAAATCCTTAACACTTTTAGTTCAGTTGAGGTTGGCCAAGAGTATGAGGGAGATATTAAAGAAGATAACTTCGGCAAGCAGTTTACTAAAATAAAAAGTGGCGGATTTCGTTCAACCTTCAGTCCAGAATATTTAGAAAAGAAAAATGAATTAAATGCAAGACAGACAGCGCTTAATAACGCGGTGGCAATGGCAGTAGGACGCTTAACCGCTAACGAAAATATTGAAAAAGGTGCAGAAATTAAGCAAGCAGAAGTTTATTTAAAATGGCTGAAGGGCGGAAAAGTTAATGGAAGTTCTACTAAACCGAAAGAAGAAGAGCCAAACGAACCCGTTAAAGTTGTTGAACAAACAGACGAAGAAGAAAAACCAAAAGATGATATTGATATTAACAAGGTGATGGAAGACGAACCGCCTTTTTAAGTTGGAGTTGCGGAAATCGTGCTGGTCGGCGGGCAACTGCATACCAGCACGACTCCGAGAGGCTAACCAAAGACAATGCCAAAGAAATCTTGCCGGAGCTTTGGATTGAGATAAATAGGTTGATGAGAAATAATGAGGAGGAGAAATGAAGAAAACAATAATTAAAGGAGGTCTTCGATGTGTCAAGCATTTTCAGCGTTAGTAACTAAATCTAAAAAAGTCTATTGGCAAGCAGGTATTGATTCCCACGATGGCTTAGTGGAGAAATTTAAGAAAAAAGACAAAGAACTCAAAGACGATAAATTACCGCCTAAGAATACTTTTGCCAGAATAGAAGTACCACCAGCGAATAAAGATTACCTCAATCCTGATAGGTGGGTTTATCAAATTGACGAGAAAGTTAAACCTGAGTGGTTGGACAAAACCTACAAACCTTTTTGTATGGTAGCGTTTAGAAAGTGGAAGAAACAGATTTATACTTTTGATATTAAGGAAGCCAGAAATCCAATCAATCCTTTAAAAATTAAACCCCCCAAGATTACGCAGAAACATATAGACCTGTTAAGGGCTTGGGCTTCGGTCAGGGATTCGGTCTGGTCTTCGGTCTGGGCTTCGGTCGGGGATTCGGTCGGGTCTTCGGTCGGGGATTCGGTCTGGTCTTCGGTCAGGGCTTCGGTCTGGTCTTCGGTCTGGGCTTCGGTCGGGGATTCGGTCGGGGATTCGGTCTGGTCTTCGGTCTGGGCTTCGGTCGGGGATTCGGTCGGGGATTCGGTCTGGTCTTCTGTATGGTCTTCGGTAGGGGATTCTGTCGGGGCTTCTGTCTG
>Ga0315289_10001168_pt1 | contig 41078 bp, 35 predicted proteins | sample YL17G11_40_MG_FD_203452 | JGI IMG/M metagenome (GOLD analysis project Ga0315289, IMG submission 203452) | Sediment microbial communities from Yellowstone Lake, YNP, Wyoming, USA - YL17G11_40 | ecosystem: Environmental > Aquatic > Freshwater > Lake > Sediment | place: USA: Wyoming | collected... | reverse complement strand
GGCGTGGCCTTGCATCAAACCCGCCGCAATTATCAAGCTGAGGCCCGCCCCAGTCAAGGAAAATCGCTGTAACCCAGAAGCAGCTTGCGGTAGAATCGAACGTTCTGCGAGTAAGGTGATCCACACGATGAAAGTGACGGTCGCTCCCGATTCGCTGAAGGAGAGCATCTCCGCGCAGCAGGCGGCAAATGCGATCGGCCGTGGCCTACAGAGGGCCGACGCGAGCGTGCAGCTCGAGCTGGTTCCGATAGCCGACGGAGGCGAGGGCACGGCGGACGCGCTGGTTGCCGCCACCGGCGGGCGGAAGGTGAATGCGCCCGTGGTGGACCCGCTCGGGCGTCCCGTGCAGGCGGCGTTCGGCCTGCTCGGCGACGGCCGGGTGGCGGCGGTGGAGATGGCTGCGGCAAGCGGACTCGCCCTGCTCGCGCCGAGCGAGCGCAACCCGCTGGTGACCTCCACGCGCGGTACGGGGCAGCTTATCCGCCGGGCGCTCGAACTCGACGTGGAACATATAATAGTCTGCATCGGCGGGAGCGCGACCGTGGACTGCGGCGCCGGCATGGCTGCCGAACTCGGCGTGCGGTTCCTGGACGCAAGCGGGAACCTCATCGAGGAGCCCTGCGGAGGCCGGCTGCAAGACGTGCGCCGGATCGACGTCGCCGGGCTGGACCCACGCCTGAAACGCATCCGCATAACGGTCGCCTGCGACGTCACGAACCCCCTGGTCGGGCCGAGGGGAGCTGCACCCGTCTACGCGCCCCAGAAGGGCGCCGACAAAGCAATGGTCGCGCGCCTGTCAAACGGCATCACCAAGTTCGCGAACGTCGTCAGAAGGGAGCTCGGCAAGGACGTGCGCAAGGTGCCGGGCGGAGGCGCTGCGGGCGGACTCGGCGCGGGGCTGTCGGCGTTCCTCGACGCGGAGTTGAACAGCGGCATCGAGGTGGTCATGCAGGCCGTGCGCTTGCGTGAGAGGATGCGCGGCAGCGAACTGGTTATCACGGCCGAAGGACGCATTGACGGTCAGAGCGCCTTCGGAAAGGCGCCGGCGGGAGTAGCCGCCCTGGCGCGCGAGCTGGGCATTCCCGTCGTCGCGCTGGCCGGCTCGCTGGGCCCGGACTATGAGAAGCTCTACGATTGCGGAGTGGCGGCGGTGTTCGGCATCTGCGATCGCCCCATGCCCCTTGAGACGGCCTTCGTCGAGGCGGAGCAGCTCCTGGAACGAGCGGCGGAATCCCTCCTGAGGTTCTGGAACGCGGCCGCTGGAAAGGGCAGGCGCCGTGGGTGAACTCGAACTGATCGAATACATCCGCGGCCTCGCGTCGGGGCACGCGCCCGAGTGGCTTCAGGTCGGCATAGGCGACGACGCGGCCGTCATCGCCCTGCCCTCGGGGGACAGCATAGTCCTGACGACGGACATGCTCGTCGAGGGCACGCACTTCGAGCCTGGCACGCCGCCGAGGGCCATTGGACGCAAGGCCGTGGCGCGCGCCCTGAGCGACATCGCGGCCCTCGCCGCGCGCCCCCTCTGCGTGGTTGCTGCCGTGTGCTTCAACAAGGAATGCAACCGGGAGTTCCAGCGCCGGATCTGCAAGGCCGTCTGGGAGGCGTCCCTGCAATTCGCCGCCCCATTGGTGGGCGGCGACGTGTCGGAGGGCGAAGGCCCTCTGAGCCTCACTGTCACCGCCGTCGGCCTGCCAGGCCCGAAGGGTGTCGTCACGCGCGCAGGTGCTCAGGCCGGGGACGCCGTGTGCGTGACGGGGACGCTCGGCGGCTCGCTGCGCGGGAGGCACCTGAGCTTCACGCCGCGCATCGCAGAGGCCCTCGATCTGGCGGAGCGATTCGAGCTGCACGCGATGATCGACGTCAGCGACGGCCTGAGCACGGACGCGCTGCACATCGCGCAGGCGAGCGGCCGCGGCATAACGCTGAAGGCCGAGGCGATTCCCGTCTCGGAGGATGCGCTCGCCCTCAGCCGCGAAGGAGAGGGCCACGAGGACCCCCTGCGGCATGCCCTGAACGACGGGGAAGACTACGAGCTGGTCTTCTGCCTGCCGCAGCGCGACGCGAAGGCCGCCGCCGCGAGCGGCGTGCTCGGGACGCTCGTCTCGATCATCGGCGCGGTTACGTCGGAGAAGGACTCGTTCATAGTCCGCCCCGGCGGCGCGCGAGAGCCACTGCGAGGCGGAGGATGGGAACACCTGACCGGGTAGACACGCAGCCGCTCAAGCTCACCACCGAGTCCCCCGAAGCGACAATGGAGCTGGGGGCGCGGTTCGCCGCGCTGTGCAGGGCAGGCGACGTGGTCGGCCTTCAAGGCACGCTCGGCGCTGGGAAGACGTGCTTCGTCAAAGGCATGGCGCGCGGACTGGGCGTGGGTGACGAGCGGGCGGTTACCAGCCCGAGCTTCGTCCTCCTGCATGAGTATCGCGGCCGGCTCACCCTCTATCACTTCGACGCGTATCGCCTGGCCGACGCCAGCCAGATGGAGGAGATCGGCTGCCAGGAGGTGTTCGACAGCGGGGGCGTGAGCGTGGTCGAGTGGGCCGACCATGTGCAGGGCTGCCTGCCCCCGGAGCACTTCATGCTCACCATCCGCCTCTTGGGCCCCAGCCGGCGCGAGTTCTCACTGACCGCCGCCGGCGCAGGTCCCACTTCCCGCCTGGCGGGGATGTTCGGCTCGCTTGAGGGTCCCGGCGCATAGACACGCTCGGCGGTTCCGCCCACCACCTTGCGCCACCGGGGTGCATCTGCTACCATCGGCGGGCGAGATGAGCATACGCATCCTGCCCAAGAGCGTAGCGGACAAGATCGCCGCCGGCGAGGTCATCGAGCGCCCCGCCTCCGTGGTGAAGGAACTCGTCGAGAACTCCATCGACGCGGGCGCAGAGCGCATCGAGGTCGAGATGGAAGCGGGCGGCGCGAAGCTCGTGCGCGTGGTGGACGACGGCTGCGGCATCGAGCCCGCCGACCTACCCCTCGCCTTCCTCAGCCACGCCACCAGCAAGCTGACCACGGAGGAAGACCTCTTCAGCGTGCGCACGATGGGTTTCCGGGGCGAGGCGCTGTCCAGCATCGCCGCCGTCTCGCAGGCGCGGATCGTATCCCGCCCCCACGACTGCGACGCCGGCTGCGAGGTGCGGGCCGAAGGCGGAGAGCTGAGCGACGCGAAGACGTGCAGCGCCCCGCCGGGCACCCAGGTGGAGGTGCGCAACCTGTTCTACAACGTCCCCGTGCGAAGGAAGTTCCTCAAGTCGCCGGCCACGGAGATGGCCCACGTCACTGAGGCCGTCACGCGCCTCGCGCTCGCGCACCCAAAGATACACTTCGTGCTCACCCACAACGGCCGCACGGTGTTCAACCTCCCCCCGTCCGACGACCGCGCGCGCCGAATAGGCGAATTCTTCGGACGCGAGGTGGCCGAGCACATCATCCCCATGTCGGCCCGCCACCCCGAACTGGAGGTCGAGGGCTACCTGCTGCCGCCCTCGGTGGATCGCTCGAACACCACGATGCAATACACCTACGTCAACGGGCGCTACGTGCGGGACAGGACGCTGCTCGGCGCCGTCGCGCAGGGCTACCGCGGCCTGATGATGCCCCATCGAAGCCCGGTCTGCTTCCTCTTCCTCACGCTCGATGCGAGCGACGTGGACGTGAACGTCCACCCCACCAAGATCGAGATCCGGTTCCGCCACGGACGAGAGATCTACGCGCGCCTGCTGGAGGCGATCAAGGAGACCCTGCGCCAGGCGAAGCTCACGCCCCAGGTCTCGCTCTCGACCGGGCGCGCCGACCAGCCCGATCAGAAGCGCGAAGCGATACGGCTCGCCATCTCCGACTTCTTCGCGGACCACAGAGAGGCCGCAGAGGAACCGCCGCGCCATGCAGCGGCACACGGCCCGGGGAGTGCCGACGCGACTCCGATGCGCAGGCCCCCTCCGGCGAGCGGACCTACCGCCACCCTGCCGCAGGTGCAATACGGCGGCTGCGTCCAGGTGCTCGACAGCTACCTCATCGAGGAGGCGCCCGAGGGCCTAAACGTCATTGACCAGCACGCGCTCCACGAGCGCATCCTCTACAACTCCATGCAGCAGCGCCTCCACTCGGGCCCGCTCAACAGCCAGAGGCTGCTCGTGCCGGAGCTGGTGGAACTGCCGAAGCCGGAGTTCTTCGCCGTCATGGAACTCCAGGACGACCTTGCGCGGTTCGGAATGGAGCTGGAGCCGTTCGGCGACAACACGATAATCGTCCGCTCATACCCGCAGATGCTGCGGCAGTTCGACGGGCGCGCGTTCTTCCAGGACCTGCTGGAAGAGATGGAAGGCCCAGAGGGAGCGCGCAAGGTGGAGGGGCGGCTTGAGAAACTGCTCAAGCTCATGGCCTGCCGGGGCGCGATCAAGGCAGGCGAGCGGCTCAGCCCGCCGCAGATCAGGAACCTGCTCGATCAGCGGGCGGGCGCCGGGCAAACCGACACCTGCCCACACGGACGCCCGACGGCGATCCTGATCACTCGCAAGGAACTCGATAAACAGTTCCGCCGCACGTAGCGGAGCAGTGAGTAGTGAACGGCCGAGTGAGCAGTGAGTAGTCAAAGGCAGAACAGTGGGCCTAGGCAACATCCCGCTTGCGCGCCAGCAGTTGTTTGAGGACCTCCCCCGGCCGAAATGAAGGCAACCAAGGAAGCCCAACGCCCCCACTACTCCTTCGCCCCGTGCTCCTCGAGGAGTTTCACAACATCTTCGTGCTTCTTCTCACTCGCAAGATCCAGCGGCGTCTTGCCTTCGTTGTCTTTGATGCCCACGTCGGCGCCCGCTGACAGCAGAGCCACGATGACTTCCCGGCACCCCTTTTCCGCAGCATAATGCAACGGTGTTCGCCCGGCCTTTCCCTTGGCGTTCGGATTGGCTCCCGCCGAGAGCAGCAAGTCCACAATGTCAGTCTCAGTACGGCTTGTACCGGCCGCGCAGTGGAGGGGCGTCTCCCCACGGACATCGAGACAGTTGGGGTCTGCCCCTGCTTCTATCAACAATCTTGCGACACCAGTACTGCCACATCTCGCGGCCTCTTCCAGGGGTGTTATCCTCAAGTAGTATTGTTCCGCGTCCGTGCGCGCTCCATGCTCAAGGAGCACCCGGGCTGCCGCTTCGTTACCGGCCCACGCTGCATAGTGCAGCGCTGTTTGCCCGGATACATCGCGGCCATTCACAAGCGCACCTCGCTCAAGCAATGCCTTCTCGAAGTCAGTGTATCCTTTCTCTGCCGCCCATTGCAGTAAAGTCTCGCCAAACAGCCAGGACGCCTCCACCGGTGCCCCAGCTTCCACAAGCGCCTCGGCGGTGCCAACTGAGTCCGAACTTATTGCAAAGCACACCAGTTGACGATGGTACTTGTCTGCCATCATGACTCGTGCGCCGTGAGAGAGCAGTATCTTCACCATCCTGGCCGAACCGTTCGCCGCCGCCTCAGTAAGTGGCGTCCAATAGTACTCATCGTACGCATTGACGGCTGCTCCATGCTCGATCAACACCTCCGCCACTTCGCAACGCGCCCAGCGGGCTGCGACGTGTAGCGGTGTGCAGTGTTGCCTGTCCCTCTCATCCACTTCCGCACCCTTGGACAAAAGTGCCTTCACTTCCTCAACGTCCCCCCGCACCGTCGCACCCAGCAGTCCCTGCTGGGAAGCGAAGCCACGTGTGGGATCAACGTCTGGCGCCTCTTGTGCCCAGAACTGGCACAATCGCTCCCATCGTTCACTGTCCGCGAGCGCTCTCCAAGCGTCATCTTCCACGCCGACAGCTTCCCTGGCCTCTTCTCTCGACTGCTCAAACATGAGCCCCTTGCCCGTGTCCCCGTACGCCGGGCTCGAGAGCAATGGCTCAGCGATCTCGTCGTCCAGGCTCAGACGCAGCATAGAAGCACAAGCTTCCGGATGCAGGAAATCTGAGAACATCCACATCAGCGACGCCACCCTGGCCCGCTTCTGGCCTTCCGCACTTTCGAGGAAGGGCGCAAGATTCATGCATACATGTGCCCTTCTGTGCGTGGCCATGATCCACATCACAGCGCCGTAATTGGTTTCGTCCAAGGCCTGCACCAACAAGTCATAATGCGGCTCAAACCAGGACGTCTCCTCGATGGTCGCGTGGGCACTCAGGGAGTCCAGCCTCCGCTGAAACTCACTATCACCGGCGTCGCTCACTTGGTTGGTGGGTATGTCAACCCCAGTTCCGGTAAGGAGTAGGATAATGCCGGCCGAAAGGCCGCACCCCACCAGAAAGGCTGCAGCGAGTCGTTTCCGCATGACAATCATCCTCTACAGAACGGGTAACTCCGGGGGCAATTTGTGACAGGGTGTCGCATTCCCTCTCCTCAAGCTCCTGGCGCCACGATAGATATACACGATGTCCGTGCGACAGTCAATGAGTCTCGTCGCTGATCCGCCGTACGGCGGACTGACTGCTCCCCACCGGTGTCAAGCCCCCTTTTTCCGGCGCAGGGATGACCCGCCCACGGGCACGATAGCGAACCCTGAACGCGTCCTGTCGCGGGCTACCACCTGCCGCTTTTCCTCTTCTGCGGCTTCGGCAGGTCACGGATGGATGCCAGGGATTCCCGAAGTTTCCCATCGGAGAGCGTCGCGTCAACAAGCTTCCCGGCGAGGAACGCCTCGTAGGCCGTCAGGTCAAGCAGCCCGTGTCCGCTGTAGTTGAACAGGATGACCTTCTCCTTGCCTTCCTCGCGTGCCTTGACGGCTTCCTGGATCACTACGGCGACCGCGTGGCTGGTCTCAGGCGCGCAGATGGGGCCTTCGGTCTGAGCCCACAACAGTGCGGCCTCGTAGCATTCGATCTGGTCCAGCGCCCGCGGCGCCAGCAGACCCTCCACGATGGCCTGGCTCACCAGCGGCGCCATGCCGTGGTAGCGCAGCCCCCCGGCGTGGATGCCGAGAGGGATGAACGTGTGGCCGAGGGAGTACATGGGCAACAGGGGCGTCGTCCCCGCCGTGTCGCCGAAGTCGTAGACAAACGGGGCGCGCGTCATCGTCGGGCAGGCGGTGGGCTCGACCGGGATGACGTCAATCTCGGCGCCGTGAATCTTGTCCAGCACGAACGGGAATGACAGGCCGGCGAAGTTGCTCCCCCCTCCGGCGCATGCGATGATGACGTCCGGCCCCTTCTCGCCGGCGATCTCGAGCTGCTTCTTCGCCTCCAGGCCGATGATCGTCTGGTGCAGCAGAACGTGGTTCAGAACGCTGCCCAGCGAGTATCGGGTCTTGCCCGACTTATCGGAGACCGCTTCCTCGATGGCCTCGCTGATCGCGATGCCCAGGCTGCCGGGTGTATCGGGCATCTTTGCCAGGATCTCCCGTCCGGCCCTGGTCTCGTTGCTGGGACTGGCGACGCAGTTCGCGCCCCAGACGCCCATCATCACCTTCCGGAACGGTTTCTGGTCGAAGCTTATGCGGACCATGTAGACCTTGCATTCGAGGCCCACCAGCTTGCACGCGAAGGCGAGCGCGCTTCCCCACTGGCCTGCGCCGGTCTCGGTCGTCAGCTTCTCGATGCCGAACTGCTTGTTGTACCACGCCTGCGCGACGGCCGTGTTCGGCTTATGGCTGCCGGGCGGGCTCACGCTCTCGTCCTTGTAATAGATGCGCGCCGGCGTCTTGAGGTGGTCTTCCAGGTAGACGGCCCTTCGCAAGGGAGTGGGCCTCCAACGCCGCAGTATGCCCAGGATGTCCTCCGGTATGTCAATCCAGCGCTCCTGGCTGACTTCCTGCTCGATCAGGTTCATGGGGAAGATGGGGGCCATCGTCTCCGGCGTGATGGGCGTCCCGTCGGCCGTCAGAGGCGGCAGGAGCGGCGTGGGCAGGTCCGCGGCAATGTTATACCACTGCCGCGGCAGTTCATTCTCGCTGAGCTGAATCTTGATCTCCCGCATCGTCTTGTCCTCAGAGGCACCGTGTTGATCTATCGAGAAGATTAACTTCCTAGCCCCTCTCCCACCGGGAGAGGGCTGGGGTGAGGGTAGTCTCCCGCATTCGAGCCCTCACCCTGGTCCTCTCCCCAAGGGAGAGGAGATGATTTCAACAACCGTGTCAAGGGAACCAACCACGATAGCACGCCGGCCGTGGGCGGTCAAACTCGTTGGGGGACAGGACACCGGTTCGCGGGGAGCGGGCCGGTGAGCTGCACCGCAAGGGGTTGAAGTTGCGGAGGGAACGTCGTAGGATTACGATTGAGCAGGTTACGGGCTGCGGGTTAGCGACATGGCGCTCGGGGAAGCCGGGCGGCTGAGGGCGAGGCCATGGTGAGCCAAGACGCAATGAAAACGTGCAAGATGTGCTACCGGCAGATACCGGACAGAGCCAGGAAATGTCCGTACTGTCGGACGACTCAGCGTTTCCTCTCCATGACTATCGTCCTTCCCAGCATGTTGGCGCTGCTCAGTGGGGGTGTATTCTTCCTCGTCGGAGCCGTCATGGGATACGTTTTGTCAGAAGTACAGCAGCGGAAAGAGGACTTCACGCACTATAGAGGCCAGATTGTTGTCGTGGACTCGGAGATGCTTTTTGGGAAGGATGAACAGGGTCGGACCGTGTCCGTCCTTGGGAAGCTGAAGAACAACACACAGATTCCCTGGGAACACGTCCAAGTCGAAGTGCGATTCTTTGACGGAGGGGGCAGGCTCATCGACGCCGGGCTTGATGACAGACTTGGCGGAGCGATCCCGCCGGGCGCTGAGAACGCGTTCAAGGTTGTCCTGAAACCTAATCTCCCAGACGAAAGATACGCGTCCTACAAGGTCTTCGTACGATACGCCGAAGACGCAGGGCACCTGTTCTGAAGGTCAGGGGGCGGCGTGATGGGCCTGGCCAACGGTCCGGCCCTCGCCGATAGGAGGTAAGATGAGCAACGAACAGGCCATCAAGACGTGCCGGATGTGCTATCAGCAGATCGACAAGCGGGCCAGGAGATGTCCATACTGCGGTACGGCGCAGAGCCTGTGGGCCCACCCTCTGATCGGTTTCATTCCTGCTGCCGCCCTCATGGCCGCGGTAATGATTGCCTTGGGAATGATGATCCGCCTGACCGTGGTCGGTGTCTTTGGGCGGGGCGAGCCCTTCGCAGGACACAGGGGCGAGCTCGAAGTGGTGGAGTCCGACAGGTTTTTCGGCAAGGACTCCCGCGGCATAGAAACGCTCACGGGCGTGGGCATCATCAGGAACAACGGTGCCATACCCTGGCGGAACGTATCGGTCGAGGTGCGCTTCCTGGATTCGCAAGGGAGGCTATTGGACACCGCCATGGACTACGGTTTCAACCGGACCGTAATGCCCAATGATGATAGCGCCTTCAAGGCGAGCACTGCGTTGCGCAAGCCTCAGGAGGAGTATACCTCCCACAAGGTTTTCGTGTGTGACGCGGTTGATGCCAGGTCGAATTGGCCGTGATATGGGGAATTGGTGGGGGAATTGGTGACAGTATTCAGTCCCCCAATCAGCCGACGTTCTGAGTACGGGATTTTTCCGCGCCCGTTTCAGCCTTCGTAGTCCGCGCGCGGCGGACGAAGTAGGCTCGCCGTTGGTGCCCCACTCCCTCTCCTCATGCACCTGCCAGCCCCGCCTCAGGTCCGCCGGCCCAGCCCACCACACGGACAGCGAGCAAGCGCGCCAGAGACGGGCAAGCATCACATATATAGACTGTTGGCCTGTCGGTGTCAAGGTCCTTTTTCGCAGCATCGGACAGCCGCTGAGTGGCCTCCGCCATCGTCTGAAGGTTTCTCAGCACTGCGTCCTGAATCGTGTGCGAACCCATGAATTCCTCACGGCCGCCGGCGACATCCTCTTCAATACGCCGGATGCACTCCCTGATATGACGCAGATACACGGTGTCTTCCTTCATACCGGCGCTGCTTCCTCGATTACGCGTTCGCGCAGGTCCGGGTTCAAGGCCCTGTCCGTGATCACTTGGACTCGGCGGCCCAGAAGGTCTTCCAGGTCCACGATGAGTCCCGCCGGGAACCAAGGGCTGGTAACAGGACCGGGTTCGACAAGGAAGTCCACATCGCTCTCAGGGCCCGCCTCGCCTCGCGCGACCGAGCCGAACAAGCGTATTCTCAACACGCCATGCTTGGCGGCGATGCGTAGGATTTCCTCGCGCTTTTCGTGAATCAGTTCCAGAGTTCTCATTTCAGTCACCTCTATTGGCTTCGACACTCGGGTCATACCCGCCTATGCCGAAGGCCGCACGGCAGCCAATTCTCCCCAAAAGCCTACCATGGAACCGCGCGAGGGGCAAGCCTGTTTCCGGGGAAATCGTGACAGTGCATTTTCTCCGGCGATTCCGCTCAGTCCCCCAATCAGCGGACGTTCTGAGCAGCGCATTTTCCGCGCCCCTTTCAGCCTTCGTAGTCCGCGCGCGGCGGACGAAGTAGGCTCGCCGTTGGTGCCCCACTCTCTCTGCTCACGCATTTGCCAGCCGACCGATCAGTGCAAGTCAGTGTTGATCTGCGTCTATATTCTTTGTGGCGTTTGCGGCGGTCCGCCTACCGGCCGCGGCGGGAGCGGTCCACTATCTCCGTGCCGACGCCGGTGTCCGTGAAGATCTCAAGCAGCAACGAGTGCCGCAGGCGGGCGTCAATGATGTGCGCCTTGGGCACGCCCGCCTCGATCGCCTCCAGGCACGCGGCGACCTTCGGGAGCATGCCGCCGGTTATCACGCCCCGCGCGATGAGGTCGTCCGCCTCGGCCCTGTCCACGCTGGAAAGAAACGAACTCTCGTCGCCGGGGCGCGCCATGATGCCGTGCACGTTGCTGAGGAAGACGATCTTCTCCGTGACGAGTTCGCGCGCGATGGCCGCCGCCGCGCTGTCGGCGTTGACGTTATAGAGCTGCCCGGAATCGTCCTGCCCGATCGGCGGCACGGTGAGTATCGTGCCCTCGCCGGTGATCGCGTCCACGCTCTCCCTGTCAACGGTCACTACGTCGCCGACGAACCCGACGTCCACCTCTTCGCGGCGGCCGTCGTCCGCGACGACGGTCGTGGTCCTCTTGCGCGCGCGCAGCAGGCTTCGGCCGTCACGGAATGCGGACACGGCGCGGCCGCCGTGGGCTTCGATGCGCCGGATGATCTCCGGGTTGACCTGCTGGGTGAGCACGCGCACGGCGATGTGGAGCGTCGCCTCGTCAGTGACGCGATGCCCGCCGACGAATCGCGCCTCTAGTCCCGCCTCTTTCATGGCGCGCGAGATGTGCGGCCCGCCGCCGTGAACGAGGATGGGGCGGATGCCGACGGTGGCGAGGAACACCACGTCTTCCAGCACGTCGTCCATGACGCGGGCATCTTCCATGGCGCTGCCGCCGAACTTGATGACGACCAGTTTGCCCTTGAATTGCTGGACATACGGCAGTGCTTCGATGAGCGCTTCGGCCTTGCGCACCGCTTCTTCCACGTTTGCCTCCGGGTTGGAGCAACCTTGGCCCTTAATTGGCCCTTAACTGGCCCAAGATTGTATCAAGATTGGCCCGACTTTGCAGGGGCGGCACGGTGCGGGTTTCTGCCCGTTTTGGGGGGCATTTTGGATGATCCGGACATGTTGTCCATGCTGCGACAACTCAATCCGGTACGCTTGACAGAGCACCGTCAGTCGGCTAGGCTACAAGCCTTCTCGTCTACCCGCGTGCGGCTGGGGAGGAGCCATGAGAATAGGTTTTGCCAAACGAGACATCACGCCGCCCGTGCTGCCCAAGGGGGACATGTCCCTTCCGATCATCGGCTGGTGGTGGAACAGAGCGACGGAGTATCGCGAGAGCCATGACGGCCGAAGGCGTGGGATGCGGATTCACCTACATCGGCGTGCCGATCTTCCTGTGCATGGAAGCGTGCTGCAGCAAAGTCACATTCGGCACGTCACAATACCCCTTCGTCGGTCCTCAGGCCTCCAGGGAGTATGAGTACACGCAAGGAATGTGTCCTAAAGCGGAGGAGCTGCTCCAGCACCTCATCACGATACCGCTCAATGAGAACATGAGCCGCAAGAACATCCTCAGCATAGCGAGCGTGATCCGGAAGGTTGCGCGTCTGCTGGCGAGGTGAACTCGGTCCCGCCGGGCGGGCACCTCGATGCGTGTGCTTGAGACGACGTGGGGAAGCAGTTGGTGCAAGTGCACAGAAGTTGTGTCAATTGAACTGCGATTAGAGGCGAGGAATTGCGAATGGCGAACGTGGTGAAATCTTCGTGGTTCGGGCGACAGGTCAACGTCCTCTTGGTGTCCGGGAAGTCTGTGGTCGGAGAACTCGCCGAGGTCACCGACAACTACATCGTGCTCAACACCAAGAGCGGTGAGCTTCAGGTGATGGTCCACGCGATCGTGGCAATCCGCCCCGAGAGCAGCGAGCCACAGAAGGCCGCCATCTGAGGCACGCACCGCAGGTTGTCTTGAATCACTTGCCTGGCCCGATGCCGAGTGGGGGTCACCTTGGCATCAGCGGCTTTGCTGCCGTCTCGAATGTCAGGCCCTCGATGTAACGGCTGGCTTCCCCAAGGATTCCCGCGTAATTGCCGTACGCGCAGGCAACGTGGTGAATGTAAGGCCCTTCGATGAAGGTGCGTTCCCACGCCGGCCAGTCGTCCACAGCCATCCAGCAGTAAACGTTTTGGGTCTCCGGCCCTTCCACCGTATGCCCTTCTCCGGCGACAAGGCGGTAATCGCCCCGGTCGCCGTCGAAACGGCAGACCGTGATGGGGCCGTCCTTCAGGCGCCAGTGACATGAGCCGGGCTGGATGCCAGGCAGTATCCAGTGCGGCCCGACCGAAGCCGGGGCCTGCTTATGCCGCAGCCCCAGTGGAAAGCCGCAGTGCCACAGCAGCACCGCGTCGTCGCGCTCGGGATGGCGGATCGTGAGGTCGGCAAGGAACGTGGGCGATTCGTCGAATCCCGCGCGCTGGAGCAAGACAGAACTGACGGCCCCGTGTATGTCGGTCTCGGTCGCCGCAGGAATCCCCCGCTCGGTCACCTCTGCAAGTGAGAACTCGACCATTGCGCCCAGCTCCTCGCAGATAGACATGAACGATTCCACGGCGAACGCGGTAAGCCCCAGCTCGTCGGCGCGACTGAGCAGCTCGTCGCGGAACGCAAGTGTGTTCACCACCGCGTCCATCGTGTCGAAGCCTTCGAAAGAAATGCTTTCCTTGAGGCTCTCGATCTCGTCGGAGTAAGCCTCCCTGTTCGATGCGGCGCGCGCCTTGGTGTCTCGGACGATCGAGATCATATCGATGGGAACGACCTCGATGCCGAAGCGCTCCAGCAGTTCGCTCTCATTGATGATGCACGTCCAGAAGAAGTCGATGCGTGTCCCCACCTGGCCGATGCGCATGGTGCGCATACCTTTGACGACATTCGCGACGGCCATGAAGTCACGGATGCCCTGCTCCAGGCGAAGGTCGTCCATGCGGCAGTTCTCGATGTACGTGAACGGCACGCCGAGCTTGTGAAGGACCTTGCTGCTCGCAAACAGACCGCAGAGGGTATCGCGCAGCCGTGTGCCGTCAGGGAGGGGCGTCTCATCCCTCGGCCCCCACAGGAGCACGGGCACGCCGAGCTTCTTGCCGATCATGCCGCAAGCCCCTTCGGTGCCGAAGTTGCAGTGGGGCATGAAGACGCCGTCAATGCCCTGCCGCTTCATGTGCGCCACAACGGGATTGACGTGACTCTGGTCGCGAACCATGCCGTCGGGTATCACGCCATCCACGCTTACATACCGGATGCCCATGCGGGACAGCAAGTCCTCCGTCCTCCGCTTGTACGCAAGGGCGTCTTCGTGGGAGAAGACGAACTTGCCTATGGGCACCAACCCGAGCAACTGCGCTTGTTTTTTGCGGACATCCACCACTGATCCCTCTCTTCAGGTTACTCGGCACATCTGCGATCCTGGCATCGTCGGACGGTCAATCCGCGCCGGGACGATAGTTGGCGAACAGGCGGCCCCATCCGCTGTTGGCCAGCCAGTCTTTCACGACCCTTCTCCCCTTGGTGGCGTACCAGAGTCTGTCGTGGTATATCGCGGACGCGAATATGAAACAGTGAACAATCGGAGTATGAAACATTAGGTGCTGGAGCCGACGCAGGGGGCCGAACCAGAAGACCTTCCCGACGCGGGAGGCGAGGTTGTTGCCGGTCTTGAAACCCCACCTCTCGCGCGCTGCGTCCTCGTCTCCCACAATCTCGATCTCTTCAGTGCGTCCGACACCGAGTCCTTGTTCGTGCGCCAGGCGGATGTAAAGCTGCTCCATGGGGTCAAAACCCATCATTCTTGCCGCGACGGCGTCTATCGCCACGCAATCATCCGATGCGAGCAGCACGTTCTTCTCGACAGGCTTCATCGTCCGCGGACCGGGGCCGTCGCCGGCTATCGTGCCGTCCATGACGGTGAAGATACCCGGATGAATCTCCTTCTGTATCGCCAATAGATCCACGAGCGTTTCGTGGATGATGGAATGGCAGTAATGGCGACTGTTGTCCAGGAGGCCCCCGAAGGCGTTCTTCATTGCACCGCTGGTATTTGTGTAAATGTGGCACTTGGCAGTGGGTAGGTGAACCACATTCTTGCCGATGAAATAGTCAGGGATGCGAATGCCAGCCCTTTTGAACACCCTGTCCAAGACATTCATCTTGACTTTGGGTTCATAGACGATCCAGCGCATGTCCGATTCCCTGAAGTTGTATTTGATCGGCACGCCGTAGTGTTCGCACACGAGCCGTTGCTTGTTCAGGACTTCACCGACCTCGGCCTTGGTGACCACCGTCTCATTCTCGACGCAGACAAGGTCGCTGAACCCCGCGTTTTGCAGTCCCAGGATGGTGCCCTCGAGCTGCCACGGAGTGGTGTCGGCGCCCGGGTAAAGCAGGTGCCATGACAGGTTGTTCTTGAGGATTGTGGCCGCTGACCTGTCGAGCGCCCTGTCAACGCCCGCGAGTGCCATCAGCCGCTGTATGTCGTCAAGCACGGACTGCGGCCTCGTCCTGACAACGCTCACTTTCCCGGGCATGCTCCACCTCGAATAGCCTTCGGCAATCGCTGCTGCCTGCGGCTGTACGGACCCCAGGGCTGATGCGACTATGGCAGGAGTTCAGACAACAGTTTTTGAAGCTGCGGGCCGCACAATATGACTGCAACGGCTGCGGCCCCCCACAGGACTATGGTTGCCTGAAAAGGCCTGTCACGCAGGATCAGGTCCGTGGGATCGGCGTACGTTCCACGCATCGAAAGCATGGCAAACCGACCGACGCCGTAGACGACAAAGGGAAGCGTGTACGCCAGATAGGGTGTGCCGAATTGCCCAACGGTTCGTCCGGCCGTGGCATAAAGAAGGAAGGCCACGATCGCGATACCCGCTGACAGGGTGACCAGGTGGCTGAGCAGGTCGGTTGTGTATTCCCCGAACAGAGGCCGGTGTTGGCTCGCAGCCTCCGGTTCTCCGAACGTGGCCAACTCGTTATAGCGCTTGCAGAATCCCATGAACAGGCACAGGGCGAAAGTGCATATCAACAGCCAGGGACTGATCTCCACGCGTATGCTCACTGCCCCCGCCAGCGCGCGCAGGACAAACCCCATGGCTATGCATATCACGTCCAGCAGTATCCTATCGCGGAGGTAAAGGCTGTAGGCCACCTGCAGGCCGAAGTAGGTGAGTATCACGACCGCAAGGGGCAGGTTCACCGCAAGCGCCAACACAAGCGAGGCCGGCAGCAGAACAACGGCTTCCATGCTCGCGGCCGCGACACTCACACTGCCGGACGCCAACGGCCGGGCTCGCTTGACCGGGTGCAGGCGGTCGCTTTCGCGGTCCCTGATGTCGTTGAAGACGTATGCTGCACTTGCAGCCAGCGAGAAGGCAGCGAAAGCGACCCCCGCCTCCAGCCACGCACGGCCGTCGAGGAAACGTTTGGCGAAAACAAGCGGTATCAACACAAATGAGCTCTTCACCCAGTGCCGCGGCCGGGCGAGCCTGACGAGGTTGCCTAGTTGGTCGGCCATAGGCGAGCTCAAGGTGTTGGGCGTGCATTACCTGGCAGCAGCCACGGCATGAGCGCGCGACCTCAGCCATTCTCCGCCAACACAGCCCGTGGTTCAAGCGGCGGACGTCCCCACAGACAACAGGAAGAGCACCGAAGAAAGCGCGGGGCATAATTCCAACCCGCGCCACAGAATGCTTGGTGGGCAGGGCCGGACTTGAACCGGCGACACCAGGATTTTCAGTCCTGTGCTCTACCAACTGAGCTACCTGCCCATCGGCCGGTTTCTCAAGATTCTACTCTGATGCTTTCTTTCGGTCAAGCAGGCGGGGTCACCCCGCGAGTTTGCCCCTGAGGAGGCGCCGCGCCGCCTCGAAGGCCTCCTCAAGCCTCTCTGGGTCGCCCGCGCCGGCCTGGGCAAGGTCGGCTCGGCCGCCGCCGCCCCCCCCGAGGACGCCGGCGGCCTCTCTGACGATTTCCACTGCGCTCAGGCCATTCTTCACCAGGTCATCACTGAGCCCGGCGACCAGTGCAAGATTCCCGCTCTCATCCGACGCCAGGAGGCAAGCCACTTTGTCGTGGCTCTTCCGGAGCACGTCCGCAGCGCTTCGCAACTCCGCGTGGCCGCCCTCAAGCTTGGCGAGGACCACGCTCACGCCGCCTATGTCCTCAGCCTGGTCCAACAGGCCGCCGGAAGCCACCTGGCGCGCAGCCTGCTCGCGCGCTTTCTGAAGCCGCTTTTGCAGCGAGCGGATCTCACTCTGAAGCTCCTCACAGCGCTTCTGCAGGTTCTCCTCCTGCGTGCCGAGTATCGCGCAGAGGTCCCGCAGGCGGCCTTCCTTGGCTCTCAAGTGCTCCAGTACCTCGTGACCCACGACGGCCTCGATCCGCCGCACGCCGCCGGCCACGCTGCTCTCACTGACGATCTTCACCAGTCCGATCTCGCCCGTCCGATCGCAGTGCGTGCCGCCGCACAGCTCCCGGCTGAAGTCGCCAATGCTGATCATGCGCACTATGTCGCCGTACTTCTCGCCGAACAGCGCCGTCGCGCCGAGTTCACGCGCTTCGCTCAGACTCAGGTGCGTGCTGACAATCGGCTCGTCAGCGAGCACCTTCTCGTTGATGATGTTCTCGACCTCAAGCAGGTCGTCGGGGCTCAGCTCTGTCGGGTTGGAGAAATCGAATCGCAGCCTCTCCGCAGAGACGGCCGACCCGCTCTGCGTGGCGTGTTCGCCGAGCACGGTCCGCAGCGCGTAATGGAGCAGATGGGTAGCCGAGTGATTCCTGGCGGTTGCGCGGCGGCGTTCCTTGTCAACGCTGCACACGACCCTGTCCCCCACCTTCAGGGTGCTCTCGCGCATCTTGCCGGCGTGCAGGAAGAACCCCTTCTCACGCCGCACCTCATCGAATGCGAACTCACCTTTCCCCCCGTCGGCGGACGTGATCGTTCCGGCATCACCCATCTGGCCGCCGGCTTCCCCGTAGGCTGGTGTGCGGTCCAGGACAAGCGTCACCTCCTGCCCGGCTTCCGCATGCTCGGTCAACTCGTCGCCTGCGATGATGCCAACGATCTTGCCGGCGCTTTCAAGGGTCCGGTAGCCCGTGAACTCCGTCGGCTCACAGGTCGCCTGAAGCTGAGAGACGGGCCCCTCCGCGAAGACGTTCTTGTCGAACGCGGACGTCTCCTTGGATAGCCGCTGGTGCGCCGCCATCTCGCGCAGGAAGCCCTGCATGTCCGCGGACATATCGTGCTCCTCCAGTATGGACGCCGTCATCTCCACCGGGAACCCGTAGGTCTGGTAGAGGTCAAAGACCTCTCTGCCTCTGAGCACGGAGGCTTTCTGCCGCTTCAGCGATCCGATGTGTTCTGCCAGTACGGCCGAGCCGCGAATGACGGTTTTCTGGAACGATCGCTCTTCCCTTCCCACGACGGTTGCGATGTGCTCGCGACCCTCCTTGAGTTCGGGGTACGTCTCCGCGAACGCCTCCACCACGGGGTCTATCAACTCCGTGAAGAAGGGATTCACCACCCCGAGCTGCGCCGCGTCCCGAACGGCCCTTCTCAGCAGCCGGCGGACCACGTAGCCGCGGTCCTCATTGCTGGGCAGGACGCCGTCCACAATGCAGAAGGAGACCGCCCGGGCGTGGTCGGCTATGCGCCGCATCAGCTCCGCAGCGGAGGAGTCGCTCTGGTAAGGCTGTCCGCACAAGCGGCCGATCCGCTCCATCAGGGGTTTGAAGACGTCGATGTCGTAGTTGCTGGGCACGTCCTGCATGACCCGGGCCATCCGTTCCAGTCCCATGCCCGTGTCGATGTTCTGCATGGGCAGCGGCGTCAGCACGCCGCCCTCCTGTCGGTCGAACTGCTGGAAGACAAGGTTCCACAGCTCGATGAAGCGGCCGCAGTCGCATGACGCTTCGCAAGTGGGCCGGCGGCATCCGAACTCCTTGCCTTTGTCGTAGAAGATCTCGCTGCACGGCCCGCACGGCCCGTTCGGGCCCTCCGCCCGCACGTTAGCCGGCCAGTAGTTCTCGTCCTCGCCGTAGCGGTATATCTTCTCAGGCGGAACCCCGACCACGTCCTTCCAGACGCCGTACGCCTCCTCGTCCTCCTCATAGATGCTCACGACCATCCGTTCCGGCGGAATGCCCATCTCCTCGAGCATGAACCGCCACGCCCAGACAATGGACTCCTCCTTGAAGTAGTCACCGAACGAGAAGTTCCCAAGCATCTCGAAGAACGTGTGATGTGAGGGTGTCTTTCCCACATTTTCCACGTCGCCTGTTCTGAGGCATTTCTGCGCGGTGACGGCGCGCTTGAACGTCTTGTCCCCCCGCCCGTAGAACTCATCCTTGAACTGGTTCATGCCTGAGCCGCTGAAGAGCAGCGACGGGTCGTCCACAGGGACCAGGGAGTCCGAGGGAACGACGCGGTGGTCCAGGCGGCGGAAGAACTCCAGGAACCTTGCTCTGATCTCGTCGGTCTTCATAGCGTGTGTTCCCTCACACCGGCGCTTCTGCGGGCCGGCGGCGAAGGGGGTCTGGAAGGAGCACTGCACGTTGTTCGGGGCAAGACGATAGCATACAGGCGCGTGCGAAAACCGTCAAGCACCAAGGTCTAACGCAGCGGGGCCATTGAAGGCGCGGCGGTCTTCTGCTAACCTGGATTGCAGCGGGTCCGTGCTCTTCTCAGGCTTCCAGGAGTGAGCCCATGCGGGACATTAGCGAGCTGACGACGGGGGTTGTGGCCGAGCTCCTCAACGCCATGAACGCAGGAGTCTACCTGACCGACAGGGACCGGAGGATAGTGTTCTGGAACCGGCGGGCGGAGGAAATCACCGGATATCAGGCTGACCAGGTGATCGAGAAAGGCTGCAGGGAGAACATCCTGGTCCATCAGGACGCGCACGGCCGCCCCCTGTGCGCCACTGACCTTTGCCCCCTTTACCGATCCATGGTCACCGACAGTCCGAGCAACACGCCCGTGATGGTGTACGCCAAGACCGCATCGGGGGAGCGCATCCCTCTGTCGACGTCCGTCGCGCCGATTCACAATGAGCAGGGCGAGGTGATCGGCGGCGTGGAGGTGTTCCGCGACGAGCGGCAGAACATGCTTCAAATGAAGCTGGCCAGGGCCGTGCAGCAGCAGATGCTCACCGACGTGTTCCCCGCCGATGATCGCATATCCTTCGACGTTGAGTACTCTCCTGTGGACATTGTTGGGGGCGACTTCTATCACGTGGAGCAGGTCTCCGATGACGTGTTCAGCATGTTTGTCGTCGATATTGAGGGGCACGGCACTTCGGCGGCGCTCTACACTACGCTGATGCATTCGCTCATCCACGAGTGCGTGGACCAGATGGGCGAGCCCGCTGCGTTCATGTCCGCGCTGAATGTGCGCCTGTGCAAGAGGGTGCCGCAGGCGGGGCTGATTACCGCGGCTTGCGCCAGTCTCGATGCGGCGGCCCGAACGGCGACCTACTGCTCGGCCGGCCATCCTGCCGCGCTGTTCCAGCCCGGCGGCGGGGAACAGGTTCGCATTGTGGAGTTCCTGGGCTACCCGCTCGGCGTTGATGTCGAGACGCGCTATGCCAGCACCGGGTTCCCGGTCGACAGGGGAGGCAGACTGTTGCTCTACACGGACGGCGCAGTTGAGATCAAGACCGATGCAAACAACCGTCTCGGGTCAGATGGGCTGGCTTCGGTGCTGGCCGAGTTGCCTCCTCAAGGAACCGATCACCGGCTGGAGCAGCTCTATGCCTCTCTGTTGCGGCGCTGCGTGACCCCGATGCCGGAAGACGACATAACGCTGCTGAGCTGTATCATGCTGTAAGCCGCGCCGTTAGGCGCTCGGGGTAGCCATCTTAGCTGCGGGCGGCGGAATTCCAGGGAAATCGCTGGAGATTTGATTTGGTGCGGCCGATAACATAGAATGGGAGGGTAGCGAGGGCTGGTTGCGTTCCTGGCCGCATTTGACGCGCTGATAATCGGGTGAACGCTGTGAAGAACGAAAACGGGCAACCTCTAGGCATCAAGGGACTCCTGGGGTTGGGTCTGGATGGAACCGACGGGCACGTGAGGATCTCGCGCGGTCCGAACTTCTACCTGTTCGGAGGTTCGGAGACCACTCACGAGAAGATGCAGGGCTTCGCCGTCAAGTTCAGCGAGGGGGTCGACGAGCGGGGCAAGAGGATAGAGGATCTGAACAAGCGGGAACTCGAGGAGATCTTCGAGGCCGCCGGCGAGGGCGAAGACTAGGGGGCCAGGCGCCTCGGGTATCCCATCCACACCGCGGGCGAGCGGCCAGGTGGCATTGAACCGTAGGCACACTGCACGTGCCACGAATCCCTACGGACGGCTGCCCTAACCTAAATCGCGCGCCGGACGCTGCGGCGCCTCCCAGATTGGCCCCTCCAGTGACTCCCTGAAGCGTTCGGACAGCTCCGGCAGCTTCAGGTCCGCAAAGATCTTGCGCCACCGCTCGCGCTGGTTTTCGTGGACCAGCAGCGGCTGGAAGCCGCAGTTCAGGTAGGTCTTGATGGCGGGCAGGCGAGAGTCGTCGGTGTTCAGGCACGCACACCTTCGGCCCTCGGCGACCATCTTGTGCAGCGCCGCCAGCGCCAGCCAGTAGCCGAGCTTCTTCCCAGTGTGGTCCGGCAGGACGGCGACCCAGTGTATGACGCCGGCGTCGGGCATCATAGCCGGCACGTGCCACGCCGAGGTGGTGCCCACCGGTTCGTCGCGGCAACAGGCGAAGAATATGCGCTCGGGCCGGAACGCGGGGTCCCTGGCCATCATCTCGTCGAACGAGTAGCCCTCAGGCCTGTCCCCGAAGGATTCGGACAGGATACGGCCCCAATGGGCGTCGTCTCCGGGCTGGTAGGTCCGAATCCGGTAGCCTTCCGGCAGTGTCACTTTCGGCAGGCCATCGAGGTCCGGCCGGAGCATCCTGAGCTTCGGCAACATTGACCTTGCATCGGGCAGCGTTAGAGATGGGCTCTTCTTGTTGGAGGCTTCAGCTCGTCGTTCCAGCCAGCATCGTCTGCAGCAGGAACTGCGCGGCCGCCTTGTCGGGGATGCGGCCGCGGACCCCACGGTCCAGGTCCGTCATCGCGAATGGCGGCGTGGCCGCTCCCACGCACGAGGGGCATCCGTCCTCGCAGCCGCACTCGCGGATGACCGCGTGGATGGTCTCCATCAGCTCGCCTATCCTGTCAAGGCAGCGTCGTGCGTACCCCATGCCCCCGGGATAGCGGTCGTAGAGGAACAGCGCGTCATGGCCGAGGCAGCTCGAATCCACGACGGCCGCCACGTCGCGCGGGTCGCACATCACGAAGAGCGGTGCCACTTCGACAAGCACGTTGGCTATTCCGATCAGCGCCTCGCCGACGACCATCTTCCGCCCCCTCATCTGTTCGACTATCGGCTCGGGCGGCACCAGCCACATGGCGACCGTTTCCAGCGACTGCGGCGGGAGCTCGAGCTTCTCCCAGCCCAGGCTGTCGCGCGAGTGGAACCGAATCTTCTTGAACATAGGTATGGACGTCGTTGCGGTCACGTCGCCGAAGCATAGCGCCGCACCGCGCCATTCGGATTCCTCTTCCACCTTGTCTATGCGAATCTCCGAGGATTGGACCGACTGCGTGTAGTAATCCAGGTCCCTTCTCTCGACGTGCGCGATCTTCTGCTCAAGATCGAGCTTGTTGACGAAGTAGGTCTCCGCGCCGTGGAGGTAGACCGCATGATCATGGAGCTGCGACAGGGCGCTCACCTCGTCCATGGTTCCGATGACTCGCTCGCCTGCACTTTCGTCCTGGATGGTGTAGACGGGGCCGGCGATGTTGCGCAGGTTCACCTCTGCGGCGGGGTATTCGGAACTGGCCCAGTACCAGTGGCCCTGGATGTGCCGCACCGTCTTGTCTTCTTCGAGCAGTCCGAGGATAGTCTGCGCGTATGGGCCGAAGATGTCCGCCTCCTCGTCGCTGACGGGCAGCTCGTGCGTGGCGCACCTGATGTGTCCCACGGCGATGTAGGGGTTGTCGGGGTCTACGACGGCCTGCTCGGGGCTCTGCTGGAAGATGTAAGCCGAGTGGGTCATCAGGTACTGGTCAATGGGAGAATTCTGCGCGATGAGGACGGCGAGGGATTCCTCGCTCGTTCTGCCAGCGCGGCCCGACTGCTGCCAGAAGCTTGCGATGGTGCCGGGATAGCCCACGATGATGCAGGCGTCGAGGGTGCCGATGTCGATGCCCAGTTCGAGGGCGTTCGTGCTGGAGACGCCGAGTATGTCCTTCTCGACCAGGCGCCTTTCGATCTCGCGCCGCTCCTCGGGAAGGTAGCCGCCGCGGTAGGCGTGGACCGATTCCGCGAGGCGGCGCGACACAGCTCGCAGCAGGTCGCGGCAGTTCTTGAAGATGAGTTCGGCGGAGAGCCGCGTGCGCACGAACGTGATCGTCTGAACGCCTTCCCCGACGAGCGCGGTCATCAGATGGACCGCCTCCCACAGTGCGCTTTTCCTGTCGCCGCCGACGCGCCAGTTGCCCGCCTTCCCGCGGGCCGCCGTCTCGAGCGCGGGCGGGTTCCAGAGGACGAACTGCTTCGTCCCGCGCGGAGAGCCGTCCCTGGTTATCAGTTCCATCTCGCGTCCACATATGCGTTCCGCGTGCTCTTTGGGGTTGGCGATGGTGGCAGAGCAGCAGACGAACTGGGGCGAAGAGCCGTAGTGCTGGCATATCCGTCCCAACCGGCGCAGCACGTTGGCCAGGTGTGAGCCGAAGACGCCACGGTAGGCATGCACCTCGTCAACGACGACGTATTTGAGGTGGGTGAAGAACCGGTTCCAGCGCGCGTGCTGCGGCAGGATGCCCTGGTGGAGCATGTCGGGGTTGGTGAGGATGACACCCGCGGCGTCGCGGAGCTTGCGGCGCAGGTTCTGCGGCGTGTCGCCGTCGTAGGTCCCTGCGAGGAATTCGACCCCCTGGTCGGGAAGCTGAAAGGCGCCGAGCGCGCGGAGCTGGTCCTGCGCGAGCGCCTTGGTCGGGTAGATGAACAGCATGGTCGCCATGCTGTCGGCTGTAAGCGCCTCGACAACCGGGATGTTGTAGCAGAGCGTCTTGCCTGAGGCGGTGCCGGTGACGATGACCACGCATTTTCCCCCACGCACCTTGTTTATCGCTTCTGCCTGGTGGCAGTAAAGGCGCTCGATCCCCATCCTCCGGAGCGCCGTCTGCACCGCCGGGTGCAGCCCCCCCGCCACCTCACCGTAGACAGCCGCCCTCTCCGGCAACACCTCGACGTGCGCCACCTGGTTGGAGAAGAACTCCCGGCCGCGAAGTTGTTTCAGAAATGTCTCAGCATCCATGTCGAGTGGTGAATGAAAAGTAAGTAGTGAGCAGTAAGCAGTGTGTAACGGCTGTCACTTCTTCCTGCGAAGTCTTTCTTGCACCGGCTCGCTCTCCAGCTCGCGCAGTGCATCAGACGCAATCCACTTCGCGCTCCGCGAATCGATCGCCTGCACCTCGCGAGCTGTCTCGATCGCTGACCTGTTCAGCCTGAGGCTGCGCTTGCCGATCTGCCGCAACGCCCAGTTCACCGCCTTCCTGACGAAGTTCCTTTCGTCGGAGGCTTCGCGCTTGATGAGAGGCAAGAACCTCAGGAACTCATTATCGTCCGCCTTCTTGTCGCTGACGGCCAGCCGGGCCACCAGCACGAAGCCGGCCCGCTTAACGAATTCCTCCTGGCTGGCGGCCCATTCTACGCATTTTCGATAGGCGAAGCCCGTGTCTTCAAGCAGGTTCATGCAGCACTGGTCGCATATCTCCCAGTACGTGAAATCGCGCACCCACGACCCCGCCTGCTCCTCGGCGACCAGCGCCGGATCGTCAATCATGCTCGCAAGGATCCTCGTCTCACGGTAGCCGGCGGCCCACAGGCGCAGGGCGAGCCGGTGGTCCGTGCCGATTTCCTTTGCCAGTTTCCTGAGCTCCGGAATCGATACGCCGAAAGCCTTGTCCGGCCTGATTCCGAACCTGGCCATGCCCTCCACCGCTTCCGGGTCGGACAGGTCCTTGAGCCGTCTGAGCACTTCCGTGGGCAGCACAGCGTTCTCCTACTTGTGATCCTCCCCCTGAGAGGGTCTCTTCTTCAGCCTGCGCGCCCGGGCCGCCAGCGAGTCGCCATGCTGGATCGGGCCGTGCTCTTTGGGCGTTTCCGGCGGCGTCTCCTGCTCATGCGGCACCGCCGGTCGGCCGGGGAAATGGGTCGGCGGCTTGCTGCCGCCCGGCGTCTTCATGCCGACAGGAGGTTTCGGCTTACGCGCGTTGGGCTTGAGGCGCCCGTCCGACACATGCCGGGCGATGCGACTGCGCAACTCGCGCTCAAACCCCCGCCGGCGCTCTGCCCGGCGTGCAACGTCCGCCCGAGGCAGCGCCTGCGGCTCCTCTGCGTCAGGATACCCCGTCGGCGGACGGGGTTCAATGGGGTGGAAAACCTGCGGCTCGCGCATCCGCTCCAGCCGACGCCGCAGCGCCCTCTCCAGCCGCAGTTCACAACCAGCGTCGGAATCGCTGAGCGACTGCGTATCGGGGTTCTCCAGGTTCGAACCGTCGCCGAGCAATCCTTCCAGGATCATGACGGCGGACGCCTTGCTCGGGATGGACGCCTCGCCCCGCTCCACGTTCCACACCGCGTACTGCCTGAGCGGCTTGCCCACGCAACATGGACAGCCGTCCTCGCATTCGCAGTCCCTGACGTGCTCCAGCACGGACGGCATCAGCTCGTGCAGCCGCTCGTACGCCTTCTCGGTGAACCCCAGCCCGTGCGGGTAGCGCTCGTAGACGAAGATCGCATTCCACGGCGAGTTCACACTGCCGATTGTGTGGGAGAAGTCCAGCGTGTCACAGGTCATCAGCAGCGGCAGGAGCATGCGTGCGGCATATCCGATGCCACGCAGGCCGCTGTGCGCGTCCAGGCCGGCTTGCCGCACCTCCTCCATCAGCTTCTCCTGCGGCACAATCCACAACGCCATGGTCTCCAGCACCAACGCCGGCAGGTTCAACCCGTGTCGCGAGATGGCATCCAGCGAGTAGAAGTGCACCTTCTCGTAGCCGTGCGTCTGGTCGTACGCCGTCACCTCGCCCCAGCAGGCCATGCCCGTGCCGAACGGCTTCTCGCGCAGGCAATGGTCCACGTGATGCACGTCCGCACCGCCGATGGGCTGGGTATAGTAGTCCACCTCGACGCGCTTCACGCGGGCGATGTTCCTCTCCATGTCGAGTTCTTCCACGCAGTAGGTGTCGCCGTGGTGCATGTAGATTGCCTCGGGATGCAGGATGGGAGGGGCGTCGAACTCGTTGACCTCGCCCAGCACCGTGCCGCAGTCGGAATCCTGAATCGTGACGTTTGCGTTCGCGTAGCCCCGGAGTGATATCTCATGCTGCGGGGTCTCCGCGGCCGAGTGATACCACAGGTCGCCCACGCGCTTGAGCTTCTGGTTCCCCTCCAGCACCCTGAGCACAAGCGGTGCGTGAGGTCCGAAGCCGTGGGCGCCGAGGTCGGACAGAGGCAGCTCGTGCGCCGCGCAGCGCAGGTGACCGCTCAGGACGAAGGCGTTGTCGGGCTCTATGACCGCCTGTTCGATTGGGCGGCCGAAAATATGGTCCGGATTGCTGAGCACGTACTGGTTGACGGCCGTGTCCAGGCCGACGAGGATCACGAGCGAGTCGCGGTCCTGCCGTCCCGCGCGGCCAGACTGCTGGAAGAACGAGGCGAGCGTGCCCGGGTAGCCGACAAGGATGCTCGCGTCGAGTCCGCCCACGTCTATGCCGAGTTCGAGCGCACGCGTTGTGCTAACGCCTATCAGGTCGCCGCTGAAGAGCCGCCGCTCGATCTCGCGCCGCTCGCCGGGGATGTAGCCGCCCCGGTAGGGGGCCATCTTCTTCACCAGTTGCGGCGCCTCCTCGTGGAGCTTCTCGCAGACGTAACGGTAGATCATCTCGGCCGTCATCTTGGCCTTGGAGAACGTAATGGTGGGCACGCCGCGCTGCACGAGCATTGCCATCAGCTCGTGCGCCTCGACGTTTGCGCTGCGGCGGGACCGCCACTGCGTGCCGCGGACGCGCGGAGGATTCCAGAAGACATATGTGCGCTTGCCGCGCGGGCTGCCGTCGTCCGCCACGAGCGCCATCTCGCGGCCCGTCAGTTCCCGTGCCAACTCAGCCGGGTTGCCGATGGTGGCTGAGCATGCCACCACCTGCGGCCAGGAACCATGGTGCTTGCAGACGCGGAAGAAGCGCCGCAGCAGGTTCGCCATGTTCGAGCCGAAGATGCCGCTGTAGGTGTGCAACTCGTCGAGCACGAGCAGCCCCAGCCGCGACAGGAACCGCTCCCAGCGCCCATGCTGGGGCATCAGGGCGGCGTGCACCATGTCCGGATTGCTGAGGATGACTGACCCCTCGTCGCGCAGCTTGCGGCGCAGCCCTGCCGGCGTGTCACCGTCGTAGACGCCCGCTAGGATCTCCGACATGCCCGCCGCATCGAACGCGGCGCTCATCCCCTTGAACTGATCCTGACACAGTGCCTTCGTGGGGAACAGCAGAAGTGCTGTGGCCTCCGGGGCGGCCAGCAGCGTCTCGATTATCGGCGCCAGATAGCAGAGCGTCTTGCCTGACGCGGTGCCGGTGACAGCGAGGATGTCCTGGCCGGCTCGGATGCGGTCTATAGCCTCGGCCTGATGGGAGTATAGCCGCTCGATGCCGCGCGCTCTCAGCATCCGAGCCACGGGCGGTGTGAGCGGCTTGGCCGTGTCGGCGAACCGAGCTTGCCGCGCCCCCACCTCACGGACGTACACAATCTGCGCGGCGTAACCGTTCGAAGACCGGAGCTCGTTCAGAAAGGCTTCGAAGTCCATAGCTATATTGCGCGTCCGTCGCAATGCTGCAGGCGTGTACCGAGGCCGTCCGAATCCCTGGAGCACTCCGATCGCTAATCCAGCCGGTATCGCCGCGAAGCAAGCCGGACCATCAAATCGGCCATTGTGATGAGGTCCATCGCATTGTGCCGCAAGATGTCGATCATCTGGGCGGCGTTGCCGGTGCGCACGAAGGCGTGGTATGCATCCCCTATGTGTTCGCCCCGGATGTCGACCCGACGAGCACGGCCGCAGACGCGGCTCTCCAGCGTCTGGAGTCTGCAATCGGGCAGGACGTGGCGCCAGACGCGGCGGCACTCGTGCAACAGGTCGAAGTGCGCCGTCTGAAGCGCAAACGGGATGTTGCTGGCCGCAGCGCGCAGCCGGATGTACGGCAGGTCGAAAGTCTTCCCGTTGAACGTGACGAGCAGTTGCCTGCCTTCAGCCGCGTCGAGAAAGAGCGAGATGACCGCAGGCTCTTCGGAGTAGTCCCTCGCCAGGTACTGCCGAATCGCAAACTCCCCGTTCTCCCAGCCCATCGTTCCGATAAGGAACAGCGGCGTTCCCATCAGCCCCGTGGTCTCCAGGTCCACATGCAAGACGCCCTCGGGCTGCACATCTTCCAATCCGCATACGGCCGACAGGGTGCGCCCCAGGTTCGAGTAGTCATGTGAAAGGGTGCGGATGAACGCTTCGCCGAGGCCCGAGAAGTGTTCATCGAACTCCGCTGGTCGCATTTCGAGGAGGTACGCCTTGGCGCCCATAGGGGAGCGGACCTCGGCCCCGTCAACCGCTTCCTCCAGCACTATCGCCCTTCCGGGCGGGAGAGACGGCGGTTGCGGAGGATGGCGCCAGTGAGGGATGTCGCGCCGAAAGACCGTTGGCTTCGAAAGCCGCTCGTGGCGGCCACTGCGCAGCCTTCTGATCTGGCGGCGCAACCCCTCCACGTCGGCCGGCGACGCGTCGCGCTTGGGTGATACTTGCCGGGCGTCAGGCCTTTTGCTGAAGTCTCTTGGCTCCGTCAACTGCCACACTGCCCCAGCATGCGTGGTTGGTTGCCGCGCCCCACATTGGGCGCTTGCTACAATACATGTGTATTATATCAGCCTGGGTGACCCGATCAACATGAGAGCGCGAACCGCTGCGGTACGAGAAGGCGCTGGCGCACGTCCATTCCCTCGCGGCGATGCGTCCTGACTGCTGCCCGGCTGTCAGTCGAGCTTCTCGAGTGGCATCCAATGGTCGAAGACGGGCTTGGCGCTCTGCACCGGTGCGGCCCACAGGACTGCGTTGTAGATGACCCGCAGGACATCCGGGTGGTGGTAGATGGGGAAGGTCTCGTGTCCGGGGCGGAAGTAGAAGATCTTACCCCTGCCGCGGTAGAAGCAACAGCCGCTGCGGAACACCTCGCCGCCCGCGAACCAGCTCACGAAGATCAGATCATCAGGCGCCGGAATGTCGAACCGCTCCCCGTACATCTCTGTGTGTTCGAGCTCGATGTACTCCCCGATGCCCGCGGCGATGGGATGGGCGGGATTGATCACCCACAAGCGTTCCTTTTCGCCCATCTCGCGCCACTTCAGCGAGCAGCTGGTGCCCATGAGCTTGGTGAAGATCTTCGAGTAATGGCCCGAGTGAAGCACAATCAAGCCCATGCCGTCGAGCACGCGCGCATGCACCCGCGCCACGATCTCGTCCCGGACCTCACCGTGCGCCAAGTGCCCCCACCAGGTCAGCACGTCCGTGTCCGCCAGCACCTCTTCGGTCAGTCCGTGTTCGGGCTCGTCGAGGGTGGCCGTCCTGACCTTGACGATGTCTGGCTGGCCGTCAAGGTACTCGGCAATGGCGCCGTGCATCCCCTTAGGGTACAGCTTGGCGACCCGTTCGTCTTTGCGCTCGTGGCGGTACTCGTTCCAGACGGTAACCCTTACGTTCTCACACATAGGAGTGCTCCTGCGCGACAGAGAAATGAAAGGGATTCCCAAGCGGCGACTTTCCCGGGGGAAAGGCCCCGGCCAAATTACTCCCGGCCGACACGGTTGTCAAGTCTCGCGACTTTCTTTGCCTAGACAAGGTGCCCCCCTGCGGGAGGCGTATCACTTTCACCTGCGCCCTTATTACTCGCGGCCGAAGGGGCACAGTCTGGAGAGTATTCAGGATTGGTGTTTTCGGATCCGGACAAATGCTCATGAGGAACGTCTCGGCAGTGGCGCTGGTGAGCATAGTCTCGCCGTTCGGGTCAGTTGCGCTGGCCGCTTAGCAATGGGAATGCGAATATGGTTTGCCGTGTTGATGCCCCGGATGGGACACCCGCGCCGGACAGCTCATCCTCAGGCTTTGAGGGCTTGCTTCAGCACGCCCACCGTCTGTCGCATGCTGGGGGTCGGGTTGGCGGGATCAGCTTCATACTCGATTACCAGCGCGCTGTGGAAATTGGTGTACTTGTCCAGCGCCGCAAGGGCAGTGGCGTAGTTCAGCCTGCCAGTGCCGGGGACGACCTCCGTCTCGGCGTCAACGAAGTCCTTGAGGTGCACTGCATGTACGCGGTTGCCCAGGGTTCGGATGGCATGCTCGGGCGTCTCGTCCACGCGCAGGAAGTGCCCCGTGTCCAGGCAGGCGCCGAGAATCTCATCGTAGCCCTTGCAGCTTCTGAGCACACTCTGCGCGGTGTCGTAACGATGCCCCGGCCCGTGGTTGTGGATCCCGAGCAGGAGACCGAGTTCCCCAGCGACTGCAATGAGCATTTCCTTGCCTTCGGCATCGCCCGGATCGACGTCAATGCTGACGTAATCGGCACCCAGCGCCGCGGCGAATTCAAGGTTCGTCCGCAGCTCGTCGGGCTTTCCGGAGCTTGCCCCGCATACACCCGTGCCGCACACCCGCAGTCCGGCGTCCGACAGCCTCTTCCGGGCTTCGTTAAGCTCCCCGGCCGGGGTCTGAGGGCTGAGATGCCCAGGGAAGACTTCAAGCGCCGTGATGCCGGTGCCTTTGAGTTCCCGCACGATTCCCGCGATGTCGAAACTCCTGTAAGTGAAGGTCTGCACGCCGATCTCCACGTCTTTCACGTTCGACCTCCTCAAGATCAGAAGCCACCCACCAGAACGCAGTCGGAGGGGATTCTACCATGAAGTCCCCCCCTGTCCAACTGCACGACTGTCGGCGAAGTGCTCCTTCCTTCAAGCGTCCACTTGATTTGGGATGGCTTCGGCTGGATACTCTCCCTGCGGGAGACGACGGTCAGCGAGGAGCCCAACATGTTCACTTCGGTCTTTACGGATGAGCTCGGTCTGGACCTTTCGGAGGCGCTGCCGATTCTGCAGTCGTGGGGGCTCACCCACGTTGACCTCCGGGGACGTATCCTCGGCGGTTCGTTCGAGAACTTGACTGACGAGCAGCTTGCGGAGGTCAAGGGGCTGCTCGGGCGCCACAGCCTGAAGGTGGGCTGCCTGGAATCCTCACTCGCGAAGGTGCACCTGCCCGGGCGGGAGAGGCGCGAGGCGGAGGCTGCGAAGCTTGAGCGCATAGTGCGCGCTGCCGACGCACTGGGGTGCCGGCTCGTGCGGGCATTCTTCTACTGGCAGCCCGGTGAGGAAGAGGCCGGCCGGCTTGCCGAGAACCCGGATGCGCTTCGGAAAGTGCTCGAAGCGTTTTCTCCCCTCGCCGAGCGAGCTAAGCAGGAAGGACTGGTGCTGGGCTTCGAGAACTGCGGTGTAACGAGCGAAGAGGTATTGCGCGTCCTCGACGCTCTCGATGAACCCCGTTGGGGTCTGGCGTGGGACGTTGCCAACGGCTGGTGGACGTCCGAGGAGCGCACGGCCAATCTGGCGACCTACATGAATCGCCTGGCGGGAAGAACGCGGGTGGTTCACGTCAAGGCGCGCGGCGCTGTGCAGGGGCTCGGAGAGCTGATCCCCTATGACAGGGTGCTTCAGGCGCTTTCCACAGCAGGCTTCCAGGGGCCGGTCAGCATCGAAACCCACAACCCGGACCGATCGGCAAGCAACGTGGAACAGACACACAGGGCTCTGGAGAGGGTGCGCCGGGCCTGGCCCAGTGCGGCGCCGGGGATGGTGAACACGGCCGAGCCGCCGCGGCCCGACGTAGAGCGCGACTACGAGCCGGTGGGTTTTGTTGTCGTAGGGCTGGGGATGGGTCGAAGCCGCGCGAAGACCGTGCAAGCCACGCCCGGCACGCGCCTTGTCGGGGTGTGCGACATTGATAAGGAACGGGCCCGCACTTGCGGCGAGGAACTCGGCGTCCCGTGGACGAGCGAGCTTGCCCCTTGGCTGAAGAATGAGGACGTCGAAGCCGTGTACGTGTTGACCCCTACGGGGAGACATGCCGAGGTGGCGCTGCCGGCCCTCCAGGCAGGCAAGCACGTGCTTCTGACCAAGCCGATGGAGGCGTCGCTCGGGGCATGCGACGCCATGATCAGGCTGGCGAGGGGACGCGGTCTGCTGTTAGCCGTGGATTTCGAGATGCGGTTTGACACGTTTGTGCTCTCGTTGCGGGAGGCCGTCAGCGCGGGACAGCTTGGCCGCGTGCTGGGCGGCCAGGTGTCACTGAAGGTGCTCCGCACGATGGAGTATTTCCGGGCGAACGGCGGCTGGCGCGGAACGCGACGCTGGGATGGCGGCGGAGTCCTGTCCAACCAGACGGTCCATCACATTGACCAGGTCGCCTACGTTCTGGGCGTTCCCGACAGGGTGCGCTGCGATATCTGGACGCAGACACACGACATCGAGGCGGAGGACCTGGGGTGTGCCGTGTGGCAGTACGCCGACGGAGCGACGGTGAGTCTTTGCGCAACGACCTCCTACCCTCACCACACCTGGTACTTCGAGCTGGAGCTGCACGGCAGCAAGGGGGCGGTCTCAACCGCTTCAGGCGGGCCGTTGCAGGAGCAGCGGGAACGATGGTTCCTGGACGGTGTCTGGGTGGGCGGACCGCCCCGCAAGGTCCAGTCGCCGTGGATCAACGCGGCGGACAACTTCGCCGCTGCGGTTCGCACAGGAGCGCCACTGGCCTGTTCAGGAAGCGACGGCAGACAAACCCAGTCCATCCTCGACGCCATGTACAGGTCGGCCTATGGGCAACGAGGCTGGGTGGACGTTGAGCCGGAGCCACCTGCCTGAGCGTGCCCGTGCCGCTTAGGCCGTCTGCTTCATCGCGTCAATGATACGGCCTTCCTCCAGCAGCTCGTCAGCGCTGAAGCCGAACTCGCTCAGGAAGCGCTTCGTGACGTCCCCGTTGATGGCCCAGCCCATCTCGTCGCGCCGGAACTTCGTCGCCACCTGGTAATCGAGCACCGGTCCGCACGTGCCCATGAACAGGCGGTTCGGCTGGTGTGACGGGTTCCCGCTAGGACCTGCCTCGCTGACCCAAAGGGCATCAATAAGGCAGAGTTGCTGCCTGGGGAAAAGGACCTTGCCTCCGCTGTCGGTCCGGCCGAGCACCGCCTCCGACTTGTTGATGGCTATCAGGTAATCCGTGCCATCGGCCCGGTGGCCCGGCCCTGGGCTGAAGGTGCCGAAGTGGTTCTTCATGGACAGGGTGACCCCACCGAATTCGGGACCGTGTGCCTTGCACAGGGCGATGTTCACCAGGACGTCCACTTCGCCCCTGGCGAGGGGACCGACGCATCTGGAGGTTGCCTTGCCATCCTTCCAGGGCAGCGGGACCGGGGCCTCTGTGCTGGAGCCGCCCCACTGGTTCTCGATCGTGACGCCTTCAGGCAGCCCGGCGAAGGGCGTGCCTGACGCAAGGTTACCCCCGTGGCAAGCGTCATAGATATGGATGTTCTCGCCCTTGACGCCTATCACGTCGGTCAGCACGTGGCAGACCTTCGCCATCACTGGACTGCGCGTGTGCTGCTCCGCGATGTTGTTGGTCTTGATCGCAACGACGACTTCACTCCAGGCCTTCCTCGGCGGCGCGACGAAAACAGCCTTCCAGGCCGTCTCCTCATCCTTCTCCTCGGCCAGCGCGCAGGCAAGCCGGTCCAGGTTCGCTGCAATGAGCTCGGGCTTGACCAGTTTCTCCTGGTCCGCCCAACTGTTGTTGACCTGTTGGCCCGTCGTCATGCCAGGGTCATGTATGCCGACCACGCGCAACGGCGATATGTTGGGGTGAACGCGCTGACCGGGATCGTAGGCGGCCGCGGCACGGCGAGGAATGAACACCGCCGGCAAAGCCACGGCGGCCGCCCCCACGATTGTCGTCTTCAGAAACGTCCTTCTGGAGATCCTACTCCCTTCGGCTTCCCTTCTCACTCTCACAGCTCCTCGTCCACGAAAGGCTCCCCACCTCAGCAGGAGCCATCAAGGCAGGCGGCATACGTTTCCGCCCCAATATCCTCTGGTACACGATAATGCAGCTTAGCAACGAGGTCAACGCCCTGCGCGGGCGGAATTAGCAGGGAAGCGGGTTGATAGCGCCTCGGGCGGAGGTCGCAATGGCGCAGCTCGGCGAGTCGCCCCCTACAGCTCCATGAAGTAGTAGATCTGCAGCGCGACCTCTTTGAAGCCCAGCGACGGGTAGAACTTCTGCGCCTTAGTGTTCTGCTCGAGCGTCTCAATTCGGGCGTAGAGCATGCCGCAGTCGCGAAAGTGGTCGAGCGCTGCCGCCATCAGGGCCTTTCCAACCCCCATGCCCTGGAACTCTGGAGCGACTGCCATGTTGGCAACATGCCCCGTCAGTCGATTCCTTTGAATCCGGGTGCAAACGAACCCCACCACCCTGCCGCCCACCTCCGCCACGAAGGTGTCGTAAGGGTTGTTGGCAAGGTCATAGTCTACAGTGTCCCTCTTGTGCTCCTGCCATGTGCCGCCGATTTGCCCGAACAGCTTCTCTATGTTCTCGTCTATGCACACGCCGCCGAAGCTGTTCTGTGCTATGCTAAGCACCACATTCCTGTCGCGCCGCCTGTATTCACGGGTTGTTATCTGCGCGTCCTGTGGCGGCGTGGATCCCCCGTCCCCGCCCTTCTCCTGCCCGCGGCGCCGCAAAAAGCCCCAGATCCTGCGTCTCAACGCCACCGTGGCGCGCCTCCCTGTCGAGTAGGTTCTTACGGGTTCGGTTTGCGCGTATAGAATACTGACAGGGTTGGGGCGAGTCAACGAATTCGGAAGCGGCGCCGGGCAGTACGTCGGCGGCCAATCCTTGCAGAAGGCTTTGCCGGGCGCTAACATACGATCTGGCGGATCGGACTGGACGCGTGAGTGCAAGCCTGTCAGGAGGGCGGGACAATGAGCAAGACGGACGAGAATCTGGAGGAGGCATTCGCGGGCGAGAGCCAGGCCAACCGGAAGTACCTGGCCTTTGCAGAAAAGGCAGACAAGGATAACTTGCCCATGACTGCCAGGCTCTTCCGGGCGGCTGCGGCGGCCGAGACGATTCACGCCCTCAACCATCTGCGAGTGATGGGGGCGGTTGGGCCGACGGCGGAGAATCTGAAGGCTGCGGCAGGCGGTGAGGCCGCGGAGTTCAGGGAGATGTACCCCGCCTTCATCGAACAGGCCGAGAAGGACGGCAATAAGGCGGCGAAACGTACGTTCCAGTACGCAAACGAGGTAGAGAAGATCCACCACCAGCTCTACAATCGCGCGACAGGAATCGTCGGGAGGGGCGAAGACCTCCCGGAGACAAAGATGTTCGTGTGCCGAGGCTGTGGCAACACGGTCGAGGGTGAGCCGCCGGAGAAATGCCCGATCTGCGGCGCGCCAAAGAAGATGTTCATGGAAATAGAGTAGAAAGGCGCGCGGATGAAGGTTCAGATCGGGGGCGCTGCCCTCGAGCTGGTGCAAGGTGACATAACCCGGCAGGAAGTGGACGCCATCATCAATGCCGCCAACCGCGCCCTGCGCGGCGGTGGAGGAGTGGACGGCGCGATCCACCGCGCCGGCGGGCCCGAGATCATGGCCGAGTGCCTGAGTATCGGCGGATGTCCACCCGGCAAGGCCGTCATCACCACCGGCGGCAAGCTGCCTGCCCGGCGCGTCATCCACGCAGTCGGCCCCGTGTACCGCGGGGGCGCGTCGGGCGAAGAGGACCTGCTCGCCGGCGCCTATCGCCATAGCCTCGAGCTTGCCGCCCGCAACGGCCTCTGCTCGGTTGCGTTTCCCTCAATCAGCACCGGCGCCTACGGTTACCCCATCCGGGACGCCTCGCGCGTGGCGCTGCGGACAGTTCGGGACTATCTAATGCGGAATACGGGTTCGCTACGCCTCGTGCGGTTCGTCCTGTTCTCGCCAGCCGACTATGCGGTCTACGCAGAGGCGCTGCGGCAAGTCATGCGGGACACCTCTGACTCCGAGTGAAGCCGGACAATCCACGCATCGGCTCACCCGAACGTATTGAACAGCTTGTAGTGCTCCTGCTCGATGCCGGCGATGGCACGGAACACTTCCTTGATGCGCGGCTCGGGCGCCCGGTCGGCGAACTGCATGTACATCTTCACCGCCCGATCCTCGCGGTCATGGCCTTTCTTCATGTTCTCGGCATCGTTGTCAGAGCAGTCCTCCGACCCGATTTCAGGGGCGTCCACGCCGAGGTGCTTTGCCAGGAGTTCGAGGTGCTCCAACTCGTGCTTGCCAATGCGCTTGAACAGGGCGCGGATCACTTCGCTCTTCGCTTTCTTCGCGCTCGACTGGTAGAAGGCCACGTTGCTCCGCTCGATACCTATGGCTTGGCGCACGGACTCGCTCGACTGCCCGCACATCTCCATGCCGTCGTAGCTAACGTATTCGGCCGCGTCCGCCAGGTAGCGTCCCTCCACGCCGCAGAACGGGCAGCGGTCGGGAGCCTGGCGGCCGATGTAAGTCTCCCCACAGATCAGACACCGAAACGGTCTCATGTCTATCTCCTTGCTCGCTGGACCATGACCCTGTCTCAGAAGGCCGCCAGGATGTCGTTCCCCACCTGCCTTGGCGCCTGCTGTCCCTCTTACCGCGTGCGAACGTAGTCCGGCTTGCCCGCGTCGGGGTCAGCGTAGTCGAGGTGCTGCTCCAGCTCCTGGAGTGACGGCTGATCAGGAGGTGGGGTCAGGTCTACGATGTGCCCGCTTATCCGGCATCCTGCCGTCAAGCAGCTTGCCAACATCGCCAGAATGATGGGAACCCGGCGCAAACCTCGCACGTTGCCCTCCGTCGGCTATGGACGGTTCCTTCGCCCAAAAACCACTCGCGCCTCTATTGTACCCCGAACGTCCACCGCCGCAAACGCAGCCAATCCGGCTCAATCAGGCAACCCGCATATCTTATCAACAAGCTCGGTGACCGCCTCCACCTTCTCGATCTGTCCCACCTCGGAGATCTCGTCCGAGATGCCCAGGATAAGCCGCGGCGCGAACATGTCGATCACGCGTCGCGTGAATTCCAGAAGAGCCTTAACGGGGCGGTATTCGAGGAAGTCGATTGCGGGCAGAAGGTCGAGGACGACTAATTCGTCCCCGACGGCGTCTTTGATCTGCTCCAGCGTCATGTCGCCCATCGGTGCGGGGGTCAGCGCCTCGGCGCCGTCCAGGCGCGTCTCGCGCAGGAATGGGAGCATGAGCCGGCTGTGGCCGTCCCAGTGAGTGTGCACGAAGCGCCCCTCTGCGTGGAAGCGGTCAGCCAATCGCTGCCAGCGCGGCATCATGTACTTCTTCAGTATGGGCGGCGGGGTGAACTCGTTGGTCGCATGGTCACCAAGGTTGAATATGCGGCAGGGAAGCTTCAGCGCCTCTTCGAGAAACCGCTCGTCGCGCCGGTCGCAGGCCTCCAGGTGTGCCTCCACTTCCGACGGGTGGTCGTACAGCAGATAGAACGTCCCCTCGAGCCCGCACCAGTTCTTGATGAGTTCCGTGAAACCCGAACCCCCGAAGAATACGGTTGGCTCGGCCCTGTGGCCCACCGCCTCCGCGGCCTGGAGGAACGCCTCGGGATGCGCGCGGAGCTGCTCGCGTTCAACGAGGTCCGTCGCCACCCGCAGGTCCTGGACCGTCTTCACAGGATGCTCGCAGATGCGCCGGTTCGTCAGCCTTCCGTTCTCCCACACATCCCGCTGGACCGTCGTGATTTCCCCAACGGGCGTTCGGACCCTCTGCACTAGGTGCGTTGGGTACTGCTCGGTTATGCGGACCAGGTCATCTCGCCTCTCGTATCGCTCCAGCCCGGCGGACGCCGCGTACCGAACTGAACAGCGCAGAGCATCGTATATCCCAAGATCGCTCATGCCGCGGAAACGATCGGGAAACGTTCCCTCGCGCCTGTGGTGGCTGAGCCACGTCTCCAGCCGCGGCTGCCACAGCACGGTGTCCGCCTTCCTCTCAAAGATCGCCAGATTCAGTTCCTTCCTCGTCATCTCACGTCTGCTCCCTCTCAGGTTGATGTCGCGCCAACCGCTGAGCGCGGCCAACGGACAACTACAAGAGCATATGACCTTCCAGCTCCTCGTGCAACGTCACGCCGCTCCCCTGCCCCTGTGGCCGGTCTCCCCTGACAGGAACGTGTGATCCTGATAGAATTGCGAAAGGCCCACCCGGCCAGACCTACCTCTTCCGCCCCGGCCAGCACTGGACGGGCGCCAGGTGGAGGACGAACCGTGCCTGACCTGATCGTCGTGGCCCTGGTGATCGGCCTGCTCTACGGCTTCCTCATTGCCGCCGTTCTCGGCCTGCCGTAGAGGAGAACACCATGAAAGAGCCAAAACGCACCGAACACCAAGACTCGAAGGCCCCAGAATCGCGCAGGAGCCACGCGAGGAAGCCACGAGGCCCTGGAGCACCAACACCAACCCCCGCGCAGCCCCTGGCCATCGCCGACCACAAGTGGAAGCCCCGTGACGGCGAGACCTGGATCGACGTCCGCTTCCGAATCCTGGAACTCATGGCAGCAGCCACCGCTCGCGTCAACCTCGAGGAGGCAATTGACCTCTCCAGAAACGCCGATCGCTCGAAGGAATACCACACCGCACTCTCGGCAGTCAGGCTGGCCCTGCTCATGCTGGAAGCGGCCTGAAGGAGCAGAACCCATGACCAACAAGAATCACACCGACAGGCCGGACGAGGGCGCGAGAATCCTCTTCCTGGAAGACCTCAACCGCGGCCTCGCAAGCGACGCCGACGACATGGAAAAGCAGATCACCCACCTGAAGGACCTGATCCGCGCCGCAACGGAGACACACCTCGCCGACCAGCTCCGAATCGCCGCCCTCGCCGAGGAGCTGCGCAACTGCCAGCTCGTCAGGGTCTACGAAGGCCAGGCCACGTCCCGCCTATGCCTCGACATCCAGGACTTCGAGAAAAGGAACACCGCCCTCGCCCAGGGCTACATCGAGCGCTCCCGAACGATCAAGCGCCTCATCGAGGAGCTGCGCAACTGCCAGCTCGACAGGGTCTACGAAGGCCAGGCCACGTCCCGCCTATGCCTCGACCTCCAGGACTTCCAGAAAAGGAACACCGCCCTCGCCCAGGGCTACATCGAGCGCTCCCGAACGAGCAAGCGCCTCATCGAGGACCTGCGCGCCGCCAGGGAGGTAGCCCGCCGTCCAGGCAACGAAGTCCCCGAAACCCTCGCCACCCCCGCCGAACTCAAGGAGACCAGTGCGGACGCGCCGAACCCGACGATCGGCGATAATGGACCGTGACATGCCGCCACGATCGAAAGAACGTCGCCGCCAGGCCAGCGAGCTCTACGCGGGAGGACTGCCACCGTCCAACATCGCCGAGAAACTTGGTGTGACCCGCCGAACCCTCGCGGCCTGGAGGCGCCTGGACGAACGCGAGGGAAGGTTATGGGATGCAACTAGGGCCGTGGCAGCCAGCCGTCGCCCCGACGCCGTGCTGAAGGCACTACATGGCCAACTCGCCGACCTCGTCTTGGCAGGCCCCAGCACCGAGGAAATGAGCGCCGAACCCGGCCTCTATGAGACCCGATGCCGACGTCTGACAGCCTGTATCCGCACCTTCCGGGACATCCTCGGCGAGCCAACCGCCGACGTCATGGCCCTCGAACGCCTGGTGAACTGGGCCGTCGATCACTGCACCTTCGACCAGGTGCAGCAGCTCCGCACGACCCTGCAGCCCTATTTCGAGCACCTCGAGGCGCGTGCACGTGGATGATGCCTGCGATCGCACAGCCCCCGCCTGGGGGTGGGGATAAGTGTGACAGTGACGTCAGTGAAGTTTTTCATCGGGCAAGACGGACGCTGAGCAGCTGCAGAGCAGCTCCACGTGGAGCTGCACCGACGCGCTGAGCACCCGCAATAATGCCTCCGCAAAGTGCACGTCCCGCAGGCCTGCGGCAGCCGGCGAGCAGCTCGGCCCGGGTACGCGGTCGAAGCGGCCAAAACAGGGAATCCCGACCAGGTCGCCACTTTGCCCCAAGAAATTTCGACCTCTCGGCCGACGAAACCAGCAGAGCAACAATCGCTACCCACGTCCGCCGGCGCCGTCGACCAGGTCGAAGTACTGAGCCCCGCGTGGAAGTGAAGCTCACGACGTCCACGTGGATGAAGCTGGAGCGCGACCCGACAACGACTTCTGCCCGAGGCGTCGACTGTGATCGGACGGGCCCTGAAAGGGCATTGATCCAAGGAGCGGCACCCTGATCCGCGACCGTCAGCATGATCGGCACTCTTGGGGACCTGGCTCGGGGGCAACCCTCGCCAGGTTGTTGTCGACGAACGACCGTGTGGTCTTAATCCCGCACGCGAAGGGCACTGTGTTCCGCCGGTCCCTGGCGGCGGCCGGCTGAAGGGTTCACTGGCTACCCCCGACCCGCCACCGACAACAACGACATGGTTTGGCCAGCGAGCTAACGGTCCGCGCCGCAGAACTGAAAGTCCACCGGCGATTCGACTGCAAAGTGAGCGAGAAGACTCATGGAATCTGGATACGCCTACACCATCCACGCGGCCAGCCGGCGTCCAACAGGGGGTCTTGATCAGGGCACGCAGAGCACCTCGCCACCGGAGGGTCAGATAGGGGCTCTGCAGGTCAGCCCATCCCAACAAAAAGGAACCGACAATATCCAATTCACCCAAAGACCTTTGTGGGGGGGAAACCCCCCACCCCCCCCATCCAAAGGGTCGACGACGATATGAACGACAACGCGGCCGACCGCTGCTTTCCCACCTCTGGGGCGAAATGGACTCTGCAGGGTTCTGGACTCGGGGGCGCTTTGCTCCCCCTCGCATATATGGTGGGGCGCTCCCCCTTTTGGGTTTTCCAGCACGCCACGGCCGGAGACGGGGACCCCCGCCCCGACACCGGCCGCCACAACCCGCGCCCCTCGCGCGCGACACGCGCGCGACGCGCGCGACCGGCGGGACAGGCCACGGCCACGGCAGCGCGCGCCGATGAACCCCCGGTCGCCCAGCCACGGCGCGGAGAAGAAACGGTCGCGCCGAAGACGGGCTGTCCGCCCTGCCCCCGTGGGGGGCGGGGCGGCGGGGACCCCAAGTCCCCTTCCGCCCCAACGGCACGTGGGGACCCCCTTTCCCCACGTGCCGCGCCGTCGGCCGTTGGCCACCGGTCGCGGGCAAAACCGCCGCCGCCGGCAACAGGCGCAAGCGCCCCGCGTCGGCGTCGCGCCCGCGACCGGCCCGCCTGCGTTTTCCGCCCTCGGGATCCCGAAGCCAGAAAAGCGCCTCGCGCCACTGCCTGCCTGCCTG
>Ga0315289_10001167_pt1 | contig 41084 bp, 41 predicted proteins | sample YL17G11_40_MG_FD_203452 | JGI IMG/M metagenome (GOLD analysis project Ga0315289, IMG submission 203452) | Sediment microbial communities from Yellowstone Lake, YNP, Wyoming, USA - YL17G11_40 | ecosystem: Environmental > Aquatic > Freshwater > Lake > Sediment | place: USA: Wyoming | collected... | reverse complement strand
GACCGACAAGGCCGTCTGGATGCTCATTGGAGGCATAGTCGCCACCGTCGTTGGCCTGGTGCTGACGTTGCGGAATTGGAAGCAAGCCTAAGCCGTTCGCGGCGGCCCGGCCAGGAATCCTTCTGACCGGGCGAGCATCCCTTGATCAACAAGAGTTCCGCAGCGAATGCGCCCTTCCGAGCGACGCCCATCAAATTCGCATGAATCTCGATTCGCCGGTTAGCGTTCCGGTTTCCGCCAGCGACCAAGGCGCCCCTCGCGGCGATTGCAGAACGTAGTGGGGTGACTGAGGCTGCGCTGATCCGGCTGGGCGAGAGCACCACAGCCGCGGCGGCCTCGCTCACGGAACCCCAGACCCGTTGACGAAAGAATCTCTATGACCAACACTCTCACAACCTATCTGAACTTCCTCTGGGCTGGCCTGCTGAAACATGGTCAAACCGGCGGCATTGTGCCCTCTCAAAGATTCCTCATCGCCAAGATGATTGCTCCGGTTCCAGAAGCCTATCGCGGGCAGGTCGTCGAGTTGGGAGCAGGGAGCGGAGTCCTCACTCTGCAACTTGCGGCCAGATGTCCTGAAGCACGAATCCTGGCCTGCGAGATCAATCCGACTTTGGCGCGAGACAGCAGAGACAACCTGACGAGGGCAGGCCACAACGGCAGAGTGGAAGTTGTCTCAGCCTCGGCCGAACACCTGCTTTCAGAAATGGGCCGACGCGGAATGGAAAAACCAGGTTTTGTCATCTCAGGTATTCCTCTCGGAAATCTTGGCAGAGAAAAGGCGCGCACTCTCCTTGACGCCATCCGCCAGACCCTCGGAGAAGGCGGGATGTACATCCAGTTTCAGCATTCATTGCTGGACCGCAAAAAAATACGAGCAAGGTTCCCAAAGCTGCGCACAGTTCCTGTATTTCTAAACTTTCCTCCTGCGGTCGTATATTACGCGCAAAGGTAAGAGGCACTCTCGACCCTCGACCTCCGACTCTCGACTTTGGCTGCGGGCTCCGCCACGCTCGGCTTTATGGCACCGCAGTGGTGTTGCGGGCGCTGATTGCCGCCAAAAAGGTCGGTATCAATCCCGTCTTTGACCGTGAGTGCGCCATGGATCTGGCTACCCGGGGCGAGAAAGCGGAATGAACTCAGAGCACGCCTTCCATCCTCGTCGCGGACGATAACGCGATCAACCGCAAGGCGCTGAACCTCCTGCTCGCGCGTCAGTGCCACGGCGCCACGGCCTGTAGAACTCTCCCCGCCCCTGCGAGGCTGGATCAGCTTTCGAGGGAGCACCTCCAAAAATGCACGGTAGGGTTACACCCCATAGCGAAGGGCGAGCCGTTGGCGTAGCGTGCCGTCTGCGATAAAACCAAAACGAAACGTAGAACAACAACTATGAAACACAAAACATTACTCCTTACATTCCTTTCCGTCGCCGCTTTCGCGGTGGGCTGCAAAAAGGAGCAAACCACCTCTCAGCAGATTGACAAGGTCCAGGCAGAAACAAAACAAGCCGCGCAGGATATGAAGGATTATACCTTCGCGCAAAAGGCTGAATTCGTCGAAAAGATGCAGGGCCAGTTGGCCGAGCTCAATCGAGATTTGGATCAGCTCGCCGCCAAAATCGACAGCTCCAGCGACGCAGTCAAAGCCGAAGCCAAACCCAAACTCCAGGTGTTGCGCGAACAGGCGGCCCAGTTGAACAAACAACTGGATGAGGCCAGGAACGCCACCGAGTCCACCTGGGACAGCGTCAAAAACGGCTTCAAGAAGGCCTACGAAGCGACGAAGGACGGGTTCAACCAGGCGCGCCAGTGGGTGAGCGACAAAATCGCGCCCTGAGGCGTGGAGGAAAATTTTATGAATAAAACTAAACGCTTGGCCGGTAAAATCGGATTCGTGTTCGGCACTGCGCTCTTAGGCGCGCTGACAGGATGCGTCGGCTACGTGGACGGGCCGCGGTCTCGTGGAGGGTACTACGAAGGCCAGCCGCGCCCTCGTGAAGTGTACGTGCAGCCGCCATCGGTGCAGGTGGAGGCCTCAGTCGGCTCGGTCGGAGTGGTGATTCGCGCCGAAAGTGATTTTTATGAGCCGCTCACCCCGTACGGGCGATGGGAGGTTGTCGGATCCTACGGCCGCTGCTGGATTCCGGGCCGGGTTGAGGCCGATTGGCGTCCTTATTCCGACGGTTATTGGCAGCGCACCGACGCCGGCTGGTACTGGGTCAGCGATGAGCCGTGGGGCTGGGCCACGTATCACTATGGTCGCTGGGATTTGAGCGCCCAATTTGGCTGGTATTGGGTGCCGCAGACGCAATGGGCCCCGGCCTGGGTTTCCTGGCACAGCGGTGGCGGATATATTGGCTGGGCGCCGTTGTACCCGTCCAACGTGAGAGTCATCTCGCCACGAGCGTATGTCTTTGTCGAAGAACGGCATTTCATGGAACCCATTCGCCGCTCCACGGTGGTCGTCAATAACACCACCATCATCAACAAGACCGTGATCAACGAAGCTCCGGCCACTGCGGTCATCGAAAAGGCAAGCGGGCGAAAGATCCAGACGGTCCCGGTTCGGGAACTGCGCCACAAGACGGAAGCTGCGGTCGTCAGCAAGCAACGGACACCGACAGCGACCAGTGAAAAAACGGTCCAGCCGCCGGTTCGCAACGAGGCTCAACCCGCCGAAAAGAAAGCAGTTGCTGCACGCGAGCCAGCGCAGGTTCAGAAACCAGCCGCCGCCACGCAGGAGTCTGCAGCGCCCGCCCCGAAGAATAGCAAAGCGCAGAGCGAGACACGCAAGTCCGTTCCTGCCGCTGCGGAATCCAAGCCTGCGGCCAAGTCTGAGACCAGACCTGAAGGCAATCAACCCTCGGCGATTAAAGAACCAACCGGGCAGAATGCCAATAAACAACCTGTAAAACAGGAAAAGTCTGCCCAGCCGTCGGACAAGAAAGCGCAGCGGGTGTCGGAACCGCCCGCCAAGGAAAAGGCGGCCGCAAGTGAAAAAAACGGAGCGAACCCGGCGGACAAGGACCACGAGAAAAAAGTCAAAGAGTAGTTTGGTTGGTAATCGGCGTCTTGCAGACTATTTCTTCTTAGCCTTTTTAGCAGCCTCTTCTTCGAGTGCGGCCTGGGCTGCGGCCAAACGGGCGACGGGGACCCGGAAAGGACTGCAAGAAACGTACGTCAGCCCGATGCGATGGCAGAATTTCACGGAGTCCGGATCGCCGCCGTGTTCGCCGCAGATCCCCAGCTTGATGTCGGGCCGGGTACTCTGGCCTTTCTCGACGGCCATCTTCATGAGCTGGCCCACGCCCGTCTGGTCAATCGTCGCAAACGGATTCCGCTTGATGATCTCCAGTTCCTGATACGGCGGTAGGAACGAGCCGGAGTCGTCGCGGCTCATGCCCAGGCAGGTTTGCGTGAGGTCGTTGGTGCCGAAGCTGAAGAACTCGGCGGTCTGCGCGATTTCATCGGCAGTCAGCGCCCCGCGCGGCACTTCGATCATCGTGCCGACGAGGTAGTTCAGCTTCACGCCCTTTTCCTTCATCACTTCCTGCGCGACGCGATGGACGACTTCGACTTGGAGATCCAGTTCCCGCTTGAAGCCGACGAGTGGGATCATGACTTCGGGTTTCACCTTGATGCCCTGTTTCTGCACTTCGGCGGCGGCCTCGAAGACTGCCCGGGACTGCATCTCGGAGATTTCGGGAAAAACCAGCCCGAGCCGGCAGCCGCGGAAGCCGAGCATGGGGTTGAACTCGTGGAGTTCGTTGACGCGCTGTTTGATCTTCTCGACCGGCACGCCCATCTTCTTGGCCAGGTCCTGCTGCGCGGCGTCCTCTTGCGGGAGGAATTCGTGCAGCGGCGGGTCGAGGAAGCGGATGGTCGCCGGCAGACCTTTCAATTCCTTGAAGATGCCGATGAAGTCTTCTTTCTGATACGGCAACAGTTTGGCCAGCGCCTTCTTCCGGTCTTCGGTCTTCTCGGCCAGAATCATCTCGCGCATGGCGTCAATGCGGTTGCCGGCGAAGAACATGTGCTCGGTGCGGCAGAGGCCGATGCCGGTGGCGCCGAAGGCGACGGCGTTGGCGGTCTGCTCCGGCGTGTCGGCGTTGGTGCGGACTTGCAGGCGCGTCACCTTCGAGCACCAGTCCATGAGCTTCTTGAAGTTCTGGCAGGTTTCGCTCTCTTTCGGATCGAGAGATTTCTCGACGAGCACCTGGACGATTTCGGAGGCGGCGGTCTTGATTTCGCCCGGATAAACCTCGCCGGCGGTGCCGTTGATAGAAATGAAATCGCCTTCGCTGTAAACCTGGCCGTCCACCTTGATGGTCTTGCTGCGGTAGTCAATGTCCAGCGCGGCGGCGCCGCAGACGCAGACCTTGCCCATCTGGCGGGCCACCAGCGCCGCGTGCGAACTGACGCCGCCCTTCGCCGTCAAAATTCCCTCGGCGGCGATCATGCCGCGCAGGTCTTCGGGCGAAGTCTCATTGCGGACGAGCAAGACTTTTTCGCCCTTGTGCGCGGCCTCGACGGCGCGTTCGGCGTTGAGATACATCCTGCCGGTGGCGGCGCCGGGGCCGGCGGGCAATCCCCTGGCGATGCACTTCGCGGCTTTGACGGCCTGGCGGTCAAAAATGGGCGCGAGCAACTGGTCGAGCTGGTCGGCGGGCACGCGACGGATGGCCGTCTTCCAATCAATGAGTTTTTCCTTCTCCATCTCGACCGCAAAGCGGACGGCGGCGAGGCCGGTGCGCTTGCCGTTGCGCGTCTGAAGCATGAAGACCTCGCCGTCTTCGATGGTGAACTCGAAGTCCTGCACGTCCTTGAAGTGGCGCTCGAGAATTCTGCGGATGTTTTCCAGTTCGTCGTAGGCGTGCGGCATGGCTTCCTTGAGTTTGGCGACGGGCAGCGGCGTGCGGATGCCGGCGACGACGTCTTCGCCTTGGGCGTTGGTGAGGAATTCGCCGTAGAAGACTTTCTCGCCGGTGGCCGGGTCGCGCGTGAAGGCCACGCCGGAGCCGGACTTGTCGCCGGTGTTGCCATAGACCATCGCCTGGACGTTGACGGCCGTGCCCCATTCGGACGGGATGTTGTATTTGCGGCGATAAACGATGGCGCGGTCATTCATCCAGGAGCCGAACACCGCTCCGATCGCGCCCCACAACTGTTTCCACGGGTCTTGCGGGAATTCCTTGCCCGTGCGTTCTTTGATGAGGGCCTTGAAGCGGTTCAACAATTCCTTGAGGTCGTCCGCGGTGAGCTTGGTGTCCTCGATGTCGGCGTGGTGGCGCTCGTGCTTGAGGGCGTGGATGACGACTTCAAAAGGGTCGTGGTCTTCGCTCGGACGCTTTTGCACGCCCATGACCACGTCACCGTACATCTGGACGAAACGGCGATAGCAGTCCCACGCGAACCGCTCGTTGCGGGAAAGCCGGGTGAGCGCCTGCACCGTCTGGTCGTTGAGGCCCAGGTTGAGAATCGTGTCCATCATGCCCGGCATCGAATCGCGCGCGCCGGAGCGGACACTGACCAGGAGTGGCTTCTCCATGTCGCTGAATTCTTTGCCGAGTATGTTCTCGAGGAAGGCCACGCCGGCCTCGACGTCCGCTTCCAAGGCCTTCGGATAGGTCCTTTTGTTCTGGTAGTAGTAAGTGCAGACTTCGGTGGTGAGGGTGAATCCCGGCGGCACCGGCAGACCGATGCGGGTCATCTCGGCGAGATTGGCTCCCTTGCCGCCCAGCAGGGGTTTCATCGAGCCGTCGCCATCGGCCTTCTTGTTCCCAAACAGGTAAACGTATTTGTTCGCTTTCGTGCGTTTTGACATAAAAATCAGTGCATTGCTTCGTTGTCGGAACAGTTCCGAGAAAATGGAGCGGCGAGAGTAACAAAGGTCGAGGCGCTGTCAACGGCTGAAACACCGGGCTGTAACCAAATGGCTTGCGCAAACGTCCTTGCCACTGTATTCAACAATAACGGTTAGCCGGCCCACGACGGGCCGCGCAACCACAACAATTCAAACGCACAAAAATGAAAGCAAACAAGTTAGGTTTCGCGGGCGTGCTCGCCTTGAGCGGGTTAATCGCCTTTAGTTCGGTATCCTTCGCGCAGACAAATAATCCACCGCAAAGCCCGCCCGCCGGCGCCGGTGGCCCGGGCGGTCGCGGCGGGCCGCGCATGACACCCGATGAACGGTTGAAGCAACTTTCCGAGGCGCTCAGCCTGACGAAAGATCAGGAGGCCAAGATCAAGCCGATTCTGCAAGATGAGGCGAAGAAGATGCAGGCGGTGCGGGATGACACCGCCCTTTCACAGGCAGATCGTCGCGCCAAGACGCGCGAGATAAGTGACGAATCCACCAAGAAGATTCAGGAGGTGTTGACGCCGGAACAGAAGGAAAAGTACGCCAAGCTGCCTCAACCCAAGGGTAAAAAAGGCGGCGGGAAAGGCGGCAACGCGGGCGGGACCCAAGGCACCAATTCCGTTGCGCCGTAATTCAGGCAGGACCCATTGATCCATACAGGGGATGGCGCATCGCCATCCCCTTTTTCATTCGCCGACCGGAAGAAATGCCGTTTGCCGAGCGGCACGGAGTCGTGCCTTGCCTTGGCGGATTCGAGTTGCGGGTCGTGGACTCCAAGCGCGATGGCCTAGCTTCATATCCACGAATCAGGATGAAATGATATTTGCGATATAGGCTGCTTGGTGTACCGTGACCGTGTGATTGAGGGTCGTGTTTTTAAGCTTCTTCCGGCATCTCCGTTGGTTTTTTCATTGAGCCTTCGGATAGAGGTCCAAGCCGCCGAGGTGAAAGAGAATGTCGGTCTTGAAGCGGTCCCGATTGCGATAGCCGCAGGCCTTTTTCACCAAGCTCTGCATCCTATTGTTTAGCCCCTCGACGCTCGCCTTGGTCAGGCGATGCTCGAAGAAAGTCAGGAGGTTCGCCAGCTGCCGCTGGAACATCCGTGCCACTTTCTTCACCGGCCCCAGCCGGCTGCCTGTCTGCCGACAGGCAGGCGGATGGCCCAGTCATACCAGCGCCCAAAGAACCCGCCGGCCTCCCGCACGGTCTCGCGCTCCCAAAACTCCCGGAACAGTTCCTTGATCGCCCAGGCCCGACTGGTCTGCCGCTTCATCCCCTTGAGCCGCTCGAAGTCCGCCGCCCGACTGGCCGGCGGGTGCTCGTAGCCGTAGCGCCAGAGTTGCTTGGTCCCCGCCAGCACCGGCTGCCCACGCTCGCCCCAGGCCCGGGGCTCGGCCTTCCGCACCTCGTTGACCGCTGCGTTCATGTAGCGCACCAGATGAAATGGGTCATGCGCGATTTTCCCCGCCGCCCCCGGCACGTGCGCCTGCGTCGAAAGCCGATACGGCTCCCACAGAGCCATCCCCACCGCCTCCACGCCCGCCGATCGCCTCGCGGAAGCTTTCGCTGAGTTCCTGCACCAACGCGTCCGCGAAGAATGGGGCTACGGTAAGAGCGAAAACCTCACGAACGAAGAGCTCATCGCGGAGAAGCATCGCGGCATCCGGCCCGCCGCGGGCTATCCCGCGTGCCCCGATCACAGCGAGAAGCGCATTCTTTGGCAACTCCTTGATGTGGAACGCAACGCCGGCATTCAACTCACCGAAAGTTGCGCGATGTGGCCCGCCAGCAGCGTGAGCGGACTCTACTTCGCCCACCCCGACTCGAAGTATTTCGCCGTCGGCAAACTCGGTCGCGATCAAGTTTTAGACTGCCACTTACGAAAGCAGATGGACTTGCGCGAGGTCGAGCGCTGGCGTGGCCCGTATCTCGCCTACGAGCCTGATGTGGAGTCCAAGACAATTCTGGCGACTGAGAAAGTCCAACCACATGGCCCAGCGAGTTGTTCTTGTGGCCGCCCCCATCCCATCGTTGCCTCGGGAGACCAAGGGACTCCTATTCGCTAATTCCTTTCCCGCAGAAGCAAAAACTCGTTCGCACCACGCTCCTTTATCGCCAAGGGCTATCGGTCCAGCGCATGCGGGTAAACTGATCCATCCACTCACCGCCAAGTTCTTTGGGCTCTCTAACCGTGAAATTTCACACGCGGCTCGAATGGCCGACAGCGTGCAGCCGCAACCTTCAGATTGCGATTGCCCACCGGACGCAGGCCGCCGGGCGCAAACTGAAGTTTGCGGCTACAGCGTGTGATATTTCAGGGCTAAGCGAAGACACCGCCCGTTGCTCCCATTGGCTGTGACCCCTGGCCGTAAGCGGGCTTGTTTTTTTCCGTCGCTGACATAAACTAGCTGCATGAAGAACGACGTGGTCCCGGTGCAAATCCGCGGCATCCTGCCCGCGAACGCCGGCTGCGCTATTTTCGTGGGCAACGACGAAAAGGTTTTCGTCATCAACGTCGAGCCGCAGATCGGCGCGGTGATCGGCATGTTCATGCGCGGCACGCCCAAGGAGCGGCCGTTGACCCACGACCTGATCAATAACGTTTTCAAAGGCTTCAACATCACCGTCGAGCGCGTCGTCATCACCGAGCTGAAGAATTCGACCTATTTCGCGCGCCTGATTTTGCAGGAGCAAAACGAGCTGGGCCGCAAGATCGTCGAGGTGGATGCCCGGCCCAGCGATTGTCTCGCGCTGGCCACGGCCCAGAAACGCCCCATTTTTGTCTCCTCAACCTTGTTTGAGCAGGTCGAGGACATGCGCGAGGTGCTCGACCGAATCAACGAGACCGGCGGCGAATCCGAATAGCCGCATGCCGCCTGCCTCCGCCAAGGCTGCTCGTCCACTCGTGCTCGTTTTCGGCGAAGACGAATTTGCCGTCAAACAGCGCGCCAAACAAATCTACCAGCAATGGTGCGATGAACTAGGCGGCATGGACCACGAAATCATCGAAGCCACCGTGGCCAACAGCGGCGAGGCGTTGAGAGTCGTGGCGCGCCTGCGCGAGGCGCTGCAAACCCTCCCGTTCTTCGGCTCCGGCAAGGCCATCTGGCTGCGCGACTGCAATTTCCTCGGTGACGAACGCGTCGCCACCGCCCAAGCCGTCACCGAAACCCTCGCCGACCTCGCGCAAGAGTTGAAGGATTTCGCCTGGCAAAACGTCCGCCTGCTCATCAGCGCCGGCAACGTGGACAAGCGCCGGACGTTCTTCAAAGTCGTTGACAAGGTCGGTGCCGTCGAAAGCTTCGCCGGCTGGTCTGTGGACGACCGCGACTGGGCCGACCAGGCCGAGGCTTGGGCGCGCCAAGGACTCCGCGCCCGCAAAAAGGAGATCACCGAAGAAGCCCTCGGCGAACTCGTCAGCGGCATCGGCCCGAACGCGCGCCTGTTGGACAGCGAGATCGAGAAGCTCACGCTTTACGTCGGCGACCGGAAGGAAATCCAGGTCGCGGACGTCGCCGCCATTTGCACGCGCAACAAGTTCGCCCGCGCCTTTGCGCTGGGCGACGCGCTGGGCGACCGCGATTTGCCCCGCTTGCTCCGCTGCCTGGACGAGGAACTCTGGGAAATGCAGTTCGACAAGGACAAGTCCGAGTTCGGCCTGCTTTACGGGCTGATCTCCAAGGTGCGCGCGATGATTCTGCTCAAGGAGATGCTGCGCGAAGGCTGGCTCAAGCCGGTCGGCGACTTCCCGCGCTTCAAAGCGCAGTTGGAACGCGTGCCGGTGGACGAACTGCCCACGGACAGGCGATTCAATCCGCTGGCCATCAACCCTTACGTGCTGTTCAAAGCCCTGCCGCAAGTGCGGAATTACACGCAGGAAGAACTGGTGCAGGCCATGGACCTGCTCCTGCAATGCAATCAGCGCCTCATTTTCAGCAATTTGGATGAAGCGCTGGTGCTCCAGCAAACCCTCGTCCAAATCGTCGGCACGCCGCAGCCAGAAAGACAACCAGCCCGCCAGCCAGCGTGAAACAGGTTTTCGGTGTGTTCACGCGGATGAAAAACGACTGTCCGATGGCGCCGCTACGCCAGTCCTCGACATGCAAATGATTTTGAGCTTCCCGAGGCGCTGATCGATCAATCCGCTCCGTGGCGAAGACAGTGCCGCGCAAACAACACCTTAGCTCAAGAACTCAAGCTGCTTGCGAATCTTTGGCGAACAACTGAATTTACCGTCGCCGTCCCAAACAAAGAGGATGCCCCGATCATTAACCAGGTAATCCTCAATCCAGCCGAGTTTGCGAGGCAGTGGATTCTCAAGGACCAACACCAGCTTGGCGTCCTGCACGTTCTGGATGTAGCGATACTCGTAAAGCTGCGACAGTCCACGGCGAATCTGCGCGTGCGGATTGTCTTCCGTCGTGGACTTCATCTCAAACAGGTAATCGTCTCCCTCCCAGCGAGCGGAGAGATCAATGTAACGATTCGCCTTTGGCACTGTGCCGCGCTGCCGCAATCGCTCGGCCATGAGATTTACCAGCGTTTGATGGCCTTTTGTTGCGCGTTCGCGCTTCGCCTCATCAACGTAATAGATGATCGCCTCCTGCTTGCTGGCAACTCGCTGCGCCTGTTCTTGATACTCTTTGAGATCATAGCGATTCGGAAAGATCGGCTCTTCATCAGACTCGTAGCGGACGAGCGGCACGGCAGCAGGCAGGCGATCAAGCACCCAACGCTTGCCTACCATTTTGGCGAGACCGAGCTTCAACAGCCAACCCAGGTAGGAGGACACGCGCCTCTCCACCATGCTGGTCGCTCCTAAATCGGCGACGGCGTTTAGAAACATCTCCATTTCGTCACGGGTTACGCCAGTTGCTCCTTTCGCTTCCAAGAACGGAAGCAAACGCTGAAATAGCGAATTCGATAACACCGCACGGATGAACAGTTCCCGCTTCACGGCTTGATCGGCGTTGGCGAATTCTTTGCCTACAGGAGTAACGGTAGAGCGGTGGTTGGCGTCACGCACCATGAAGCCAAGCACTTCAGCAGCGCGTCGGTAATACCTGCCCTGCCGCGCATCCAGTCCGCCTATGGCTGCTGCGATGTCTTTATCATCGCGCGCCCCCCGTGCGACGGCGTCTATGGTCATCATCACTCGCTCGGGCGAGTCCGCTTGAATCACATCTTTGCTTGGGATTTTCATTCAGCGATGAATAGGTATTCAACGACTTCGTTTTTGTTGTCACCGACTTTGTGCGCCTGATTGCCATGGTGGTAACGGTGCGCGGATTCGTAAACTGTCACCTTCGACTTTTCATTCTTTAGCAACTCAATCATCTCGCGCTTGCTCGGAATGCAGTTAGAAGAATACGAAATGACCAGCGTTGACTTGCGGAAATGGTGGAACAATTTTTGGAACGCCTGACGCGCGCGGGCTTTCGTGGAGAAGGCCGTGTCATACGACCGAATCTTTTTCGTGGTGGTGTCCGTGATCTCGACGCCTTTCCAGTAACAACAATAGCCTTCGACAAAATGGTAACGTCGCGTGTAGTCGCAATCCGAAAACGGGCTGATGTAGGGCGTGTCTATGTAAACCAGATCAGCGAGATCAGGTTGGAGATCGAATACGTCCGAGTTGAAAGCTTTGTTTTGCTGGCCGTTCGAGAACACCGCGCCATTGAATGCGTTGACCGCGACAAGGAATTGTTCGCGCATGGAGAGCTTCAAATCCCTCCGCTCATCCCAGCCTTTTCGTCCGGTGAACGTGAACATCCCGCGCGGGCGCTTCTTCATAGACGCGCGCGACGCAGCAGCGAGAGCCAGCGAAACCTTTAGCGGTGATTGCAGCTCTTGGATGTTCGCCCAGAGGTTGTCCAGAAACTGGCAATCCGTTTCGTTGAAGAACAAATCTGTGTAGGTGTCTCGAACGAATGTCGGCGCGGATGTGTTTGGCCGCACCAGTTTGCTGACATCCTCCTCCGTCAACTTCGTCGAGTTGTTTTCGATTGTGGCGCGGGCGGTGTGGAAACAGAAATTGAGGAAGTCGTTTGCATAGACCCGAACGCCAGTTTGCTTGATGGCATAGCCGACGCAGCCGCTTCCCGAGAAGGCATCGAGTGCTGAATTGAACTTCAGTTTGGCGAGGTGCTTGAGAATGAAGGGAAGCAGGCGTTGCTTGCTGCCCATGAATTTCGTTTCGGGAAATTCCGGTTCGGCAGACGAGGTAAAGAACACTTGCGGATGCTTTGTGGCACTCGTGTTCGTAACAACAAGCTCGGAGATGTTTCCCCTTCCGCCGGGTTTGCAATTTATGAACCTCGGCGCGGAAACGACGTGCATGGAAAACCCGGCGTAGAGTTCGCGGGTGCGCGGATGCTCGGAGTTGGACAAGACCACGCGGCAGCCTTTGGCATCCAACTCACGGAACACGCGCGCCAGTTCCACCTGGTCGGCTTCGCGGAATTGTTCGGACGTGTAGCGCTTGAAGTCCGAGTAGGCGGAGATCGGCAGATACGGCGGGTCAAAGTAGATGAAATCTCCCCGGCGCGCTTCGTCCACCGCCTTGCGGAAGTCCTGTGCCTCCAGTTGCGCGTCCTGCAAGGCGGCGGACGCGGCCAGCAGATTTTCGCGCGAGTAAAGATTCGGATTCTTATTCGAGCCGACAGGCGTGTTGAACTCGCCCCGCGCGTTGACGCGCCAGAGTCCGTTGAAACAAGTCTTGTTCAGGAAGATCGTCCGCGCCGCGCGGGCAAGATCGTCGGTCAGGTCGTGCTGCTTGCGGACGGCGTAGTAGTAATCGTCGCCGTCGGCGCGGAAACCGCGCGCATGCTCGTCCAGGAATTGCATCAACTCTTCCGGGCGGTCGCGAACGACGCGGTAGCAGTTGATGAGTTCCTTGTTTGCGTCGCGCAGGAACGCGCGCATGTCCGGGAAGCGGTGCTTGAGGTGAAAGAACACCGCCCCGCCACCAAGGAACGGTTCGATGTATCGGTCTATCTCGTGCGGAAAGAATTCTTCAAGCTGACGGAGTAGGCTCGCCTTGCCACCCGCCCATTTCAGAAAAGGCTGCGCTTCGATGCGCTTCGGCACAACGAACGGCATGGCGAGTTGTTCGTCGTGGAGGGCATCGCTGGCAGGGCGGGGAGTTCTCTGCGCGCCCGCGGCGCGCACGGGGTGACGCGCCCAACCTCTCGGCGGCGTTTGGAGCGGGTTGGGAATCTTTCGGCGGATGCGGTAAATCCGTTTTGGATCGGATCTCTGATCCGACCGCTTGCTGCTGGCGGCGCTTTTTGCAGAACGTGTCCGCCGAGACGATTGAGGCATCCGCCTGGATCGATCCCTAACCAAGGCGGGGGATCAAGCTCCTTTTTTGCCCTGCTTTCGGCTGTGCCCGCCACAATCTGCGTTTCCATCCAGGTCGTCGCGCTGAAATGACTGCGCAGCCGCCATCGTCAGATGGCGGAACGGTTTCGCTTCCGTGAATCTGGACCTGCGCCGTGCCGCTGACGGCGTTTGGCAAATCGCGGCTGATGTTTTCCGCATCACCAACGGCATTTGCCATTGCCCACCAACTCTACCAGAGAGGGTGAAACCGACCAGCAGCTTTGACTTCAGCCCTGCGGCACGAACGTCCGCAAATTCCATTCGTCCACCAGCGTCCTTGAAATTTCGTTGAGAAACCGTGAGGGCACTTGTGCCACGTCGCCACTGGGGTTGAAGCCGCCGCATCAGTGCGTAATCGGCTTGCCGAGGCCAAATCGGAAGCGTAGTTTCTGGCTGCAATCTATGGATGAATTCTATCTGCCAGTGCAAATCGAGCCGTTGGAGGAAGGCGGCTATCTGGCCACGAGCGATGATCTGCCGGGACTCGTCGCCCAAGGTCGCACCGTCGCCGAGACCATGGAAATCGCGCAGGATGTCGCTCGCAAACTGGTTGAGTCCTACGTCGAGCACGGTGATCCGCTTCCGCCCAAGGTCCGCGCGGCGCTGAAACGTGCCCAGCGCAAAGCCACCGTCAAGATTCCCATCGGCCTCTCAACTGTTGGCGCATGAGCCACCTGCCCGCGCTTAAATACCGCGAGGTGATCGAGCGGCTGCGGACGCATGGTTTTGTTTTTGATCGCCCGGCCAAGGGTAGTCACGAAATCTGGTATAACCCGGTCACCAAGCAGCGGACAACTGTCCCACATCATCCCGGTTCGCTGGCGCTCGGGACGTTGAGGGCCATCATCCGGCAGACTGGGTTGAGCGTTGGGCAATTCCTCCGCAAAGGCGTTTGACCCTGCCGCCAGCACCGCTTCATTCACCCGTGCGGAATGAACGTCCGCAAATTCCATTCGTCCACGAGCGTTCTCGGGATTTCGTTGAGAAAGCGTGACGGCACTTGCGCCACGTCGCCGCTGGTGCCGTAGCCGGCGCGAACGAATGGGTGGCTGAGGTAAAGCTCAGTCTTGGCGCGCGTGATGGCGACGTAGAACAACCGCCGCTCTTCCTCCTCGCCGTCCTCGGCGTTCAACGCCCGCGCGTTCGGGAACAGCCCGTCGCACATCATGATCACAAAGACGACGTCGAACTCCAATCCTTTGGCCTGATGGACGGTGGAGAGCCGCAGAACTTCGCTGTCGTCTTCGGCAGGCCGCTGGTCCTCGGCTTCGAGGTTGGTGAGCAGGGCCAGTTGGGTGAGGAATTCCTCCACGCTGGGAAATTGTCGCGAGAAGACGGCCAACTGTTCCAAATCGTCAAGCCGGTGACGGTGGTTCGCGTAGGTCGCCTTGAGGTAATCTTCGTAGCTTGCTTCCAGCACGACCCGGATCATCTCGGCGGGCTGATTGCGCGTCGGCTCTTGCTCCAGTTGCTCAACCGTGTCGGCGAACTGTTGCCAAGCGGAAGCGGCCTTCGACGGCACGTTCGCCGCCAAGCGGCGGAGTTCAGCGTTCAGCATTCGGCGTTCAGGGTTCGGCTTGTCACGTTCAACGTTCGCAGTTGCAGCCGCTGACTCTGAACCCTGAACGCTGAACCCAGAACTGATTTTTTGCCAGAGCTTGTCCGCCCCTTTCGGCCCGATGCCGCGCATCATCAGCACGAGACGCTTGAACGCCAGTTCGTCGCGCGGGTTGACCACCAGCTTCAGATACGCCGTCACGTCCTTGATGTGCGCCTGCTCGAAGAACCGGATGCCGCTGGTGATGGTGAACGGGATGTTCCGCCGCGTGAGTTCCAGTTGCAGTTCCAGCGCGTGAAAATGCGAGCGGTAAAGCACGGCGACCTTGTTCAAGTCCGTGCCTTCGTCGCGCAATTCCAGGACGCGCTGGGCGACAAATGCCGCCTGCTGGTGCGCGTCGTGACATGGCACGCGCACTGGTTTGACGCCCGATTTGCGTTCCGGGACAAGCGTCTTCTGATGCTGGTGCTTGTTGGCAGCGATGGCGGCGTTGGCCACGCGCAGGATTTCCGGCGTGCTGCGATAGTTCGTCTCGATCCGGTAAACCTTCGTCTCCGGATGGCGCGCGGGGAACTTGAGGATGTTTTCGAAATTCGCCCCGCGCCAGCCGTAGATGCTCTGCGCGTCGTCGCCCACGACCATGACGTTCTGATGCCGCGCCGCCAGCAGGTCAATCAGGTCGCTCTGGAGCTTGTTGGTGTCCTGGTATTCGTCCACGAGAATGAACTGGAAGCGCCGCTGGTAATGTTCGCGGACTTCGGCGTGCTCCTGGAGCAGCCGCAGCCATTGCGACAGCAAATCGTCGAAGTCCATCAAGTTGGTGGCGCGTTTGCGGGCGGTGTACCGCTGGCCGATGTCCACGATCTGCGCCGCGACGTTCTCGAAATAGCCGTAACTCTGCTTGAGCATCTCCGGCACGGAGCGATGCGTGTTGACGGCCAGAGAGAAAATCTCTCCCAGCACTTCCGCTTTGGGGAAACGCGCTTCCTTGGTGTCAATCTCCGCCTCGCCCAGACACGCCTTGATGAGGTCGGACGAATCTTCCCGGTCGAGAATGGTGAAATCGCGCTGATAGCCCAGCAGCGGCGCGTGCCGGCGCAGGATGCGGTTGCCGATGGCGTGGAAGGTGCCGCCCCAGAGCGATGCCAATTCCTGCCCGAGCAAATCCGCCACGCGCCGCATCATCTCGCCGGCGGCCTTGTTGGTGAACGTAAGCAACAGGATGCGCTCCGGGGGCACGCCCTGCTCGAGCAGATACGCCACGCGATACGTGAGCGTGCGCGTCTTGCCTGAGCCTGCGCCGGCGATGACCAGCGCCGGTCCGGGTGGCGCGGTGACGGCGGCCAGTTGCTGCTCGTTGAGTTCGCGCGCGTAGTCAATCTGCAAGTGGACCGCCGCATGGAACGGTTGCAGGAGGTAATCGCGCGACATGGGAACGTTTGATTTTACGAGGGGCGCAAAAGACGCGCACTTGACCGAGTTGCTACCTTCCCATGACTTCATCCAAAGCAGACCAGATACCCGCCATCACCGCATCTGAAACACGACCGAGTCGCGAGCCAAGAAATCGCTTGTCCACCGCGGCCAACTGGAACACCAATGCGACTGAAGGACGCCGCAAACCATTGGCCGGGCTTGGTTCCACCAACACCGTGCCCGGAAAGCGCAGCGCATCGAGTTGCGTCGTCAGCGGGACGAGCAGAAGAGCCGGTAGTGAAGCCGAGGCAGTTGTGGCCTGTGCGACAATGGCGGGGCGGCGGCCAGCTTGTGCCCGACCCGCGCCGGCAGGAAACTCAACCCAGAACAAGTCGCCGACATTCATCAGGCCCTGTCCTGATAATCAAACATCTCCCAAGAAGTTGAACCGAGGGCCTGCCAATCGGCCAGTTCCCGTTCCAGTTGGGGCGACATCGGTGCGTCGGTGAGTGGTACCAGCAGAATGCCGTTGCGGGTTTCGATCACGCGAACCGGCGCGTCGCTCTCCAAATGGTAACGTGCACGGAGTTCATCCGACAAAGCAATTTCGCCTTTGGGTCCAATCGTGATGCTCGTCATAGCTAAACGCATTTATACCAGACGGCGGCTCGCGGCGCAACGGGTTCACGCGCCCGCGTAATCAATCTGCAATGAACCGCTGAATGAAACGGTTGCAGGATGTACTCGCGCGACATGCGAAAAACCGTAGTCGGGGACTGCGCGCTTGTCGAACCTGCAATCAACGTGCTGGGTCGAACCTGTAAAAAACCGGGCAGTTGGGCCAGCCAGCGTGCAATCCATCACAAAATTATTCCTGTAACATTTTCTCGGATTTGCTTCTGAGGAAGGTGTATGAATGAAGGCGACGCGAACAAAGCCATGCCGGACACAAAGAAATGCCCTCAGTGTGGAGCGTCGCTGCCGGCGGGCGTGCTGGACGGGCTTTGCCCGGCCTGCCTGCTGAAGCAAGGCGCGGCGGCGGACACAGCCACGGGCGGAAAAACTCCGCCGTTCAACCCGCCGCCGGTCGCGGAACTCGCCGCGTTGTTTCCGCAACTGGAAATCCTCGAACTCATCGGCAAAGGCGGCATGGGCGCGGTTTACAAGGCGCGACAGAAACAACTGGATCGCGTCGTCGCGCTGAAAATTCTGCCGCCCGGCATCGGCGATGATCCCGCGTTTGCCGAACGCTTCGCCCGCGAAGCCAAGGCGCTGGCCAAGTTGAATCATCCAGGCATCGTGACGCTGTATGAGTTTGGTGTAGCGACAGGCATCCTGCCTGCCGTAGAGCCGGGCGTCCCGCCCGGCGGAAAAAGCGTTGGCAGCAGTGAGAGTGCGGAAAAATCGGGAGTCATCGCAAGTCCGGGCGCAGTTCCGGGCGGCAGGATGCCGCCCTCTACGTCAGGCAGGATGCCTGACGCTACAGCCGCTTCCGGCTCTCGACCCTCGACCTTCGACGCTCGACAACCCCTCTACTTCTTCCTCATGGAATTCGTGGACGGCGTGAACTTGCGTCAACTCCTGCACGCCGGTCGTCTTTCGGCGCGCGAGGCGCTGGCCATCGTGCCGCAGATTTGCGACGCCCTCCAGTTCGCGCACGACCAAGGCATTGTCCATCGCGACATCAAGCCGGAAAACATTCTGTTGGACCGGCGCGGGCGCGTGAAGGTGGCGGATTTCGGCCTGGCGAAACTGGTGGGGACGGATTCGCCCTCTTCGTTCGGAGTCCCGCCTTCAGGCGGTTCAGACCGGCTAAAGCCGGAACTCCAAACACCCGCTCTCACCGACGCGGGCAAAGTCATGGGCACGCCGAGCTACATGGCGCCCGAGCAGCGCGACCATCCGGCCGAGGTGGACCACCGCGCGGACATTTACGCGCTGGGCGTGGTGTTCTACCAGATGCTCACCGGCGAACTCCCCGGCAAACCACTCGTCCCGCCGTCCTCCCGCACACGCGGGATTCAGATTGACGTGCGGCTGGATGAAGTCGTCCTGCGCGCCCTGGAAAAGAAACCCGAACTCCGCTACCAGCAGGTCAGCGCCCTCAAGACGCAGGTGGAAACGATTGTGGCGACTCCCGATGCCAGTAGGAGACGAGGTGACGAGTCTCAAACTGAAAAGCAACACGGGGACAAAGACAAAAGTCAGAGCCTCCTCACGTCGGCTCCTACAAGTGGCGAACCGCGCTTCTCGCGCACAGCCATCGCGGGGGCGTGTTTGGTGGTCTTGGCTTTGGTGTTGGTCGCTCTTTCATTCATCATCTATGCGCTTGAAATCATTAACCCTGCTATGGATTACGAGGAGATACCCTTGTCACTGGCGGCATTGTGCTTGTTGATTTCCCCCATTCTCGGCTGGGTGGCCGTCTTGCAAATCCGGCATTCTGCGGGAAAACTCCACGGCCTGTGGCTGGCGGTGTTTGACGGATTGTTTTTCCCGTTGCTCGCGTTGGATGCTGCGGCCTTCGGCTTCGTCATCCTCATTCGGATGAAAGTCATGCTGCTTGGGTTGCCGCTGATGTTGGTTGACTGGCTCATCATCCGCCGCGTCTGGCGCGCGGTGAACAATGGCGGCGCGGGCGTCCCGCCTGCCGAACTGTCCCGCAAGAGTTCTACGGGCAAAATCATTGCCATCGCTTGTGGCGCAATTCTGGCCATAGCCATCCCGATGATTCTTGTGGTTCAGTCCGCGCACAATTCGGCGAGGCGCGCAGCCTCCTTGACTAGCGCCGATTTTCATTACCGCGTGTTCGAGGCGGATGCGGCGTTGGTGGACAGGCTGATTCCCGCTGCACAGCGCCAACCCGGCGTGCAGCCCACGGCCAAATTCCTTGCGCGATACAGCCCCGGCGAAAGCTCCAAGACCGTGGGTTCGGGCACAAACAGTTTCATCGTGACCAAGCGCGGCAGTGAAGACACCGATTCCCAAGTCGCGGTGATTGATCTGGACACACTCCATGAATTGCTGGAAGGCATCGGCAAGAAACCAGGTGTGTTGGTGAATCAGTCACAGAGAGTCACCGGGATTTGGTGGCCCATGGGCATGGGAACCATCTGGTCATACAGCACGCAGAAGGATGGTCTGGCCATAGATGGCAGCGGAGGCATCAATCTCGCCTACACGGTTGACGACGTGCGGGACAAGATTCGCATCGAAGGCCGGGTGAGCCACAACCCGAACTTTGTTGCGGACGCCAACAACACTACCGCAAAGTTTCTCTATGAGGGAGACGCTCCGCTGGCTCATGCGCTGGCCTTCCTCGTGCCGTTTTTCGGGAAGGACGATTCTTCGGGCTACCTCGTGGTGGTTTATGAAGTCAGCCCGCGTGGAAACGCACCGCACGCCGCCGTGCCCAAGCTTTCCTTCGGCCCGGTGATGGAGCGCAGTTTGACGAATAATGATTCGCTGGCCGGTTGTTTTTTGGATTTGGACAGCGGGCGCGTGTTAAGTCCTCCGCAAGAATTGATGGAATCCCTGCGCACCCAGGGGAAGTTGCCGGGAACGTCCATGGACGTCACTCATTTTCGTGGATGGATGCGTGAGAGTGGCGCGGATGTTCTTATTCGTTCCAGCAAAGCTTGGTGGTTGGTTCAAGTGGATGGTGTTCGCGAGTTGCCACCAGCAAAAGAAGAACTGTCCTCCCGCTCGGCGACGTTCGAGTCAGTGACGGTTGATCAAGTGACGGAGGCAGTTTCGAGAGGAGAGCAAGAGCGGGGCGGCTTGACTGAGGAAGACCCGGTCGCACGCCTTGATGCTTATGACCACGGTGAGGTCCAATGCTTCAAAACCCGCGAAGGCGGCATGGGCATTTTGCAAATCACCGGCTTCACCGACAACCCGCGCGGTGTGAAGCTGCGCTACAAGCTGGTGCAGAGCGTGGCGGCACACAGTTCACGCTCCGCCGATTCTCCGAATACCGATCAACCAGGCGCTCCTTCCGAATCACCCACCGCCCAGAAACCGCTGGAACCCATCCCGTCGGCGAACGACCTGCCCGGCACGCTCACTTTCCACGGCCGTTACAAACACCGGAGCCGCGGGCGCGACATTGAGGCGCCGAGCGAACTCTGGATAAAGGAAACGCAGGATGGGGGACTCACGGCCGTTGCCCATCTTCCATTCATGGGTTCCACCGAGTTGGCGGCGGGCGACAAGGGGCACCGGCTCACCCGGCACCGGGTCGGGCAGAGTGCTTCGGGAAACCGTCCCGGCTACCAGATCGATCTTGAACTTCGGAATGGGCAGGTGCGGTTGACCCGGCGCGGCGTTCGGCAGGATTGTGATGGGAAGGAGTTGAAGGTGCCCGGAGGGGCGTGGTTCGATCCCAACTCGCGCCCGGATTCCTATTGCGCCGCCAATGTCCTCCTGCGCGCCTTCGCTGTGGCGGAGAACGAGTCGAAGGAGTTCCGCGTCTATGACTGGGACAACAGCGGCGAGGCGCTGGTGGATTACACCGTTCGCGTCAAGCACGCCGGCAAGGAACGGATCGAAGTCCCGGCGGGGACATTCGAAGCGAACCATCTCGTGCTCACGCAGGTCACTTCGGCCGACACGTGGTTCAAGAAGCGCGCGGGCCACGTCACCGACTTCTGGGTGTTGGACAACCACGTGATCGTGCGCGTCCTGCGCCGGCGTGAGCCGTACGAGATGGTGCTTCTGGATTACACCGTCCCGGACAAGCTGCCAGGCCACGGGCCAGCGAACTCCGACAAAGCCGGCGGCCTGAAGTAACGGCACGGCCAGCACCATGGCAGACCTGACACCCGAATCCACAGCGGACGGCATCGCGACGCACCGAGCGGACTACTTCGCCACGACGCATTGGACAGTCGTGCTTTCGGCGGGCCAACGGCACACGCCGCAGTCGGATCACGCCTTGGAGGAACTGTGCCGCACCTACTGGTTTCCGCTTTACGCCTACGTCCGGCGGCGCGGGCACTCGAAGGAAGACGCGGAGGATTTGACCCAGGCGTTCTTCGCGCGGTTTCTGGAGAAGAATTATCTTGAAGGCTTGAGCGCCGAGCGCGGACGTTTTCGAGCCTTCCTGCTCGCGTCGCTGAAACATTTTCTGGCGAACGAATGGGACAGGTCGCAGCGCCAGAAACGTGGCGGCGGCGATACGCACCTTTCGCTCGACTGGCAGAGCGCCGACACAAAATTCCAAATCGCCGCCACTGCTGAGCCAAGCCCGGACAAGGCGTTCGACCGCGAGTGGGCCTTGACCCTGCTCGGCAAGGTGATTGAGCGGCTGAGCGCCGAGTGCGAAGCCGATGGTCACGCGAAGCAGTTCGCCGAACTGAAAATTTTTCTCACTGCCGGAAAAGGCGCGCTGTCGCACGCCGACGCCGCAAGAGCATTGGGCGTGGATGAAAGCGCCGTCCGCGTGGCGGTGCATCGGCTGCGAAAGAGCTACCGGCAATTGCTCCGCGACGAGATTGCCCAAACGCTTTCCGATCCGACGCAGGTCGAAGAAGAGATACGGGTATTGTTCGCCGCGTTCGCAGAGTGAGATTCCTACAGCCGACTGGCCCTGGGTCTGAGCTGAATTCAACCGCTACGCGCCCGTTGCCGGCAGCCTTTGGCGGAGCAACGCCATGTTCGCCTCGATGCGCTCCAGATAGTGATTCGGGCCGTAGGGATAGGGATCGTTGAGGAAGCGGTAAAGCCCGCCGAAATCACGGTTGAGTTTGAGCTGGACGTATTTCTCCCAGAAGTCCGGCGTCTTTTGCATCAGGTCCGCGGCGCTCGAAAACATCGCGACAAAACGGGTCCTGTCCCGGCTATAACGCGCCGCCTCGGCGAACTCGGCGTAGAGGATCGGCAGTTTGTCCGCGTAATCGTCGGCCGCCATCTGGCCGAGCAGATCCGCCGTGCCAAGGGCGAATCCCCCAACCCGCTCCATCTCGCTTTGGAAAGGAATGACACTTAACACCGCATCTACGCCCGTGCAGCGGATCATGTTCTGGACCGCCTTGGTGTCATTTTCGGAGAAGCCCTTTTGCCCGAGCAGCCGGGCGGCGAACGCGGCGCTGCGTCCCACGTGGATGACGGTGTACTTCGCGCCGGTGCCCTCGCGGTCGTCACGCTTCTTCAAATAGCCCGTGTCGTGCAGCAGCATGGCCAGCAAACCGAGTTGAAACATCCGCTGCGTCAACTGTGGATCTGCTCCCGCCAAATGCCGCCCGCGCAGCAGGCGGGCCATGCACAGCGTGCCTTGCAGCGTATGCTCGAAATCGTGGTAGCGCGCGTCAATGGGCTGGTAGTCGTCGTAATAACCGGTGAAACACTCGATCGCCCACCCGAAGGCGCGCGGGACGAAGAACGGATCGCCCTTGGGAAATACTGTCAGATACGCCGCCTGCACTTCGGCCATGACTGCCGTCGGGTCTCGGGTGCTGACCGTCGCTGACATTGCCCAAAGTTTACCACAGGCCCGCGGCGAAAGCACTCGATTTGTGGGCGACCGTTCTAATTGGCCACGCTCGTTGTCGGAAAGAAACGGCCACCCGCTGTAGCCGCGACCTTTTAGCCCGGAAATTTCACACGCGGCTGGGATCGCCAACCCCGAAAGCTTTCGGGGTAACCTTCAGGTTGCGATTCCCGGACAGACGCTGGCCGCGCGGCGCAAACTGAAGTTTGCGGCTGCCGCGTGTGAAATTTCCGGGTTAGGTCGCGCGCGGTGGGTCCGGGAAAGTTTCTGCGCGCAAGCTGAAGCTTGCGGCTACAGCGGGTGGAGTATTCAGCTTGATTCCTCTGGCTTGACGTTGCGCTGCGTTTACACACGCCTCCGACGCGCGTATCTTCGTGCCAGATGAGCGGAAACAAAAAAGCGCGCGTCGTGGTCGGCATGAGCGGTGGCGTGGACTCCTCCACGGCGGCGGCGCTCCTGGTCGAGCAGGGCTACGACGTCATCGGCGTCACGCTCAAACTGTGGAAGCAGGACTGCTTTTCGCCCTCACAAGACCTGTTCAAATGCTGTGGGTCGAGAGCGGCGGCGGATGTCCGCGCGGTGTGCGATCACCTCGGCATCCCGTTTCACTTGATTGACGGGGCGGAGGAATTTCAAAGACGGGTCATCAGCCACTTCGCCGCCGAATACAGGGCCGGACGCACTCCCAACCCGTGCATCCTGTGCAATGAGCATCTGAAGTTCGGCACGCTCATTCAGCGCGCGGAGCAGTTCGGCGCGGAATATGTCGCCACGGGCCATTACGCGCGGCTGGAGCGCGCCAACGGCCGCGTGTTGCTCAAGCGCGGGCGCGATCCGCGCAAGGACCAGAGCTACTTTTTGTTTTCGCTCCGGCAGGACCAACTAGCCCGCGCGCTGTTCCCGGTCGGCGACCAAACCAAGAGCGCCACTCGTGAAGCCGCGCGGCACCGCAGCCTGAAAACCGCCGAGAAGAAAGAGAGCATGGAGATTTGTTTTGTGCCGGACAACAACTACGGCAGGTTTCTCCAACAGGCGGGCCTGGTTCAGAAGCATCGCGGCGAAATTGTGGATTTGCGGGGTCGCGTGCTGGGGCATCACGACGGCATCGAATTCTACACCATCGGCCAGCGCAAGGGCCTGCGCATTGCCGCCGGCAAACCGATTTATGTCGTTGACCTAGACGCGGCGAACAACCGCGTCATCGTCGGTGACGAATCGGCGTTGAACCGCGACGAATTCACTGTGGACCGCTGTAACTGGATTGCGTTTGACACGCCGCCCGCGAGTTTCGACGCCACGGTGAAAATCCGCTACAACCATCCCGGCACGCCCGCGACGGTGATCCCGCAAAGCGGGAGCAAGGCGAAGGTGAAGTTGCACACGCCGCAGCGCGCCATCACGCCCGGTCAGGCGGCGGTTTTCTATCAGGACGACCTTGTCGTGGGTGGCGGGTGGATTGCGCGGTAAGACAGCGTCGCACTTCCACACTTCACAAACCTGAGCCGGGAGTAACGGCGCGCTTTCCTCCTGCGGTGGTCCATAACCGCTGATTACCCCTGCCTCTATTCACCTTAGTCCTGTTGGGCATCGGCGCGCGCACGATTCGCCACCACAGATTACAAACTACGTGGTGACAGTGGACTTCGGCTCAGTCCAGACGCGGGTTTTCGAGTTGTATCTATTGGCCGGCATCTTGCTGCAACTTACCCGCGAGCAAGCGCTTGTGGCTGCGTAAGGCAGCCCGGCCTACAGTGCCTCGGGCGGTCTTGCCTGGGCAATTTCGACAGAGGCATTTGCAATGTTTGATGCACTTTGCACGACGAGCAAAACACGGTTATTGGCCTCTCCCGTTTGCACTTCAATCGGGACGGGGGATGAATTGCTTTCGGTCGTTCGCCGGAACGACCCGACCGTTTCGTATTTTTCCGGTCGCGTTTTGCCTGGCGAACGGGGCATGCCCGCGCAGAACTCGAGTCACGCATGAATAACAACCGGGACATCCCAAGTCAGCGGATCCTGGTGGTTGACGACAACGAGGACATCCATCAGGCCTTCCGGAAGATTTTCGACTCAGGCAACAAAGGCAAAGCCGCCGTGAGCGAAGCCGAGGCGATTTTGTTCGGCGAGTCGTCCCCCAGCAGCAACGGCCAACCGACGTTTGAAATTGATTCGGCGTTCCAAGGCCAGGAAGGGCTGGAGCGGGTTCGCCAGGCGCTCCGGGAAAACCGCCCCTACCCCATGGCCTTCGTGGATGTGCGCATGCCCCCGGGCTGGACCGGGATTGAGACCATCGCCAAAATCTGGGGAGAGTATCCGGACCTGCAGGTGGTGATCTGCACCGCTTACTCGGATTATTCCTGGGACGAGATACTGAGACTGCTTGGCCACACCGACCGACTGGTCTTCCTGAAAAAGCCGTTCGAAACCATCGAAGTCCAACAACTCGCCCTGGCACTCACGGAGAAGTGGCACCTCTTACAGCAGGCGAAGAGCAAGCTCGACGATCTCGAACGAATGGTCCGGGAACGCACCGCCGAACTCTCAGCCACCAATGAAGCCTTGCAGGCCGAAATCGCCGAGCGCAAGCGCGCCGAGGAGGAATCGCGCAAAGCCAAAGAAGCCGCCGAAGCCGCCACCCGCGCCAAGAGTGAGTTCCTGGCCACCATGAGTCATGAGATTCGCACGCCGATGAACGGCGTCATCGGCATGGCCAATCTCCTGCTCAGCACCGAACTCAATCCGAAGCAGTGCAGCTTCGCCGAAACCATCCGCCTTAGCGCCGAGTCGCTGATGACGGTCATCAATGACATCCTGGACTTCTCCAAAATCGAAGCCCGAAAGTTGCTGTTCGAAACCCTCGACTTCAATCTGCGCGAAGCGGTGGAAGGCACGCTGGAACTCTTTGCCGAACGCGCCTGCGCCAAACGCATCGAACTCGCCGGATTCATTGGTCCTGAGGTGCCGCTCCTGTTGCGCGGCGATCCGGGCCGGCTCCGGCAAGTGCTCAACAACCTCGTCAGTAATGCAATCAAGTTCACCGACAAGCGCGGTGAAGTGGTAGTCCGCTTGACCAAAGCGAACGAAACCAGGACGCACGTCACGCTTCATTGTGAAGTCAAAGACAGCGGCATTGGCATCGACCCCAAAGCGCAGGCGCGGCTGTTTCAGGCGTTCACCCAGGCGGACAGTTCCACCACGCGGCGCTACGGCGGCACGGGTTTGGGTTTGGCCATCTCCCGCCACCTCGTGGAGATGATGCACGGCGAAATGGGCGTGCAGAGCGCCCCGGGCAAAGGCGCAACGTTCTGGTTCACAGCCCAACTTGAAAAACAGCCGCCCGGCGTCGCCATCGTGATCAAACCTTCGATCAGTTTCGCCGGAAAACGCGTGCTGGTTGTGGATGACAACGCCACCAACCGCGAGATTCTCCATTACCAACTCCTGGCTTGGAAGATCCAGGATGACTCTGCCGCCAGCGGCGCGGAAGCGCTGCGCATGTTACGGGACGCCGCCGCCACGGGCGCGGCCTATGACCTGGCCATTCTGGACATGGGCATGCCCGGCATGGACGGCCTGATGCTGGCTCGTCTCATCAAGGCCGAGCCGGCCATCGCCGACACCAAACTGATCATCCTCACTTCGCTGGGAGACCAAATGGAAGCCGAGGAGTTGCGCGCAGCGGGTATCGGCGCGTGTCTGACCAAACCGGCCAGGCAATCACGCCTGTTCGACTGCATGCTGGATGTCCTCTCGGGCGGCGCGACGGCCACGCAGTCTTTGAGCAAGACCTCTCGGACGGAGGACAAGCCGCCCGAATGCCTTTCACGAAAAGCGCGCATCCTGTTGGCCGATGACAACACGATTAACTAGGAGGTCGCCCTCGGGCAGTTGGAACAACTGGGCTGCACCGGCGACGTCGTTGCCAACGGACTCGAAGTCCTGGAGGCGCTACAGCGCGTTCCGTACGACATCGTGTTGCTGGATTGCCTGATGCCAGAAATGGACGGCTACGAAGCCACGGTCAAAATTCGCGAGTGCGAACGGCGGCGCGCGCCAGGATTTGATCGCAAACAGCCGGTCCGCATCATCGCCATGACGGCCAAAGCCATGCAGGGCGACAGTGAGAAATGCCTCGCGGCTGGCATGGACGATTACGTGAGCAAGCCCGTGCAAATTGCCGACCTGCGGCGGGCATTGCAGCAGTGGCAGCCGGCGGACGACGACGCGTCGGATACTTCTGTTGACGCCAATGAAAGCCCTGGGTCCGGCCCGGCCCGTGTTGGGAGCGCTTCGCCGTTGGCGGTGCCGAATGGAAACGTTGGCGACACACCACCGAAGCCGCCCGTCGATTTGGAGCGCCTGAATGAAGTCACTGCGGGCAATCCAGAGAAGGCGCGCCGCATCATCGGCACTTATCTCAAACAAGCCGATGAAATAATCCGCAGCCTGGATCAGGCAATCCAAGGCGGCGCGGCGAACGACGTTCGCAATTTGGCCCACAAATTGGGCGGGGCCAGTTCCGCCTGTGGCATGGTGGCCGTGTTGCCCCCGCTCGCGCAACTGGAGCGCCTGGGTGAAGCGGGCCGACTGAACGGCGCGACAGAAGCGTATGCAGAAGCCAGCCAGCAACTCGAACGCGTCCGCCAGTTTCTCAACAGCCAACTCGGTAATCTGCAGGCCGCGCGGCGTTTTTAAGCACCGCGGAACTGTATGAAGAAAATCCTTATCATCGAAGACGATGCAGTCATGGCGGACATTTACCGCGACCGGTTCCAATCTGAAGGCTTTGAAACGGAGGTCGCGCGCGACGGTGATGCCGCGATTCTCAAGCTGAAGGGCAGTCCGCCAGACCTGGTCATGCTGGATTTGATGTTGCCAGGCGTGAACGGGGTCGAAGTATTAAAATTCATCCGCGCGCAAGAGGCCACTCGCACTTTGCCGGTGATCGTCTTGTCCAACGCGTATGCGAGCGGCGTGGTGCAGGCCGCGTGGAAGGCGGGTGCCAACAAGTGCTTGACCAAAAGCGCCTGCGGGCCCAAGCAGTTGGTGGGGGAGGTGCGAGACGTGCTGGCCTCAACAAGCACCACTCCGCCAGGGCCGGTGGCAACTCCAGCCACCGCGGCCGCGTCTCCGCCCGCCGGCAACGCTCCCGCTGCGGCACCGAGTTCTGGCACGAACGCCGACACGCCCGCAACAGATCTGCGCGGCGACACGACAAGCAAAATGCCAGAGCGTCTGGCGGAGTTGCGCCGCTTGTTGCACAACCTGGGTAAGAGTGACGACACGACGCGCCTGCCCGCGTTGCTTGAGCTGTACCGCTCCGTCCACGGCCTGGCCGGCAGCGCTTCCCTGGCCGGCCTCACCCATATTGCCCAGATCTCCTGCGCCTTGGAGGCCTTGCTCAAAGAACTCCACGCGAGACCCCAAAAAATCAATCCTTCTTCCCTGCGCACCGTCGCGCAGGCGATTGATCTCCTGACGCCCCTGTCTCGATGCCCTGACGCTCCGCAGGACGAGACCCTGCGTGCGCCGCTCATCCTCGTCGTGGATGACGAGCCGATTTCCCGGGAAACCACCTGCTCGGCGGTGGAACAGGCCCATCTCCGGGCCATCAGTCTGGACGACCCGGCCCTGGCCCTGAAACTTCTCGAAGAAAACCATTTCGACCTGATCTTTCTGGACGTGCAAATGCCGGGCCTGAACGGATTCGACGTCTGCAAGAAACTCCACACCACGGCCGCGAACCCCAACACCCCCGTCGTCTTCGTGACCTCGCTCAACGACTTTGAAACCCGCGCCCGTTCCACCCTCAGTGGCGGGATCGACTTCATTGGCAAGCCCGTTCTGCTCATCGAACTGGCCGTAAAAGCGTTGACCCATCTGCTCCGTGCTCAATGTAAACTTGCCGTTTGAAGCGCACGCGCGAGTCGTTCAGCCGGAGCCCGTGTGGTTTGCGTCCCGTTGCAGCGTGCCGTGACGCCCGGCCAGGCGGCGGTGTTTTATCAGGACGATCTGGTGGTTGGCGGCGGGTGGATTTCACGCCAACCACGCTAGAACTGGTTGCATAAGCATCCGACCGGTGGGGCGAGCGTACCCGCGAGCCGAAAAAGGCCTGAATTCTCGGCGGTCTGCGGCTCGTCGGTAGCCTCGCCCCACCTTATGAAACCAGTTCTAGATTCCACTTGCGCTCAAGCCAGCCGTTGTTACAGTCGCTCTCGCTTTTTCGCCCGACTCATGGGTGTTTTCCATTTTAACCAGGCCGTTGACTGAATCGTGAAAATTTTTAGCGGAACTGCAAACCTGCCGTTGGCCCAGGCCATTTGCCGCTCCATCGGGACCGAACTCGGCAAATGCAGCATTCAACCGTTCCCCGACGGCGAAACGTTCGTGAAGATCGAGGAGAACGTCCGCGGCGAAGACGTGTTCGTCGTCCAGCCGACCTCGCCGCCGACGAATTACAATCTGATGGAGTTGTTCATTATGATTGATGCGTTGCGGCGGGCCAGCGCGTCGCGGATCACGGCGGTGCTGCCGTTTTACGGTTACGCGCGGCAGGACCGCAAAGATCAGCCGCGCGTGCCCATCACGGCCAAGCTGGTGGCCAACCTGCTGGTGGCGGCAGGGGCGAGCCGTATCCTGACGATGGACCTGCACGCCCAGCAGATTCAGGGGTTCTTCGACATCCCGGTGGATCATCTCTACGCCGCGCCGGTGATTTACGAGTATTTGAAACAGAAACATATCCCGGACCTGGTGGTGGTCAGCCCGGATGTCGGCGGGTTGAAGATGGCGCACGCTTATTCGCAGGTGCTGGAGGTGGGGCTGGCCATCGTGGCCAAGCGGCGCAAGAGCGCCACCGAGGTCGAGTCCATGGCCGTCATCGGCGAAATTCGCGGCCGCAACATCCTGCTGGTGGATGATTTGACGGAGACGGCGGGCACGCTGACGGCGGCGGCGGCGCTGCTTAAGCGCAAGGGTGCCAAGCAGATTCTGGCCTGTGTTTCGCACGCGATTTTGAACGACGTGGGCATTGCGAGGTTGCGAAAATCGGTCATTGACGAACTGATTACAACTGATACCGTCCTGCGCTCTGCCATTGACGGCGTCAAGATTACGACGCTCACGGTGGCGGGTTTGTTGGGCGAAGCGATCAAGCGGATCACCAATAACTTGTCCGTCACTTCGCTCTTCGAGTTTAAGGGTGGGCGCACCAGTTGAGCTGGCGGCGATGCTGGAAAAGAATTTAGGCCAATGAAATCTGTGTCGTTGAATGTTTATCCCCGTTCGCGGACGCGGCGGGCCGGGGCGAGAAGTGTGCGCCAGGCAGGCCGCATCCCGGCGGTGGTTTATGGGTGGCAGCGGCAGCCGCAAAATTTGGAAATCGTCGCGAAGGATTTGGAAAACCTGATCCTCCATTCGGTTTCGGAAAACCTGTTGGTGGACCTGTCGGTCAAGGACGACGCCCGGGCCAAGCGCCTGGCTTTGGTGCAGGAAGTGCAACACCACCCGCTGAGCGGCAAGGTGCTGCACGTGGACTTCCACGAAGTGGCCGAGGATGAGAAAGTCACTGTGCTCGTGCCGGTGGAGACGACTGGCGAAGCCGTCGGCGTGAAGACCGGCGGCGGCGTGCTCGAGCACGTCATGTTCAGGGTCAAAGCCCGCGCCTTGCCCAAGGATTTGCCCGAGGTGATCACGCTGGACGTGAGTCACCTTGAGATGAACAAGGCGATTCACTTGGGCGAAATCAAACCGCCGCCGGGAGTCGAGATTCTCGGCGACAAGAACCTCTCCGTCGTGGCCGTGGCCGCGCCGCGCGCCGAAGAGGAAGTGGCGGCGGTGGAGGAAGCGCCGTTGGCCGCCGGTGACGTGGAGATGATCAAAGAGAAGAAGGAAGAAGAGGGTGAAGAAGCTCCGGCTAGGGCCGGCGAGAAAGCCGTGAAAGGCGCGGAGAAGGCCGTGCCGAAGGCCGGGGAGAGAACCGCGCCAAAGGCCGGAGAGAAAGCGCCGGGAAAAGCGGCTGAAAAGCCGGGCGAAAAGAAAGCCGAGCGGTCGGCTGAGAAGAAAAAGTAGTCTCGTCGGCAGCCGTCGGAAGCACGGGCTGCCGGTAATGCCCCGCGCATGGAGAACCTGCATCTCATCGTGGGATTGGGAAATCCGGGCGCGGAATATGCCCAAACCCGGCATAACGCGGGTTTCCTGTTGGTCGAGCGGCTGGCGCGGCGCTGGCAGGCCGACTGGAAGGCGACGAAGAAGTTCAAGGCGCGAATCGCGCGGGCCAAAAGCGGTGCGCGTCGGTTGGTGCTGGGCGAGCCGCAAACCTTCATGAACGCCAGCGGCGAAGCGGTGCGGGCTTTGTTGGATTATTATGGCGTGCCGCTGGAGAAGTTGTTGGTAGTAGTGGATGACGCCGATTTGCCGCTGGGTGAAATCCGCTTGCGCAGCCGTGGCAGCAGCGGCGGGCACCACGGGCTGGAATCGATCGGGCAGCACCTGGGCACGCGCGAGTTCCCGAGGCTGCGGATTGGCATCGGGCGGCGCGAAGGCGCGCGCGAGATTACCGACCACGTGTTGGGCCGGTTCCGCAATGACGAGTCGGCGCTGGTAAAGAAAGTTTTTACGGTGGCGTGCGACCAGGTAGAATGCTGGTTGGACGCCGGGATTCAGAAGGCAATGAGCCGGTTCAACGGGGTCGTCGAGGACCCCGCGAAGCAAGAAGAGATGAAGTGAAAAAATACGAAGGCTTGTTCATATTGAACACTGCGGGACAAGAAGAGGGTATCAAAAATACCATCGACAAGATCACCGCTGAAATCGGCACGCTGGGCGGCAAAGTCGAGACCGTGCAGAACATGGACAAACGCAACTTCGCGCGCGTCGCCAACAAAAAGCATGGCTCAGGGTTTTACGTGAACATCATTTTCGAATGCGAGCCGGCGAGCGTGAACCAGTTGAAGAGCCGTTTTACGCTGAACGAAGAGGTGTTTCGCGTCCTGTTCACCCGAGCGCCGGAACCCAAACCTGCGAAGTAAACCCCAACCTACGGAGGCCCTATGGCCAGTTTCAACAAAGTCATTTTGATGGGTAATCTGACCCGCGACCCTGAATTACGCTATACACCCAAAGGCACCGCCCTCGCCAAGATCGGGCTGGCCGTCAACCGGCGCTGGACGTCCGACACCGGCGAGCAGAAGGAAGAAACCACATTTGTGGATATTGAGGCTTGGGGGCCACAGGCCGAAAACATCTCCAAATACATGAAGAAGGGCAGTCCCATGTTGATCGAGGGCCGCCTGCGCCTGGATCAGTGGGACGACAAGCAGACGGGCCAGAAGCGCAGCAAACTGCTCGTCGTGTGCGAGAACTCCCGCTTCATCGGATCGGCGGCGCCCCGCGAAAGCGACGTGGCAGAGCCGGCGCGACCGCGCCCGGCCGCTGGCGCGCCGCCGGCGCCGGAGGCCGGGGTGCCGGAAGCCCCCCCGCCACCTGATGACGACGTGCCATTTTGACCGGGGCGCGTGAGGCTGCGTTTGATCCCGCGTCTCTAAACCCTCAAGCCTCAACTTGCGACCAATTTTGCATGGCAAAAACTGAAGTCATTCTCACGAGCAATATCGTCGGTTTGGGCGCCGAGTCCGATCAGGTCAAGGTCGCGGCCGGTTACGCCCGCAATTACTTGTTCCCGCAGGGACTGGCGATTTCCCTGACCGGCGCCAACAAGCGCCGGTTGGAGGTGCTGCGCCAGCGCCGGGCGGAACGCGAGGCGCACGATCTCAACACGATGACCGAACTGGCCAAGAGCCTCCAGAAACTCATCTGCCTCATCAAGGTCAAGACTGGCGACGACGGCAAGATGTTCGGCACCGTCACCAGCGGCATGATTGCCGACGAGCTGAAGACGCAGTTCGACATCTCCTTGGACAAGAAGAAAATTCACCTCGAGCATCCGATCCGCGCGCTGGGCGACTACGAGGCCGAATTGCATCTGCATCCCGACGTCAAAGGCACGCTCAAGCTCCGCGTGGAGAGCGTGACACCATTGGCCGAACCCGCCGCCGCGCCAGCCGAAGCGGCCAAACCGGAAGAAGCGAAGGAAGGCAGACCGGCCCGATTCGAGCGCTACGGCCGGCGTCCATACCGGCGCGCAGGTTTGGATAAAGCCGAAGCTGCCGGAAAAAAATCCCCCGCTGAGAAGGCGGCGAAAGCCGAGAGGGCCGAAGGCGCTGGGACGAAACCGCGCCCGCCCAGGGGCGACAGGCCGCCAAGATTTGAGAAAGCGCCCGGGGCTGAGAAAACTCCCAAGGCCGAAAAGGCGGAGTAGGCGCAGTTCAGTATTTGGCGAGGGCGGGCCGTGAATTGGCCTGCCCTTTTTGCTTGCGACTGTCGTGAGTTTTTCCTTCACGCACCGGGGTTTGGCGGATAAAAGGAGTCTGAGGTTGGCGTGAGCCTATGGATCAAACTGAACGGTTGACGCGCAAGAAGCGGATCGACACGGGTCTGCGCTCGCTGCAGCCGCCGTGGCAGATCGTACGTTACCGCGACGGCTACCTCGCGGACTACGAACCCGTCACCATCAAATCCGGCGTGCTGATGAACGGCGTCTTTCTCAAGGAAGGCGAACTCGTCGAAAACGTGGACACGGACACCGGCACCAAGCAACTCGACTTGCTCGAAGACGAACGCCAGTTCCCCGCCGAGGAAGTCGAACGCAAGCTCACCGCGCCCGACTGCAACCGGAAGGTCATCCAGGAACTCGCCAAATACGCCGTCGATTCGGCCCTCAGCGAAGAAGAAGCCTCTGAGTGAGGCCGCGTGTGGAGAAGTCAACTAAGCTCAAAGCGAGGCAAGCGGTTGCCTTAGCCGGAACGAAGATTGACGCGAAGCCGTAAAGTTATTTTGCGTCGGGCCGTTTGCCGCCGATTTCGAAGTCGTGCTGGCCTTTGATTTTTCCGGCGGCGACGAAGATGCGGTAGGCGACATGCGTCTGGAGCGGTTGCGGTCGCGCGCCGGGCGCGGCGGGTTTCAGGCCGGGAATGTCTTGGCCGTAGAGGAAAAATTTTGTCGGCGCGGATTTCGAGTCGGAAATCAAATGCCAAATAGGAAGAACCGCTTGGTTCGTTTGCCAGGCTGCAAGTGGAACGACTTTCACTTCGGTAAGTCTGTAAGGCTGGTCAAAACCGAAAGCCACGGTGGCAATCGTTACCCCGGGCAAACGCGACCGCATTGGCCGTTCGGTGTAAGAAATGTGAATGGCTTTGGGCTTGGACCAGCCGGTGAAGAAGTAAATGTAGACACCGACCAGCACAAGTGCGATGGTTGTCAAAATCCATTGTCTCTTTTCCATAAACGAAGTGACGCAAAAACGGATTGAACGGTTGTGAAAATAACAGCCCAGCGGAAATTGGCCAGTCCTAAACGGTCGTTGGCGTTCACGTTGATCGAGCTGCTGGTGGTCATCGCCATCATCGCGATCCTGGCGGCAATGCTGATGCCGGCGTTGAGCCGCGCCAAGGAAAAGGGCCGGCGCATCGCGTGCTTGAACAATTTGCGTCAGTTGGGAATTACGTTGAAACTCTACATCGAGGATAATGACGGGCAATTCCCGCCCCGCGCCGTCAGTGGCCGCTGGCCGCAACAACTCTACGGCACTTACGGCAACGTCACATTGCTGCTTTGTCCCAGCGACCGCCCGGGACGGCCGGCAACGTTGGAAGCGAACGCCAACCTGGCGGCCGACGCCGCGCCCCGCAGTTATCTGATTAACGGCTGGAATGATTATTGGGCGGGGAAATTCGGCGTCACCGGCTGGGGCGCGCTTGAGGGTCTCATGCTCACCGGCGCCATGAAGGAGAGCATCATCCTTCATTCGTCGGAAACAGCCGTTTTGGGTGAAAAAAGAAACGACGCCGGCGATTATTACATGGACATGTTGGAAAATGACGGGAATGATTTCACCGGCATCCTCGAGCAGGGCCGTCACGACGCCGGCCGCGGTTCGAACTATTCGTTTGGCGACGGCGGCGTCCGGTATCTCAAGGTTCACACGGGGCTGTATCCGCTGAACCTTTGGGCGATCAGCGACGCCGACCGGCAGCTTTACCGCGTCGTGCCTTGAACCGCCAAAGAAAGGCAATCTGGGTAGATCGTGACCCCGGTGGTAGGGTTTTGGCAAGCGCGCGCTTTTCGGCGGGTCGTGACTTGGGCGGCGGGGTTTGGGCGAAACGGCCTTTCATCTGGTCGAACGACGGCACCTCGGATTCGCCAAAGCTTTCCACCGCCACCTCGTCCCCCAAGACCGCACGGACGAACCCGCGTCCGCCTTGCTCGAACGTATCAAGTCCCGCAGGGACGGAAGGAAATAGCCCACCGTTTGAACGGTGGGGAGCAGGGACGCCCGACCATAGCCCAGCGTTTCAACGATGGGTTAATGTGGCCAACCGTGTCGAGGTCCCGCAGGGACGAAAGAAAACGCGCTTGCTCTCCTGCGCCCTCTGTCGTCCCAGGGGGTTTTGTTTGTTTTACGTCCCAAGCCCACGGTTGAAACCGCCGCCGATTGCGTGTCGTCTCTGGCGGGACTAGAGTCGCTGTATGAACCCACGCGCCAAACTGAGCGAGCTGACGGACGCTCTCGAGTTCGAGTCCGTGGATCGGCGCACCTATTTTGACCGGCACACCGGCCGGATCGTCAGCGTGGCGGACGGTATCCTGAGCGCGGTGGAAGAGGGCGAGGACGAAGCGCTGACGAGCAGGCCTGACTGGCAGAAGGAAGAAGTCGAAACGGCGCGGGCGATTGTGAACCACAGCGGCGACCGCTTCATTGATCCGCCGGGCAAGTTTGAGTTCAACGAATACCGTCACATGGAGCGATTCATCGGGACGGTGGAAAACGCCGAGGCTGCCGAGCAACTCTGGCGGGCGATAAAAGGCAAAGGCGCGTTTCGCTATTTCAAGGACACGGCTAGCCGCCTGGGCTTGCTGGACCAATGGTATCGGTGTCGGGACGAGGCCATGAAGGAGTTCGTGATCGGCTGGGCCGAGGCCAACAACGTGCCCTACGAAGATGACATCAAAGACCGAAAACGGTGACGGCGTCTTGTTCGCGCCGGCCGACGATAACTTTGCTGATTTCGTTGAACAGCGGGCGCGTGAAGGCGCTCGCTTCCTTGACCGCGTCGTTGATGGCGCTAATCCCTGTGTTCATTTTGCAAAAAGTCACCGTCCGATGGACAGAAAAACCACGAAAAGTGTTCAGAGAGAAATGACTGGTTCCGGTGGTCTGTTCCTTGATAAACGCCTCTGCGGGGAAAGCGAAGAAGTGAAATCCCGCGCGGTCCGATTCCCGCTTTACCTGCCCTGCAAAAGGGTGTAAGGGTGCGGCATGACGAACATCCGCTACGTCTATTGGCAGGACGGCGACATGTGGCTGGGCTATCTGGACGAATACCCGGACTACATGACGCAAGGCGAGTCGCTGGCCGACTTGGAAGAGCACCTCCGCGATCTCCACAAAGACCTGACCGGCGGCGTCATCCCCTGCGTGCGCAAAGTGGCCCAACTCCAGGTGGCGTGAAGCGCACCGACCTCATTCAGCGGCTCACGCAAACAGGTTGTGTTCTCATTCGACACGGCGGGAAACACGATTGGTATCAAAACCCGCGCACCCGCATGTGCCAGCCCATTCCGCGCCATCGCGAGATCAAGGAATACCTCGCCCGGGCATCATCAAGCGATTGAGCGATCCGTCTTGATCCTCAACCGACCTGCGCACGGGTGCATTCGTTTGGTGTCCACCCTTCAGGGTGCTGCGGCTTTGCCGACACGCTAAAGCATGCATACCAAGCACAGCGCCACTGTCACGCGCCAGCGTCTTGGACTGCGCCAGTCCACTGGCGCTTCGGGTTTGTGGCCGACCCCCCAAACATCGGACTTGTCCTGCGACCCGCAAAGCGGTTCAATCGAACGAGATGAAAGGGAATCCAAGCCGTCTCCTTGCCGGCCGAGGCCAGACCCACCTTGGGCCGAAGAGCTGCTAAACGGGCGTCCGTATGTCTCAGAGAACCGCAACCGTTTTCTTCACTGTGCGATTCGCTCTTTGGCTGTTGTTGGTGCTTTTGAGTCTGGTCATTCGCTTTCAGCGCTGGGTCAAAGACCTCGGATTTGCCAATGCGGTTTTGCTTTTCGCTTTTGTCTTTTTGGTTGTCGAGTTGCTCTTACGCGGAGACCAGCGTCTGCGGCATCGCATGGGCGTACGCTGGGTCAGCGGATTGTACTCGACCACCGCCTGGCTGACAGTCGCCGCACTCGTGCTTGCAGCATGGTTAATTGTGAAGTGAGTTAGATATGATTTATTGGCGCAACCAACTCCGTCGAGCACAACCATGAGCTACACCTCGCAATATCTCGAATCGGAACTGGCCACGCCGGGGATCGAGATCAGCGTGCTTGTCAACTGCCTCGTGCAGGACGCGATTCGACTGAGCGCCAGCGACCTGCACATCGAGCCGTGGGAAGACGCCATCGCCGTGCGCGCGCGCGTCAACGGCGTGCTGACGGAAGTCGCCCACCTGCCGCTGGACTTGCTGGAGAAAATTTCCATGCGCTTCAAGGTGATGGCCAACCTGGTCACCTACCAGGCGGGCATGCCGCAGGACGGCGCGGCCGTCGGTGGCCCCGAACTCGAAGGCGTGCAGTTGCGCGTCTCGGTTTTTCCGACGACCCGGGGTGAGAAGATCGTCGTGCGGATTTTTGATCCGCGCGACCGGCGGTTTGATCTGAACAGACTAAACTTTGAGGAAGCAACACTGAACGGGCTGGTGCGCCTGCTTCGGCGGACCAGCGGCCTGCTGCTTTTCACTGGTCCCACCGGCTCGGGCAAGACGAGCACGATGTACTCGTCGCTCTGCCACATCATGCAGCGCGACGGGACGAGCGTGAGCATCAGCACCGTGGAAGACCCGGTCGAGTTCAACCTGCCGATGGTCAGCCAGACGCAAATCAACTCGGCCCAAGGCCTCACTTACGCCATGGCCCTGCGCAGCATCTTGCGGCAGGACCCGAACGTGATTATGGTGGGCGAGATTCGCGACCCGGAAACCGCCGCCACTGCCGTGCAGGCTGGCCTGACGGGGCACCTGATCTTGAGCACGATCCACGCCGGCGTCTCGGCGGGCGCGTTCACGCGGCTCATCAACATGGAAATTGAGCCGTTTCTGCTGGCGTCGAGCCTTCTCGGCGTGCTCGGGCTGCGCCTCATGCGCTGCAATTGTCCTGATTGCGCGCAACCGTACGAGCCGGAGCCGAGTCTGCTCAAGGTGGTGCCGGAGGATGTTTTGCCCAAGGCGCAGTTCCGTCGCGGCGCGGGCTGCGAGCAATGCAATTACAGCGGGTTCGGCGGCCGCATACCGGCGACCGAATTGCTGGTGGTCAACGAACCGTTCCGCGAAGCGGTGCTGAAAAAGATGCCCACGGCGGCGTTGGAGGAGATTGCGATTCAGGAGGGGATGCGCACGCTCTGGCAGAATGGACTTTATCGCGCCATCACCGGTCAGACGAGTCTTGAAGAAACCATCCGCGTGCTGGCGGCGGACATGATGTGAACCCGAAGACTCGGACGGATGGCGACGGTGCAGTAGTTGCGGCCTAAAACGAGCAGGTTAGACTGATTGCCGAATAAAAATTTCCGGTCGCACGTGCGTCGGCTCGCGGGTACGCTCGCCCCACCCAGCCGTGGAGGTGGGGCGAGCGTACCCGCGAGCCGACCTCAGCCACGCTCTCCGGCCTCCGCCTTCGGGAAATCTGTTTCTGGCAATCGCTCTAAAACTGTTTGCGCGCCTCGGCAATGTCGCGGGCAATCTGCTCCTTCAACTTGGCGGCGGAAGGGAATTTCTTTTCGTCGCGGAGTCGGCTGAGGAAGGTGATTTCGATTTCCTTCCCGTGAAGGTTGCCGGAGAAGTCCAGCAGATGCGCTTCCAGTGTGAGTTGCGGTGTCGGCCGGCGCAGGGTGGGGCGGTGGCCAATGTTCAGGACGGCGCGGTGGGCCGCGTTGCCAACTTGAGCATGCGCCGCGTAAACGCCGTTGGGCGGGAGCACCAAACCTGGCACGTCCAGGTTTGCGGTCGGGAAACCGAGTTCGTGGCCCACGCCGTCGCCTTGAACGACGCGCCCGGCCAGTGAATAAGCCCGACCGAGCATCTGGCTGGCGGCATCGAGCCTCCCGGCGCGAATGGCCTCGCGGATGCGCGTGCTGCTGACCGGCTGGCCGTCAAGCGAAACCGCGGCCACGCCGTGGACGGTGAACTTCAATTCTTCGCCAAGCTTTTTCAGGAGCGCGACATTGCCACTGCGTTTGTGACCGAAAGCGAAGGCGGCTCCGACAGAAAGGCTGTGCACCTGCCCCAGGTCGCGCACGAGATTCCGGATGAAGGCATCGCCGCTCTGCTCGCTGAATGCGCGGTCGAAGTGAATCAGCAGCAGGGCGTCCGTGCCGAGCGACTCGATGACGCGCAGCTTTTGCTGCAGCGGCTGAATCAAGTCGGGCACACGCTGCGGCGCGACGACGGCGTTCGGGTGACGGTCGAAGGTGATGACCAGCGCAATGCCTTCGTGCTGGCGGGCGGCGGCGATGGTCTGCCGGATGATTTGCTGGTGACCAAGGTGCACGCCGTCGAACATGCCGATGGCCACGCAGACTTTGCGGTCGCGGGGCGACAGTTCACTCGCGGCGTGGATGATGTTCATGATTTCAGCGTGCTGCCAGCATCTTGCTGGCAGATCAAATCTTTTGTGTGGTTTGAGGTAAGTAAAGCCGGAACTTCCGGCAAGATGCCGGGAGCACGTTGTTATGAACCGCCCGCCAATTCCAAAAGCGGAATCACTCGCTTTTCCAACGCCGCCGCCGTCAATTTCAGCACTTCCTCCAGTGGCACGGCGTGGGCAACGTCGAACTTACCGGCGACGGTGCGGCGGAGCGTGGCCAAGTGTGCTCCGCAGCCGAGTTTCTGGCCGAGATCGTGCGCCAGGGTGCGCACATACGTGCCCTTGGTGCAGGCGATGTGGATAGAGCCGAAAGGCTCCCGGTAATCGGTGAATCGAAACTTGTAGATGTGAATGAGGCGCGGCTCGCGCGGCACCTCGAGGCCTTTGCGCGCCAGTTTGTAGAGCGGCACGCCGTCTTTTTTGACAGCGGATACCATCGGCGGCGTTTGCATGAGATCGCCGACGAAGGACGCGGCCGCTTCGTTGAGTTGCTCGACGGTCAGCGGCGGGACGGGCAGGGAGGCGACGATTTCGCCGTCCGCGTCGTGGCTGTTCGTGGTCTCGCCGAACTTGATGGTGCCCTCATAAACCTTGTCGGCGGACATCAGTTTTTCGGAAAGCTTGGTGCCTTTGCCGAGGACGATGATGAGCAGGCCGGTGGCGTTGGGGTCGAGCGTGCCGCAATGGCCGACCTTCTTGATGCCGAAGCGGCGGCGGATGGCGTCCACAACGTCGTGCGAGGTGGGGCCGGCTGGTTTATCAATCAACAGCGCGCCGTCGAGCGGGGAAAATTCTTGCATCAAGGAATGACAATTTCGAGGTCGGGCGCGACGTGCATAAAGTCGGTCGCGTTCAGGGTGAAAATTCGTTTTGCGCCGCGCCTGCGTGCAAAAACTGCGTGAAGCGAATCGTATAATCCCGCGCCCATGATTCCACGCTGGCGCGCTTCCGAAATCGCTGTTTTGTAGTCATCCATCGTGAGCGGCGTGATGTCCATAGAGTGGCACAGTTGCATGGTTTGCCTGGCGGCAATGTCATTGGGAACCTTGTAAACGCCGGTGAGCGTGGCAAAGATCTCAGCCAGCGCGTGCGCGCAACTGATTTTGTCCGGCACGGCTTCAAAAATCGCCGCGCAAATTTTATGCTGCGGATGCCGGGCCAAAACCGCGCCGACAAGAACTGAGGAGTCAAAAAAGCCCTTCATCGCTGGTGGTGGCGAATTTTTCTGATGGCTTCATCAAGCGGCACCGGGGGCACGTTGCCCGTCCAGACCAGCAGTTTTCCCCTCTTAACCACTCGGCCGCGCTCCTGGGGGCGCACCTCCAGCACGACGCGGCCTGGCGAGGCGGAAAGTTTCAGCGGTTCGCCCGGCGCCAGCCCGGCGGCCTTGCGGATGTCGCGCGTGAGGACGATGCGGTTGTGTTTGTCCGGCTCAACGATTGTGCTCATGGCACGAGCGTGCCATAAGAATGGCACATTAGCAACACAAACGACGGGCAGTGTCAAAACTCTTTAAAAATGTCCCCTTCTTAACTCACGAGAAAATGTCCCCTTTTTGAGTTGTTGTTCGGCGCTTTGTTCCCGCGGTTGGCGGGGCGGGACGGAGGGAGGCCGGAGCGCAGCGGA